>Ga0207687_10000038_pt1 | contig 118871 bp, 91 predicted proteins | sample KBSM54metaG_FD_184399 | JGI IMG/M metagenome (GOLD analysis project Ga0207687, IMG submission 184399) | Miscanthus rhizosphere microbial communities from Kellogg Biological Station, Michigan, USA - KBS M5-4 metaG (SPAdes) (version 2) | ecosystem: Host-associated > Plants > Roots > Rhizosphere...
GGTGGTCGATCAGCTGGGTGTGGTGGACGACCTCGAAGTTGCCGCCGAACTGCGGATAGTCGTGGCGCAGCGTGTGGAGGCAGTGCGGGCAGCTCGTCACGACCTTCTTCGCGTTCGCCGCCTTCAGCGTCTCGATGTTCTGCTCCGCGAGCATCTGGAACAGCATCTCGTTGCCGGTGCGGCGCGCCGGATCACCCGTGCACGCTTCGCTGTGACCGAGCACGGCATAGTCGACGCCGGCCGTGTTCAGCACTTTGATCATCGCGCGGGTCTGCTTGATGATCCGGCTGTCGAACGCGCCGGCGCAGCCGACCCACAGGATGTACTCGGGATCCGGGTGATCCTCGACCAGCGGGACGTCGAGGTCCTTCGCCCAGTCCATCCGCTGATCGTTGCCGATGCCCCAGGGGTTCGACTGGCGCTCGATGTTGCGATAGGTGCGCTGGAGCTCGGCCGGCGTCTTCTCCTGCTCGAGCACGAGGTTCTGGCGCATCTGCAGGATCTTCAGCGGGTGCTCGATGAACACCGGGCAGACTTCCTGACAGGCGCCGCACGTCGTGCACGCCCACAGCGTGTCCTCGGCGATCCGGCCGCCGGTCATCTTCGGCATGCCCTCGAGCTCGGCCTTCGTCGCGGCGAGCTGCTCGCGCGCGAAGACGAGATCCGCCGGCTCGTGGCCGTGATCGTCGCCGTCGTGCTCCTTCGTGAAATCGAGGAGCGAGCGGACGTTGTTCTCTTGCTCCTCGATCTTGTCCTTGAGCTGGACGCGATCGAGCATCTCGTAGCGGATGTCGTGGACGAGCTGCATCGGCGACAGGTTCTTGCCGGTGCCGTACGCGGGGCAGTAGTTCGAGCAGCGCGCGCACTCGGTGCACGCGTAGGTGTCGAGCAGCGACTTCCACGAGAACTGCTCGTAGTTGCCGACGCCCCACTGCTTGTCGTCCTCGAGATCGATCTTCGGCAGATCCATCCGGCGCTCGCTGCGATTGCGCGTGAAGATGTTCGGCAGTGCGCCGAGCAGGTGGATGTGCTTCGAGTAGGGCAGGTAGTTGAGGAACGTCAGCAGGATCAGGACGTGGAGCCAGTAGCCGACGACGTGGCCCTGGTGCGCCGCCGCCTCGGACAGCGGCGACAGCCAGCTGCCGATCGTGCCCGACACCGGCAGGAACCACGGCGCCGAGCCACCCGCGGTGATCTCGCCGGCGATCTCGTAGCCGTGCATCAGGAAGTGCGTGACCATCAACGAGCCGATGCCGCCGAGGATCAGGCCGGCGTCGAGGTTCATCGGGATCAGCGCGGGCTTGACCAAGATCCGGCGGATGAACGCCCAGATGATCATCGCGAGGACGATCAGGTTGAACGAGTCGATGACGAGGTAGAGCGGCTTGTAGAGGACATCCGGCAGGAGCGCGAGCGACAGGCCCGGAATCGCCGACGACACGATCGTGTCGGCCGTCGCGATCGTGATGATCAGGAAGCCCCAGAAGATGAACAGGTGGTGCTTGCTGGTCCGGTGCTGCGGGCCCTCCTCGGCGACCTTCTTCTGTCCGAAGAAGTAGATGCCGACGTCGATGAGGCGGCCGTCGAGTTGGTCGAGGCGGGGACGCGGGTCTGGATTTCCGGCGAACACCGCGCGGCCGAACAGCCACGAGGTTCGCGCAAAGAACGCCAGCGACGCCGCGAGCAGGAGGATGAACAGGACCTGAGTCACAGCACGATCCGCATAGCACGACACATCGCGTCGAGGTTTCGTCGGACTCCCAAATCGTGCATGGTGTAAGGAGTGGGCGAGACCGCCAACCTGCTGGTCGTAAGCGACCTTCACTTCGGCGAAGAGCTGTTACCGGGAGCGGCCGAGGAGCGCTGCGAAGCGGTCTCGCTCGGAGCGGCGGCATTCTGCGCATTTCTCCGCTATCAGTCGGTCCGCCGGATCGGCGGCCGGCCCTGGCGGCTCGTGATCGCCGGCGACCTGTTCGACTTCATGTCGGTGGTGATCCCGGCCTCGCCGGCACTGCCTGCGAAGACCCCCGACGAGCGCCGCCACGGCATCAACCGCGGCGCGCGTGCCGGCGTCGCCCGGCTCGAGGCGATCTGCGCCGTCCACAAGCCGCTGCTCGAGGCGCTCGTCAAGTTCGCCGCGGCCGGCCACGCGATCGATCTCGTCGTCGGCAATCACGACGTCGAGCTGCTCGAGCCCGACGTGATCGCGGCGTTCCATCGCCAGATCAAGTTGCACGGCGCCGACGACAAGACCGCCGCGCGGATCCAGGTCGTCCCCTGGTTCGTCTACGTACCGGGCGTCGCGTGGATCGAGCACGGCCACGTCTACGACGAGGGTTGCTCGTACGAGTTCAACCTATGCCCGAACGATCCGCGCGACGGCAAGTTGATCGTCAACGCCGACTACGCCGCGATCCGCTACCTCGGCGCGGCGTCACCCGAGCTCGACCCGCACGGGATCGAGGAGTGGAGCTTCGCGGGGTTCCTGCGCTATGCAGCGGGGCAGGGCTGGCGGTCGTTCTTCAAGCTGATCCTCGCGTACGTCCGGTTCATGTGGTCGCTCGTCGTCGCGAACATCCTCCACAAGTCGCACGCGCGGCGCGCCGCACGGCGCCGCTTGCACCGCGAGCGCGTCGAGCAGGCGGCAACCGCCGCCGGGATTCCCGTCGAGACCGCGCGCGCGATCGATCGGCTCTCGCGCGCACCGTTGACGATGAGCTGGCGGCGGCTCGCTCGCCTGCTCGTCCTCGACAAGTGGGGCATGATCTTCGGCACCGCGCTGATCTCGTTCGTGCTGTGGTTGTTCACACCGTTCTGGGTCGCGATGCTCGGCCTGATCGTGCTGACCGGCGCGACCGTCGCGATCCAGCTCGGGCTCGGCAAGCACCTCGTGACGTCGCAGCTGCCGATGCGCGCGGTGCCGCGCCGGCTGCGCGAGCTCGTCGACGCACCGGTCGTCGTGTTCGGCCACACCCACGACCCGCGCTGGCAGCCGATTGTCGGCGGCGGGCTGTACGTGAACTGCGGCACGTGGCTACCGGCCTTGCGGCCCGGGCTGCGGCGCAGCTTCACCCACGTGCTCGTCCAGCCGCGGCCCGGCGGCAAGCCGATCGTCGAGCTCCGCCAGTGGCGCGACGGTGCGAGCCTGCCGTTCGACGATCGCGCGGATATCGGCGCCGGCGTGACGAACCCGGGCATCCCGCGGATCGCCGGCTGATCGATCAGCCAGCCACGATCTTCGCGACTGCGGGATCGGCGGACTCGATCGCGAGGCCCGCCGGCAAGCCGCGGACCAGCTCGCGCACGTGACGCTCCCACTCGGTTCCGGGTGCACGGTCGCTGACGAGCTCGACGCGATTCCATCCGCCGGACGTGCAACGTGCGGTCGCGGTCGTTCCAGAGGTGTAACCCCAGGATAGCGTGCGGAGCGCGTGCGGCTTCGCAGCCAGCGCTGCGGCGAACAGCGCACCCTTGCCGAGCGTGATGCCAATCAGCGAGAGCTCCTCGACGTGTGCGCCGGCGGCGACGCACAACGCGGCGACCTGCGCGGCGGTGACGTCTTCCCAGCGGACCTCGACCGAAAGCGTTCGCAGCCCAGGCAGTGACAGAACGGCCGCGATCGCCTTGTGTTCGAGCAGCGGCGCGTCCGTGTACTCGATCTCGAGGCCGATCGAGCGGAGCTGCGCCGGCGGCGCCGAGAGCGTCGCGAGCTTCTGGACGGCCACGGCATCGAGTCCCTTGGCTTCGACCAGCGCGCGCATCGCAGGCGTGATCAGGGATCGCTGGCGAACTCGAGACGCTCGAACGTGGCCCACTCGGGCCGGATGAACGAAGCCGCGGCCGCATTCGCCTTCGCGATCTTGGTCTTCGCCGCGACCGGGAAGCCGCGCGCCCATTCGGTCGAGGCGATCACGACATCACCCGCGATCGGACCGAGCCACGCGGTGCGGTGCGCTTTCAAGAGCGCTGCCTCGCGAGCGAGCGTGGCCGGCGTGCTCCTTCCTGCGGCGCGCGCGAGCTGGAGGCTGATCAGCTCTCCCCGCGGGTCGCCGGTGCTCTCGAGGTGATCCGCGTAGATCGCGCGCGCGTCGTCATCGCGCGGATCTGCATAGATCGCGGCGAGCAACGTCGCGCCGTCGCGGCGGACTGTGGGCCGCGCGTGCACGGCGGGCACCGCACCGACGGTCGCGGCAAGTGCGGCGCGAACCTCAGCGATGCCACTCGGTGCCGGCACCACCTCGTGCTTCGCCCATGCGGCGGGGACCTTCGCGAGTCGCGCGCGGTCGCTGTCACTCATGAACCTTGCCTCGCGCGCAGCGACGGCGTTCGCGAAGCTCTCGGCGAGCCGCGCGTCACCATGAAGCGACAGTAGCTTCACGAACCGCACGTAGACCTTGTCGCTCCAGCCGTCGATCGGGCCGGCGAGCGCGGCGACCAGGGCGTCCGCGATCCGAGGATCCGGCGGGCGCGAGGTGAGCTCGTCGAGCCGAACCACGGCGAGGTGCGACGGGCCCTGACCGAGCAGCTCGACCAGCGCGCCGAGCAATCCGGGCACGTCGCTCGGCCGCAAGGCACGCGCGAGCTCGATCCACGCCGCCTGCGCCTTGTTGCGCGGCGCGTTCGCGAGCGCCGGTTTCCCCGTGCTCGCTCGGTTCGAGACCTCCTCGATCAACGCTGCGAGCTCGGGCGAGCGGCCGGAGCCCCAGGCGCCGAGCAGCTCACCGAGCGCGGCGTCATCGTCGCGGTCACGAACGGCATGGATGGCACGATCCAGCGTGGACATGGCCGCCGACTATAGAATGGAGCGATCTCGCAGTGGCAAGCGATGTCGGAGGCCCGTGCTACGGCTCGGACGAACCTCCCATGTCTCGCAGTCCCGCAGACACGCCGTTGATGCGGCAGTACCTCGACGTCAAGGACAAGCACCCTGACGCGCTGGTCCTGTTCCGGCTCGGCGACTTCTACGAGATGTTCTTCGAGGACGCGGTGCTCGGGTCGCGGCTCTTGGACCTGACCCTGACGACGCGCGACAAGGGCAAAGAGGATGCGGTGCCGATGTGCGGCGTCCCGCATCACGCGGCGCGCGGCTACATCGCGAAGCTGACCGAGCTCGGCCATCGCGTCGTGATGGTCGAGCAGGTCGAGGACCCGCGGCTCGCGAAGGGGTTGGTGAAGCGCGAGGTCGCGCGGATCATCACGCCGGGCGTCGTCCTCGACGACGAAGTGCTCGAGCCCAAGCTGCCGCGCTATCTCGCGGCGCTCGTCGCGGAGGACAAGCAGACGTTCGGCTTGGCGTACCTCGATGCGACGACCGGGGAGCTGCGCGCGACGTCGCTCGCGATCGGTGAATTGATCGACGAGCTGACCCGGGTCGCGCCGCGCGAGATCCTCGTCGAGGCGAAGCAGCTCGGAGAGGGTGCCGTGCTCGCGCCGATCCGCGCGCGCTACCGGACCGTGTGGAACGCGGCGCCCGTGCCCGCGATCGCCGACGCGAAGGCGGTGCTCGCGGAGCTCGGCGACAAGCGCCCGACGAAGGCGACCAAAGCGGCCGAGGCCAAGAAGCCGGCCGAGGGCGAGGTGGCGGAGGCGGGCCTGCGCGCTGCCGCGACCGTCCTCAACTACGCGCGCGCGACCCAACCGACCGGCACGCTCCCGGTCACCCGCCTCATCACCTACGACGCGAAAGACGCGGTCGTCCTCGACGAAGCCGCGATCGCGAACCTCGAGCTCGTCGAGACCCTGATCGGGCGCAAGACCCAAGGCTCGCTGCTCGATGTCATCGATCAGACCGTCACCGCGCCCGGTGGTCGCCTGCTGCGTCGCTGGCTGCTCTACCCACTGATCGATGTCACGCAGATTCGCCGCCGCCAGGATGCGGTGGCCTGGCTCGTCGATCGCCCCGCGCTGACCGAGCAGCTTCGCCGCGCGCTGTCCCGGGTCGCGGATCTCGAGCGGCTCGCCGGCAAGGCGACGCTCGGCATCGCCACGCCGCGCGATCTCGGCCGGCTCCGCGACGCGCTGACCCAGCTGCCCGATGTCGTCGCGCTGATCGCGACCGGCGCGACGAAGCTCGATCCGGTGCCCGAGCTCCTCGGCCTGCGCGCGGCCCTCGCGCCCGAGCTCGCGACGCTCGCCGCGCGGCTCGCGAAGGCGATCGTCGACGATCCGCCGCCGCTCCTCAAAGATGGCGGCGCGATCCGCACCGGCTACGACGCGACCGTCGACGAATGCCGCGGCCTCGCCGATGGCGGCAAGACCCAGATCCTCGCGATCGAGGAGCGCGAGCAGCGCGAGTCGGGCATCTCGAGCCTGCGCATCCGCTACAACCGGGTGTTCGGCTACTACATCGAGATCACCAAGTCGCACCTCGCGAAGGTGCCGGCACACTACGCGCGCAAGCAGACGATCGCGAACGGCGAGCGGTTCGTGACGCCGGAGCTCGCGGAGCTCGAGAAGAAGGTGGTCGCGGCCGAGGAGACGCTCGCGGTCCGCGAGGCCGAGCTGTTCCGCACCGAGGTCCAGGCGGTCGCCGCGATCGCCGCTGCGATCTCCGCCGCGGGCGCTGCGCTCGCGGTCGCCGACGCGTGCGGCTCGCTCGCCGAGGTCGCCGCGCGCCGCAGCTACTGCCGGCCGACCGTCGACGATTCCGCGGTGCTCGAGATCACCGACGGTCGCCACCCGGTGATCGAAGCGATGCTCGCCGACGGCGCGTTCGTTCCGAACGACTGCCGGCTCGATCCCGATGCCGAGCAGCTCGTCTTGATCACCGGCCCGAACATGGCCGGCAAGTCGACCTACATGCGCCAGGTCGCGCAGATCGCGCTGCTCGCGCAGATCGGCTCGTTCGTCCCCGCGAAGGCAGCGACGGTTGGCGTCTGCGACCGCGTGTTCACCCGCGTCGGTGCCGCCGATAACCTGTCGCGCGGCGACTCGACGTTCATGGTCGAGATGCGCGAGACCGCGACGATCCTCGCGAAGGCGACGCGGCGCTCGCTGATCGTCCTCGACGAGGTCGGCCGCGGCACGTCGACGTTCGACGGTGTCTCGATCGCGTGGGCCGTCGCCGAGCACCTCCACGACGCGATCGGCGCGCGCACGCTGTTCGCGACCCACTATCACGAGCTCGTCGCGCTGGCCGACTCGCGCGCGCGGGTCCGCAACGTGTCGGTCGCGGTCCGCGAGCACAAGCAGGAGATCGTGTTCCTGCGCCGGGTCGTCCCGGGCGGCGCGAACAAGAGCTACGGGATCGACGTCGCTCGGCTCGCCGGCTTGCCGAAGCCGGTGATCGGCCGCGCGCGCGACATCATGCAGAAGCTCGAGAGCGGGCAAGAGACCCGACTGGGAAGCTCCGCGCAGTTGTCGCTGTTACCGCAAGCAGCACCTTCACCGGTGCTCGCGAAGCTCGCGACGATCGATCCGAACCACACGACACCGCTCCAAGCGCTCGCGCTTTTGGCGGAGCTCAAGTCGCTTGTTTAACTACATCCGGATGCGGCTCGTGACCCCCAACTCGATCGGATAGGGGGCTGATGCCCCGAACGGCCGGTGACGTAACGAGTGAGATTCGTTCGCGTTCAGCTTGGCCCGGTGCTTGTAGATAGGTGGTCCACCGATGAGGAGGATCCCGTGAAGCAACTCAAGAGCATCGCTATCGGCGCTGCACTGTTTACCGCTGGCAGCCTTGGCTGCGGTGGTAGCGACAGCAGCGGTCCGTTGGGAAGCATCGATTCGCTCATCATCCTGCAGCGCCCGAAGCGCAACGATGGTGGCGACATCTTCCAGTACACGTCGTACATCGCGGGCGCGCACCTCGTGAAGTTGTCGCCGCCCACCGCGGACGGCACCAAGACGAACATCTGCTGCGACCAATCGCCCGAGCTCGCGGGGATGGACATCCAGTCGTACGACATCTCGTTCGACGCGAAGCAGATCGTGTTCGCCGGTCACTCCGCGAAGGACCAGCACTACGGTCTGTACATGCTGACGCTCGCCGATGGCAGCGTCACCCAGATCGCGAGCGACCCGATGCGCGACTACGTCTCGCCCATCTTCCTCCCGGGCGATCGCATCCTGTTCACGACCAACGCGGTCGTGTCGAACCCCGTCACCGATCCGGATCCCGCGCAGCACGTCGACGAGTACGAGCGCGGCACGACGATCCAGATGGGCACGATGAACGTCGACGGTACGAACGAACAGCTCGGACCGCGCAACCTCTCGCACCGTACGCTGCCGAGCCTCGCCTCGGACGGCCGCGTGATCTTCACCCAGTGGGATCACCTCGGACCGGAGAACGCCGGCCACCTCATGTTCATGAACCAGGACATGACGGAGCTGCGTGAAGCGTTCGGCAAGGAAGGCACCGCGGCCTCGAACTCGACGCTGAAGGCGCAAGAGATCGCCCCGGGCCGCTTCGTCGGTATCGCGACCGCGCGTAACCGGACGGACCAGGCCGGCGCGCTGATCGACATCCGCCTCGGCATCCCGTCGGAGGCCGACGGCAAGGTCCGCGCCGACACGATGATGTCGGAAGCGAACGCGACCTACGTCGCGCTCACCCCCGACGTCCCGATGGACAACAGCCCGTCGGCGAACACGATCGGTCGTTACTACGACGCGTTCCCGCTCGACGCGGGCGAGCATCCGAACCTGCTCGTGTCGTGGGCCGATGGCCCGGTCGAGACCACCGTGCTCGGCGCGGCGGGTCTGTCGCCTAACTTCGGCGTCTACCTCTACGACACCGAGCACCTCGCTCGTCACCCGATCCTCGACGATCCGGACATGTGGGACATCTTCGCGCGCCCGCTCCAGCCGCGCACCGCGCCGGCCGTCACGGCCTCGCAGTCGGATGGCTCGCTCGGTCAGCAAGCGGTCGTCGGCGCGATGAACGTCTACGACTCGACGCTCCACACGTTCCAGCCGGGCAGCATCTACGGCGTCCGCGTGATGGAAGGCTTCTCGTCGGAAGAAGGCTTCCCGCGCATGTTCGGCACCACGATGTTCGAAGGTCACACCGACCTCGGCGTCGCGCAGGTCCAGCCGGACGGCAGCTGGCTCGCGAAGATTCCGGCGAACGTCCCGGTCCACCTCCAGACGGTCGACCAGTTCGGTATGTCGCTGTTCAACGAGCCCGTGTGGTTCTCGGCGCGCCCGGGTGAATCCCGCGTGTGCGGCGGTTGCCACGAGGACCGCGCGAAGACGACCGTCATCAACCCCGGTATCACGCAGGCCGCCGCGTTCGGTCCGAAGGACGCGATGGGCCTCATCCCGCGCAGCCAGCGCCAGACCGCGCCCGGCGACCTCTACAACCCGAACCTCATCCAGGCGGACCTGACGGGCATCGACAAGATTCGCGACGTCGCGTGGGGCTCGGCTGACCCGATGTCGGGTGGCCAGGGCTCGGTCCAGCAGGTGTTCGACGACAACTGCACGAGCTGCCACGACAAGAACAACAGCGCCGGCATCCAGGGCTACACGATCCAGGACGCGATGGGCAACGTGGTCGCGACGTGGACGTTCAACCTGTCGAGCGACCCGATCACGATCAACTACGGCACGGCCGACGGCGGCACGCCGCAGACCTACTCGGCGTCGTACTTCACGATGGCCGGCCCCGACATGGAAGCCATCGAGAAGAACAACCTGATGATCGTCGGCAACTTCAAGGTCTACATGAACCCGGAAGACGCCGCGAACTCGACGGTCATCAAGATGGTCAACCCGACCCGCCTGTTCCCGACCCCCTCGGCGAGCGTCCGCGCGTTCAGCACGACCCCGCACTCGTCGGTCGGTTACAAGAGCGGCCGCGAGCTCACGCCGACGGAGTTCTACAAGCTGATCCTCGCCGCCGACATGGGCGTGAACTACTACGCCCGTCCCAACAACCCGCACAGCTCGACCTACTAACCCACCGCGGAAAGGAGAAACACCATGAAGACCATGAACAAGCTCGCCGCGGTTGCAGTCGCGCTACTCACCGCCAGCACTGCAAATGCCGGTAAGGGCGGAAGCGCTGCGGCCATCAAATCCGCCGTCGCCTCCGGCTCGGTTGACTCGATCATCGCCGAGGTCGAACGGACCGAGGGGTTGATGTGCGCCGAGTGCATCGACACCGTCACCGCACTGACCGAGGACAACCGCTACCCCGTGCGCGAAGTCGCCGCGTGGTGGTTCGCGAAGCGGCCCCAGCTCGCAGCGCTGATGACCGCGCAGATGGAAGATGACCTCAAGCTCGACTCGGTCCACGTCCGCAACGCGGCCGACTTCCTCGGGGCGCTCAAGGAGTACAAGGCGCTGCCGCAGCTCCGCGCTGCGATGGCGAACGGGGCGAGCCTCAACACCGACGCGAAGCTCGCGTTGGTTCGCGCCGCGGGTGTGATGGCGCACGTCAGCGGCAACCCGATCCTCGAGGCGGGCATGACCGACGCTGATCCGAGCGTGCGGATGGCCGCGATCGATGCGTGGCGCGATGTCCTGCACCAGAACGGCAACATCGGCGTCGTGGAGGCTCGCCTCGGCGATTCCGACGCGCAGGTTCGCGCACACGCCGCGACCGTCGTCGGTGCGAAGCACGACATGGCCGCGCGCACGACGCTCGAGCAGCTCGTCGTCAACGACGCGGATCCGTACGTGCGGCGCAATGCCGCATACGCGCTCGGCAAGCTCGGGTCGATCGACTCGGCACCGGCGCTGACGCTCGCGAGTGGCGATCCGTCGGGTCTCGTGAAGAACGTGGCGAAGGCCGCACTCGCTGCACTGAAGTAATTTTTCCGACGAGAAACGGATCACCGTCGCCCTGGGAATCAGGGCGGCGGTTTTGTTTTTTTGGTAGGATGTTCGTATGAGGGACCTACGCTGGAGCCTCGTCTCCGCGTGTGCGTTCGTATTCATGAGTGGCTGCAGCTCGTGTGATTCACCGGCTGGCCGCACGTACTACGAACGAAACATCGAACCGATCCTGCAGCAGAAATGCGCGGGCAACACGTCGGGCTGCCACTCGACGAACCCCGAGGATCCGTATCAGTTCGCGGCCGGCAACTTCGACGTCACGTCGTTCGACAACGTCCAGAAGCGGCGCGACGTGCTCACGCGGTTCGGCGCGTATCCGCAGCCGCTGCTGCTGATCAAAGCGATCGCGCCGGAGATTCCAGATCCGCTGAAGCCGTCGCGCCTCCAGTTCCAGTACGGCCTCGATCCGTCGGACCCGACCGGCAACACGCCGGCGTTCCGCGATATCGAAGTGCTGCACGGCGGCGGTGGCGTGCTCGAGCTCAACTCGGACGCGTACCTCACACTCCAGACCTGGCTCGAGAACGGCGCGACCGAGAACGGGCTCAAGCCGCCGACCCCGGCCCAGACCGGTAACGGCACGTGCTCGACCGCAGTGCCGTCGGGGTTCTCCGCGACGACCGCGATGATGAACCCGAAGTACGCCTCGGGTCTCGACAAGTTCAAGAGCGACGTGATGCCGATCCTGAAGCAGCACGGCTGCACATCGTCGAACTGTCACGGCGCGCCGCAGTCGGACTTCTACATCACGTGTGGCGACGACGATAACCAGCTCGCGTTCAACTTCACGCAGGCCTGGTCGTTCGTGAACAACCCGGTCGATGACTCGCAGATCCTGCGCGTGCCGCTCGCGGTCGCGGGCGGCGGTCGCGGCCACACCGGCGGCGATCAGTTCGCGAGCACCGACGACGGCGACTACAACACGATCAAGAACTGGGCGACGATGGTCGGCCTCCTCGACTTCGCGAACGGCGATCCGGTCAAGCAGTACTTCAAGGACAACGTCCAGCCGATCCTGATCGCGCGCGGCTGCCAGTTCCAGGCGTGCCACTCGCCGGCGGCGACGAACGACTTCAAGCTGCGCACCGGCACCGAAGGCTTCTTCTCGGCCGTCGCGCTCGAGAAGAACTACGAGCTGTTGAAGGGCGACTTCATGGCGATGGAGTTCCCCGATTCGCGCCGCGGTCGCGCGATCGCGAAGGCGCTGTTGACGAACGACTCGCGCACCGACACCGTCGGCGGCATCTCGCACCGCGGTGGACCGGTGCTCGAGACGCCGGGGCTCGCCGCGGATCCCGCGGGCACGACGATGGCTCCGACGACGCCGCCTTGTACGACGATGCCCGCGAGCACGACGCCGTTCTGCATCATCCAGAAGTGGGTAGACATGGAGCGCGCCGCGATGGCCGCGAGCGTCACCCCGATGAACCAGAACGATACGATTCCGATCGTCTACGTCGATCGGCCGGCGGGCCAGACCGCGGGGCCGGTCGAGTTCGACACGTTCCAGGGCGGCGCCGAGCTGCGCGTCGTCACCGGCAAGTTCGGCGCGAACTACGGCCGCCAGCTCACCGTCGACAACGCATCGCAGGCCTCGCTCAGCGCGGGCTGCGCGGGGCTCGGCGCGACGCCTGACATCGGTCGGCCGAGCGTGAAGAACGACGGCGACACGGTCGCGTTCGCGGGCCGCGCAACCGCGGCCGCCGGCTGGCGGATCTACACGGTGAGCATCTCGACGAAGGTGTGCACGCAGGTCGCGAGCGGTGCGACCGGCGCTGCCTCGGACTTCGATCCGACGTGGTCGCCCGATGGCATGTCGCTCGTGTTCGCGTCGACGCGCGGCAAGAGCGGTGTCGTCGAGACCCGAGTCCAGCCGCGGCCGCAATCGGACATCTGGCGCATGACGATGTCGACGGGCACCCCGGAGCAGGTCACGTTCCTGTCGAACTCGGAGGTCAACCCGCAGATGATGCGCGAGGGCCGGATCATCATGTCGACGGAGAAGGCGAGCGACGGCTTCTATCAAGTCAGCGGTCGCCGGATCAATTGGGACCTCACCGATTACCACCCGTTGCTCGCGCAGCGCGCGACGTCGAGCTACACGAGCCCGACCGACCTGATGACGCAGAACCCGTCGATCGGTTACTCGCAGGCGACGTACATCAAGGAAGGCAGCGATGGCAGCTTCCTGTTGATCCTGTCGGACAGCATGAACGGCGTGCCCGTGCTGAAGGGCGGCGCGGGCGCGCTCGCGATCTTCAACCGCAGCATCGGCCCGTTCGAGCAGGGCCGCACCGATCCGGGCTACCTCCCGTCGGTGCGCATCCTCGGCTCGGGTGCCGAGACCGGTCACGCGGGCGCGACCGCGGGCTTCCGCAGTCCGAGCACGATGCCGGATGGCCAGATCCTCGTCTCGCACGCGTCGCTGCCCGGCCTCGCGTGGGACATCGTCGCGGTCGATCCGCGGACGAACGCGATCCAGTCGCTCGGCATCACCCAGACGAACGGCTCGGTCGTCGACGCCGTGCTCGCGTACAAGTATCCGTCGCGCGTGCTCTACGACAACCGCCGCCAGCTCGTGTTCGGCGGCGCATCGACGACCGGGGACACCTCGCACGCGGTGCTCTACATGCCGGACGCGCCCATGGTGTTCACGCTGTTGACCGGCAACCTCCGCCGCGGCCGCCCGGTCGACGACTTCCGCAAGGCGAAATTCCTCGCGGTGTACTCCGAAGGCATGTGCCCGGCGGGGCCGTGCTCGCGCACGACGAACGGGATCTACGAGAGCCGGACGATGATCGGCAAGGCGCCGCTCGCCGACGATGGCTCGGTCAAGGTCACGCTGCCGGCCGGGCAGGGCGTCGTACTCGAGCTCCAGGACGACTCCGGCAACTCGGTCGTGAAGATGAGTGAGGAGCACCAGCTCGGCCCGGGCGAGCTGATCTCGATGGGCGTCGCCGAGACGATCCAGAACTCGGCGGGCCAGACCGTGCAGCTGTTCGACGCGGTGTGCGGCGGTTGCCACGGCTCGGTCACGGGCCACGAGCTCGATATCGTCGTGACGCCCGATGCGCTGACGGGCGCCTCGCAATCGCTCAGCCAGCTCGCCTCCCCGATGCAATTGGGGAACTAAGACCCGGCGATAACCGCTAGTCTTCGGGCGGTGGTAGTCGAGCTGTCGGGCGGGGATCGTCGTGTCGTTCGCGAGATCGTCGAGGAGCTCGCGATCCTCCGGCTGGATCGACCCGGCTCGGCGATTCCCGGCATCCTGCCGGCGGCACGCGGCGCGCTCGCGTGCGAGTCGCTGCTCGTGCTGTCGCCGCTCGAACGGATCACCGGCTGGGACATCGAGCGGTTCGATCACGACAACTTTCCCGACGGGGACGCGTTTCGCGATCGGTTCCTGCGGTTCTTCGAGACCGCGCCGCGCCGCTACGCCTGGTACGACGCGAGCCGGCCCGAACCGGAGCAGCGCAACCGCGTGATCGAAGCGGTCGCGATGATCCCGCCGGCCGAGCTCCTCGCATCGCGGATCTACCGCGAGGTGATCGAGCCGTCGGGGTTGCATCGCCATCGCCAGCCGCGCGTGCTCGTCTGCGATGGCCCTTCGCTGCTCGGCTGGTTCGGCTCGTTTCATCCCGAGCCGTTCGACGCGCGCCAGAATCGCCTGCTCGCCGCGCTCGTGCCCGCGCTCCAGGCGCGCATGCGGATCGAGCGCCAGCTCGCTCACACCACCCGCGTCCGCGCGGTGCTCGATCACGCGCTCGATCAAATCGGCGCGCCTGCATTCGTCATCGGCGCGAGCGGCAACGTGCTCGAGGCCTCGACCTCCGCGTTCGCGCTGTTCGCGACCCGCCGCGGCGAGATCACGATGGCGATCGCCGATGCGATCGCGGGCCGGCCCGCCGCGGTTGGCGGGCTCGCGCTCGAGCTCACCCGGATCGCGGAACCCGGCACGCCGGCGTGCTACCTCGCGGTCGTGCGCGCCGGCTCGTCCGACGCGCGGATCGCGAGCGCGGTGCTGGCTGCGAGTGTGCGCTGGGGCCTTACCCCACGCCAGCGCGAGGTCCTCGAGCTCGTCGTCCGCGGGATCGCGACGCCGACGATCGCGGCCCAGCTGCGGGTCAGCGCGCGTGCGATCGAGCTTCACCTCACGGCGCTGTTCGCACGCGCGCAGGTCGACAATCGATCGGCGCTGATCAGCGCCGTGCTCGCGGCAGATTGATATAGTCGCCGCAGTGAAGGGGCTGGTAGTTGTCCTCTGTCTTGCGGGCTGTGCAACGATCGGTGCGAGCCCGCCCACCGCGCCACCGCGCAGCACGCACCTCGGGCTCGATCTCCAACGCTTCGAGCTCGTGAACGGCCTGCGGGTCTTGCTCGTGCACGACCCGACCGCATCGGAGGTCGAGGTCACGATGCGCTACGCGGTCGGCGGGATCGACGAGCCGGCGGGGCAGGCGGGCATCGCCCACCTGGTCGAGCACCTGATGTTCCAGCAAGTGCTCGGCTCGCAGACCGTGTTCTCGCACCTCGAGACCGGCGCGAGCGAGTTCAACGGCGCGACGACGTACGACGCGACGACCTACGTCGCGCGGGCAAATCCCGAGCGGCTCGACGAGCTGTTCTCGATCGAGGCGGTGCGCGCCGGTTTGCGCTGCACGTCGATCACCGATTCGGTGTTCGAACGCGAGCGCGAGGTCGTGATCAACGAGCTGCGCCAGCGCCGCGAGGCTAGCGCATTGCGCACGGCGCTTCACGGCGCCGCATTCGCGGGTGGACATCCCTATCGCTCGCAGCTCGGTGGCGACGAGGCGAGCGTCGCTGCGATCACGCGCGCACAGGCGTGCGCGTTCGCCGACGCGCACTACGCACCGAACAACGCGGTGCTGGTCGTGTCGGGCGACGTGACCGCGGACCAGCTGCAGACGTCGCTGAAGAAGTTCCTCACCCATGTCTCGCGGCGCCAGGTCACGCCGCAACCGGCACTGCCGGCGCTGCAGCTGAGCGGCGTGTTGAACATGGATGCGCCCGTCGATCGCGATGCGTTGATCGTGACCTGGCCGCTGCCCGCGGATCCGCGCGCCCAGATTCGCGTGCGCGCGCTCGCTGCCGATATTGCGGTCGTCGCCGATCAAACCATCCGCGGCCGCGTCGAGCTCGTCGAGCTCGGCGACCTCCACCAGCCGGTGCTCGGGCTCGTCGGGTTCCCGGCGAAAGGCGAGTCGGTCGAAGCGATGAAGCGGGCGATCTCGGACGCCAGCGCCGCGATCGCGACGACGTACTCGCTCCCGATCACGCTCGCGGAGCTCGAGTTCGCGCGGACCCAGCAGCTCGCGATCTATCGGTTGTTCGCGTCGCTCGAACCCGGCCCGCAGCGCGATGCATGGCTCGCGTCCGAGGTGCTCGCCGGCCGCGATCCATCCGAGACGCTTGCCGCGGAGTTTGCCGGACTCCGCGAGCTCACCCAGGTCACCGCAGCCGACATGATGGCGAGGTACCTGAAGGTCGACCACGGCCAGGTCACCGTGCTGAAGGCGAACGGGCCACCGCGTGGCCGCGACGTCGAGCTCGCGACCCCGATCCACGACCTCGGTCAGCGGCGCGATCCGCCCGATCCCGCGCTCGCCCACGCCGCCCTGATCCAGACGACGAAGGCACCGTCGACGGAGCTCGTGCGCACGCGCGTGTTGCCGAACGGCATGCGCGTGGTCTTGGTACCGCTCACGAGCGTGCCGACGGTCGACGCGCGGATCGTGTTCGCCGCGGGCACCGGCGACGAACCACCGGATCGGCGCGGCGTCGCATTGCTCGCCGGCTACACGCTCGGCTGGGACTTTCACTACCTCAACGATCTGCTGACGTTCTCGTCGGCGGGTGGCGCGATCTCGACCGACGTCGGCTTCGATCACACGTCGTTCGCAGCGCGCGGCCTCGACATGAGCCTCGACTACCTGCTCGCCGGCTTGCGGCGAGTCGTCCGAGAGGGTCACTACGATGCGAAGACCGTCGCTGCCGCGCTGCACCGCGAGGCGAAGCGCGACGACACCAACACGGCGCTCGCCGATGCGTGGCGCGGCGCGCTGTTCGGTCCTGGCCACCCGTACGTCGTCGCGGGTGTCGTCCGCCATATCGCGAGCAACATCACGCGCGATGATCTCGAGCGGTTCCGCGCCGCGCACTTCGTCCCCGCGAATGCGACGCTCGTGATCGCCGGTCACTTCGATGCGGATCTCGCGGAGCGCTGGGTCGACTACCTGTTCGCCGACTGGACCGGCGGGGCGCCGCCAGCGCGCACGGAAGTCCACGCTGCACCGCAACCGGTCGCACTCGCGACGTACACGGAGAATGCCCAGGTCTCGCTGTCGTGTGCATTGCCCGCGACCGGCACGCTCGCGCAGCGCCTCGTGATCGCCGAGATGCTCTCGGATGTCGCCGAGGACGTGCGCCATCAGCTCGGCGCGACGTATTCGCTCGGCGCGGAGCTCGAGCGTCATCGGCTGTCGACCGAATATGCGCTCCAAGGCTTCGTCGAGACCGGCCGTGCCGAAGACGCGATGCGGTTTCTCGCAGCGCGGATGGCAGCGTTGCGCGAGGATCCCGATGCGGCCGCCCGCGCATTCGTGATCGCGCGCGAGCGTGTGGTCACCCGGCTGCATTCGCTCGACGGTGGTGCAACGGCGCTGGCCTCGCTGGTCGAGAGCGACGTCGCGCTCGGCGACCCGCCGCTCGTGATGCTCCAGACCGCCGACGCGGTCGCCGCGCTGACGGTCGATGACCTCGCGCCGCTCCTCGCCCAGCTCGACTTCACGCACGCGCTGTTCGCGTTGCGCGGGCCGAAGCCGGTCGTCACCGCGATGCTCGCGGCGGTTGGCCGCACCGCGACCGTGCTGCCGTCGACGCCTCCGAGCGCCGACACCGACGACGAGCCGGAGACGAAGGCCGCAACGGCGCCGACGGCCGACGACGACGACAAGCTCGACCTGAACGATCTCGCGCCCGCGATCACCGTGGCGCGCTCCCCCAGCCATTACACCGTAGCGGTCGCGGCCGGCTACACCACCGGCTCGATCAACGATCTCGACGTCAGCGGCTTCTCGGTTGCGGGACAGCTCGGCTACCAGTTCGACAACATCACGTCGTTCGGCTTCCACGTCGACGCCGGCTACTCGACGACCGATTACACCGTCGGCTTCAACACGCCGATCGCGCATCACATCTCGGTGATGCCGCTCGATCTCGCGCTCTACATCCAGGGCGACGCGTTCGGTCGGGTGTGGGGCGAGTTCTTCGGTGGCCTCCACCTCGATCAGTACGGAGACAGCACCGCGATGTCGACGCAGGCGTGGAACACCGGCCTGGTCGTCGGTCTCGGTGCGGGCCTCGATGTCTACAAGGCTCGGGGCTTCCGCGTCGACCTCTACGGTCGCCTGCAGGGTGTCGTGATGACCGACACCGGGTTCAGCGCATTCACCGGCGGTGCCGCCGTGCGCTTCTAATTACTTCTTCGGAGCGCCGCCGCCGTTCGACTGAATGACGGCATCGACCGCGCCGCCGTTCGCCTTCATGTCGGGGTGGTCCTTGTTGTCCTTGTCGATCACCGAGTTGATGATCGAGTTGTGCTCGACCGCCGGGCCCTTGTGGGCCTCGCGCATCGACTCGACGTCCTTCTTGACGCTCGGATCCTCGACGACGAGACCGAGCGCGCCGTAGTCCTTCAAGCGATCGATCGCGCGGACGTCGAACTCACCCGCGCGCCACGAGATCGTGCCGTCGGCGACCTGGCCGGCGCCGTACTGGCCTTCCATCACGCCCTTGAACGTGTCGAAGTTGCGCTTCTCCTCGGGGATGATCGAGACGTCGAGCGAGATGTACATCTTCCACAGCTTGTCGTTGTAGAAGAAGAAGAACCGGCGCTGGTTCTTGCCAGCCTCGTTCTCCCAGCGCTCCATCATCGCTTCGTTCGTGCCGTGCGCGAACTCGCCTTCGACGATCGACACGTCCCAGGGCGTGGTCTTCGAATCGAACGCGACGTACGTCGACGACACGCGCGACAGCTCCGCCTTCTTGTCCTTGCGGTAGCGATCCTGCTGCGCGATGTCGGTCGTGCCCTTGATCTTGTCCTCGTACCTCTCGTCGATCTGCTTCTGGAGGACGGCGAGGACCTCGTCCTTCGTCATGCCGAACTTGAAGCCGCCGAACTTCTCGGCGAGTGCCTTCTTGTGCTCGGCCGACACCATCGGCGGCGGACCGGCCTTCTTCGCCGGCGTCGCCTTCTTGGCGGTCTTCGCCGGCGCTTTGGCAGGTGTCTTCGCCGGCGTGCCGGCAAACGCGGTGGTGCTGCTAAGTGCGGCGACGAGAGCGAGCTTGATCAGGCGCATACGACCCCTTCGACGGGCAGAGACCACCCGCATTCAACAGTTACATGAAGAACGAGAAGCGCGAGCCCTTGTTGGCTTCTTGCTGGAGCCGGGTCTCGAGCTTGTTGCCGTCGTCGAGGAGACCACCGGTCGCCTTGCCGTCCTGGCCGGGCTTGCCGTGGATCCGGTCGTAGATCGCGCGAACGCGACGCGTGTAGTAGTACTCCGACACCGTCGGCTCGCCGCCCTTGATCAGCGAATCGCGGACGCCGTTCGGCAGCAGCGGGAGGATCTTCTTGGTCGGGACGTTGTCGCTGCCTTCGCGGACGAAGTCGCCCTTGATCGGCGTCGAGCCCGGATCGTTCTGATAGGCGAACGCCGTCGGCGACTCGCCCTGCGGGCAGCTCGCCACCGGCGACGCGCCGCCGCAGTACACGCCCGACAGCAACACGACCTTCGCGCCGAAGTCGACCTTGTCGGTCTCCGTCGGCGACTGGATCAACACGCCGTACTTGAACTGGCCACCGACCGTCGCGGCGTCGGCGGCATCGCCCGCTTCCTTGCCCTTCTTCAGCGACATGTCGTCGCCGAGCGCGGCCTTGTTGTGCTGGTCGATCATGTCCTTGATCTCGGTCACGCCGGCGTAGAAGCCGAGGATCTGACCTGCGACTTCGGCGTCGAGCGTGTTCTCCTTCGCGCGGAACACGAGCTCGCTCTTCACTTCGAGCTTCGCCGCCATCTCCTTGAGCTTCTTGTCGAGCTCGAGATCCGGCTTGAAGCCGCGCTTGGTCTTCGCTTCGTCGAGCGCGGTGTCGAGATCCGAGAGCTGCTTCTTGAGGAACGAAACCGTCGACGGCGTCGTCTTGTCGCCGAGGATCGCCTTCGCGCCCTTCAGGCCGTCGTTGTACGAGCTCGCGCCGGTGCCGACCTTGCCGATCGTGATGCCAACGATCAGCGCGATCGCGGCGGGCACGGCGATCTTGAGGAGCGTCGAAGCGTGACTTTCCGCACCGACGTGCTCGACCGGCGTGCCGTCGTTGACGACGACGATCTCGGGCGCGCGCTGCGGGATGTGCTGCGCGGCCATCGCGTTCATCGCGCCGAACGGATCGTGATGCGCGTCCGGCATCACGGGCTGCGGCGGTGTGGGCGGTGCGAGTCCCGGTGGAGGTGGCAAGCTCATGCCGGGCGGAGGTACGACACCGCCGGACGCTCCATTCGACCGCGTCTGGCTGGTGGTTGCGGCGGGAGCTGCGGCTGCACCCTTCTTGAGCCCTAGCCTTTGCTTGAGCTCGGAGATGTCGCGGCTACCCGTCTTCTTTGCGTCGCTCAATGTGGTTCCTCCGGAGGGGGACTTTATGAACCGGTGGTCGTAACTGTCAAGGATGCCCGAGAGTTGGGGAGGTTGCGGACGCGGTGAATGTGATGTCGCCGCGACACCTAACTGGCTGGATCGTGAAAAAGTGGTCACACCCGTTCGGGGAGAAAAGGTGCCCCGACACGTGTAAGCCAAGAGAATCGCGGCGCGTTTGGAGAGTGACCACTTCGAGATCGTCTCGGAAATCGCCTGGCCCGACGGGTGCACAGTAAACCGATGGGATACGTCGCGCGTCCTTAAATCGCGCCACCCCATCGCGGACTAGAAAGGCAAACAAATCGTGACTCGCCTCCCACTCTTCATCGGTGCCTCGCTCGCCGCCCTCGCGCTGACCGGCTTGACCGGAAACGCTGAAGCTGGCCACGCCCATTTCTCGGGTGGCGCGCACTTCTCCGGTGGCGCCCATTTCTCGGGTGGCGTCCACGTGGGCGGTGGCGGTTATCACGCCAGCGTCCATTGGGGCGGTGGCGGTTACTACCACCCGCATGTCTGGGGCGTTCGCGGCCACGTGTACGTCGGCGGCTATCACCCGTACTACTACCGGCCGTACTACGCGTACTACTACCCGGTGCCGTCGTACTACGGCGCCTCGTACTATCCGGTCGAGTCGGAGCCGACCTACGGTGGTCCGAGCGCGGCGGTCGCAGTCGCGGCGGAGCCCGAGCTTCCGCGCTTCGGCATCGGCCTGTTCGCGGGCGGCGTCTCGACCGACTACAACACGCAGACGAACACGTCGGAGTCGGACATCGGCGTCCTCGGTCGCTTCCGCCTGACGCCGGGCCTCCTGGTCGAAGGCGAGCTCGGCAAGACCTCGACGTCGGTCAACGGCGTCGATAACGTCCGCGTCGATCGCCGCCTCGGCGGCTCGTTGCTCTACGAATTCGGCGCCTACAACCGCCTCGCGCCGTACGTCCTCGCCGGTCTCGGCGTGGAACAGGCGAACGTCGACGGCAACTACAACACGACGCAGGACTACGGCGAGATTGGCGTTGGCCTTCGCTACGCGCTGAGCCGCAACTTCCACGTCACGCTCGACGTTCGCGCGGGCAGCCGCTCGTCGGTGTCGGGCGACAACACCGCCCCGGTGACCGGCGTCGCACGCACCGTCACGCCGCCGTCGAGCAACGGCACCGACACGAGCGAGGACTACACGCGCGCTCGGCTCGCCGCGATCCTCTACTTCTAAAGTCTCTGCCTCTCTCTGGTCGTGCAGGCGGCTCCAGTCACGGGGCCGTTTGCATTTTCGGGTTAATATCCCTCCGACATGTTTTCGGTCGACCAGCGCAGCGTCGTCGCTCGCGACGGCACGCGCATCGGTTACCAGGTTCGCGGCGAAGGTCCGTGCGTCGTGCTCGCGAACGGCCTCGGCGGCACGTACATCGCGTTCAAGTACCTCTACGAGGCACTCGGCGGGTACAAGGTCATCTGCTGGGACTACCGCGGGCTGTACACGTCGGCGGCGCCGAAGGATCCGCGCGCGAACACGATCGTCCACCAGGTCGATGACCTGATGGCGATTCTCTCCCAGGAGAACGTCGACCAGTTCGCGATCGCGGGCTGGTCGATGGGCGTCCAGGTCGCGCTCGAGACGATTCGCCTGCATCGCGAGCGGGTCCGCGGGCTCTACATCATCAACGGCACGTACGGGCGGACGTTCCGCACCGTGATGGGCAGCCGGATCGTCGGCCGCGTGATCCCGACGCTGCTCCGCTTGATCAAGGCGCAGTCGGGGCTCGCCGGGCGCGCGACGAAGATCGTCGCCGGCAGCGATGCGCTGATCTCGGCGATGAAGCGGTTCGGCTTGGTCTCGCCGACGATCGACATGGAGATCTTCCGGATCGTCGCCGGTGGCTTCCAGCAGATCGACTGGGCGATCTATTCGGACCTGCTCGCGCGCCTCGACGAGCACGACGCCGAGAGCGTGCTCGCGACGATCGACGTGCCGACCGCGATCGTGACCGCGAGCGGCGACCTCATGACGCCGCCGGCGACCGCCGAGCACATGCACCGCCTGATCCGCGGTAGCCGACTCGTGATGATCCAGGGTGGCACCCACTACACGCCGGTCGAGTTCCCCGACGTGCTCGTCGAAGAATTGCACCGCTGGCTCGATCGGATTCCGGGCTGGCAACGCGCGGGAGCCGCCGCGTGAATTGCCCGAGCTGCAACGCCGACGTCCTCGACATCGACGTGAAGTGCCCGCGCTGCGGCGTCGCGCTCGCGGCGACCGGTGCACATCGCATGCTCGGTCAGGTCGTGCTGAGCGTGTACGAGCTCGTCGACGTGATCGGGCAGGGCGGCATGAGCGTCGTCTACAAGGCGCGTCACAAGATGACCGACCAAGAGGTCGCGCTGAAGATCCTGCCGCCCGAGCTCGCGGCGCACAGCCAGGTCAAGTCACGGTTCCTCGAGGAGGCGAAGGCGCTCGCCGCACTCGATCACCCGAACATCGTCCACCTCTACAACTTCGGGCAGGAGAACCAGAGCTTCGTCCTCGCGATGCAGTTCGTCCAGGGCAAGACCTGGGAGCGGATGATCCTCGAGAGCAAGCGGCTCGGTTGGGCCGAGGGCGTGAAGATCGCGATCGACGTGCTGAAGGCGCTCGAGTACGCGCACGGCCGCGGCGTCGTCCATCGCGACATGAAGCCGTCGAACGTGCTGGTTCGCGCGCACGATCACATGGCGACCGTCATGGACTTCGGCATCGCGAAGATGACGACGTCGACGAAGCTGACGGCGACCGGCCAGACGATGGGCACGGTCCGCTACATGTCGCCGGAACAGGTCCGCGGCCAGGAGGTCGACCTCCGCACCGACATCTATTCGCTCGGCGCGACGCTCTACGAGTCGCTCGTCGGCGACACGCCGTTCGATGGCTCGACGCACTTCGAGATCATGACGAAGCACCTGTCGGAGGCGCCGAAGCGGCCGAGCGCGCTCGGCGTCCAGCTGCCACAGGCGGTCGAAGATGCGCTGATGCGCAGCCTCGCGAAGCGCGCCGACGATCGGTTCGAGACCGCGCGCGACATGCGGCTCGTGCTCGAGGCCGCGCTGCGCGAAGGCGATGTCGGCCTGTCGGAGACCCAGCGGCTCGGCGATGCGGTCTCGGACCTGCGTCGCAACCCACCGTCCCGCGTGAGTCCGGGCCAGCCACGCCCGGCGACGAGCCTCGCCGACGAGCTCGAGCCCGCGCCGATCCCGACCGCAAAGGTGTCGTCGCGGCCGAGGCGGACCTGGCTCTACGCGACGCTCGGCGTGATCGTGCTCGCCGGCGCCGGTGGGGCAGCGCTGTTCGCGATGCGCGACAAGCACCACGCGTACGAGTCGGTCGCGAAGATCGAGGGCGTGAAGCTCACGCAAGGCAAGCAGTTCGGCCCACTGCTGATCGAGACCGATGCCAGCGTCGCGCCGGACGCGGTCTACCAGAGCTACGTCCAGACCGAGAAGGCGTTGCTCGAGTCGAGCTCGGTGCTCGCAACCGTGCGCTTGGAAGTCGTCCAGCACATGGTCGTGCTTCCCCAGCACCTCCTGTGCAACGCAGGCCTGTTCCCGAACGGCGATGTCCCGAAGGACTGTGCGACCGCGAAGAGCGAGGTCACGTTCGGTAAGGACGGCAAGCATCTCCTCCTGCTGTCGAACCGCCCCGACGGGCTGGGAGCCGCCATGCGGTCCGGCCTCGCGAACGCGGTGTGCGTGTTCCAGCCCGCCGACCTCGCCGCGGACAAAGTGGACGCGATCTGCGCAGCTACGAAGAAATTCGCGCCGCCGGAACATGCCCGCGAACAGGCGCCCGGCAATTGACATCATAGCGAGAGCACACGAATAATCGCCAACGGAGGGGCCATGTCCCGCACGGTAATCGCGGCGGTCGTCGCTGTCGTCATCGCAGCGCTCACAGCGATCGCGTTCTTCATCACTTCGACGAGCTTTGACGCCAAGATCCGGAAGGATGCCGAGAACCAGCTCCGGCGTGCCTATCAGGTCGTCGGCGCGTTGGCCCAGCTCGAGTCGATCGACGTCGCGAACAAGGCAGAACGCCTCGCGGCCGATCGCTCGTTCGTCGGCGCCCTGAAGTCGCAGTCCAACTCGGACCGCGACCGTCAGGCTCGCCTCGGGTTCTCGAAGTTCACGTCGAACGAGAAGGAGGGCGACGTCAAGCCCGACCTGATCGCGCTCGTCGATGCTCAGGGCAACCTGGTCGCGATGAACGACGTGCCGAGCGTGATCGCGAAGCAGTGGAAGAAAGAGGGCGACAAGCCCGGCGACACGATCATCCCGGCGCTCAACGTCGTGCTCGGCAACCGCGCGATCATCAGCGACATCTGGGTCGATCAGAACCGGATGATGAAGATCGGCGTCGCGCCGATCATCGATCCCGATGCGCCGGTGTCGGCGAGCGATCCGGAAGGCGTCGTGATCATCGGTGCGGTTGTCGTCGCGTACGCGCAGACGGCGAACCAGGCCCAGCACGACAAGGCGCTGCTCGGCACCGAGATCGCGTACTACGACGGCACGCGCGTCGTCGCGACCAGCTTCACGCGTGGCGCGGCGACCGAAGAGGACACCGGCAAGGCCGGCGACCTGACCGAGAGCGTGAAGAGCGGCGCGGTGTCGCCGTCGAAGGGCCAGACCAAGATCACGATCGACGGCACGCCGTATCTCGCGGCCGCGATCACGATGCCTCGTTCGACGTCGAACCCGGCGCGGATGCCGAAGGATTACCCGGCGGTCGCGGCCGAGGCGATCGTGCTGTCGCCGATCCTCGACGCGGCGAACACCGCGGGCACGATCAAGCTGTTCATCATCCTGCTCGGCATCGGGGCGCTCGGCATCTCGCTCGTCGGGCTCTACCTCTCGCACCGCCGCCTGATCGCGCAGGTCGATCAGATCGAGCTCGGCGTCACCGACATCATCAACGGCAACGTCGATCGCACGTTCCGCCCGGTCGGCCTCGAGCTCGACGGTCTCGCGAACGGCCTCAACGTCATGCTCGCGCGCCTGCTCGGCCGCCCCGAGCCCGGCGAAGAGGAGTTCGACGAAGACGGCAACCCGATCATCCCGGGCCGCGTCGAGTTCGACGAAGGCGAGGGCGAAGCGGCCCCGCAGACGGATCCGGCGCTCGCCGCACTCGCGCAGGAGTCGGAGCCCGATTACTACAAGCGCGTGTTCACCGAGTACGTCGCCGCTCGCAAGGCCGTCGGCTCGCCGGATGATGTCTCGTTCGAGAACTTCATCGCGAAGCTGAAGGTCAACGAGGGCAAGCTCAAGGCGCAGTACCAGTGCCGCGCCGTGCGGTTCCGGGTCGTGACCAAGGACAACAAGGTCAGCCTGAAGCCGGTCCCGATCTTCGCGTAGAACTTCGCGCGAACGTTTTCCGGCGCTCGGCATATACGTACCGAGATGCCGGACGTCGCGGAGCTTCTGGGCGAAGCCGAATGGTTGACGCGCTTGGCGCGCAGCCTGACGAGCAGCGCCGCGGATGCCGACGACGTCGTTCAGGACACGTTCGCCACCGCGTTGCGCTCGCCGCCCGATCCGGATCGGCCGGTGCGCCCGTGGTTGCGACGCGTGGCGACGAACATCGTGCGGATGCGCCATCGCGGGCGGGTCCGGCGCGATGCGCGCGAACAGGTGATCGACCAGGTCACCGACCCCACGCCGACGCCCGAGCAATTGCTCGAGCGTGCGCGGGTCGAACGCACGCTGACGGATCTCGTCCTCGCGCTCGAGGAGCCGTATCGCACGACGGTGTTGCTGCGCTATCGCGAAGGCCTGACGGCCGAGGCGATCGCGAAGCGCGACGGCGTACCTGCAGGCACCGTGCGACGGCGGTTGAAGACCGCGGTCGATCGGTTACGAGAACGTCTCGACGAGCGCGAGTCCTCGAACACCTGGCGCGCCGCGTTCGCGCCGTTCCTGGCGATCCGCAGCAAGCGCTCGCCCTGGTGGAGGCTCGTGATGGCGAAGGCGATGACGAAGACAGGCGTCGCGGTGATCGCAGCATTGCTGCTGCTGATCGGCGGCGGCGCGATGGTGTGGAAGGCGAAGCGCAGTAGCTCGCCTGACCCGGGGACGACGGCTGCGGGCTCGCACGGGCCGTCGGTGATCGTGATGCAGGGCAGTGCGGCCGATCCGGTCGTGTTCGCGCAACCCGGGCTCGGCCGGCGCACGTTGGTCGGGCGCGTGACGTATCAGGCGAAGCCATTCGCCGGCGCGACCGTGCGGATCGTCCACATGGTCACCCGGACCAGCGTCGGCGAGGCGACGAGTGATGACGACGGGGCGTTCTCGTTCGCCGGTCTAACGGCGGATCAGTTTTTCGTGACGGCGAGTGCCAGCGACAAGACCGCGATGCCGGTGTCCGTCGACCTGCGCGCGCCGAAGGTGCCCGGTGTCGAGATCGCGTTGACCGGCTGCAGCCACGTCCGCGGCCTCGTCAGCGATAGCGGCGGCGCGCCGATCGCGCACGCGCACGTCGCGCGTATGGGCACCGCGTGGCCCTTTGCGGAGACGGATGCGCTCGGTCGCTACGACCTGTGCACGCACTTCGGTGAGTCGATGCTGTTGTTCACGGCGAGCGGCTATCAGGGCGCGACCGCGACGCTCAATATCAGCGCGCGGACGCAACGCGACATGGTGCTGTTGCCGGAAGCCGTCGTCGCGGGGACGGTCCTCGGCAGCGATGGCAAGCCGGTCGGCGATGCGTGGATCACGATCGATCCCCGCGGCAAGGGAACGATCCGCGATGCCGCGGTCCACGGCCGCAGCGCGGCCGATGGCTCGTTCCGGTTGAACGGGGTCGCCCCGGGGCACGTCCAGGTCTCGGCGGACGCCCCGAACGCTCGCTCGCGCACGATCGGTCTCATCGTCGGTGCGGGCGAGACTCGCGAGGGTGTGATCGTCCGGCTCGATCGCGCGGCGCGCTTCACGGGCCGCGTGATGGAGCGCGACAAGCCCGTCGCCGGCGCGGAGGTCGGTCTGCGCGTCGGTAGTCTCGGCGAGACCGGGCTCGCGGTGTCGCAAGCCGATGGCAGCTTCGCGATCGATCGCGCACCGGAGGGCCAGCTCGGCGTGATCGTCTCCGGCTACACCGTCGTGGCGCCGCACTCGGTGCGAATCGCGGGGGATACGAAGACCGACATCGAGGTCGTCTCGCTGCCGAAAATCCACGGCATCGTCACGCGTCGCGGCATCCCAGTCGCCGACGCGATGATCGGGTGCGTGAACACGCCGACCACCGACGCGAACGGCGCGTTCACTTGTCCGATCGACGCGCTCGGTACGATCAACCTGAGTGCGACCGATAGCGAAGGTCACTGGGGCATGGTCCAGGTCGCGATCCACCCGGGCGATGGCGATGCGAACGTCACGATCGAGCTCTCGAACGCGGGTGCGATCTGCGGCCGCGTCAGCGACGACACCGGTGCGCCGATGCGCGGGGTCACGATCCACGCGGCGAACGACCCGATGGAGGACTTCGGCGATGACACGAGTGGCGACGACGGCACGTTCTGCATCCGCTACCTCCTGAACGAAGGTACGTACGTCCTGACCGTTGCGATCGGTGGCCAGAAACTCAGGCCCGTCACGCCGGTGCCGCCCGTGAAGCTTGTCGATGCCCACGCCGACGTCGCGATCGAGCTCGCCGCGCCCCACTCGTCGATCGCCGGCATCGTTGTCGACGACGCCGGTGCGCCGGTTGCAGACGTCGCCGTCCGCGTGCGCCCCGCGGTCGCGCACGGCGAGGGCCTCGTGTTCGAGGGGACCAGCTCGCTCACGCTCACGCTGACCGATGAACAGGGCCACTTCTCGATCGAGCATCTCGCCGCTGGCGACTACGAGGTCCTCGCGTCTGCTCGCGATGGCGGTGAGCGCCGGCTCGAGTCGGTCGCGGCCGGCACCCACGACGTCAAGCTCGTGCTCGCCGCGGCCGGCGCGATCGACGGCACGCTCGTCGGCTTCACGACGGCGCCGGTGATCACCGGCATCCTCGTTTCGGGCGGCCACGAGGTGACCGACTTCGAGGTCGACGGCGCGCATTTCTCGGCGCGTGGCCTACCGCCGGGGACGTACGTGCTCGTCGCAGATACCGGTGGCCACGAGGCCGACTCCAAGCGCGTGACGGTCGCGCCGGGCAAGACCGCGACGGTCACGCTTACCTCGCGCGGCATCGCGACGATCGTCGGCACCGTGATCGATTGGAAGACCCACGAGCCGATCGCCGGAGCCACGTGCGACGCGCCGATGCCGCGCGACGGCAACAACGTCGGCACCATCTACATCACGCCCGACATGGACGTGACGAGCGACGGCGCCGGCCACTTCACGGTCTCCGGCAGCGCGGGTGACATCCTGATCGCGTGTCACGCCGACGGCATCATGGGCAACGCGTTCGTGACGGTGCCGCCGGATCGCACGACCGAGGTCACCGTCAAGCTCGTGCGGCCGGCGGCCGCCGGGTCGATCGACGCGTACTTGGGCATGCTCGGACGGAAGTTCGAGCTGATCGAAGCGAACGGTGCGGCCGCGAAGGCCGGCCTCCTGATCGACGATCAGGTCATCGCGGTCGACGGCGCGGCGGTGACCGACCTCGACAGCCCGTCGACGATGCGGGTGATCACTCAGCGCCCGGTCGGTACGACCGCCCTGTTGACGATTCAGCGTGGCGCGGCGACTCGCACGGTCAGCGTCACGGTTCACGCCGCCGACTAATCCCAGGTCAGCCAGTACGTATAGCGATCGGTCAGCATGCTCGACGCCGGCCGCTCGTCGGGGCCGATCAGATCGATGTGATCGACCTGCGCCATGCCGTGCGGCGGAACATCCAGGACCTCGCGCGAGCTCGGGTACGCGAGCTTCTCGATCCGCAGCGAGTGCGACGAGCGATTGTCGATCCACCACGTGTTGCGCTCGCGCGAGCTGCCGGCGATCTCCTCGGTCGACAGGCCCTTGTCGAACGCGAGCTGGTTCGGTCCAGCGTCGGTCACGATCACGACCTGTTCGGAGTAGCGCCGGACCCACAGCGCGGCGCATAGGCCGAGGACGACGGCAGCGTTCGCGCAGCGCGCCGCGATCACGCGCGGCGAGACCTTGCCGGGAATCCGCGCCACGGCTGGTGGGCGATCGCCCTTGAACCGGCGGCGCGGCTTGCGAGGCGATTTGTACGCGATCGACAGCACGATGCCGACCGCGATGCCGGTCAGCGCTGTGGCGAGCACCACATCGCGCGTCGTCTCGGAGATCAGCATCGTGAGAGTCGAACCTTACTCTAATGAAGACAGACTATTTCGGGGCAAAATACTCGGTTCGTGTGGGGCGGGTTGTGCGTTAGGGTCTCCGCCGTGAAGCTCGTCGTAGCAGTCCTCTGTCTGGCCGCTTGCGGCTCGTCGCACGGCACCACCGGAGATGGTGGAGGCGACGACGGCACGACGGATGCCCCGACCATGACCTCGGACGCGAACGTCCATGGCACGACCGCGATCTCGATCATCGTGGAGCCGGACGGCAATAGCGCATCGCAGCTCGTCACCGCGATCAACGGTGCGACGACCTCGGTCAACGTGACGATGTACGAGATGTCGAACAACTCGATCATCAACGCGCTGAAGGCGCGCGCGCAGGCGCACGTGCCCGTGAAGGTCATCCTCGACGGCTCGTCGATGAACAAGTCGTTCAACATGCCGGCCTACACCACGCTCACGTCTGCCGGCGCGCAGGTCGTGTGGTCGAACCCGGCGTTCACGTACACCCACGAGAAGTGCATCATCATCGATGGCAAGGTCGCGTGGATCATGACGATGAACGCGACCGGCACCGCACCCGACGAGAATCGCGAGTACCTCGCGATCGATACGGACGCGGCCGATATCACCGAGGCGCAGGCGGTCTTCGATGCCGACTTCGCGATGCACTCGATCACGCCGAGCGGCGCGCTCGTCGTCGCGAACTCGAACGCGCGACCGGACCTCGTCGCGCTGATCAATGCGTCGACGAAGACGCTCGATATCGAGGGCGAGGAGTTCAGCGACCTCAACACCGGCGGCATCGTCGATTCGACGGTCGTCGCGGCGCATCGCGGCGTCGCGGTCCGCGTGATCATCGGCAACTCGTCACCGGATCCGACGTCGATCTCGCGGGTCAAGACCGCGGGCGGCAAGGTCGTCGTCAGCGGCCCGACGTCGGGCAACGGCACGATGGCGAAACCCTACATCCACGCGAAGACGATCGTGATCGACTGTACGGGCACGTCGTGCACGCGCGGCTTCGTCGGCTCGGAGAACTTCTCGGCCGGTTCGCTCGGCTACAACCGCGAGCTCGGCGTGATCTTCAGTACGGCGTCGGAGCTCGCGAAGGTCAAGGCCGCGATCGATACCGACTTCGCGGCCGGCGTCGCCCAGTAGCCAGCTCGCGCTACGGCTCGCACTCGCACACGGCGATCCGCGCCTGGCTGCACTGCAGCGCCTCGAGCTTCGAGGTCGCGACCAGCACGTCGACGCAGTCGCGATTGCCGGCGTTACTCGGTTCGCCAGGCGCCCACGGCAGGAACGTCGGCGTCGTGTTCCGGACGGTCTTGAACGTGCCCTCGACGGCCATGTCATCGATACCGACCCAGAAGTCGGCGCCCGCGAACGTCACGAGTGCGGACAGCTCGGTCATGTCGTCGGGGATCGTGAGGTAGATGTTCGCGCCTTCGGCGGCACACGCGGTCTCGTGATTCGTCCACGGCGCCGCGGTCAACAGCTTGCGATACATGTGAGTCGCGACGCCCGGTAGCGCGGTGTAGCCGGCAGGGCAGCCGGAACCCATGGTGCTTCCGTCGTGCATGGCGCCATCGTTGCCGGTCATCCCGCCATCGATCTCGCCACCGACGCACGCGTTCGCGTTCGGCGAGTAGTCCCCGTAGCGCTGGCCGCTCGTGCAGCTCGAGTCGGGGAAGCTGCAGTAACCGCCCGCTTCGCACCGCCCCTGAACGCCGTCGCGAACACATTGATCCGCGGCCGCGCACTGGAACGTCGCCGCCTTGATGCAACCTGCGCTCGCGAGCGCGACCACGAGCAGCGCGCGCATCAGAACCGCCTCGACCACACCAGAGTTGCGCCCTTCGCCCCCGGATTCGCAGCGACCGTGACCTCGGGTGCCCGGTGATGAAGCACGAGGTGCACAGCCCCCGCGGTGACGAGCGCGGCGGCGCCGATGCCGAACACGACCGCGGTGGTGCGCCTGCTGTTCGCGCGATCGATGTCGCTCGAGAACGTCTGATAGTCGGCCGCGCGATCCGCGTCGTCGCGCGCGGACAGCGCACTGCGATAGAGCACGATCCCGACGACGCCGGCGACCGCACCGCCGGCGACAAGCCCATCCCCGACGTAGTCGGAGTACCAAGGACCGGTGTCGACACGAGGAGGCGGTGGTGGCGGCGCTGCGCGAACCGGCGCGGGCGGCGGTGGCGCCGGAGCCGCGGGTTCGGCGGGCGCGGCGCGGGTCTGGATCGCGGGCGGCGGATTCGTCTTGCACGTGTCGATCGCTTCGCGCGTGACCTGCGCGGTGTCGTCGGGAGGCTTCGTCGCGAGGTAGCGCTCGTAGTAGACGATGGCCTGCGGGCACTCGCCGAGCTGGACGTGGATCTGCCCCATCGCGAACAACAGCGGCGGCTGCGGATCGAGCGCGTAGGCGGTCTTCAACTCGTCGAGCGACTCGGCGAGCTTGCCGTCCTTGTGCAGCGCGGTCGCGCGATCGACGTGGTGCTTCGCCTCTGCCTTGGAGTCGTCGCCGCGCGCCACGGTCGGTAGCGCGAGGATGCAGCCGGCGAGCAGCAGCGCCTTCATTCGGGAAACAGCGCGTTCGGATCCCAGTGTTTCTTCGGCTCGGACTTCGGCTTCTTCGCGCGATCCTTCTTCGCGTGCGCGGGTGCCGGAGTTGCGACGGGCGCGGCTTCGACGGGTGGGGGCACCGGCTCGGCGATCGGAGCCGGCGCTGGTGCGGGTGCGGGCGGTTGCGCCGTCACGATCGGCGCCGGCGTTGGAGGCACCGCGGCGACGGTCGTCGGCGACGAGCGATGACCGATCGCGATCAGCGCGACCGCGATCGCCGCGATCGCACCGCCGATCCACATCGCTCGACGACGGCGCGGCGCGGGGACAGGTGCGGGTTCGGCGAGCTCGATCTCGAGCTCCGCGTCGTCATCGTGCGCGACGCTGGTCTCCGGAGGGACCGGCACGGCGCGATCGGCGAGCCATGGTTCTCGCCGCTCACCGAACTGCTGCTTCATGTAGTCCGACAGCGCGGTCGCCGAGAACCGCACGCCGGCATGCTCGGCGAACAGCTCGAGCGCGCGCCGCATCTCCTCGGCGCTCTGATAGCGATCCTTCGGATCCCGCGCGAGCGCCTTCATCACGATCGCGTCGAGCTCCGCCGGCACGCTCGGGGCGACCTGCGACGGCGGCGCCACCGGTTCGTTGACGATCGCGGACATCGTCAGGAAGTCGTTGTCGCGCTGGAACAGCGGGCGGACGGTAAGCAGCTCGTGCAGCACGATGCCGAGTGCGAACACGTCGCTGCGCCGATCGACGCGCTCGTTGTTGCACTGCTCGGGCGACATGTACGCGACCTTGCCCTTGAGCAGACCCGACCGGGTCTCTTCGTGCTGGTGCACGGCCTTCGCGATGCCGAAGTCCGCGACCTTCACACCGCCGTCGTAGCCGATCAGGATGTTCGCGGGCGACACGTCGCGGTGAACGATGCCGAGCGGCCTACCGTCGGGGGCGATGTGCTCGTGCGCGTGGTGGAGGCCGACCGCGGCGCCGATCACGATCGCGAGCACGTGCTCGAGCGGCACGCTGCGCTCGAGCGCGGCCGCGTGCTTCAGGATCCGCCGCGCGTCCTCGCCGTGGACGTACTCCATCGCGAAGAAGTAGTCGCCGTCCTCCTGGCCGATGTCGTTGACCTGGACGATGTTCGCGTGGTGGAGCGATGCGGCGAGCCGCGCCTCGTCGAGGAACATCGTGACGTAGCGAACGTCGCGCGCCTGGTCGGCGCGGATCCGCTTGATCACGACGTGGCGCTCGAAACCCTCGATGCCGACGGTGCGCGCGAGCAACACGTCGGCCATCCCGCCTTCGGCGAGCCGCTCGACGATCTGGTACCGCCCCATGCGGAGCGTCTGGGTCGCTGCGCGAACTGCCACTACATCTTCAAGGTGAGCGGGAACGATCGAACGGTCAAGTCGAGAAGATCATTGCCGAATGTATGCAATGTCCGACCGGAAATCGTTCCGTGAGGTCGGCAACACGAATCTCGCATGGGGTACGTTTCGAGCATGGCCGTGCAGACCGGGCTCGCGCGTCTCGCGAGTGATGGACTTCCCGCCCTCGCGGGCAAGCGCGTGGGACTCATCTGTAATCCGACGTCCGTCGACGGCCAGCTCCGTCACGCCGTCGATCTGCTCCGTGGGAAGCTGAACGTCACCGCGCTGTTCGGTCCGGAGCACGGCGTCCGAGGCGACGCGCAGGACATGATCACGATCGACGACTCGCGCGACGCGGTGACCGGGCTACCCGAGTTCAGCCTGTACGGTCACACGCTCGAGTCGCTGACGCCGACGCCGGCGATGCTCGAGCACGTCGACGTGATGGTGTTCGACGTCCAGGACATCGGCAGTCGCTACTACACGTTCGTGTGGACGATGGTGCTCGCGATGCGCGCGTGCGCCGCGGCGGGCAAGCAGTTCGTCGTGCTCGATCGGCCGAACCCGATCGGCGGCGTCCACGTCGAAGGTCCCGCGATCGAGCCGGGCTTCGAGTCGTTCGTCGGGCTCGTGTCGTGCCCGAATCGCCATGGCCTCACCGCCGGCGAAATCGCGCGCTGGCGGCACGGCGTCGAGAAGCTCGATCTCGAGCTCGCCGTGATCACGCTGCGCGGCTGGGAGCGCGACATGTGGTTCGAGCACACCGGACTGCCGTGGGTGCTGCCGTCGCCGAACATGCCGACGGTCGACACGGCGCTGGTCTATCCCGGGATGTGCCTCGTCGAAGGTACCGAGCTGTCGGAGGCGCGCGGCACGACCCGACCGTTCGAGCTCGCCGGTGCGCCGCACATCGCCGGAGAGAAACTCGCGGCTGCGCTCACCGCGATGGATCTGCCGGGTGCGCGGTTCCGTCCCGCGGTGTTCACGCCGGGGTTCCAGAAGCACGCGAAGACCGCTTGTGGCGGGATCCAGATCCACGTCACGAACGCCGAGACGTTCCGGCCGTATCGCACGGGAGTCGCGTTTCTCAAGGCGGCCCACGACCTCGATCCCGACAAGTTCGCGTGGCGGACCAAGGCGTACGAGTTCGTCGACAAGATTCCCGCGATCGATCTGCTCGCGGGAACCAAGGCGCTGCGCGAGGGCATCGAAGCCGGCGCGTCGCTCGACGATCTGGCGCGGCGGTGGCCGCGCGATGAAGGCGCGTTCTCCGAGGAAGTCGCCGAGTACCGGTTGTATGACTGAGCGGATCGCTCTGTTCGGCGGCAGCTTCAACCCGCCACACGTCGCGCACCAGCTCGTCGCGCTCTACGTGCTCGAGACCCAGCCGGTCGACGCGCTGTGGTTCGTGCCGACGTACGTCCATCCGTTCCACAAGCAGCTCGTGTCGTACGAGGATCGGCTCGCGATGTGCGAGCTCGCCGCCGCGCCGCTCGGCAAGCGCGTCGCGGTGAGCAGGGCAGAGCAGGAGCTCGCGCAGCAGCCGGACTTCGTCGCGAGCCGCACGTTCGATCTCGTCGAGTTGCTGCTCGCGCAGGAGCCGGAGCGCGAGTTTCGGCTCGTGATCGGCGCGGACATCCTGCGCGAGACCGACAAGTGGTACCGCTGGGACGAGCTCGCCGCGCTCGCGCCGCCGCTCGTGATCGGCCGCAGCGGCTTCGCGCTCCCGTCGGGGGCTTCGGAGACCGGCGTCGTGATGCCGGAAATCTCCGCAACGCGCGTGCGCGAGCTGCTCGCCGCGGGCGACGTCGAGGCGGCTGCACCGCTGTTGCCGCACGGCATCCTGCGGTATATCGCCGCCCGAGGCTTGTACAAATGACCGCGCGCAATCCCACCACGTTCGTGATCGGTGCCGGCCCTGTCGCGACGGCGCTCGCAGGCGCACTGCGCCTCGGCGGCGTTCCGGTGCTCGGCCTGTGGGCGCGCAAGCCGCCGCACGCGCGCGCCGCGGGCTCTGCCGCCGGTGTCGCGGCTTTCTCGTCGGCGCCGCCGGACGTGTTGCTCGAAGCCGAGGTCGTGATCCTCGCGGTCCGCGATGGCGTGATCGGCGAGGTCGCCGAGATGCTCGTCGGCACGGGCCTCGTCAACAAGCGTCATACGCTGCTCCACTGCGCCGGTGCGGCGTCGGCCGAAGAGCTGCTCGCGAGCGTTCGTCCGAAGGTCGGCGGCGTCGGCACGATCCATCCGCTGTCGGCGATCGCGGATGGCAAGGCCGCGATGCGCACGCTGAAGGGCACGGTGTTCGGCGTCGAAGGCGACGAGCACGGCCGCGCGACCGCCGCGAAGCTGGTCGGCGCGATCGGCGGCATCGTGCTCGCCCTCGATAGCTCGCAGATGGCCGCGTATCACACCGCTGCCGCACTCGCGTCGAACTACGTCGTTGCTGCAGTCGATGCCGCGGCCGAGACACTCGCGCTGGCCGGGGTCTCATCTACGGATGCAGTGCGCGCACTCGTCCCGCTCGCTGAAGGCGCACTGCGCAACATCAGCGCACGCGGTACAACAGGTGGTCTCACCGGCCCTATTCGACGTGGCGACGCGCCGACGATTCAACGCCATCTCGAAGCGTTGCGCGGCAAGCCGGAGCTCGTAGGGATCTATCGGGCGCTTGCACACCGAGCACTCGAGATCGCAGGTCGCATCGACGGACCCGATGCGCCGGACCGAGCCGGCCTCGATGCGATTCGAGCTTTACTCGAATCGTGATCGTGTATTCTCGGCTGGCAATGCGCAGCATCGTCGTCGGTACAGTCCTCGCGTTTGCTCTCATCTTCAGCGCGCGCCCCGCGGCCGCGCAGAGCCCCGAGGTCGCCTTCAACGGGCGGATCATGACCTCGACGAAGCGGTTCCCGCAGACGGCGAAGAGCCCGTCGGCGTACACCGCGCAGATCCGGAAGCAGTCCGGCACGAACTTCTACGAGGACAAGACCGACCACACGTGGACGGTTTACTTCGCCGCGTTCCTCAAGAAGCCTCTCAACGACGTCGAGTACGTCATCAAGTTCTACGAGCTCGGCAAGGGTCCGCCGCAGCTACTCGGCACGAGCGAAGCGTTCAACGACGAGCGCGGCCAGAAGACGATCGTGTCGAAGATCAAGCTCGACAAGAAGCAGATGGGCGTCAACAAAGAGCTCCAGATGACGATCGAGAACAAGGGCACGGTCTACGCGTCGACCCGGTTCAAGATCCTCGGCGAGGGCGAGCACTTCTCGGGCAAGGTCAACTTCTCCGACGACGAAGCCGCCGGCAAAGACAAAGAAAACGAGTAATCAGCGCACGTCGAGAGGAATCTCGAACGCGCTCGCGACCGACGGCGGGAACACCTTCAGGGTGTACTGCCCGGGATGCGGAAACGTGTAGCGAAACGCGTAGCCAGCGCCGCGGGTCCGCGGATGCGCGACGAGTCCGGTCGAGCCAGCGTCCGAGACGATCGTGACGACGAGCTCGCCGGTCTTGATCGGTTGACCGAGCTTGTTCTTGATCTCGATGTGCGGGTGGACGAGCTCGTTCGCGTTGATCGGATCCGGAACCTCGACGTGGATCACGATCTCGCCATCGTCCTCGTTGATCATGTGCGTGCGCGGCGCGACGCCATCGATCTTCTCGGGCTCGTCCTCGGTCGGGTCGGCGACGCTCGCCGAGAGGTGGCCGTGGTTGAGCGCGAAGAACCCGGCGCTCGCGAGCAGGATCCCGGCGAGCGCACCGAGGCCGACCTGGCGCATCGTCCAACGCGGGCGTACGCGCACCGCGCCGGCGACCTCGGCGAGATAGTCGTCCGGGAGATCCGGCCGCGTCCGCGCGGTCACCCGCTTCTTGCGCCGCGGCTTGCGCGCGGTCTTGTCGACGGAATCGGTCGCGTCGGGCGACGCGAGCTCGGCGAGCGCGACATCGACGAGCGTGACGACCTCGTCGGCGGTCTGCGGCCGATCCTCCGGCTTCTTCGCGAGCAGCGTCGCGCACAGCCCGTCGATCACCTCGGGCACGCGGTCGTTGCGCGAGCTCGGAAGCGGTGCGGCCTTGCCGAGATGGGCGAGCAGGACCTCGAACGCGGAGCCTTCAAACGGCGGCGCGTTCGTGACGAGCTCGAACAGGAGGCAGCCGAGCGCGTACAGATCCGCGCGCGCGTCGACCGCCTCGCCGTGCGCTTGCTCCGGCGACATGTAGTGCGGCGTGCCGATGAGGCCGTTCGAGGTCAGCCGCGACGCGTCGGCGGTGCCGGGCTTGCTCGCCGCGATCCCGAAGTCGACGATCGTCAGCCGGTCGTCGCCGTTGCGGTCGCGGTGCCACATGATGTTCGACGGTTTGAGATCGCGGTGGACGACGCCGGCCGCGTGGGTCTCCGACAGCGCGCTCGCGACGGCGCGGACGATCCGCAGCGCGCGCGTCGCCGGCAGGGGGCCATCCTCGAGGATCCGGTCGAGCGGCTGGCCCTCGACAAATTGCATCACGAGATACGGCCGGCCATCGGGCAGCTCCCCGACCGCGTGGATCGCGACGACGCCCGGATGCTGGATCTTCGCGGCCGAACGCGCCTCGCGCGCGAACCGCTTCGCCATCACCGGATCGGCAGCGATCTGATGGGTCGGCACTTTGATCGCGACGACGCGATCGAGCCCGAGCTGGCGACCGCGATAGACCGTGCCGAAAGCGCCACCACCGAGCTCGGCCTCGACGACGAACTGATTATCGATCGTGTAGCCGACCAGGCTCGACACGCTCGCGGTGAGCTCGGGGCGCGCGACGGGTTCGCCATCTCGGATTTCGACCGTCGGTGGAACGCTGGCTGCCAGCGATCCGGTGGCCGCCGTCGGGTCGACGCCGCGGGGCAGGGTGGCGATCGCGGACTGCGAGAGCGCCGCCGCGAACGAGGTCCCACAATCGGGACAGAAAGTCCCCGATTCGTCGGTCTTCGCCTCGCAGCGCGGACATACCCGCATCTTTCTCGAGGCTAGCATCGCTCTCGGAAGACACGCGGCAGCCCGCAAACATTCAGTCTGCGCGGCCCGCTTAGCAGTTGTTTAATGACTGCCTGATGACGAACACATGAGGGGCCCTCGCGCGACCAGATGGTCGCGCGCTCACAATCGTTACGTCGTCACCAGTTAGGCGACGGCGCGCAGCGTCGCAGCAACCTGCGGCGCGAGCGCACTCTCGATCAGGCGCAGCGCGCGGTCCGTGCGCGTCTGCAGCGAGTCTGCCGGCATGCTGAGGTTCGCATGCATCTCGGCGGCGTCGAGGCTGCCGAGCAGCGCCGACCACGCGAGGTCCGCGATCTCGCGCGCGTTGACCTGGCGGTAGACGTTCGCGTGGATGCCGTCGGCGACGCACGCGCCGATGTGATCCTGGATCCGCGCGATGCCGGCCGAGACCGCCGCGACGACCTCGTCGCTCAGCTGCGGGCGAACCGCCGGCTGGGCGAGGAGGCGGAGGATGCGCGGGCCTTCAGCATCGCGCTCGGCCCAGCGGACGAGGATGGCCCACGTCTCCTGGAAGCGCTTGCTGACTTCCGCGTGCTCGCGGACCTGGCCCATCTCGACATCGAACACCGTCAGGGCGTCCTCGATGAGCGAGACGTAGAGGTCTTCCTTCGAGCGGAAGTACAGGTAGATCGCGCCGACCGAAAGCTGGGCCGCTCGAGCGATGAGCTCGATCGACGCGCCACCGTAGCCGCGCTCCGCGAACACCTGGCGGGCCGCTTCCTGGATACGGCGGCGCCGTGCCTGCCGCTCCTGCGCTTTACGTTCTTGAGCGTTCGTCATGAGGGGGGTGTATTCGCTATGACGCAACTCGTCAATACGGTACTTAGTCACATCGGCTCGCCGTATGTTCGCGTGTAGATTCTTCCGGTTGGCAGCGATCAGGGATCGTTCGGGTAACTGCAAACGGATGTCCGCTAAATCTGACTCGAATTTCGCTTTTTGCGCAGTTCACACTCCCGCTACCCACCCCCAGCAAAATAGATCGCAAGTCCGCGGAGAGCGTTCATAACGAACCATGGTCGCCATCGCGTCACGAGCTCGGACCGCTGTCGCAATCACCGCCGCTGGCAGCGCTGTCATCGCCGGGCTGTTACTGCAGCAACGGACCCCACGCTGCGTACTGCCAAACGAGTCGAGCGAGATCCTGACGGCTCAGCTGACCTCGCAGAAAGTGATCTCGGGCGATCAGGACATCGCGGTGACGATCCGCATGCCGAAGGCCGCCGAGCTGCAGCGGCCGCCGCTGTCGCTCGTCGTGGTGCTCGATCGTTCGGGCTCGATGCACGGCGAGCCGCTCGAGAATGCGAAGCGCGCGGCGACCACGCTCGTCGACAAGCTCGCCACCTCCGACGGCTTCGCGCTCGTCACGTTCTCCGATACCGACCAGTTGATCCTGAACATGGGCCGCGCGACCGAAGCCCACAAGCGCGAAGCGGTCGAAGCGATCGACAAGATCTACGACGAGGGCGGGACCTGCACGTCGTGCGGTCTCCAGCGCGGTGCCGCCGAGCTCGAGCGCTCGCCGATCAAGGGCGGGGTCGAGCGCATGGTGCTGATCAGCGATGGCCAGGCGAACGAAGGCGTGTGGGATCGCGACGAGCTCGTCGACATGGCGCAGGTGATCGCGGCGCATGGCGTGTCGCTCACGACCGTCGGCGTCGGCCTCGACTTCGACGAGCAGACGATGATCCGGCTCGGCGAGGTCGGTCGCGGCAACTACTACTTCGTCCAGGACACCGCGAACCTCGGCGCGATGTTCGCGAGCGAGCTCTCCGATCTCGGCGCGACGGTCGCGACCGACGTCCATCTCGTGATCGAGCCGCACGCGAGCGAAGTGACGTGGGCGTACGGCTATCCGATGGCGAAGGCTGGGACGAAGATCGAAATTCCGATCGCGGACCTCCGCGCCGGTGAGGTTCGCAAGGTCGTGCTCCACGGCCAGGTTGCCGGTCCCGATGTCGCGCGGTTCGAGCTGACGTGGCGGACGCCGATCGATCGCACGTTGCATTCGACCGCGACGTCGCTGACGACGCAGCTGACCCGCGACCCGGCCGTCGTCGCCGCGACCCGGATCCTGGACGCCTCGGCGGCCGTCGAAGAGGCGCGGACCGCGCGCGCGCTCGAAGACGCGACGAAGGCGTTCGAGCAGTACGGTGCGGAATCGGCAAAGCGCGTGATCGAGCGCCAGCTCGTACGTGCTCGCGCGACCGTGCCCGCCGAAAAGCTCGAGCGGATCGAGCGCGCCGCGAACGACGCGGTCCACAGCTTCGAGATGCAGGAGCCCGAGCAGGCCAAGAAGGCGACGCGCACCGGCGCGTACCTGCTCGAGCGCTAACGCTCTATGGATTGAGATCGGCGAGCTGGAACTGCAGATCGCGCGAGATCAACACCGCGCGATTCTGCGCGATGTCCTCGAAGCCATCCTTCTGCTCGCCATCGCCGCCGCTGACGAGCACGACGCCGCGGAAGCCCGGCTCTTCGTCGATCCACAGGCGGCGTAGCTTCAGCGGATGATCGAGCCGCGCGGCGACCATCGAACGGCCGTTCGCGCACACGAGATTGCCGAAGCCGCCTTCGTTGCCGGTCTTCGCTTGCTCGCTCGCGACCAGCTTGATCGTCGCAGCGAGTGCGCGGCGGGTCGTCGCGACCGGCAGGTTCGGATCATCGACCGAGCCTTCGTCGTGGAGCATCGCGAGGAACACGTGGAACACGAGCTCCCCCGGCGTGCGGCCTTTGAGGTTGCGGCGCAGGTATTCGGGGATGTGCTCGAGCAGGCGCGCGGTCGCACCTTCGAGCTTCGGCGCGCCGGTCATCGAGAACATCCAGCGCCGAAACCGGAACGGTGGCGTGTTGTCGGTGCCGATGTAGCCGTCGTCCGCGCCGATCGCTTGCGCGATCACGCAGTCGCTGTGGATCTCGGCGAGCGGGCCGGCGAGCTCGACGGGGTTCGTACTCGACTTCGGCGTGCGCACGAGCAGCACGTCGCCGCCTTGCGAGTACGCCATGCCCCAGCGACTCACCGGCGGATGCGCGAGGAGCGCACCGCGCACGGGCGCGAGCGCGGCCCACAGCCGTTGCGGTTGGTTGCACATGCAGGCGAAGAGCTTCATACGAGATCTCAACTCCGAGGAGGCTCGCGCCTTACGCTGGTGCGGTGCCTCAAATTCGGTGCCCCAAAATGGAACCCACTCACGCGACGACGCCCTGATGAAGAGTATAGGGCGTCGCTCTGATCTCGCCAATATCGCCGTTCTTTTGCCGTGCTTTCACGCCATTGCGACGAGCGCTTTCGTGACGAGATCGAACGCCTGGGCGCGGTCGACCTCGTTGAACACCTCGTGCAGGAAGCCGGGCAGCTCGTGGTAGTCGGCCTTCGTCATCGCGCCGGCGACGCGCTTGGACTGCGACGGATCCGTCAGCGGGTCATCGCCGCCGACGATCCACGTGCTGGGAAGCGTGATGCGAGCCGCATTCGCCGCGACGTACTCCTGCGCACCCGTCGACTCGACGAACCAGCGTGCGGTCGCGACCGGGAAGTTCAGCGGATCCGCGTCGTGCGCGATCTGCATCTGCTTGTCGTGCGTGAGCTGGTCGGCCTTGATGCCGTTCGGCTGCGGAAGCTTCGGAGCGATCCGGCTCGCGACGCGCGCGAGTGCTTTCTTCCAGCCCGGCACTTTCATCCGCAGCGCGAGGTACGGCGAAGACACGATCAGCGCCTTGGCGTCGGCGATCCCTTCGCACGCTGCGCGTAGCGTGATCAGGCTGCCGTGCGAATGGCCGAGCAAGACGAGCGGGGCAGGGCTCGCGACGAGGCCGCGCGCGACCGTGATGACCGAACGGAGGTCATCGAGGTACTCGTGGAAGCTCGCGACGAAGCCGCGGTTGCCGGGCGACTTGCCGTGGCCGCGGACGTCGTAGGTCAGCGCGGCCCAGCCGGCCTGCGCGATCACGTTGCCGAGCTCGCGATAGCGACCGCAGTGCTCCGCGTAGCCATGGGTCACGACGACGATCCCCTTGGGAGATCCCGCAGACAGGTAGGCCTCGCCGTGCAAGGTACCGTTCGAGGTCGGAATCGGGACGAGCTTGGTCGGCTCCACAGGACCGGGCGCGGGCATGTGGCTTCTATATCAAGAAGTTGCCCCGCGATCCTGGCGGGCCCTATCCTCTGGCCTACGCCAATGCGAAGCAACCAACTATTATTGCTCGTGTTTTTGAGTGGATGCTTCGACGCGCATTCGCAGCACAACATCTCGAAGAGCCAGACTCGGTTGGATCTCGCGAAGGACTTCCTGCGCAAGCACCAGCTCGAGGCTGCCGAGCAGGAATGCAATCGCGCGCTCGCGCTGAATCCGTCGAACGACGAAGCGTTCGTCATCCGCGGTCTCGTCGAGATGCTGCGGACGATCGACACGCAGCGAACGATGGAGATCGACAGCTGCCTGACCGGTCTCGATCGCGAGGCGACGATGCACGATCTCGACGCGACGCTCGCGAAGGCAGATCTCGACTTCGCGGAGGCGGCGAAGGTCACTCCCGACTACGGCGAGGCATGGGCCGACCGCGGGATCGTCCACAACCTGCAAGAGGACTATCAGGGCGCGGCGACCTACTTCTCGAAGGCGCTCGAGTACCCGATGCGTCTCGACAACCCGGCGCTGACCCGAGCCCATCTCGGGTGGGCACTGTTCCACCAGAAGCGGTACGTCGACGCCGCGAAGGAGCTCCGCCAGGCGAAGCAGTTCCAACCGAAGATGTGCGTCGCAACTTATCGGCTTGCGAGGGTTTACTTCGCCCGTGAGGAATGGGAAAAAGCCGCTGAACTCTTCCAGACGGCATCCGATGATCCGTCCTGTGGGTCACAGGAAGCTAGCTACTACCTGATGAAGACTCGTATGCAGCAGGGGCTCGAAGCAGAGGCAAAGACGGCGCGCGATGCGTGCCTCAAGATCTCGCCCCAGAGCTGTATCGCGTCGCAGTGCCGCGCCGATGGGCGAGGTTTGGGACACTGACGGATGGACACACGCGTCACTCGTAACGTCGTTGCCGATCCCCGCACCAGCCTCGCGATGTGGCTTCGCGCCGGGCGAGCACAGCGCAAGCTGACGCTGGACGACGTAGCTCGAGTGACGAAGATCCAGCCTCGGATCTTGGAGAAGATCGAGGCGGGAAATCTCGAAGGCCTGCCGGCCGAAGTATTCGTGCGCGGGTTCGTGAAGAGCTTCGCGCGCTGCGTGGGCCTCGACGAGACCGAAGCGGTCGAGCGTTACGGCCAGTGTGCGAACGCGACGCAGCTGCCGACCACGTCGGTCGCGCGCGCGTTCGTCGAGACGCTCGTCGCCGCCCCGAAGACCGAGAAGACGGCGAAGTCGGAGCCGAGCGTGCTGACGGTGCCGGAGCTCCTGCCGAGCGCGTCGATGGAGCTCACGCCGATCGCCGAGCATCCCGACGTCGTCGCCGACATCGAGCCGGAGATCGAGATCATTGAGGAGCCCGTCGTCGAGACGCCTGTCGTCGCGACTGCGTCCACGGGTGCGATCGAAGTGATCGAGATCGACGCGGCACAGAGCTCGACATCGATCGAAGAAGCGCCGAAGAAGAAGCGCTCGCGCAAGAAGGCGAACGCGAATGGCGCGGCGCCGCGCTCACGCAAGAAGAAGTCCGCTGCGGCGGGGACGGGATCGTCGCCGGTCGTCGCTGCGCAGCCCGAGACGGCGGAGACCGCCCTCGAGCAAACCGCCCCCGAGGGAGCGAACGTCGAGGTCGCGAGCGTCAGCGCTGCACCGGAAGCGCTCGCTCCGGAGCCCGAACTGTCGTTTACCTCCGCACCGCCTTCGGCGGTGCTACGCGTCGGCCGTTCGGCCGACTTGTCCGCGGATCAGTTTTTCGCGCCGAGCGACGGCATCGCGATCGAGCATGACGTCGTCGAGACGACGTCGCAGGCGATCGAAGTGGTCGAAGTCGGCGAAGTCGTCGTCGAACCGCCGGTCGTCACCGACCCGTGGCAGCCGACGATGCCGGCCGTCGTCGCGACGGTACCGTGGAAGCGCCCGACGTCGACGACGTCGACGTTCCGGCCGGCGCTGTCGCCGTACGCGCTGCCGAGCCTCGTCATCGACGACGCCGATCCGGACAACGCGGAGCGCGAGCGCGAGGACCGCGAGATCGCGAAGGGCCCGCAGCGCGTCTCGTTCCTCCCGCAGATCCTCCTCGATCGCGAGGACAAGTCGGGTCGCCAGGGCGGTCTGACGCTCGCGGTGATCCTGCTGCTGATCGCTGCGACGCTGACGCTGAGCTACCTGATGCGCCGCCCGAGCGTGAGCGGCGATGGCGTCACGCAGGCGCACGTCGACACGACCGAGATCGTCGCGTAGATCTTCGCGATGACGATCAGCGGCGCGGTGCTCGGGGTCGTGCTCCGCACGACGCCGCTTCGCGAGTCCGATCTGCTCGGCGGTCAGCAGCACGCCGAGCACGGTCGGATCACCGCCGTCGCGCGCGGTGGCCGCAAGTCACAGCGCAGGTTCGCAGGCGCGCTCCAGCTGCTCGTGCTCGGTCGCTATCAGCTCGGCCGCCCGCCGCGCGGAGAGCTGTGGAACCTCGAGAGCGCCGACATCGTGCGCGACTGGCACCCGATCGCGAGCGACGTCGTCGCGGTCGCGCACGCGAGCTACATCGCGGAGCTCGCCGGCGCGCTGCTGCCGACCGAAACGCCGGAGCCGCACGCGCTCGAGCTCGTGGTCGCGCTGTGGGACGCGCTCGCGGCCGGTGGGCCTTCGCCGGCGGTGCTGCGCACGATCGAGATCGCGCTGCTCGATCTCGCGGGCCATCGGCCGGCGCTCGATGCGTGTGCCGCGTGCGGGCGCAGCGAGCTCGATGCAGCGGTGTTCGATCCGATCCGCGGCGGCGCGATCTGCCGGACCTGCGCGGCGATCAGCCGGAACGCGGGCGTGCGTCCGATCGATGCAGGTGCGCTCGCGTACCTGCGCGCCGCGGCGGCCGTCGAGGCCCCGGGCGATGCGCGCCCTCTCGACAGCGACCCGCGGTTCACGCCGGGCGAGCGGACCGCGGCGCGCGAGGCGCTCGTCGCGATGGCGCAGCACCTTGTCGGCAAGCCGCTCAAGTCGCTCGAGTACATCGCCAAGCTCGCGTCTGCCGGTCGCAAGCCGTAGTAGAATGGATGTGATGAGGCTACGCGGGCTCGCGGTTGTCCTGACCACGATCGTGATCGCGGGTGCCGCGGTTGCCGCGCCCGGTGATGGTGCGGGGAGCGGCGCAGGGGACGGATCGGCCGGCGATATCGATATGGATCCGGATTCCGGAACGGGCTCGGGCTCGGGCTCGGCAATCGCGCCTGCGACCGGCAGCGATGCAGCGCCGGCGGTCGTCAAAGATCCCAAGGTCGCGAAGAAGTGGTTGAGCGCGGCGCAGCAGCTCGTCCAGAAGGGCGACTACTTCACGTCGCACAAGAAGCCCGACGACGCGAAGGCGCAGTACGACAACGCGGTCACCGCGTACCAGCACGCGATCGAAGCGGGCGACGACGTCACCGTGAACTACGCGCTCGCGCTCGTCGAGGAGAAGCTCGGCGCGCTGCCCGAGGCGTACAGTTACTTGAAGATCGTCGTCGACGCGCAGCCGCCCGTGAAGGCGGACGCGCTGAAGAAGGCGCAGGCCAAGCTCGACGACGTCACGTCGAAGGTCGGCATCGTCACGCTCACCGTGTCGCCGGAGGGCACGACCGTGTCGATCGCCGACAAGAGCTACGGCGATGCGCCGCTGAAGGATCCGATCGTGCTGATGCCGGGCACGTACACCGTGAGCTTCGCGCTCGTCGGCTATCAGCCGAAGGAGACCGAGCTCAAGGTCGTCGCGGGCGCCGGCGTCGAGAAGAAGATCGATCTCGAGCCGGTGCCGATCAAGATCACGCCGCACATCGTCGAGAGCGAGCCAGAACCGGCGCCGGTTGCCCCGCAGCCGTCGAAGGTGCCGTGGATCGCGGGTGCGAGCGCGACCGGTGCGTTCGCGATCGGTGCGGTGATCTTCGGTGCATCCGCGATCAGCCAGCATCACGCGTACACCGACCCGACATTCACGAAGTCGGAGCGCGCCGATGCCCAGTCGCTCGGTCGGACGATGGCTCACCTGTGCGACGGCGCGATCGTGCTATCGCTCGCGTCGGCCGCGTTCACGGTCTACTGGTATCACTGGAAGTACCAGAAAGAGCTCGATGCTCCGCCGCCGGCCGAGCAGCCGCGCGTCGTCCCCAAGGTCGATATGGTGCCGTGGGTCCAACCTGATGGTGGCGGTCTCGCCGCTGTCGGCTCATTCTAGAGAGAGGCATATGGCGACTCCCGGATATCCGCAGATGCAGCAACCGATGATGCAGGGCGGCCCCATGGGCGCGATGCCTCCTCCGCGGCCCGTGAAGCGCGGCGTGTCGAAGGCCGTGCCGGTCGTCGTATCGGCCGGTCTCGCAGTGGGCGTGTTCTGCGGGCTGTTGTTCGGCCTCGGCACCGGTGGTGACACCGCACATGCCGAGCCCTCGAAGGGCAACAACGTTCATCCGAGCAGCGGCAGCGATGACGCGCCGACGCCGACGCCGACCGCGAGCAAGACGCCTCCCGCGAAGCCGGCGACTGGATCTGCAGCGCCCGTCGTGGCCACGGCCGGTAGTGGCGCGGGCTCGGCGAAACCCGCAGCGGCAGCGACCGGATCGGGCGCGGGCTCGGCTGTCGTCGCCCCCGTGACGATCGCGAAGCTGACGATCGAAGTGATTCCGCCGGCCGCGGCTGCGGTCGCGAAGATCACGGTCGACGGTAAGGACATCTCGAGCTCGGCCGCGACGCCTGCAGCGGGCAGCGCGGCGGCGCCCGTGCCCGCGTCGATCGATCTGCCGGCGGAGACCAAGAGCGTGAAGGTCGCGGTCACCGCGCCCGGCTATCACTCGATCGACAAGAAGGTCGACGTCACCGCGGGGTCCGAGACGAAGGTCCAGCTCGAGATGGTGAAGCGCGCCTCGAGTGGCGGATCGCCCGGGTTCGGCGGCTCGAGCAACGTACCGAACCGGGTGCCGACCGCGCCGCCGAAGCCGAAGAAGCCGTCGAACAGCGGCATCATCGACATCTGAAGATCTGAGGTATAGATCGCGCGTGCTACCGAAGCTGCGCGTGGGCCTCTCGCCGATCTGGGCCGCTTTCTTCTTCGTCCTCGCGGGCGTCGACGCGTACGTGTGGGTCGGCGATCGCTCGACGCTCGTGCTGCTGTTCGCGGTCGCGCTCGCGGCGGCCGGCGTCGCGCACCTGTTCGGTGCGTTGCTCGTGGTCGAGGATCACACGCTCGACATCAAGAGCCCGCTCGGCCCGACGATGCGCTCGTTCCGGATCGAGACGCCGAACGACCTCCAGATCGAAGGCCGCAAGCTGTTCGTGAAGACCGGCGGCGAGACCCGCCGGATCAGCGGGCTGATGGCGAACCGCAAGCACTGGAAGGCGCTCGCCGACGCGATCGCCGCAGCGCGCAGCTAGCCTTTCACGGCGCCCGCGGTGAGACCGCCGACCAGATACTTCTGCAGCACGTAGAACACCGCCATCACCGGCACCGACGTGACGATCGCGCCGGCCGCGAACAGGCCGTACTGCGAGCTGAACTCGCCGACGCTCGACTGGATCAACACCGGCAGCGTGTAGCGCGACTCGCTCGTCATGAACGTCGACGCGAGAATGAACTCGTTCCACGCGGTCATGAACGAGAACAGCGCGGTCACTGCGAGGCCGGGGCGGGCGAGCGGCAGGATGATCTTGCGGAAGATCAGCCACGCCGACGCGCCGTCGATCCGCGCCGCTTCCTCGAGCTCGCGCGGCAGGCCGTCGAAGTAGCCCTTCAGCGTCCACACGCAGAACGGGATCGCGGTCGTCGAGTAGACCAGCACGAGGCCGGTGATCGAGTTGAGCAGGCCGAGCTTGTCGAGCACGACGTACAGCGGCATGATCAACAGCGTCGACGGGAACATCTGGACGACGACGAACGTCGTCAGGCCCGTCTTGCGGCCCGGGAACCGGAACCGCGACAGCGCGTACGCCGCGGTGCACGACAGGAACACCCCGACGACCGTGGTCGCGAGCGCGATCACGACCGAGTTCAGGGCCTGGCGAACGAACAGATACTCGCCGTGGCTGCCCTGCGTGCCGAACAGGCCGCGGAAGTTGTCGAGCGTCAGCGTCGTCGGGATCGGGGAGGGCGAGAGCGCGAAGTCGCGGCCGGGCTCGAACGCCTTCTTGACGACGAGCATCACCGGATAGAGCACGACCATCACGAGCACGATCACCGCGAGGTGCGCGAAGATCCGGGTCGCGAGGCGAGGCTGGCGGGTCACGCGTCGTCTCCCTTCGCGCGGACGATCCGGCCGCCGAGCACGTTCCACAGCAAGAGGACGAGGAAGATGATCGTGCCGTACGCAGCGGCCATGCCGTAGCGATCGCCGCGCTCGAACGCCCAGCGATACGCGTCGGTGACGAGGATGTTCGTCGCGCCACCCGGCTTGCCGTTCGACACCAGGTAGATCACGTTGAACATGTTGAACGTCCAGATCGAACCGAGCGCGATCGCCGGTCCGAGCGCCGGACGAAGGTGCGGCAGCGTGATGTGGCGGAACCGCTGCCAGCTGCTCGCGCCGTCGACGGCGGCGGCCTCGTAGAGCTCGGTCGGGATGTTCTGCAGCGCGCCGAGCGCGACGACCATCATGAACGGGAAGCCGAGCCACGTATTCGTGATCACGTTCGACGCGAACGCCGGCAGCCACGAGGTCCACCACGACACGCCGTGCACGCCGAGGTGCTGGAGGATCGAGTTGATCGCGCTGTACTGGCCGTCGAACATGCCGTGCCACATCAGCGCGGTGATGTAGTTCGGGATCGCCCACGGCAGGATCAACAGCATCCGGAACACGCCCTTGCCGCGCATCCACTTACGCGAGAGCAAGAGCGCGAGCGCGACGCCGATCGAGACGTGCAGCGCGATGTTGCACGTCGTCCACAGCACGGTGACGCCGAGCGTGAACCAGAAGTTCAACGGATCGTCGAGCGCGCGGCCGTTGCCCGACAGGATCTCGATGAAGTTGTGGAGCCCGACGAACGACCACGTGCCCTGATGGTGATCGTAGAACCCGAGCACGAGGCCGAGCAGGAACGGCGTCGCGACCAGCACGAGCATCGCGACGCCCGCGGGCGCGAGGAAGCCGAGCGCGGTGCGGTGCGCGCGCAGCCCGGTCGCGAGGCGGTCGGTCAGGCCGGCGCGCTGGAGCTGGGTGACCGCGAGCGCGATCAGAAGAATCGCGACGGCCGCGAACCACGAGCCCCACAGCAGCGTCGGGATCGCGAGCGCGGCGACACCGGCGAACGAGCCGGCGCGCAGGGCAGCGCCGCCGACGAGCGCACCCGCTGCGGTCAATGCCGCGCCGAGGCCGAGCACGCCGATCATGACGAGCAACGGGTAGTGCGCCGGTTGGATCGGCACGGTCACCGCCACGGCAATTTCGCGTGCGCCGTGCGCGCGTGCAGCGACCGCGCGACCGCTGCCGTCGCGCAGCAGCTCGACGAACGGCTGGCGATCGCGATCGAACCGGGTCGCGGCGTCGTAGAACAGCTTGTCGTCGGGATGGAGCGGTGAGGCTTCGAGCGTGCGCCAGCCACCTTCGCGGACCTCGCGATGGCGCAGGAACGGGTGCGCGCGCGACGCCGTCGGCGGACCGACGATCGCACCGTGCACGGTCGGCAGCGGCTCGCGATCTTCGGCGACCGCGACCGTCGAGCGATCCGCGAGATCGAACTGGCGCTCGATCACCTCGCGGTTGCGCACCGCGATGAACGCGACGCTCGCGATCACCATCGCGAACGCCGCTGCGACCGCGAAGTCCCGAAGCTGGCGGTGCAGGGTCATCGCCGCAGGTAGCCTTCGAGCTCTTTCTCGGTGTCGATCAGGCGCGGGCCCGGTTCGGCGCGGCCGGCGAACACGTCGCCGAGCGCCGTGCGATACGGCGTCCACACCATGCGCATCGCCGGTGCGGTCGGCAGCGGCACGGAGTGCTCGAGCTGGCGCACGAACGTCGCGAGCGTGGTGTCGGCGGCGACCTCCGGATCGCGATACGCGATCGGGTTCGGTACGACCTGGTGCGCGAGCTTCGCGCGGGTCGTCGCGGACGCATCGCTCGTCAGGAAGTCCATCACCGCGAACGCCGCGTCCTTGTCGTGCGCGCGCGCCGACATCACGAGCGCCTCGGCACTCGCGAACGGCGCCGCATAGCGATGCGTCGCGCTGATCATCGGCAGCGTCGCGACCTTCCACGGCACGCCGGGGCGGATATCGGCGGCGAACCACGGGCCCGACATCGCCATCGCGGCGCGGCCTTCGTTGAACAGCGAGGTCACGAGCGGGGCCTGCGCGTCGTCGGGCACGGCGCCGGACTTCACGAGGTCGCGCGCGAACGCCGCGGCTTCGGCCGCTTCGGGCGTCGCGATGTGGAGCGTGCCGTCGTTGTCCATCACCTTCGCGCCGAAGCCGTGGAGCCACGCGGCGTGGCCGTAGAGATCGACGTTCGCGTAGGCGAGGGCATAGCCGTCCTTCGCGCGCATCGGCTTCGCGTACGCGAGCAGCTCGTCGGTCGTCGCCGGCGGCTGCGGCACTAGATCCGTCCGGTAGTACAGCGCGAGCGGCTTGATCGTCATCGGCAAGCCCCACAACGAGCCGCGATACGCCATCGCCCCCAGCGCGTCGGCGCGGAACCGATCGGCGCGCGCGTCGTCGACCCAGAACTCGATCGGCTCGATCACGTTCGAGTCCGCCCAGTCGCCGATCCGATCCTGCGGATAGATGAACAGGTCGGGGCCGTTGCCGCGCGGGATCGCCGACGACAGCTTGTCGCCGAAGCCATCGAACGGAACCGCGACGAGCTCGAGCGGCTGATCGGGATGTGCCGCGTTCCAGGTCCGCGCCGTCTGCTCGAGCGCCGAGCGCTCGGCGCCGTTGTACGCGTGCCACAGCACGATGCCCTTCGGATCGCTACAAGCGATCAGCATCGCGAGGAGCACGCACCACTTCACAGCCGGACCTCGGTCGCGGCGTCGAACACGTGGATCGCGTGCGGATCGAGCCACACCTTCACGGTGTCGCCGGGCAGCGGGGCCCAACCGGCATCGGTGCGCACGGTCAGCGGGCCGGCCGCCGATTCGAGGTGCAGCACGATCTCCGCGCCGAGCACTTCGCGCATCGCGACCTCGCCCGACAGCGACACGCGATCGCCTTTCTCCTCGAGCGACAGCCGCTCGGGGCGAATCCCGACCACGATCCGGTCGACGTTCGCCTTCGCGGGGCGGAGCGCCGGCGCGGCATCGAGCGGAATCTCGAAGCCCGGCCCGCGCGCCGCCTGGCGATCGCCGGCCTGCGCGAGATCCGCGGCGAGGAAGTTCATCGTCGGCGTGCCGAAGAACCCGGCGACGAAGCGATTCTCGGGCCGCTCGTAGATCTCGACCGGCGTGCCGACCTGCTGGATCACGCCGTCCTTCAACACGACGATCTGATCCGCGAGCGTCATCGCTTCGATCTGGTCGTGGGTCACGTACATCGCGGTCGCGTTCGAGTCGCGATGGATCCGCGCGATCTCGCGCCGCATCTCGCCGCGCAGCTTCGCGTCGAGGTTCGACAGCGGCTCGTCGAACAGGAACACCTTCGGTTGGCGGACGACCGCGCGGCCGATCGCGACGCGCTGGCGCTGGCCACCCGACAGGGCCTTCGGTCGGCGTTCGAGATAGTTCTCGAGACCGAGGCTCTCGGCGGTCGCGCGCACGCGCTTCTGGATCTCGGCCTCGGGCAGGTGCGCGATCCGCAGCCCGAACGCCATGTTCTCGAACACGCTCATGTGCGGGTAGAGCGCGTAGCTCTGGAACACCATCGCGATATCGCGCTCGGCCGGCGGGAGCCGGGTGACGTCGCGGCCATCGATCGTGATCTTGCCGGCGGTCGGATCCTCGAGCCCCGCGACCATCCGCAGCGTCGTCGACTTGCCGCAGCCGCTCGGCCCGACGAGCACGACCATCTTGCGGGCCGGAATCGTCAGGTCGAGCTCGGGGATCACCGGACGCGTTTGGCCCTCGTAGACCTTCCGGATCTTGGTCAGCTCGACATCACACACGGCCGCGCGAAGAGCAACGTTCGGACCAGGGGCAGGCCGAGCGTTCCCGGGCACTTGGCCCCTGCTGGGTCGATGCGCCGTCCACTTTAGAAACACCGCTGCGTTTGGAAAGAGAACGCCGAAAAACTGAGTGAGAGCCGCGCGAACTCCGCGAGATCGTTTCAGCGGAGCAGGGCACGAGCATTGCTGACTTCGCGGGCCATGCGTCCAGCCGCCATCGTCGCTCTCGGCCTCGGATTGGGGGTCGTGATGGCGGCCGCGAACGTCCACGCCGACGCTCCGGCCGACAAGCGAGTCGCCGCGCTCGGTCCACCCGGCGAAGAGCCGCCGCGGGTCGCCGCATGGGTGCCGCCGGCTCCCGAGGTCGACGTCCTCGGCCAGCGCCAAAACGCCGATGCAGCGAGCGATCGCTCGTTCGGCCGATCGACCGCGATCGCACTCGACGGTGGTCAGCTCGACTTCTCGCTGCGCACGGCGGTCGAAGACGGCTCGATGATGTCGGTCGCCGCCGGGCTCGGTCACGGCGTCGAGATCTCCGCCGACGCCGCGTACGGACGTCAGCTCGGCTCGGCGTGGGGGATGGGTGCGAAGTGGTCGTTCGAGCGCCACGCGACGTGGGCGCTCGCGATCGATACGAGCGTGACCAGCCTCGGCATCTCCAGCAACAGCTCGGATCACGGCACGATGTGGTCCGCGGATCTGAAGGTCACGACCTGCGCCGCATCGTGCGGGATGTTGGTCACCGCGGCGGCCGGCGCCGTCTACGTCCAGCAGGACTACAACTCGTCGACGCCGACGCCGTTCCTCGAGCTCGCGATGGTGTTCGGCACCGGGCTCGTTCGCCCGATGATCGAGGGCATCTCGCTCTCCGGCGACGTGAACCTCGCGTTCGCGGGGTTTCGCCTCGGCGGCAGGCACGTCGCCGTCGATCTCGGTGTCGGGCTCGGCGCATCGCTCGGCGACAACAGCGACAGCTTCACCGAGATGATGGTTGGCCTCGGCGTTCGTCCGTAGTGCGCGACTCACGGTGTGGTGCACGCGCCACGCTCGCGGTCGCGCAAGCTCGGTGAACGCGCGCGAATCGCGCGGCACGCAATATGCGAGCAGCCGGGCATGCGCTTCCTCCTCGCGATCGCTTTCGCCGCCTGGCTCGGTGGCTGCCTCGCCGGCTCGCTCGATGCGAACAGCCGGCCGGCGGTGATCCCGAAGCTATCGGAGCTTCCCGAGGATCACGCGCAGCGCGATGCCGTGCTCGATCAGTCGCACGAGACTGCCGGCCCCGAGCAGCGCAAGGGCATGACGAAGAAGGAGCGCCGGGTCGAGACCGCGGCGGCGCTCGCGGCCGCGATCATCGGCGATGCGTTCTCGTCGGATCACAACGTCACGATCGGCGTGTCGACCGATACCGATCCGGTGAAGCCGATGTCCAAGTATGAAGATCCCGACGCGGGCTCGGGCTCGGGCTCGGGCTCGGCGGTTGCCATCGACCCGACGCAGCTCACGCCGTGGGTGAAGCTGAAGTAACGGAGCCAACTTGGCGTAGCCGCTCGGGCAAATCACTGCAATTGACCGATCACTTGAAGTCGGTTAACCGTATGCAGTCTAGATGGCGAGACCCGCGGTACGTACTTCCGGCAAGCGGGGCTCTTTCGGGCGTCGTCGCGCGCGGAAGATCCGCCAGATGCAGCCCGTCGGCATCGACTTACCGCTCCACAGCGTCTCGACGCCTGCCGACGGCAGCGAGCTGCGCGTTCTCGGCTCGGGCGACGCGGCGTTCCAGGCGATCCTGCGCCGCGTTCGCGAAGCGAAGAAGTCCCTCGAGATTCGCGCGTTCCTGTGGCGCGACGACGACGCGGGCAACATGCTCGGCGAGGCGGTGCTCGCGGCGGCCGATCGCGGCGCCGAGGTCATCATCCACAAGGATCGGATCGCCGCGGTCTACGAGTACACCGGCGGCAACAAGCAGAGCTTCTTCCACAAGCGCGTCGACATGGTCCGCGGGCTCCAGGCCTGGTTCCTCGGCCGCGTCTATCGCGCACCGGGCTCGTTCAAGCAGCGCCCCAACGAGCTCGCCGAGCGGATCCTCGCGCACCCGAACATCACCGTCGAGCACATGCGGAAGCGCTTCGATCACTCGAAGATCTTCATCGTCGACGATCGCTATCTCGCGCTCGGCTCGATGGGCATCGGCGACAACCACCGCCACGAGTGGATCGATCTCATGATCGAGGCCGAGGGCGAGGAGCACGTCGCGCGCTTGCGCGAGCGGATGTCGGGCCTCGACGAGTTCGATCCGTCGCGCGGCGTCGACTTCCTCGTCCATAGCCGCGAGGCGCACCGCAAGAAGTCGTGCCCGATGATCTCGCACCGGCTCGCGCTGATCGATGCGGCGCAGGAGTCGCTCACCGTCGAGATGGCGTACCTCGGCGACAACCGGTTCACCGCCGCGTTGTCGCGCGCGGTCCAGCGCGGCGTGAAGGTCAAGCTCGTCACCGCGGATCACGCGGACGTGCTCGGCGCGACGAACCGCGCGACCTGCGACGCGCTGATGCGCCTGACCGGCGCGCCGCAAAATCTCACGATCGTGCTGTTGCCGCGGATGGTCCACTCGAAGGTCGTCGTGATCGACCATCGCTGGGCCGACGTCGGCTCGGCGAACTTCACGTCGCTCTCCCACGGCGTCTACGACGAGATCAACCTCTACGCCGACTGCGCGCCGTTCGCGGTCGCCGTCGAGCAAGAGATCGATTCGCACTGCGTCGACGGCCTCGTCGTCGATTCGCGCCTGCGCTGGCGCCGGTTCTACTCCGGGCTCGAGCGGGCGATCGTCGCGTATCAATCGCGCCGAGGTGGCTGATGGCGCAGGTCGTCGTCCTCGATCCGCAGAAGCGCGAGCGGCGCCGGCAGATCCTCGAGGCGGCGAAGCACGTGTTCGCCGAGGCCGGCTATCACGGCGCTTCGATCCACGCGATCATCGATCGCGCCGACATCGCGCGCGGCACGTTCTATCTGTACTTCGAGTCGAAGTCGGCGGTGTTCTCGTCGATCCTCGACGAGGCGATGGAGCAGCTCCGCCGCCACATGCACCGGATCGAGGTCGAAGATCCGAAGGCGCCGCCTCCGCAGGTTCAGCTCCGCCAGCAGATCATCGGCGCACTTCAATATGTCGTGCAGGATCGCCCGCTCGCGATGTTGCTGCTGTCGGCCGGACACACGCCGGATGCCGAAGCCGCCGAGCGCCTCGATCAATTTTTTGGTGAGGTGCGCGATCTGTTACGCAGGGCGTTCGAGTCTGGCCAGGAGATCAAGTTGCTCCGAAAGGTCCAACCAGAGCTCCTCGCCGCGGCAATGCTCGGGATGATTCGCGGGGTTGTGGAGCACATCATCACCCAGCCGGACACGCCGACCGTGGAAGCCGTCGTGGACGAGATCCTGATGGTCGCGCTCCGCGGCGTACTCGCGTAATCCGTTACGCGGGTAGGGATCAGAAGATCCAGGCGTTGCCGGGATTTAAGACTGGACTGACACGTCAGTCTATCTATACTGCTCCGGCAGACTGACGCGTCAGTCTAGTCGTACTCCAGCACGAGGACTCATGAGCACAAACCCGGACAAGGTCGTCATCGGCATCGACGTCGGAAGCACCACGGTGAAAATGACCGTGGTCGATCCGACCACGAAAGAGATCTTGTGGAGCAAGTACCTGCGCCACGAGACCCGTCAGCCCGAGATGACGCGCGAGATGTTGCGCGAGATTCACGCGGCGTTCCCTCATCTCCGTAAGGATCAGATCCGGACGTTCATCACCGGCTCCGGTGGTTCGCCGATCGCGCCGCACCTCGGCGCGAAGTTCGTGCAGGAAGTGAATGCCGTGACGATGGCGGTGGAGAAGCTCCACCCCGACGTCGGCAGCGTGATCGAGCTCGGCGGCCAGGACGCCAAGATCATCATGTTCAAGAAGAACGAGGAGACCGGTGACAAGACCGCTCAGACCTCGATGAACGACAAGTGCGCGTCGGGCACCGGCGCGACGATCGACAAGTGCGTGCTGAAGGTCGGCATGCCGCGCGAAGAAGTCCCCGCGCTGAAGTTCGATCCGACGAAGCTCCACCACGTCGCCGCGAAGTGCGGCGTGTTCGCCGAGACCGACATCGTGAACCTCGTGAAGAGCGGCATCCCGCGCTCCGAGATCATGAACTCGCTCGCCGACGCGATCGTGTCGCAGAACCTCGCGGTGCTCACGCGTGGCAACACGCTGAAGAGCAAGGTCCTCCTGCTCGGCGGTCCGAACACGTACCTGCCGTTCCTCCAGGAATGCTGGCGCCTCCGCATCCCCGAGGCGTGGGCGGAGCGCGGTTACGAGTACGACAAGACGGTTCCGATCGAGGAGCTGATCTTCGTCCCGAAGAACTCCGATCTCTACGCCGCGTACGGCGCGGTGCTGTTCGGTCTCTACGAGCCCGAGAACATCGGCGCGTATCGCGGCCTCGAGCCGCTCGACGAGTTCATCAACCACGGCCGCAAGAGCAAGCTCGGCGAGTCGGCCGGCCCGGGTCTCGTCGAAGAGATGACCGAGCGCGATGCGTTCGTCGAGAAGTACAAGACGCCGGACTACGAGGACGCGATCCTCGAGGCCGGCAAGACCTACCGCGGCGTGATCGGCCTCGACGGTGGCTCGACCTCGTCGAAGTGCGTGTTCATCGACGAGAACGAGAACATCCTCAAGAAGGTCTACACGCTCTCGAAGGGCAACCCGATCCAGGACATGAAGGACATGTTCACGGACATGAAGAAGTGGGCCACGGACCAGGGCGCAGCTCTGGAAGTGACCGGCTTCGGCGTGACCGGCTACGCGGGTGACGTCCTCGAGAAGTCGCTCGGCGCTGACGCGAACATCGTCGAGACCGTCGCGCACATGATGTCGGCGAAGCGCTGGTTCCCGGCGGTCGACGTGATCTGCGACATCGGCGGGCAGGACATCAAGGTGATGTTCATGCAGAACGGCGACGTGAAGAACTTCCGTCTGTCGAACAGCTGCTCCGCCGGTAACGGCATGCTGCTCCAGGCGATGGCCGATCAGTTCGGCGTCCCGGTTCGCCAGTACGCCGACGTCGCGTTCGAAGCGCGGCTCGCGCCGAAGTTCAGCTACGGCTGCGCCGTGTTCCTCGACTCCGACCGCGTGAACTTCCAGAAGGAGGGTTACGCGAAGGAAGAGCTGCTCGCCGGTCTCGCGCTCGTGCTGCCGAAGAACATCTGGCAGTACGTCGTCCAGATCCCGCGCATGGCCGAGCTCGGCCGCGTGTTCGTGCTCCAGGGCGGCACGCAGAAGAACATGGCCGCGCTGAAGGCGCAGGTCGACTACATCGAGAAGCGCGTCCCGAACGCCGAGGTCTATCTCCACCCGCACACCGGCGAGGCCGGCGCGATCGGCGCCGCGTTCGAGGCGCTGCGCAAGACCCGCCGCCAGGGCACGTCGACGTTCGTCGGTCTCGATCAGGCGATCGACATCGAGTACGTCTCGGTCAACGACGAGAAGACGCGCTGCAACTTCTGCCCGAACAACTGTTCGCGCACGTTCATCGATACGAAGACCCTCGACGGCAAGACCGCTCGCTACATCAGCGGCTTCTCGTGCGAGAAGGGCACGGTCGAGAACATGGACGCGCTGAAGGTGCTCAACAAGGAGCGCCAGAAGCGGATGAAGCAGTATCCGAACCTCGTCGACTACGAGGCGAAGCTCGCGTTCAAGAGCTTCTACGAGCACCTGCCGATGCCGGAGCACGGCACGCCCGTGAAGGACATCGTCGTCAAGCGCACGCTGCTCGGCGCGGTCCGTCACAAGGAGATCGATCGCCCGTTCCAGCGCGCATCGACCGAGGTCTGGGAGAAGCGCCGCGACGTTCGCGTCGGGATCCCGCGCGTGTTGAACCTCTACTCGACGGGCCCGTTCTGGCGCACGTACTTCGAGACGATCGGCGTCGATTCGCGCAACGTGGTGTTCTCCGACGAGACGTCGGAGGAGATGTGGCAGGCCGGCTGCAAGTACGGCTCGGTCGATCCTTGCTACCCGAGCAAGGTCTGCCAGGCCCACATCCACAACCTCCTGTTCAAGCACCACGAGAAGAAGCCGCTCAACTACATCTTCTTCCCGGCGATCACGCACATCCCGACGTTCATCGTGAACCAGATGGATACGGCGAGCTGCCCGGTCGTCTCGGGCACGCCGAAGGTGATCCGTGCGGCGTTCACGAAGGAGACCGACTTCTTCGCCGAGCGCAAGATCAGCTACCTCGACACGGCGGTGACGCTGAACGAGCCGCTGATGTGCAAGAAGCAGATGTTCGACGAGTTCGGCCCGCTGCTCGGCCTGACCCAGGACGAGAGCGACTTCGCGATCGACGAAGCGTTCAAGGCGGTCCAGGCGTTCGAGGACGAGATGGAGCGCAAGGGTCGCGAGATCCTCGACGAGGTGACCCGCGAGAACCGCGTGGCGCTCGTCATGCTCGGCCGCCCGTACCATAACGATCCGGGTCTCAACCACTCGGTGCTCGAGGAGTTCCAGGCGCTCGGCTATCCGATCCTGTCGATGCGGTCACTGCCGCGCGACAAGGCGACGATGGACAAGCTGTTCGCCGAGGACATCGCGAAGGGCGTGATCGAGAACGGCCTCGACGTCACCGACGTGTGGCCCGAGAACTACTCGACGAACTCCGTGCAGAAGGTGTGGGCCGCGAAGTACGCGTCTCGCCACCCGAACATGGCGTGCCTCGATCTCTCGAGCTTCAAGTGCGGCCACGACGCGCCGACCTACGGCCTGATCGATTCGATCATCGCCTCGGCCGGTAAGGCCTATTCGGCGCTCCACGACATCGACGCGAACAAGCCGAGCGGATCGATCAAGATCCGGGTCAAGACCTACGCGTACACCCTGATGCTCCTCAAGGAAAAGCTCGAGGACAACGCGGTGAAGCAGGTCGAGCTCGATCGCACCGTGACGATCAAGAAGGTCGAGCTGATGCGCGCGCTGCAGCACAAGCTCGCGGGCGTCGGTCGCACCGATGACCGGCTCGATAACGAACTGAAGACGCTCGAGGCGCAAGTCGCCGAGTGGATGGCGAAGGACGAAGCGACCAAACCCAAGGGCAAGCGGACGCAAGCCCTGAACGTGATGCGGACCTAGGTACGAGGAGACATTTATGAGCACGACCAACGAAAAGAACACTGAGCTTGATGCGATGTCCCTCGAGGCGATCGAGGCCGAACTGAAGAAGTTCGAGACCGAGGAGCGCAAGCGCCTCGGCCTGCCGGTCGAGACCGCCCAGCACTGGTTCGACGCCGTGCCGCGCGAGTTCACGCGCGAGCAGCGCGAGCACACGACGATCCTCGTGTCGGGCCTGACGATGGCGCACGACCTGTTCATCCAGGCGGCGCTCCGCGGCATCGGCTACAAGGTGCTGGCGCTCGACGTGCCGGATAACGACGCGCTCCAGTACGGACGCGAGTACGGCAACCGCGGTCAGTGCAACCCGACGTACTTCACCGTCGGCAACCTCGTGAAGTACCTCGACGGGCTTCGCGACCAGGGCAAGACCAAGGAAGACATCGTCAAGAACCACGTGTTCATCACGGCCGGCGCGTGTGGCCCGTGCCGGTTCGGCACGTACGTCACCGAGTACCGCAAGGCGCTCCGCGACTCCGGCTTCGACGGCTTCCGCGTCCTCCTGTTCCAGCAGACCGGTGGTCTCAAGCAGGCGACCGGCGACGGCGTCGGCCTCGAGATGAACCCGACGTTCTTCTGGGCGGTCATCCGCGCGATCCTGATCGGCGACTCGCTGAACGCGCTCGGCTACCGCATCCGTCCGTACGAGGTCGTGCCGGGCTCGGCCGATCGCGCGCTCGAAGTGAGCAAGCGCATCATCTCGGAGGCGTTCGAGAACAACACGTCGCTCCCGCTCGCCCTGTGGAAGGCGCGTCGCGAGATGAGCAAGGTCAAGGTCGACCGTACCCGTCCGAAGCCGCGCGTCGGCATCATCGGCGAGTTCTGGGCGATGACGACGGAAGGCGACGGCAACTACGGCCTCCAGCGCTTCCTCGAGGCAGAAGGTGCCGAGCCGGACATCCAGCTCGTCATCGCGTGGCTGCTCTACATGGTGTGGCAGGGCCGCTACGACACGGCGCAGCGCGCGAACCTGCGCGGCACCGACAAGGCGAAGGAAGAGCAGGGCGGCTCGAAGTTCTCGCTGAAGGGCGTCGACGTCCGCAAGCGCATGGCTTCGCTGTGGGCGGGTGAGAAGGTCCTCCGCGGCCTGTTCACCACGTTCGCGAAGGCGCTCGGCCTCAACGACTACCACCTGCCGGACATGCAGCAGATCGCCGAGGTCTCGCACGCGTTCTACGACAACAACCTCCGTGGCGGCGAAGGCCACATGGAGATCGGCAAGCTGATCCAGAACGTCGCGTACTCGAAGGTCAACATGACCCTCTCGGTGAAGCCGTTCGGATGCATGCCGTCGTCGTCGGTCTCCGACGGTGTCCAGTCGTTCATCACCGAGCTCTATCCGCAGGGCATCTTCCTGCCGATCGAGACGAACGGTGACGGCGCGGTCAACGTCTACAGCCGCGTCCAGATGCAGCTGTTCAAGGCGAAGCAGCTCGCGCAGAAGGAAGTCGACAAGGCTCTCGCCGACGTCGGCATGACGATCGAGGAGGTCCGCGCGTACCTCCACAAGCACCCGTCGATGATGCATCCGTTCCACCGCTCGCCGCACATGGCGGGTTGCACGGCTGCTGACCTCGTCTACGAAGTCGGCGCGCGCAAGAACCGCTTCACGTACCTGAAGAACAAGGTCGTGGCCGCGGTGACCGGCAAGACCGAGAAGGAGCACGAGGAGGCGCACGTGAAGCTCCTCGCGATCGCGAAGAACGCGGCCGCGAAGACGCGCAAGAAGAACAGCGTCGTCTCGATCGCCCCCGAGGTCGATCCCGAGGACCAGGCGGCGCCGCCGATTCCGGCCGGCCGCAAGAGCCTCCGCGTCGTCAACTAAGACGATGGGCGTGTTCGATTCGATCCGAGCGCGGGCCCACGCCGCGCTCGAGCGCGTTCCGGGCAAGGTCGGCGATGCCGTGCGCAAGGCGAACGACGCCCTCGGGCGGCCGCTTGCCGACGAGCACGAGCTCGCCGACCGGCGGTCGTTCGAGACCAAGGCCGCGGCGCCTGCGGAGGCTGCGAAGCCAGCGGCCGCCCCGACGGTCAACGACGCCGCGCCGGTCATCGTCTATCACATGGACAAGACCCGGCGCGACGCGCAGAAGCTGACCGACATCCTCGATGCGAATGGCGTGAAGTACAAGGTCACGAACATCCAGGAAGACCCGGCGGCGCAGTACGCGGTGAGGCGCGACTCGAACGGCGTGCGCTTGCCCGTCGTGTTCATCGCAGGCGAATGCCTCGGTGGCCGCGAGGAGCTGGTCAACGCCGCGAGCTCGGGCGAGCTGAAGAAAAAAGTCTTCGGCGGCTAGCTCGTGGTATGCACCCCGCGATGCCCGAGTCCCACAAAGACGAGAAGCTCACGAAGGTCGCTGGCGAGAAGCTGATGGCGGCGCTCAACCGCGCCGACGAAATCGGCGGCGAGGTTCGCGACTTCATCCAGGACAAGATGGCGACCGACCCGCGCTACATCCGCGCGCGTAAGGCGTGGGCGAAGCTGACCGGCAAGAACTTCGAGTCGAAGGACGAGGTCGCGGCGAAAGCCAAGGCGGCGGAGGCCAAGCGCGCGGCGGTGGCGGCACCGACGCCCGCGGCGAAGCCCGATGCTTCGAAGGTCGGGTTCGGCGATCCGACGATCAAGGCGCAGATCTTCGGCAAGAAGAGCGACCCGTGGACCGGGCGCGCGATCACGATCCTCGAGCGCTTGAAGGTCGACTTCGACAACGTCGATCTCGAGGAGCCCGAGCACGAGGCGAAGCTCGTTCCGCTGACGAACGAGACCAAGCAACATACGGTGCCGTTCATCTATCTGCGTGGCCAGTTCATCGGCGGCTTCAACGCGCTCGCCGAGATCGAGCGGCTCGGTCAGCTCGATTACGCGCTGATGACGAAGGAAGAGCGGGAGAAAGTTCCCGCGCATGCGCGGTTCGAGATCGTGCCGCGGCCGAACACCGACGAGGTGGTTCCGGCCGACGAAATTCCGGCCTGAGCTGGATCGCTGCGGTCGCAGGTGTCGCAGGACGCCGGGCGCCGCCGTCCTCGCGTTCTGGTCCATACTCGCGCGCGATGCGGACCTACCTCGCAATCGCGATCCTGTGCGCGACCTCTGTTGTCGCGCGTGCCGACCAACTCGACGACGTCCTCGCGCGCAACCTCGCGGCGCGCGGTGGCGCCGACAAGCTGCGCGCGATCAAGTCGCTGCGCGCGACCGGCAAGATCATCCTGGGCGGCGGCAACTTCTCGCTGTCCGCCGACTTTGGCGAGGTCATCGAGCGGGGGAACCGGATCCGGACCGAGCTCACGATCCAGGGCCTGACCCAGATCAGCGCGAGCGACGGCACCGATGCGTGGACGGTCTCGCCGTTCCAGGGCCGCCGCGATGCCGAGCGCGCGTCGGTCGACGACAAGCGCCAGATCGAACAGACCGCCGAGCTCGACGGTCCGCTCGTCGATTGGCGCGCGAAGGGCCATCGCATCGAGTACCTCGGGACGGAGAACGTCGACGGTGCGCCGGCGATCAAGCTCCGCGTCACCCGCAAGGACGGCGACCTCCAGTACGTGTTCCTCGATCCCGACACCGCGCTCGAGATCCGGATCACGACCGTGCGCAAGGTCCGCGGCACCGAGAACATCGAGGAGACCGACCTCGGCGAGTACCAGCAGGTCGCCGGCGTGTGGCTGCCGTTCTCGATCGAATCGGGTCCGCAAGGCGGGCCGCGCCAGAGCCACATCCGGATCGAGCGCGTCGAGCCGAACGTCGCCACGGACCCGGTGTGGTTCCGCGTGCCGACGACGCTCGCCGTGCGCGTGATCGCGGCGGGCCCGGCGGATAAGGCCGGCGTGGCAGCGGTTGCGCCGCCCAGCCCGTCGCAGCCGGCAGTGATCGATTCCGCGACGATCGCGGGCCTCGGCATTCGCAACATCGGCTCGGCGGCGATGAGCGGCCGGATCGCTGCGGTCGCCGCGGTCAACATCAAGGGCCAGACCAACCTCTTCGTCGGCGCGGCTTCCGGCGGCGTGTGGCGCTCGACCGATGGCGGCACGACGTTCACGCCGGTGTTCGACAAGCAGAGCGTGCAGTCGATCGGCGCGATCACGATCGATCCGGCGAACCCGAAGACGATCTGGGTCGGTACCGGCGAGTCGTGGATGCGCAACTCGGTGTCGGTCGGCGACGGTATCTATCGCTCGACCGACGGCGGCGAGACCTGGACGAACATGGGCCTGCGCGAGTCCGAGCGGATCGTCCGGATCGTCGTTAGCCCGCGCGATAGCAACACGGTCTACGCGTGCGTGCCCGGCAAGCTGTGGAGCGACAGCAAGGAGCGCGGCGTCTACAAGACGACCGACGGCGGCAAGAACTGGGCGCTCGTGCTGCCGGGCGCGAACCTGTCGACCGGATGCTCGAGCCTGGCGCTCGATCCCAAGAATCCCGACGTCATGCTCGCCGGGATGTGGGACTTCCGTCGCAAGGGCTGGACGTTCCGCTCCGGCGGCGAGAGCCCGACCGCGCCGAGCGCGAGCGGCATGTTCCGATCGAGCGATGCCGGAAGGACCTGGCACTCGGTCTCGCAGGCGAAGGGCTTGCCGGCCGCGCCGTGGGGACGCGTCGAGGTCACGTACGCGCCGTCGGATTCGAAGATCGTGTACGCGCTCGTCGAGGGCCAGAAGACCGCGCTGTATCGCTCGAGCGATGGCGGCACGACGTGGGACCAGCGCGACCAGAGCTCGAAGATGGTGTGGCGGCCGTTCTACTTCGCCCGCCTCATCGTCGATCCGACGAACCCCGAGCGCGTGTTCAAGCCCGACCTCAGCCTGATCGTCAGCGAGGACGGCGGCAAGAGCTTCGCCGAGACCGGCGGCGGCTCGCACGGCGACTGGCACGACCTCTGGATCGATCCGCAGAATCCGAAGCACGTGATCGGTGGCGACGACGGTGGCCTGTGGCTGTCGTGGGACGGCGGCAGCAAGTGGTTCAAGGAGAACAACCTGCCGGTGTCGCAGTTCTATCACGTGAGCGTCGACAACAAGGATCCCTACCAGGTCTACGGCGGGTTGCAGGACAACAGCTCGTGGGTCGGTGACAGCTCGTATCCCGGCGGCATCACGAACAGCCGGTGGGAAGTGTTCTGCGGCGGCGACGGATTCTGGGCGTACTCCGATCCGAGCGATCCGAATCACGTCTATTGCGAGGCGCAGGGCGGAACGATCAATCGCGTCGATCGGACGACGCTCGCATCGCGCGATATCCAGCCCAAGGCCGGTTACCACGAGAAGCTGCGGTTCAACTGGAACACGCCGATCGCGGTCAGCCCGACCCAGAAGAGCACGCTCTACCTCGGCGCGCAGTTCCTGTTCCGCTCGCGCGATCACGGCGATAGCTGGCAGCGGATCTCGCCGGACCTCACGACGAACGATCCGGAGATGCAGAAGCAGGAGCAATCCGGCGGCGTCACCGTCGACAACTCGGCTGCCGAGATGCACACGACGATCTACTCGATCAGCGAGTCGCCGAAGAACGCGAGCGTGATCTGGGTCGGCACCGACGATGGCAACCTCCAGCTCACGCGCGATGGCGCCGCGACCTGGACGAACGTCGTCGGCAACGTGCCCGGTCTGCCGAAGGGCTCGTGGGTGAGCTGGGTCGAGGCGAGCCGGTTCGATCCGGCGACCGCGTACGCGACGTTCGATCGTCACACGTTCGGCGACATGGCGCCGTGGGTCTACGTGACCACCGACTACGGCAAGACCTGGAAGCGCCTCGCCGAGGGCGTTCGCGGGTACGCGCACACGATCAAGGAGGACACGGTGAAGCCAAACCTCCTGTTCCTCGGCACCGAGCTCGGCCTGTGGATCTCGGTCGACCGCGGCGCGACGTGGGCGCGGTTCGAGGGCAACAACTTCCCCGCGGTCGGCGTCCGCGAGATTCAGGTCCAGCCGCGCGAGGGCGACCTCGTGATCGCGACGCACGGCCGCGGGATCTGGATCATCGACGACCTCGCGCCGCTGCGCGCGCTCTCGGCCGATGTCGTCCAGAAGTCGACCGCGTTCTTGCCTGCGCGCGCCGTCCAGGAACGGATGCCCGCCGGCGGCGGCTGGGTCGAGGGTGACGCGACGTTCGTCGGCGAAAATCCGCCGAACGGGCTCCTCGCGACGTACTACCTCCGCACGCGCCACATCTACGGGCCGCTGAAGCTCGAGGTCCTCGATGGCGCGGGCAAGGTCGTCGACACGATCACGCCGACCAAGCACCGGGGGATCAACCGCGTGACGTGGAACATGCGGGTCAAGGGACCGCGCGTGCCGCGTGCGGCGCAGGTCGCGTTTGGCTCGTCGCAAGGGCCGCGCGTCGTCCCCGGCACGTACACGCTGCGCCTGACCAGCGGTGCCGAGTCGATCGAGACGAAGATCGCGATCGGGCTCGATCGCCGTGCGCCGTACAACGCCGCCGATCGCAAGGCGCACTTCGATGCGATGCAGAAGGCGGGCGCGGTGTTCAACGACATGAGCACGCTCGTCGATCACATCGAGGCCGTGCGCGAGGCGCTCGAGCAGCGCGCGCACGCCGTCGGCGATAGCGACCCGCTGCGCGGCAAGATCGCGACCGTGATCGCGAAGCTCGCTGATGTCCGCAAGCTGATCGTCGCGACCACCGAAGGCGGCGCGATCACCGGAGAGCTCCGGATCCGCGAGCACCTCGACGACCTCTACGGCGCGCTGTCGAGCTGGGAGGGCAGGCCGGCGAAGTACCAGCTCGACCGGATCGACGTCCTCCGCAAGGAGCTCGGCGATGCCGGCAAGGCGTTCGACGCGCTCGTCGCGAAGGACGTCCGCGGCCTCGATGGCGAGCTCCAGCAGCACAAGCTCCAGCCGGTCCCGGCAGTTAGCGAGCTCGACCGGCACGAGGGCCTCGATAAGGTCGCCGCCGAGTGCCTCGAGTCGCACGGGGCGGTCTGCGGCGGAGATGAGAAAGACGCCGCCGAGCGCGACTAGGCCTGCAGCAAAAAGATGCAGGCGGCCGGGAAGATCGTCGGGGAGCGGCGTTCATCGGGCATGACCGTCCTCGCCCAGCTCGCCGCCTTCGACACCCTCGACGCCCAGACCATCGATCGTCTGCTCGGCCAGCACCTGGTCGAGACGTTCGCCGCGCATGCGGTGCCCGACGAGCCGGTCGATCTCGAAATCGCGCTCGACGATGCCGGCGCATCGCTGACCTGGCGCGATCCGGGGGCCGACACGTTTCACGCCGCCGCGGAGTTCCACTGGTCGGTGTGGACGATCGGCGAGGACCAGCGGCTCGTCGCCGCGGGCGTGTCGCAGGTTCCGTTCGCGCGCGCGGAGCTCGCGGACGGCGAGTACGAGCTGCGTGTCTACGCGGTGAATCAGTGCCCCGGTGGCGACCGCCTCACGTCGCGCCAGCAGCTGCTCGCCTAGCAGCCCGACGCGCCGGCATCGGCGCAGATCTCTGGCGCCGTACGGCCGACGCTGAAGATCCGGACTTGATCGAGGAGGCCATTCAGCGGATTGCCACCACCGGGTGGATTGTTTCCGCCGAGCGTGATGCCGGTCGTGCCGCCGGTTGCGAGCGCGCCGGCGGCGGCGCTGGTGACGAGCCTGCCGTCGACGTAGACCGCGACCGCACCGTTCGCGTGGGTGCACGCGACGTGCGTCCAATGATTCGGCTGGATGCTCGCCGAGGCGGTCGCGGTTCCGCTCGCGGTGCAGGTGAGGTCGCCGTTCGGGTAGACGAAGAACCCGTACTGGCCTTCGCAGTCGAGGATGCCCGCGCGATTGCCGGTCGTCGGGATCATCGAAGGCGAGATCCACGCTTCGATCGTCAGGTCGGTGACGTCGAACGACGCGCTGTCGGCGATGTCGATGCCGGTCGTCGTGCCGACGAACAGCGCCTTGCCGACCTTGCCGGTCGCGTAGCTGACCGCACTCGTCGTGCCGCTGTTATGAAACGACGACTCGTCGGTGAGGTTGTTCTCGAAGCGATAGCAACCGACGAGCTGGGTTATCGGTCGGATCGCAGTACGGCGCGGCCTGGACGCCAGCGTCCATGAACGCGCGCGGCCCATCGAGCACGATCGGCGCGGGTCCGTCGATCGCGGCAGCGGCATCGCCGGCGGTGGACGCGGGTTGAGGCGCGAACCCGCAGGCGCTGCCGAACACGAGGCAGGTGATCGCCGAGACTCGAGCGTTCACGAAACGATCGTATCGCGAGTTGCGAAACGCTTCGCTGTAGGTGTCGTCGCTACTACCAGACCGCTTGCGCCTGGATCTTGAACACGTCGGAGTCCGGCATCGTCTCGAGCGGAACCTGGCCCGAGCGGAGCTGGACCTTGTCGCCGTACCAATAATGAGAGTACTGGATGAACAATTCGCCCCAGCCGTCGAGCGGGAACGAGACCTTCGGCGACAGCACGCGAAACGAGTTCTGCGAGTCGTAGACGTCGAGGATCACGCGATCGAACCGCGCCGAGACGCGCAGCTTCGGCAGTACCAAGTAGCTCGGCTCGACGCCCCACTTGAAGTAGAGCCGGCGATCCTTGTTCTTCAGCGGATCCATGTCGTCGACCTGTGGCGAGCGGACCCACGTGCCCATCCCGAACAACCGCACTGCGGTCTGCGGGTTGACCTTGAACGTGTTGTCGGTCGCGAGCGTGTACATCTTGCCGGTGCCGTCGTCGCTGCTGTCGAGGCCGAGGAAGTTCTCGGTGATGCCGCGACCACCGGTCGAGTGCATGACCTCGAGCGCGGGCGCGAGGTACAGCGACTTGGTCATGTTGTAGTAGCCGAACGCGAGGTACGACGAGCCGCGGTCGTGCGGCAGCTTGTAGCGCGCGTCGAGGCCGGCGACGTACATCGTGCCGTTTTGGATCGGCGAGAGCTGGCGCTCGTCGCGCGTCCACGTGCGCAGCACGTACGCACCGACGTCGACCGGACCGACGGGCTGGACCGCCGCGACGTGCGCGATCGGGGTGAGCCCGAGGTTCTGCTGGAGCTCGGCCTGGTGAAAGCCGAGACCTCCCTGGATCCGCGCGCCGGTCGCCAGCTGGTACGCGAGCTTGAACCCGCCCTGGTGCGTGCGACCGAAGATGTACGTGTCGTACGGCTCGATGTAGCCGTAGCGATCCCAGAACACGCCGACCTGGACGGACAGGTGCTTCACGTCGAGGAAGTTGTTCGCGGTGACCGAGGCCTGCGCGATGCCGAGCTGATCGGCGACATCGGCCTGCGCGTAGTCGGAGTAGAGCGACGCGAACATCCCGAACTCGACCTTGTAGTCGCCCTTGCTCGCGGAGAAGTGGAGCTCGGACCAGTCGGGCTCGTAGAGCCGGGTGTACGCGAAGCCGGACAGGTAGTAGTCGTTGTCGACGAGGTACGGCTCGCGCGTTCCTTGCGTCATCAGCGGCATGCGCGCGTAGCCGTGGAGCTCGAGCTTCACGCCTTGAAGCTCGACGCCGGGCGCGGTCACGGCGTTGCCGGTCTCGCCGGGCGTCGCGAGCGAGTCGGTCGTCGACGGGTTGTGGAGGATCGTGGTCTCGGGCTGCGGTGCGGGCAGCGGCGCTTGCGCTTCGGGCGCGGTCTTCGTCACGTCCGCCGCGGGCGCGGGATCGGGCGACGCCGGCTCTGCACCAGGCGGATCGTCGGCGTGTGCGAGCGCGGGGATCAGAAGGAGTGCGAGCGCGAGCTTCATGGGATCCCCGCGAGCCGGCTCTTGCAGGCCGGCAGCTCGTCGGCGGAGAGGAACCCGGTATCGACGAGCAGCGGCTTCACCGTGTCGGGCGTGATCACCTCGACGCGGACCGCGGCGACCGGGACGGACTTGCCTGCGATCTCGACCGAGCTCGCGGTCGTCGGCGCATCGTGATGGAGAAGATCGCGCGCGACCTCCGCGGCGGTGCGAGCGAGCGGCTCGATGTCCTTCAGGACCTCGATCGTCTGCTTGCCCTGGCACACGAAGTTGATGTTCGCGGCATCGGCGTCCGCGCCCGCGATGAACACGTGGTCGAGCCCGGCGGACTGGACCGCCTGGACCGCACCGCGCGCCATCCCGGAGTTGTTCGCGAGGATCGCGTCGATGTGGTTGTTCGTGCGGGTCAAGGCGTCCTCGACGGTGCGCAGCGACTGCTCCGGCGACCACGACGAGTGGTTCTGCTTCATCACGATCTCGATGTCGCCCTTCGCGATGTACGGCGCGAGCGTGTCTTCGTAGCCGCGCGTGATCTCCATCGCGACCGAGTGGCCGGCTTGGCCGGAGAGGATCACGTACTTGCCCTTGCCGTTCGTCGCCGCGATCGCGGCCTTCGCCTGGAGGACGCCGACCTTGTACGAGTCGTGCGAGACGTAATAGTCGAGGTCGGGCGACACGATCGCGCGGTCGTACGCGACGACCTTCGCGCCGTGCTCGTGGGCGAGGCGGACGTACGACGATGCGGCCTGCGAATCTGTCGGCTGGATCACGAGCACCTTCACGCCCTGCGCGAGCACGTCCTCGACCTCCGAGATCTGCTTCGCGTTGTCGTTGTCGGCCGCGAGCGTGATCACGCGGAGGCCGAGCTCGTTCGCGCGCGACTCGAAGTACTTGACGTCCTTCTGGTAGCGCTCCTCTTGCAGCGTCGACAGCAGGAACGCGACCTCGGGGCCGTCCTTGCGGGCGCAGCTGGGCAACGCGAGCGCCGCGACGAGCGCACATGCGACGAGACGAATCATGACCGTTTCCCTCGAGAGATCTGGACCGCGGCGAGCAGCACGAGGCCGGTGAAGATCAGTTGCAAGTTGGAGTCGATGCGCAGGTGGTTCATCCCGTTCGCGAGCGTCGCGAACACGAGCGTGCCGAGCACGGTGCCGACGACCGAGCCGCGGCCACCGGCGAGCGCGGTGCCGCCGATCACGACGGCGGTGACGGCATCGAGCTCGAGCAGGTTGCCCTGGCTGCCCGGCGTGACGCCGTTGACACGCGCCGCGAGCATCACGCCCGCGATCGCGGTGAGCACGCCGACGATCGCGTAGGCGCCGATCGTCACGCGCTTGACGTCGATGCCGGAGAGCCGCGCTGCATCGGGGTTGCCGCCGATCGCGTAGAGGTGGCGGCCGAACCGGGTGCGCTTCGTGACGAAGATGCCCCACAGCGCGACGGTGCCGGCGATCAGGACTTGCACCGGCATGCCGCGCTCCGCGAACACCCACGCGACGACACCCGCGAGCGCGACCTGCGCGCCGATCCGCAGCGCGACCTCGCGCGAGGTCATCGGTGCGAGGTCGAACCGGCGGCGACTGGTCGCGTCGCGCAGCGTTAGCGCGATGCCGGCGGCGAGCGCCACGACGATGATGATGATCGTCGGGACGAGCGGCACGGTGCGCGCGAGCAGCGAGAAGTCATCGCTCATCGGCGATAGGCCCTTCGCGCCGGAGAGCACGAGCGCGCCGCCGCGATATGCCTTGAACCCGGCGAGCGTGACGACGAACGCGGGGATGCCGCGGGCGGCCCACCAGCCGTGCCACGCGCCGAGCGTCGCACCGACCGCGAGCGCCGCTGCGATCGCGAGCGGGGCGGAGCCGTGGCACTTCAGTTGGATCAGCGCGGCGACCGTGCCGGTCAGCGCGACGCCGGCGCCGACCGACAGATCGATGCCGCGGATCAAGATCACCATCGTCATACCGACGGAGATCACGAGCAGCACCGCGCTCTGGACGAGCAGGGTGGCGAGGTTGCCCTGGGTCAGGAAGATGCCGCGGGTCTGCGGCAACACGGCGAGCAGCGTCCACAGGAGGACGAGCACGCCGGCCATGATCCAGATGCTGGAGTCGCCCGCGCGCAGCGGAGCGCGAGCACTACGTTCGAGCTTCACGGAGAGCCTCCTGCGCGATGACCGCGGTGCCGACCGCGAGCTGCATGATCTGGATCGGGGTGATGTCGGCGCCAGCGAGCTCGCCGGCGGGCTTGCCCTCGCGCAGCACGATCACGCGGTCGGCGAGTCGAACGACCTCGGGGAGATCCGAGGAAGCGAGCACGACCGCGTGGCCGCGCGACGCGAGCTCCTCGACGAGCGCGTAGATCTCGGCCTTCGCGCCGACATCGACGCCGCGGGTCGGCTCGTCGAGCAACAGCACGCGCGGCGCGAGCTCCAGCCACTTGCCGATCACGATCTTCTGCTGGTTGCCGCCCGACAGGGTCGCGACCTCGGCAGCGAGGCTCGGCGCCTTGATCGACATCTCGCGCAGCCGGGTCAGCGCCGTGTGCTCGACGCTCGCGCCATCGACGACGCCGAGCTTCGACAGTTTGCCAAGCGCGGACAGGGCGAGGTTGTCGGCGACGGACAGGCCGAGGACGAGCCCCATCGCTTTGCGATCTTCTGGCACGTACGCGAAGCCCGCGGCGATCGCCGCTCTCGGATGTGCGAGCGCCACGGCCTTGCCGTCGACGGAGACGTCACCCGCGTAGCCGGCCTTCGCGCAGCCGAACAGCGTCGCGAGCGTCGCCGTGCGTCCCGAACCCATCGCGCCCGCGAGCGCGACGACTTCCCCCGGCGCGACCTCGAACGACAGTCCGTCGACGACGAGCTTGCCGGGCAGGGTGGGGTGAGGAACGCGCAGATGCTGGATCCGCAGCACCGTGCTCGTGCCTGGTTGTCTCTGCACCTTCTGGTCGTGAACGGCGGCGCCCGTCATCAGGGGGACGAGGTCCGTCGTCGGGGCAACGACGTCGACCAGCTCTCCATCCCGCAGCACCGCCACGCGGTCACACAGCCGCGCGATCTCCTCGAGCCGGTGCGAGATGTACACGAACGCATCGCCCTTCGCCTTGCGCTCCGCGATCAGCGCGAACAGCTTCTCGCTCTCCGCTTCGCTCAGCGCCGCCGTCGGCTCGTCCAGCACTACGACCTTCGCTCGATCTGCCAGCGCTCTCGCGATCTCGAGGCACTGCTGGATACCCACGCCGAGCTCGTCGACGGGAGCCTGAAAGTCGAGCGCATCTGCTTCTGCACCCAACACAGGTGCCAGCAGCGCGCGCGCACGTGCCTCGATCTCCGCCTGATCGATCAACCCGAAGTGCGCCGGTTCGCGCCCGAGCAGCAAGTTCTCCGCGATCGACATGGCGGGAACCAGCGCGAGCTCCTGATGGACGATCGCGATTCCCGCGCGCCGCGCATCGAGCGTCGAGCGAAACGCCTGGGTCTTGCCCTCGATCGCGACGTCGCCGGTGAAGCTGCCTGCCTCGTAGACGCCGCCGAGGATCTTGATCAGCGTCGACTTGCCGGCGCCGTTCTCGCCGACGAGGCCGAGGACCTCGCCGGGCTGGATCGCGAGCGTGACGTCGTGGAGTGCGCGCACGCCGGGAAACGTCTTGCTGATGTGGCGGAGCTCGATCACCTCTGGCGCCTCCGCAGCACGAGCACGCCCGCGATCGCGAGCATCACCGCGTTGCCCGCCGAGCCCGGTCCGCCCTGGCATGCGCACGCGACGCCTGTACGCTCGTTGCTACCCCCCGAACCACCGCCGAGCCCACCGCCCGCGCCGGCATCGGGATAGTTGCCGGCGTCGTATTCGCCGCAGTCGGTATGCTCGTACTGGCCCGCGCGATCGAGCAGCGTCAGCATGTACGCCCCGGCGCCGTAGCCGACCATCGGGATCGATCCGGCGTACGAGCCGATCGCGCCGCCCGACGACACCGTGTTGTAGAGCTCGGGCAACAGGTTGAAGTTCGCCGACGCCTGGCTGCTCACCCACGACAACAGCGAGTCGGCCTTCGCGGTCTGGCCGGCACGGCGGAACGCATCGCTCGCGCGCAGGTCGATCAGGATCCACTCGTTGATGTCGTACGTGTCCTGCGAGCCTTCGAGCCGCTTGTAGCCGCCCGCGGGCGTGACCAGGTGCGAGAGCCCGTCGAGCGTCGCGGTCGCGACCGCGTTATCCGGCGCGAGCACGCCGAACGTCACGGACTCGATCGTCGAGCCGTCGTGGTAGTTCGTGCCCGATTGCAGCTTCTCGAGCGAGCCGGCGAGCACGTTGTTCGAATCGATGAACGCACCGGCGAGCGCGTTCGCGGTCTTCGTCGCGAGGTCGCGATAGCGCGTGACGTCGTCCATTCGTCCCGCGCGGCGCGCGAGCGTCGCCATGTCGCACAACCCGCGCGCGGTCGCCGCGGTCGTGTACATGAAGTGCTGGCGATTGCCCCAGTGGACCTCCCAGATCGACGCATCCGCGATCGCGAGGCCCGACGTCTCCATGTTCGCCGCGAGCGGCTCGGCGACGCCGTTCTTGATCGCGTCGTAGACCGTGTCGCCGTGCTTCGTCATCTCGGAGAGCCAGCCCGCGTCGTTCGACGCGTCGACGTATTGCCGCGCGGCCCACAGGAACAGGCCCCAGCCGTCGATCTCGACGTTGCGCGTCGTCGAGCCCGAGTAGTCCGCCTCTTCCTGGCCGTCGCCGTAGTAGCGAACGACGGAGATCCGATACGGCACGTTGCCGAGGTAGCTGCCGTAGCGCCCGGCATCGGCATCGAGGAAGAAGTTCAGCGAGTCCTTCGCGCGATCCGCGTGACCGGTGCGCGCGAATGCGGTCGTCGCGTACGTTCCATCGCGGACCCAGCCGGTGTGCCAACCGCCGGGCGGCAAGCTCGCGAGGATCATCCCGTGGTTCTTCTGGCGCGGCGACTCGACGTACGGCTCGAGGATCTGGCCCATCCGCAGCACCGCTTCGGCCTGGCGCCAGACCTTCGTCTCGGCGTCGCTGAGGCCGGCGGGCGGCGCCGTGCGATACGTGTCCCACTCGGCGAGCAGATCATCGTGAAGCTTGTCGGCGGCGCGGCCGTCGAGAAACGTCGCCCACTTCGTCGCGGTGCCCGCCGAGTCGCCTGCGCTATCGAACAGCACGGCGACGCCCCACCACGCCGAAGCGCCGGCGGCGAGCGTGCCGAGGTTCTTCTGCTCCGCGTTCTTTTCGTCGGTGCCGCTGCAGCTCGCGGTCAGCGTCAGCGTGCCACCGCCTTGCACCGTCGTGTACGCGTTCGGATCGCAGCTCGAGACGTCGGCGCCGCCGATCGGCGCGTAGATCATCGCGCCACCGCCGGGACCGGTCTCGGTCGCGACCGTGCCATTCCAGGTGATCGCCTCGCCATCCGCACCCGGCGCGTCGGGGTTTGGCGCCGACCCCAGCTTGAAGTTGTGGATCGCGAACGCGGTGACCGGCACCGCGCCGCTCGTCGTATTCGTGACCTTCAGCAGCATCACGAGCGCGTTGCCCTCGTAGCCGAACGGCGCGACCAGGTACGTGTCCGCCGCGACCCCGCCGACGGTCGACGCGGTGTGGATGATGTTGGTCTGCTTTTCGTACTCGACGGTCGTCGGCGTCACGCTGCCGAGCCACTGGGCCGTGCTGCCGGCCTTGATCCCGAAGTACGTGTCGAACGCGAGGTTGCGGCGGACGATGCCTTCGCCGTCGGGGTTCGACGGGTTCGCGCGGATGTAGCGGTACGGCCGCTCGAGGTACTGCTTGATCGCGTTCGCGCTCTGGTCGTAGACCTGAAACCCGAAGCCGTTCCCGGTGACCAGGTAGTTGAAGGACGCCACGGGATCGACCGCGCGAGCGGGGCGCGCGACCGCTCCGACCACGACGAGCGCTGGGATCAACCGACGAAGCATCGGGTCGCGCGTTTCCAAGATGTGTGCCGGCGGAAGTCGTGAATTTCATACGCGGTCAGTCCGCCCCTTGGTTGCGAAAGCAAACGTCCGCGCGCTGCCTTTCAAAACGCCTCGCAGGTATCTGCGCTCGTCACCTCGGATCGCGCTTGACCGCCCGGTGGCATGTGGCTTGAACTGCGTTCCCGCTCGCATGCGCCTCGTCGCTTTTTGCATCGTCGTCACCGCGGCTGCCTGCCAGCCACCCGGCTATCACAAGGGTGGCAACGCGGTGGATGCGGCGACGACCGGTGACGGCGGCGCGGATGCGAAGCCGCACGACGCGGCACCGGCCGACGCGCCCGCGAATTCGTGTATCGACATGTTCCGGCTCGACGGCCACGGCGCGGCGATGACCTGCTGGCTGACCGGCGACTTCGTCGCGTGGGGTGCGGATCCGGATCACGGCGCGATTCCGTTCGTGAAGGGCAACGACGGCGCGTGGACCGGCTCGCACGTGTTCACGGCGGGCACCTATCAGTACAAGTTCATCGTCGACGGCACCATGTACATCGCCGACCCCGACGATCCGAACGTGGTGGACGACGGCTTCGGCGGTCACAATAGTCTGTACACCTGCACCCCGTAGCCGCCCATCTCGATCCCCGCGAGCGCGAGTTGCTCGCTCACGTCGCCGACGCCTGGCCGGCCGATGCGCCGCGCCGGATCCTCGCGGACTACTGGTGCGAGCGCGGCGACCCGGATCGCGGGATGTTCGTCCACGCCGCGTGCGAAGGGCTCGTCGCGCACAGCCACGCACTGCTCGGCGAGCATGGCCTGCACTGGTTCGAGCCGCTGTGGCCGCACGGCTTTCATCCCGATCGCCTCGCACTCGATCGCGGGTTCGCGCGGCCGCTCGTGCTCGCCGCGGATTCGCCGCTATGGGGCGAGCCCGAGCTGTTTCGGATCTCGCCGATCGTGCTGCGCCTCGGGGAGTTTGTCGACGGCCAACCGTGGGCCGGCACGTATCGCGCGACGCGGATCAGCGTCGCGGGCGAGCGCGGCGATGTGATGGTTCGGTTGCCGTGGATCCGCAACGCGGGACGCGAGCTCCTCGCGCGCGAGCAAGATCTGCTCGGCCAGTGCTCGCACCCGAACGTGATGCGCGTGCTCGAGGTCGCACAGAATCGCGACGGCATCGCACTCGTCCTCCCGCACTTCGACGGGCGGCTCGAGCTCGGCGTCGCGCACGAGGAAGCGGCGCGGATCGGTGCGCAACTCGCCGGCGCGGTCGTCGAGGCGCACCGGTGTGGCGTCGTCCTCGGGCGGATCTCGCTCGTGTCGGTGTGGCAGAGCGAGACCGGTCCGTTGCTCGACGGATTCGCGACCGCGGAGTGCGATGTCGAGCACGTCGAATACGACGACGCGACCTGGGACTGGCCGCACGAGCACTGGATGTGCCTCGCGCCCGAACAGGCCGACGGCGCGGATCCGACCGCGGCCTGCGACGTCTGGGCGGTCGCGATGATCGTCACGTCGCTCGCGCTGGGCAGACATCCATTCGCCGGCCTCGACGCGTTCCGGCTCGTCGCGGAGATCCACGACCTCGCGTTCCCGCGCGTCGATCCGGATACGCCGCTCGGCCAGGTCGTCGCGCGCGTGCTTGTCGACGATCCGGCGAGGCGCCTCACGGCCGCCGCGCTCGCTCAGGCGTTCGCTGGCATTTCATGAGAGCGACCCACCCCGAGGGCTACCCGAGGCATCACGCGGGGTACGCGCGATTGGTCGATTCATGGCTGCATGCTCGACGCCCACGCCCAGCTCGCGATTCGCGAGATCGGCAGGCGGTCGATTTCGGCGACGTTCGGCAACATCATCGTGTTCGCGATCACCGAGCTGTTCCTGCCGGATGCGCGACTCGCGACGCGGGTGATCCTGCCGGTGTTCCTCGCATTGGTCGCGGTCCGGATCGCCGCGCATCACAGCTGCATGACAGCGCCCGCGCGACGCCGGAACCGGCTCTTGCTCGCGGTCGGCGCCGGCGGATGTAACCTCATGTGGGGCGTGCGCGCGGCCTTGGCGCTCGCGACGCCGCAGCCGGGTACCGCCGCGGTCGTGTACGCCCTGATCCTGTGCGTGTTCGGCCTCGGGTCGGTGATCAACGCGGCGCCATTGGCGTGGTTCCAGCGCCTGGTGCTCGGCGCGCTGATGTTGCCGCCGATGCTCGTCGCGTGGACGAGCCACACCGGCTTGCCGTTCGCGACGATGGAGACCGCGTTCTTCGCATTCTGCCTCGTGATGGGCGCGCTCCACACACGCAGCTTCTGGGACCTCGTCGCGGCGAGCGAAGCGCAGCGAGTCGCGAACGAGCAACTCCGCGCCGAGATCTCGCGCCGGCTTCAGGTCGAGGTCGAGCTGCGCCAGGCGCACAAGCTCGAGGCGATCGGTCGGCTCGCCGCGGGCATCGCGCACGAGATCAACACGCCGGTCCAGTACGTCTCCGATAGCTGCACGTTCATCGGTGAAGGCGCGCAGGATCTCGTTGCGGGCGTCGCCGACTATCGCGCGCTGATCGACGCGATCGCCGACGGTGGCGTCGCAGTCGGCGAAGTGCGCGAGCGCGCGGCGCGGATCGCGGAGGTCCGCGACCTCGACTTCATCATCGGCGAGCTCGGTGCAGCGACGACGCGCACGCTCGAAGGGCTCCAGCGCGTCGCGAAGATCGTGCGGGCGACCAAGGAGTTCGCGCGCGAGACCTCGATCGCCAAGGCGCCGACCGATCTCAACGCCGCGATCGAGAGCACGCTCGTGATCTGCCGGCACGAGACCGCGGCGGTCGCGGAGGTCGTCACCGATCTCGGCGCGCTGCCGCCGGTGATGGGCCACGCCGGCGAGCTCAACCAGGTGTTCCTCAACATCATCCTCAACGCCGCGCAGGCGATCGCCGATTGCGATGGTCGCGGCACGATCTCGATCAAGACGTGGGCGGAGCCCGACTGGGTCCGCGTCGCGATCGGCGACACCGGCCCTGGCATCGCTCCGGAGGTGCTCGACAAGATCTTCGAGCCGTTCTTCACGACGAAGCCGGTCGGCAAGGGCAGCGGGCAGGGGCTCGCGGTCGCGCGCTCGATCGTCGTCGGCAAGCACGGTGGCAAGCTCGACGTCAGCTCGCGCGCGGGCGCGACGACCTTCACGATCGCGCTGCCGGTCGGTTGAGACGAATTCCGGGAAGAACGGGCCCGGACGGCGTTGTCGCTACATGCGACATGCACGACTCCTCTTTCTCTGCTGTGCGGCGGTAACGCCCGCTTGCGCACTCGACCAGGTCGATCCAACCGCGCCTGCCAGTGACGACACCTCCACCGAAACGTCCGCGCTCACCGGGACGCTCAACCCGGTCGATTGCGGCTTCGACAACGGCCTGACCTGCAAGAGCACGACGACGCTCGCGAACAACGTCAACGACACGAGCCAATGGGATCCGTGCTTCGGCGGCGCGTTCAGCTGGACCGCGACCGTCAGCTTCGAGCCGACCTACGACCGCGCATGCGTCGGCGGCAAGGCGACGGCGGGCGCAGGCGGCGGCTGCTCGGCGGGGACCCAGCTCTCCGGGTCCGGAACGTTCTCCGGATCGGCGACGGGTTCGATCACGCTCGGCGTCGCTACCGACATTTCCGTGACGAGCGCCGGCATCACGAAATTGACGGCGACGTGCGAGGAGCCGCAGTTCGTCGGCGTGTTCCGGGCGAGCGCCGCGGGTTCGGCCCAGCAGGTCGTGCTCGGCCAGGACTGGAACACGTTCACCTCGACGTGGTCGACGAAGTCGGGCCAAGGCCTGCGGCTGTCGAAGATCGAGACCTACTACGACTCGACCGGTACGACACGGTTCGACGGTGTGTTCACGCCGGGCAGCGGCGGCTACGGGCTCAACGCTGGCATGGACCTCCCCACGCTGCGCTCGCAGACGACCACGAACGCGGGCAACGGCATGGAGCTCTCGGATCTCTCCGCGCTCCAGACCTCGGGCGGCATCGTCTACATCGCGGTCTATCGCGCAGGCACGCGCCCGCAGAAGATCTACGACGGTCTCGTCAGCAACTTCTGGGCGTGGGCCGATGCGCTTCGCGATCAGGGCTACGAGCCGACGCAGGTCGAGCAGTACTACGACGCCTCGGGCAACCATCACTACACGGCGGTGATGACGCAGACGATGGCGACCCACAACTACTGGGCGGCGACCGTCGGCGTCGAGTATCCGTGGTTCGCGCACGAGTGGAAGCGGTGGCACGACGCGGGCATGCGGCTGACCCAAGTCGAGACCCACGTGGTCAACGGCGTGCGTTACTACGATGGCTTCTTCGCCGTGGGTGGCGGTGGCGACGACTTCATCCCCGGTGCGCGTGCGACCGAGTTCAACGCCGCGCTCGCGCGCGACAAGGCTGCCGGGCTCGAGCTGATCGATCTCGATCGCCCGAAGCTCGCGCGCACCGCGGCCGATCCGACGCTCGAGGACAAGCTCGCGCGGACCGAGTATCCCGTCGTCGCGCCCGAGTGGATGGCGCGGGCCGAGAACGAGTTCTACAACACGGTCGGCGTCGACGCGATCGGCTACACGGTCGCGCTGATGAAGGATGGCCGCCTGCTCGGTGCGTCGTCGGAGGGCTACGCGAAGTCGCCGATCGATGGTGGCGTGCGGCTCACCGCCGACGCGCAGTGGGACTACCTCTCGGTCAGTAAGTGGATCACGTCGCTCGCCGCGGCGAAGGTCGCCGAGGAGAACAACCTGGCGCCGACCGATCTCGACAACCTCGACCTCATCCAGGAGATCGCACCTCAGCTCGGGATTACCTGGCAGAACACCGCCAACACGTCGGACTTCTGGCACATCACCGTCAGCAATGCGATGAACCACACGTCGAACCTCAAGGACGGCGGTTGCGACAACGGCCCGGCGATCGCGAACTGGGATCTCCAACCCGGCCCCGCGATGCAGAACGCAGGCGGCCGCGGCACGTACAACTACTCCGGCTTCGATGCGTGCTTCCTCCGCTTGTGGGTCGAGAAGCGCTCGCACATGTCGTTCGAGCGCTACGTCGACACGCACCTGTTCCGCCCGAACGGGATCCAGGATCTCGACTGCCAGAAGGATCCGGAGAAGGTCGAGGTGCTCCAGTACAACCGTCCCGACGACACCGGCCATGGCCGCTCCGAGCCGAACACGTACTGTGCCGCGGCGGGGTTCAAGGGCACGCCGCTCCAGATGCTCAAGATCCTCCAGATGGTGCGCACGCCCGGTCAGCTCCTCGGCAAGCCGATGCTCGATCGGATGCGGATCGGCACGACGAACCCCGGTGACGAGTGGACGTTCTACCAGAGTGCGTTCGATAGCGACGGGAACGGCCCCGACGCGTACGGCTACAGCATGAGCGGCGGCCGGCTCGGCATGGCGACGCACATCGCGCAGTTCCCCGCGAACCCGACGAGCAGCGCCGACCAGTTCACGGCGAACGTGACCGGGACCTACGCGACCGGAATCGACGCGGTGTTCTTCGTCAACTCCGAGACCGACGCACCTTGGGGACCTGCAACCCAATGGAGCTCGGTCCAGGCGGACCCGAATCCGTAGCTAGTACTCGTCGTGGCGAACGACGGTGATCGGGCCGGCGTTCGCAGCTTCGAGCGCGGGCCGCGCGTGCTCTGCCGTCGTCACCGCGACCGTCACGGCATTCGCCGGATGGAAGTGGCGGGTGCAAGCGGCGCGGACATCGGTCGCGGCAAGCTGGCCGAGCAGCTCCGGCAAGCGCGCGGTGTAGCCGACCGGTAGATCGAACAGGCTGTCGCGCACCGCGAGCTGCATGCGCTGGCGCGCGGTCGCGACGTGGAACGGCATCGCGCCGACGAGATAGCTCCGCGCGAAGTCGACCTCGTCGTCGGTCGGGCCCTTCGCGGCGTAGTCGGCATAGAGCTCGAGCTCGAGCGCGACCGCAGCGCCGGCGACATCGATGCCGGCCGCGGTCCAGATCTCGAACCAGTGGGGCAGGCGAGACCGGCGGAGCGCGCAGCCGGCGCCGTAGCTCCAGCCGCGCTTGACCCGGATCTCCTGCATCAGCCGCGAGCTGAACATGCCGCCGAACACGGCCTCGGCGATCGCGAGCGCGGCGGTGTCGGGATGGCCGTAGCGCGACGCGAGGTGGCCGATCCGGAGCTGCGCCTGCGTGCGATCGGGTTTGTCGACGAGGATCGTCCGGCGTCCCGGCGGCGGCGTGCGCGGCTCGGGCGGATCCGGAACGCGCGCGCCTTTCGGCAGCCGCTCCACGAGCCGGGCGACGAGCCGCTCGGCAGTCGCTTCATCGACATCGCCGGCGAGGCCGATCACGAGGTTGTCGGCGACGACCTCGCGCCGCCACAGGTCGCGCGCCGCATCGCGGCCGAGCTCGCCGATCCGCGCGAGCGAAGCTTCGGTGCCGAGCGACGTGCGGCCGTACGGATGGCCGGGGCTGCACAGCCAATCGAACCAGCGAGTCGCGAGCGCGCTGTCGTCGTCGCGGATTTCGTCGAGGACCTGCGGCGTCTCGCGCAACAGGCGCGCGTGCTCGTCATCGTCGAACCGCGGCTCGGCGAGGATGTCGGCCGCGAGGTCGATGACCTCGTCCATGTGGCGGGTCAGCGAAAGGCCCGAGAGCGCGAGCGAGTCGCGCGACAGCGAGACATCGAGCGCGGCGCCGAGCGAGTCGAGCGTGTCGTCGAGCTCCGCGCGCTGGCGGCGCGCCGCACCGCGGCGGGCGAGCAAGCCGGTGTGGCGATGCAGGCCCTCGACGCCGATCGGGTCGGCCGAAGCGCCGCCGCGAATCGCGACCTCGAACCACACCAGCGGCGTGTCGGGCGAAGGCTCGACGATCGCTTTCACTCGTCGGCCCCGTCGTCGTCGCCGTCTTCACCTTCGTCGGCGTTCTCCGGCTCGGCGATCACGATCGTGCGATGCGCGGGCACGAGGTACGTGCGCACGGCGCGCGCGAGATCCGCGGCGGTCACGGCAGTGAGCCGCTCCGCGATCGCGGAGAGCCGGCGGAAATCGCCGAGCGCGGTCTCGTAGTGACCGAGTGCCTCGGCCTTGCCGTCGACATCGGCGAGCGCGCTCCAGAAGTCGGTCTCGGCGAGTGCCTTCGCTTTCTCGACCTCGCTCGGCGGCGGCGGGTTCTCGACGAGGCCTGCGATCTCCCGATCGATCGCGGCGACGATCTCGTCGGCGCCGTGACCGCGCGCGGTCGTCACCGCGAGCCGCAACAGCGAAGGATCGCGGAACGGCGTGAGCTGCGCGTCGACCGACGACGCGGCCTCTTGCTCGATCACGAGCTTGCGATAGAGCCGCGCCGACGGGCAGCCGGCGAGCAGCGTCGACACGATCTCGAGCGCGGCCCAGTCGGGATGATCCTGACCGGGCGCCTTGTAACCGACGAGCAAGCGATCGGTCGCGATCGGCTTCGGCGCGCGGATCACGCGCTCCTTCGCCTGCACCGGCTCGGTCTGCTCGGCGGGCGCCGGCAGCTGCGCCGCGGGGATGTGACCGTAGTGCTGCGCGATCAGATCGCGGAGGTGCTCGTCGTCGAAGTCGCCGACGCACACGATCGTCGCGTTGTTCGGCGCGTACCACGTGCGATAGAACGCGCGGATCTCGGGGAGTGCGAGCGCGCGGATGTCTTCCATCCAGCCGATCGTCGGCCAGCGATACGGATGCACCGTGAACGCGTGCGCCATCAGCTGCTCGTCGAGCCAGCCGTCGACATCGTCTTCGACGCGCTCGCGGCGCTCGTTCGTGACGACGTCGCGCTCGGATTCGACCGGTCCCGTTTCGAGCACGAGGTGCTGCATCCGCTCGGCTTCGAGGCGAACGCCGAGCTCGAGGTCGCGCGCGGGCAGCGACAGCTTGTAGTAGGTCCAATCGACCCAAGTCGCGGCGTTCGATTCGCCGCCGGTGCGCTCGACGAGTCGATCGAACTCGCCGGGCGGCAAGCTCTCGGTCTGGCCGAACATCAGGTGCTCGAACAGGTGCGCCATGCCGGTCGCGCCCGGGCGCTCGTGGCGCGAGCCGACGCGGAACCAGGTCTGGAGCGCGACGATCGGCGCGCGCTTGTCGACCGCGGCGATCAAGCCGAGTCCGTTGCCGAGGCGATAGCGTTTGGCAGTCACGCCGCGGCCGATCGGCGCCTCGGCTTCTAACTCCCATGACAACGTCATCTCCAGCGATACTACGCGAAGCTCGGCTCGACGACGAGCCCCGCTGCTTCCGCAACTTCGCGAAGCGCGGGCTCCGGTCGAAACAGCTCACTCGGTGCACGCATCCCGACCGGACCCGTGCTACGCGCGACGAGCTGCCGCGCGATCCACGTCGCGATGATCGCGGCGCTGCGATAGAGGTCGCGCCCGCGCACGCCGACCTGTGCGGCGGAAAATCCTCGACGAGCCTGCGCGATCACCGCGAACGACGTGCGCGCGTAGTCGTCCTCGCGCGGCTCGTACGCGGCGAGTAGCTCGGTCGCGCGCTTCGGTACGAACGGCACCGCGCGCGCGAGCAAGCGGAGCGCGGTCATCGTCGAGCTCGACCGCGAGGTCGACGCGAACGTCTGGACCTTCTGCGCGGCGATATGGCGCGGGATCGTGATCGTGTCGCCGCCGGGGAACGACACGACGTCGCGCTCGCCGCCGAGCGCCGCACCCGCGTTGATCCGCCGCTTCTCTGCGGCCGGTGCCGCGGTCTCCCAGCGATCGCGCCGCCACACGAGCGAGCGCGCGTGGAGTCCTGCGAACGCGGCGCGCTGGCCTGCGGGCGAGAGCACGAGGTCGTCGAACACGTAGCTCACCGCGATGTCGTCGAGAGGTCGGTCCTCCGCGAGCCGTTCGAGTGGGCCGGTGCGGACGACATCGACATCGCTCGCGTCGTTCGCGAGACCGCACACGTAAGCAGCCGCCCACGCCGCGGCCCAATCGCCGAGCACGCAATCGACGCCGGCGCCGACGATCGCGACTCGACCGGCGCGGCGCGCTGCGGATTCGTAGCGCTCGTACGCGCCGTGGAGAAACGCCTGATCGCCGCCGAGATCGACGTAGTGCGCACCTGCCGCGATCGCGGCGCCGAGCACGGGCTCGCTCGTCGCACCGGCCGGGCCCGCGCAGTTGAGCACGACCGTCGCGTCGCCGAACGTGCGCGCGAGTGCCGCTGGATCATCGATCCGCGCGACCCGCACCGCGGCGGCCGGGAATTGCGCGCCGAGCTCGGCGAGCTTCGCGCCATCGCGTCCGGCGATCGCGAATGCGGTGCCGGTCGCCTCGAGCTCGGCGCACGCGCGGCGACCGGTCAGCCCGGTCGCGCCGTAGATCACGATGTCAGGACCCGAACTCATAGATGAGTGCGATCCGCAGGGCTTGTTCGAGCCGGTCGTAGCGACCGTCGGCGGTTGGCAGGCCGTAGCCGTCGCGCACGGCGGTACACGCTGCGGTCGAGTAGTCGTAGCCCGACGCGACGCAAGCGATCGTCGAGCGCGGATCGAACGCGCTATTCCTGACGTCCACCGTCGGGAAGTATTGGAGCCCGTACGCCGCCTGGAACAGGACGTGGGGCAACACGTGCTTGAACCGCAGCTGCATGCCGACGTCGAGCGTGTACGAGCGCGGCGAGATCGTGAGCGGCGTCGTATCCTCGTCGGGCAGCGACGAGGTCTCGAACCCGAGCCGCGCGCCGAACCGCAGCCAGTCCTGATCCTGATCGAGCTCGACCTGTTCGACGCCGACCCACGCCGACAGTGGATCGTGAAAGCCGCGCGCGCGCAGCTGCCATTCGGGGATGTTCGCGGCGAAGAACGTCGAACCGTAACCGCGGACGTCGAAGGCCTGGAGGCGCGACAGATCCTCCCAGCGCAGGCCGACGTGGAGATCGAGCTTTGCTCGCAACCGCGCGCGCAGCTCGGCATCGGCGCTCGCCGGTTGCGACATGAACACCGACGACGCGCCGTGGAGGAGCGTGCCGCCGTCGCGCGGAGCCGCACGGACGTCCATCGTACCCCTCAGCTCGGTCTCGACCTCGAGGCCGGGGGGCGTGTGATACGCGACCCCGAGCCACATGTCGGGGGCGAGCTCGACCAGCACGCCGAGGTTGAGCACGAGGTTCGACGTCGAGAACAGCGAGGTCCGGACGTTGACGTCGTAGCGCTCCTGCGCCAGCGGATTCTCGAGGCCGCACGGTGCGCCGCCGCAATCGCTATCGATGCCGTTCGGGCCGTGGCCGTTGGCGAGCGCGGTGTCGCGCGCGTAATGAAGGTGGAGATAGGTCGCGTCGCTGTTGAGCGACAGACCGAAATAGAACGAGTCGGTGATCCGGATGCTCGAGCCGAGGCCCCAGCGGATCGTCCGCTCGCCGCCGCCGACCGTGTGATACGCGAGCGCCTCCTGGCCGGTGATGAACTTCTCGGACGGCACCGTGCCGAGCTCGCCGCTGAGCGTCGCGCGGTCGCCGGGCAGGTGATAGACGATCGCGGCGGTGCCACCGAGGCCGAGCTCGCTGTCCTGGATCGGCGTGCCCGGCGTGATCGCGCCGCTCGCGACGTCGAGCGAGTCGAGCCGGACGTTGTAGCGATCGAGCACCGCGGACGCCGCCGCATAGATGTAGTCGGTGCTGCCGGGGCCGATCGCGGCGGGGTTGAGATCGATCGAGCTCGCCGTCGCGACCGTCGCGCCCGTGAACACCGAGCGTCCCACCGTGGGATCGCTATTCGGCGAGGCGAGGGCGTTGCTGCAGAGGCAGCACGCGATCACCAGGCTGGCGCGAGACATCGCCGCGGAACGTATCACCGACCCCATCACCACGATAAGCTCGCGCCATGTTCGTGCGAGCGCTGCTGATCGCGATCGTCTGCCTCACCAGTCTCGGGGCGTGTGACAAACCCAGCCACGAGAACGTCGAGAAGTGGGCGAACACGCAAAAGGGCACCGGCAAGCTCGAGAGCGCGTTCAAGGACGAGAACCTCGATCCGGATCTGTCGGCGCACGCCGCTGCGGTGCTGATCAAGAAGGGGCTCGATCCCGATGTCCGCAGCGGGCTCGAGCAGATGTCCCCGACGCGCAAGACCGCGGTCGTCGGGAAGCTCGCGCCGCGGCTGTGGGAGCTCGCGCGGGTCGAGGGCGAGCTCCAGCTCCCGAACCCGACGCAGGTCCGCGCGAAGGACGCGCTCGTGCTCGTTCGCAAGTCCGCCGACGACGCGACGAAGAAGCAGATCGATGGCTATCTCGTCGACTGGTACTGCGTCGGCTCGTACGAAGCGCGCGCGACGGCAGGTGCGGTTCAGGGCGCCGCGGTCGTTCGCCTGCTCGGCTCGGCCGCGGCGAAGAAGCTGCTCCACGTCGCCGAAGGCATCCTCGCGCTGAACGCGGGCAACGCGACGAAGAAGAACCGGCTCGGCGACGAGCTCCTGCTCGCGCTCGCGGTCACCGGCGATCCCGACACCGTGAAGTACCTGACGGGGCTCGCGGCGAAGCCGGTCGTGAAGGACAAGGGCGACGATCCGACGCTACCGACCCGCGCGATGTCGGCGCTGTACAAGGCATACGTCGATCCGGGCGGCCTGTTCGACCTCGTGTCGTCGACGGGCCTGGTCCCGAACGTCGATGCGATCGCCTCGATCGCGAAGAACGAGAGCGTGCCCGCCGACGCCGCCGACGACGCGGTTCGGCTACTTCGCGTCGTCGGTCCTCCGCAGTGCATCGCGCCGCTCGTCGCGATGGTCGGCTACCCGCACTCCAACCCGAAGTTCAAGTACGTCGCGGCCGACTCGGCGCTCAAGTGCGGTGGCCTGCCGGCGGTCAAAGACGTGGTCAATGCGCTACCCGACGGGGCCTACCAGCAAGAGGAGCTCCTGGGCGGGGTCGTCGTCGACATCACGCTCATGACGCCGCGCGCCCAGGTGCTCCAGACGTTCCGCGACCTCCTGAATGAAAAAGGACGGATCCCCCGCTGGGTGGCCGTCGAAGGCCTCGCTGCGATGAAATCGACCGAGGATATCCCCCGGCTCCAGGCCGTGAATTCCGGCGAGAAGCTGATTGGATACTGGGGGGATCAGAGCGGCGTCGACGCCAAAGATCGTAAGCCGGAGCCCACGCTCGGCCAGCGGGCGAAGGAACTTGCGGCTCGGTTGGGGCCGCCGCTGAAATAGGGCGCTTCCTCGCGTCTTTGTCAGCGATGTAGTACAGTAAGTTGCGCCCGGGACAAGGGAAGAGGCGCACGAGCTAGGAGTACTGCGCGAATGGATCAGAGCAAGAAGACGATGCGGCACTTCTATTGCCGCGACGTGCTTTGGGAGACGTTCGAGCAGATGGCGAACGACTTCGATTGCTCGATCGATTACCTCGTCAACGAAGCGATGCGTTATTACGCGCGCTCGAAGAACTACCAGTCGCCTGGTGGTCCTGGTGGTCCGACGGGCGCGCCGCCGAGCGGCAACAACGGCAACCCGAACAACACGGGTGGCCCGACGCAATTCCCGCCGAACAACGGCGCGAAGCCGCCGATGCCCGGGCGTAACCAGCCGGGCGCGACCCAGCAGCCGATGTCCGCGATGGGTGGAGGTCCGGCGACCGCCGCGTCGTCCGCTCGCCGCCCCGCGCCGCCGACGCCCGGTTATGCCGGTGCAGGTGCGGCCCAAGCTCGCGCGCAACCGAGCACGTCGTCGCCGCCGCCCGGAAATCACATGGGCCACTCGCCGGCACCCGCACCGCTGCCGAGCGGAGCCGCTCCGGGCATGGGCTCGGGCCCGACGCTGTTCCTGATCTACAACGGCCAGCGTTATCCGGTGACGAAAGACCAGTTCATCATCGGTCGCGGCTCGAAGACGTCGGACCTGCCGATCAAAGACGGCAACATCTCGCGCAAGCACGCGGCGGTGATCCGGCGCAACGGCACGTTCTACATCAAGGACCTCGGGTCGACGAACGGCATCGACTACAAGGGCATGCGGATCGACAACAAGCGGATCGACGAGGGGGACGTGTTCCACCTCTGTGACTACGAGCTGCGCTTCACGTATCGCGCTGACGGCTGAACGCCGCGCGCAAAAACTCGCCGATCCGAGCGGTGGCCTGGATCGCCTCGGGTGCGTTCGCGACTGCCTGGTAGTCGTGGAACAGCTGATCGCCGACTTCGAGCGTCGCGTCGACGCCCGCGGCCTTGGCAGCGCTCGCGAGGCGTTCGGCGTCGCTGAACAGCAGCTCCTCGGAGCCGACCTGGATCAAGAGAGGTGGCAGGCCGGCGAGCGATCCGAACAAGGGGGATGCGGCCGGCGTGCGCGGATCGGCGCCGGCGAGATAGTCCGCGACGAGCTTCCGGATCATCGGCGGGACGAAGATCGGATCGCGATCCGCGCGGTCTTCGAACGAAGCGCCGGACAGCGTCGCGTCGACCTGCGGGGACATCACGGCCGCGGCGGCGGGGAGTGGATCGTTCGCGTCGCGCAGCGCCTCGAGCACGGCGAGCGTGAGGCCGCCGCCGGCGGAGTCGCCCGCGATCGCCATGTTCGCGCCACGGCGATCGGCGCAGAGTGCGCGCCATGCGGCGACCGTCGCATCGAACGCGGCCGGGAACGGATGCTCCGGCGCGAGCGGATAATCGAGGAACAGCACGCGCGCGCGAGCTTCGCGACCGATCCGCGCGGCGAGCTCGCCGTGGCTCGCGAGCGATCCGATCTGATAACCGCCGCCGTGGAGGAACAGGACGACGCGATCGGGATCGCAGCCCGGCGGATCGAGCCACGTCGCCGGTGTGCCGGCGATCGTCGTCGGTGCGACCTTCACGTCGGAGGGAAGCGGGAACGGCTTGCCGCCGGGGGCAAACGTCTCGCGCAGGATCGCGAGCGACGGAGGTGGCTTGCCGGCGCGCTCGGCCCGGCTGCGTTTGAACCCAGCGATCGCTTCCAGGATCGGCTGACTCGGCATGCGCGAAGTCTACGCGGGAGTATCTGACAGAGGGCGGTGCTAGCTTGACGGCGTCATGGACGCCGAGCTGATGCGCAGGATCGAAGCGGTGCGGCTGCCGCTCGATCTCGCGGCGAAGGATAACTTCGCAGGCGTTCGGCGCATTGCCGGCCTCGGTATCGCGCTGCGCGCGGCGTGCGACGGCTTGATCGCGAAGGCCGAGCCGAACGATGCCTTGGTCGCGTGGCGCGAGCGGCTCGCGCAGTGGGAGCAGCTCGACGAGACCCAGCAGCAGGTCGAGGTCGCGCGGGGCATGCGGTTGATGGCGCGGTACCCGCAGCGCGAGAAGATGGTGGTGCGGCAAGGGCCGAGCATCGCGAGCATGTTGCCCGCAGCGAGCACGACGGCCCCACCGATCGTGCCGACCAAGTCCACCACGACAACCGCGACCAAGTCCACGGTCGCGGCGAAGACGGCGCGCAAGCCGAAGATCGATACGACGATCGATCCGCTCGCGCAGCCGACGCACACGCTGCCCGGGATCGGGGTGGCGTTCGCGGAGCGGATGGCGGAGAAGGGGCTCGAGACCGTCGAGGACCTCTTGTGGTGCTTGCCGCGTCGCTACGACGACGTCCGCGACGCGAAGCAGCTCGGCGACGTCGCGCAAATGGCAGAGGGCGAGCGCGCGACGTTCGTCGCGAAGGTCACGACGTCGCGGATGGTGTTCGTGCGGCGGCGCAGGTGGGCCGAGGTTCGGCTCGCGGATCTCCAGCTGCGCGCGAATGCGGTCGTGCGCTGGTTCAACGTGTGGGCCGGCATCGACAAGCGAATGCCGGCGGGTAGCACCGTCACGCTCTCGGGCGTCGTGCGGAAGCGCGAGGGTAGACTCGAATTCGCGAACCCCGACATTCTCGCCATCGACATCGACGACGTAGCAAAGCCGGCGAAGCCGATGCCGAAGCTGATCGCGCGCTATCCAGAGGTCGCGGGCGTGCCGGCGAGCAAGCTGCGCGCGGCGTGTCAGACGGCATGCGCGCGCGTCGGTGCGAGCGCCGATGATGGCGTGCCGGCGAGCGTCGAGAAAGCGGCGGGGCTGCCCGCGCTCGGCGCGACGCTCGCGATGCTGCACTCGCCGCCGGATGACATCGCGCCGGAGGAGCTGGTCGCGCTCAATCGCCACGCCAGCATCTGGCAGAAGCGGCTCGTGTTCGGAGAGTTGTTCGCGCTCGGCGTCGCCGTCGCGCTGAAGCGGCGCGAGCGGTGTGCCGATGCGGCGGTACCGTGCGCGAAAGCCCGTGGCGTCGCGGAGGTCGTGACCAAGGCGCTGCCGTTCACACCGACCGGCGCGCAGACCCGCGCGGTCGGCGAGATCGCGGACGACCTCGCGAAGCCGGTGCCGATGAATCGCCTGCTCCAGGGCGACGTCGGCAGTGGCAAGACCGCGGTCGCGTTCGCGGCAGCGGTGCAGGTCGCGCGCGCCGGCCGGCAGACCGCGATCATGGCGCCGACGGAGATCCTCGCCGAGCAGCACCACGAGACGTGGAAGGCATGGGCCGCCGTCGCGGGCCTCCGGATCGCGCTGCTCACCGCATCGACGCCGAAGCCGGTGCGCCAGTCGCTGCTCGCACTGCTCGCGGAGAACCAGATCGATGTCGCGATCGGCACGCACGCGCTGCTCGCCGAAGCGGTCGGATTCGCCGCGCTCGGCCTCGTCGTGATCGACGAACAGCATCGGTTCGGCGTCGCCCAGCGCGCGAAGCTGCGCGACAAAGGCGATGGTCAGGGCGCTCCGCACTTGCTCGTGATGACCGCGACTCCGATCCCGCGCACGCTCGCGCTCACCGCGTACGGCGATCTCGACGTGTCGGTGCTCGACGAGCTGCCGCCGGGTCGCAAGCCCGTGACGACGACGCTGGTCAACGGCAAGCGCGGCGAGACCGCGGCCTACAAGCTCATCGCGGAGCGCGTCGCGGCGGGCGAGCGCGCGTATGTCGTGTGCCCGAAGGTCGAAGACGACAACGAAGATTCCGACTGGAAAGACGCGACGACGGTCGCGGGCGAGCTCGCGACCGCGCTGCCGAAGCTGCGCGTCGGCCTCGTCCACGGCCGGCTCGATGGCGAAGCGCGCGATCGCGTGATGCGCGGGTTCAAGCAGGGCGAGCTCGACGTGCTCGTCGCGACGACGGTGATCGAGGTCGGCGTCGACGTGCCGGCGGCGACGGTGATGGTGATCCACGACGCCGATCGGTTCGGGCTCGCCCAGCTCCATCAGCTCCGGGGCCGGGTAGGGCGCGGCAGCGGCGCGGCGCATTGCGTCCTGCTTACCCACGGCGGTCTCACCGATGAAGGCAAGGAGCGCCTCGACGCGATGGTCCGGACGACGGATGGTTTCCAGATCGCCGAGACCGATCTTGCGCTACGTGGCCCAGGAGAGCTTTGCGGACCTCGCCAAGCAGGTGTCCCAAGATTGCGCTACGGCGATCTCGGCGAGCACTACGAGCTGCTGCTCGAGGCAAGGCGTCATGCGACCACGATTCTCGACGAGGATCCCGACCTGGTACGACCAGAGCACACATCGCTCCGAGCCGCGCTCGCTCGCCGGCTTGCGCAATCTGTGTATGGCGCTGAAAGCGGCTGATCTGAACACAGCTCGTACTTTGTAGTTGATCAGCTAATCGGCATTAGTAGGATGCCTTTCATGATGAGGAGCTCTTCGGGGATCGTTTGCGCCGTGGCAGGCGCATTGTTGTTCGCGGTCGCCTGCAGCTGGGGCGGTGCCTCGGATCCGAACAGCCATCCCGACGCCGGTGGGACGTCGCACGCGGTGTGCGGCGACGGAACGTGCGCGGCGACCGAGGTCAACACCTGTCCGCAGGACTGCGGCAGCGGTGGTCACGGCAGCAACACGGGAAGCGGCAGCGGCAGCGGTAGCGGCTCGAACGTCCAAGCGATCTGCGGCAACAACGTGTGCGATCCAGGCGAGGACGCGACGTCGTGCCCGGCCGATTGCTCCGGTGGCGGATCGGGCACGCTCGACTGCACCAATCCTGCCGTGCTCGCGGCTTGCTTCTCCTGCGCGATCGACATGACTCAATGCACCGCAGACATCAACGCGACGACCTGCGCGCCCTGCTTCATGTAGTCAGCCGACTTCGCCGGTGACCCACGCGAGATAAGGAGCGTGGCCGCCGGCGACCGGCAGCACGATCGCTTCCGGTAGCTCGTACGGGTGCAGCGCGATCAACCGCTCGCGCAGCGCCTCGACCCGCTCGGTCGTGGTCTTCACGATCGCGAGGACCTCGGCGTCGTCGTGGACCTCGCCCTGCCAGCGGTAGATCGAGCGCACCGCCGGCACGAGGTTCACGCAAGCACACAACCGCTCGTCGACGAGCTGACGCGCGATTTCAGCGGCCTTTTCGGAGCTGGGAAACGTCGAAAGCACGACCACGACAGACATCTGTCCGGCATGGTAGATCGTGCCCCCGTGCTGATCGTGCAGAAATACGGTGGGACCTCGGTCGGGTCCATCGACCGCATGAAGAATGTCGCTGCGCGCTGCATCGCGACGCAGCGCCAAGGCCATCAAGTCGCGGTGGTCGTGTCCGCGATGTCGGGCGAGACCAATCGCCTGCTCGAGCTCACCCGCCAGCTCCACGAGGATCCGAACGACCGCGAGGTCGACGTCATCATCTCGACCGGCGAGCAGGTCTCGGTCGGCCTGGTCGCACTCGCGATCCGCGCTGCCGGCGGCAAGGCGCGCTCGTTCCTCGGTCACCAGTGCAAGATCGTGACGGACAGCTCGTTCGCACGCGCCCGGATCGTGTCGATCGATAGCCAGCCGATCAAGGACGCGCTCGCCGCGGGCGAGATCGCGGTGATCGCCGGATTCCAAGGCGTCGACGAGAAGGGCAACATCACGACGCTCGGTCGCGGCGGCAGCGACACCACCGGCGTCGCGATCGCGGCCGCACTCGAAGCGGATGCGTGCGAGATCTACACCGACGTCGACGGCGTCTACACGACCGATCCGAACGTCGTGCCGACCGCGCGCAAGATCGATCGGATCTCGTACGAGGAGATGCTGGAGCTCGCGTCGCTCGGCGCGAAGGTGCTCCAGATCCGCTCCGTCGAGCTAGGCATGAAGTACGGCGTGCGCATTCACGTGCGCTCGAGCTTTTCGGATGTCGAGGGAACGTGGGTCGTTCCCGAGGAGACCAGCATGGAGAAAGTCGTTGTCTCGGGTGTCACCGCTTCGCGCGACGAAGCCAAGATCACGCTCGAGGATCTCCCGGACTCGCCCGGTATCGCGGCGCGCGTGTTCGCCGGCCTCGCCGAGTCGAACATCTCGGTCGACATGATCGTCCAGAACCAGGGCTACGACGGCACGACCGACCTCACGTTCACCGTGCCGAAGGGCGACCGCAAGCGCTCGATCGCGATCCTGACCGAGAAGGTCCCCGACCTCGTCGGCAAGGAAGGCGAGCGGGTCTCGTTCGACGACGAGATCTGCAAGGTCTCGGTCGTCGGCGTCGGCATGCGCTCGCACGCCGGTGTCGCGAAGACGATGTTCGAGCTGCTCTCGAAGGAGAGCATCAACATCCAGTTGATCTCGACGTCGGAGATCAAGATCAGCTGCGTGATCGCGCGCAAGTACGCCGAGCTCGCCGTGCGCACGCTGCACGACGGCTTCGGCCTGTCGCTGCCGCCGTCCGAGCGCGCGGGGCTGTAGAGGTCCGCGATGGGCGGGTGCACGAACTGCAAGGGCAAGTCGGGCTGCGATGATCGCAAGGGCTCGATGATGAAGTCGGTCGACGACGCGCTCGAGCAGCTCTACCCGTCGCATACGTGGGGCGAGGCCGAGGAGCCTCGCGATCCCGACCACGCCGGGATGCCGGTCGAGGAGCTCGCCGCGCTCGCCGAGGAGCTCGCGACCGAGCTGCGCGCCGCGACGTTCATTCGCCCCGGCGGTGACGACGAGCCGTGCGACTTCATCTACGTCCTCGCGCTCGGCCGCGCGCCGTGCATCGTCCAGGTCCGCGATCACGGCGTCGAGGTACCGGAAGAGTGGGGCGATGCGGTGGAAGAGATGTACCTCCGCGTCGTCGTCAGCCAGCGCGCGCGGGTCGCCGCGGTCCAGCAGGTCGCGGTCACCGCGGTCCGCGACGGCGGCGGCTGGCTCGTCCGCGAGTCGCCGCGCGCCGGCGTCTATGACGCGCCGCTCCTCGCGCGCATGCAGAAGCTCGTCGCGATCCTACCGGCGTACGACCTCCTGCATGTCGATTTCGGCGAGATCGCCCATGCTCCTCCGGGCTTCCACGCCGGGGTGTGGAAGGACCTGTTCGGCGGCGAGCCGTCGATCGCGAACTACTTGTTCTATCCGCAGCCGACGACGATGATCACGACCTCGGTGCTCGCGTGCCAGATCACATGATCGATGACGAAGTTCGAGAGATCCTGCGCTCGCTGATCTCGGAGATCGGCGCGACGTCCGCGCGCATCCTCGGCGAGGACGCCCAGCCGCGTAGCGGCGTCCCCGCGCGCACGCTCGCGCTCGGCGGCGGCGAGTTCCTCAGCGTCGAGCTGCCGACCCGCACGCCGAGCACCGATGTCGAAGCCGCGTTCGAGCGCGCGACCCGCCAGCTCCGCGCCGTCCGCCGCCGCTACGAGGTCTCGCGCTTGCCCGAGGTCGCGATCACGCCGGGCACCGTCGAGCCCGACAACGGCCGCGTGATCGTCACGATCGAGAAGTATCTCCAGGCGCTCGCCGGCATCGATCGCGCTTCGAACGCGTTCGTGACCCGCAACACCACGCTCGTCGCTGCCGCTCGCGCGCCCGACGAGCAAGAGTCGTCGCGCTGGCAGTTCCTCGCGCGTCGCGCGCTCGCGACGAAGGAGCCCGGCAGCTCGCACGGCGAGGTCGTCGACCCCGACGCGTACGCGATGAGCTTCTGGTACGACGCCTCGCTCGTCGTGTTGCTCGCCGAGCCGTACGCGACCGACTTCGTCCGCCATCGCTGTCGCCAGGTCGCGCGCGAGCTATGCAACCTGCTGCCGATGCTCGAGCCCGACCCCGACGCGCCCGCCGCGATCGGCCCGCGCCCGCGCCGGCCGACGCAACCTTAGAAAGGGAGCACGTGGCGCTCGAACTTCGGCCGAACTGCGAATACTGCGACAAGGATCTCCAGCCCGACGCGACGGACGCCCGGATCTGCACGTACGAGTGCACCTTCTGCGCGGACTGCGTCGAACGGCATCTGAGCAATGTCTGCCCCAATTGCGGCGGCGGCTTCGCGCCGCGGCCGATCCGGCCAGCGCGAGAGTGGCGACCTGGGCTATCGCTCGCCAAGCGGCCTGCCTCGACGAAGCGCGTCGGGCTGTCCTACAGCCGCGAAGCGATCGCGGCGTTCGTTCGCGAGGTCATGGACGTCCCGCCCGAACGCCGCTGACGGAGTCATCAGTTCATCGCGGTGCGCAGCGGCTGGAGCTTCGCGAGCAGCTCGTCCTGCGGAGCGCTGCGATCGAACGCGGCGAGCAAGTCGGTCGCCGCGATCTTCGCTTTCGTGAGCTTCTCGACCATCGCATCGACGCGCGGACCGGCGTCGTCGACGAACGGGTCCGGCTTGGTCAGCGACCGCTTGACGTCGTGGATGTCGCGTTGCGCCACCAGGCACGCGACCGCGCGCGACTCGATCGCGGACAACACGGTGTCCGCGAGCACCTGGCGGCCCTGCTTCGGATCGCTCGCGATGTAGACCTCGAACTTCGCGGTGCTGTCGGCGAGCTGCGCTTTGGCGGCTTCCGGGTTGTCGCACAGCGCGAGCAGCTGCTTCGCTTCGCGCCGCTGATCGGAGACCCGAACGACGTCCTCGGTCGACTGGCCGGTGATCGCCTTGTACGCGATGAAGCCGCTCACCGCGACGAACACGCTGACGCCGACCGAGATCGCGACGATGATGTTGCGCTTCGTCATGCTCAGCCGCCGATCAACGACTTCAACACGCTCGCGTCGCCTTCGAGCGCGCAGCGCTGCATGTAGAACTGGAGGCCGCGGCTGCCGCCGAGCTCTTCGCCGCCACCGGCGCGACCGGGGCCGCCGTGAACGAGCGACGGCAACACCGTGCCGGGACCCGGCGATTGCGCTGCCATCTTCGACGAGCCGAGGTAGAGCCGGCCGGCCCACGGCGCCGCCGCAACGACGAAGCTCGCGGTCCAATCGCGATCGTCGGAGTATGCGGAGCTGACCAGGCAGCCTTCGCCCTTCGCGATGAACGCGGCCGCGAACGCCGCATCGCCGGTGTAACCGCCGACCGTCGAGACCGGGCCGAACACCTCGTGCTCGTTCAATGGCGCGCAGTTCATCGGGTCCTTCGCGCGGCGCACGACCGGGCCGAGGAAGTAGCCTTTGCCCTCGGGCACGCCGAGTGGGCTGACTTCGCCGAGCCCGCCGTGCACGCTCTCGGTCGCCTCGGCGAGCCGTGCGATGCCGGCGCGGACGTCCTTCAGCTGTTGCGCGGTCGCGACCGGCCCCATCCGGACCTCTTCGAGCTCCGGGTTGCCGATCTTCAGCGCCGACAACCGGTCCTTGATCGCGTCGCACACATCCGCGAGCTTGTCGTCGGGGACGAGCACGCGGCGGATCGCGGTGCACTTCTGGCCGGTCTTCTGGGTCATGTCGCGGACGACATCGCCGAGGAACAGATTGCCGACCTCGCTCGTGAGGTCGACATCGGGCGCGAGCACCGCCGCGTTCAGCGAGTCGGCCTCGATGTTGAGCCGCGTGCCGGGGAGCTTCGCGCGCAGCATCTTCGCGGTCTCGCTTCCGCCGGTGAACGCGACGACGTCGCTGTGGCCGACATGATCGAGGAGATTCCCCGCCGGGCCGATCAGCATCTGGAGCGCGCCCTTTGGCAGCAGCGGCTCGAACAGCTGGGCGAGCCGGTGCGCGACGAGCGCGGTCGCGGTCGCCGGCTTCGAGATCACGGGCACGCCGGCGACGAGCGAGCACGCGAGCTTCTCGCACGTGCCCCACGCCGGGAAGTTGAACGCGTTGATGTGGACCGCGACGCCGCGGCGCGACGCCCACACGTGCTGGCCGCCCATCCGCGCGGTGCGGCCGACCTGGATCGGCTCGCCATCGCCGAGCAGCTTCGCGCTGCCCAGCTTCGCGCCGAGCTCCGCGTAATGCGACAGCGTGACCGCCGCGCCGTCGATATCGAACTTCGCGTCGCCGCGGGTGTTGCCGCCGTTCGCGATCGCGAGCGCGATCAGGTCCTCGCGCGCGTTCGAGATCGCCTTCGCGAGCGCGCCGACGAGCTCGCCGCGCTGGGCGAACGTCAGGGCCGCGAGCTCGCTCGTTCCGGTCGTCCGCGCGTACGTGAACGCGGCCGCGAGGTCGTGACCGCCCGCCGAGACCTCGGCCACCGCTGCTTCCGTCGCCGGGTTGACGAGGACCTGTTTAGATCCCGATCCGTTCGACCACGCGCCGGAGAGAAAGCTGGCGAGGAGCTGCATGACCGGGGTCTTACCACGGTGTTACCCTGGGTGACGTAGATGCTCACGGCGACGGTGAAGCGCATGGTCTACGGCCTGATCGCGATGACGATCGTCGTGGTCGGCGGCGGCGTCGGCTACTACCTGATCGGCGGTGGATTGTGGCGACTGCGCGACTGCATCTACATGACGGTCATCACCGTCACGACGGTCGGCTACGGCGAAGTCCTCCAGGGGATGGACAAGGTCGAGTACGCGCGCGGCTTCACGATCGTGCTGCTTCTGTTCGGTACCGGCACGATCGTGTTCTTCGCCTCGACGATCACCGCCTTCATCATCGAGGGCGATCTCAAGAACGCGCTGTTCGCGAACAAGCTCAAGAAACGGATGAAGAAGATGAAGGACCACGTGATCGTCTGCGGAGCGGGCTCGACGGGGCGCAACGTGATCGAGGAGCTGATCGCGACGGGCGTGCCGGTGATCGCGATCGACACGCGCGAGTCCGAGCTCCGCGAGATCGCGGATCGCCATCCGAAGGCGAGCTTCACGTACATCTGCGGCGACGCGACCGACGACGACATCATCTCGCAGACCCATTTGCCCGAAGCGCGCGGCCTGGTCGCGGCGCTGTCGTCGGACAAGGACAACCTCTACCTCACGGTGTCGGCGCGCCAGACCAATCCCGGCGCGCGGATCATCGCGCGCTGCGCGGAGCTCTCGCACGTCGAGAAGATCAAGCGCGCCGGTGCGGATGCGGTGGTGTCGCCGAACTTCATCGGCGGCATGCGCATGGTCTCCGAGCTGCTACGCCCGGCGGTCGTCGCGTTCCTCGACGACATGCTGCGCGACCGCCGCGTCTATCGGATCGCCGAGGTCCGGCTCGGCACGCGCACGCCCGAGCTCGGGAGCACGCTGCGCGACGCCCGCGTCCGCGAGCGGTTCGGGATGACCGTGCTCGCGATGAGAGCGAGCGACAAGGCGGAATGGACCTACAACCCCGACGCCAGCGAGAAACTGTCGGTAGGGATGACCCTGGTCGTCCTCGGCTCGGCCGAGCAAGTCACCGCACTTCAATCAGCTACGAGCTAGGTGTCAGTTTCTTAACAGTAGTGCAGATCCGAACAGATGCGCCGGGTCCGAGGGTCGTGGTACTCGATAGGCATGAACGCGTACCAGAACCCGCCCAGGGTCTCGGTGGTGGTGCGTTCGTACAATCGGCTGCCCGCGCTGATCGAGCTGCTGACGCTGCTTCTCGCGCAGGACCACGACAGCTTCGAGGTCGTCGTGGTCGAGCAGTCGACTCAGCGCGCGCAGGCTGATGTCGCGCAGCTCGACGTGCTCGCGCGCGATCCGCGCCTGCGCGTCCTTCAGTTCCCGCCGCTCGGCGGCCCGGCCGCGCGCAACACCGGCGTGCGCCACACCCGCGGCGACTTGCTCGTGTTCATCGATGACGACGATCTGCCGGTCGGCACCGACTGGCTGCGCCGCCACGAGGCGAACTTCGCCGATTCGAAGTGCCTCGGCGTGACCGGCCAGTTCGTCGAGCCGAACGCGGCCCCGTACGTCAACCTCGAGCGCGCGCGCCGCGACGTGCTCAGCTTCAACAAGCTGATGTGGCAGCGCGTGTTCGCGCGCACCGATCAGAAGAAGCGCGTGCAGTCACTGATGGGCGGCAACGCGGCGATTCCGCGCAAGACGCTCGAGCGCTTCGGCCTGTGGGACGAATGCACGCCGATCGAGGACGAGCCGTCGCTCGCGTACCGGATCAACGCCGGCAAGGCCGACGACGAGTACATGCTGTTCGATCCGGACGTGAAGATGATCCGCCGGCTCGACGTGCCGGGCGGCATGGGCAAGCGGACGATGTCGGGTCCGTTCTACGCGAAGCGCGTGTTCACGTTCCTGCACAACATCATCGGTCACTACTTCCCGGTGCGGTTCGTCCTGCTGTACCCGGCGTACATCTACCTCTGCATCTATCACGTGACGCAGTGGATCTGCTCCGACAGCATCAAGCACCGCACGCTCGCGCAGCGCGTGGTCGCGACCGCGGGCTTTTACCTCGCGCTGTTCCCGCTGTGGGCGTACTGGCTCGCGACGTGGAGCTTCCATCGAGTGACGAAGGGTCGCGCGCGGCATAACCCGCAGCTCGCGATGCGGACGCCGACCGACGAGCTTCCGATCCTGGCTTCGGCGCAGACCAGCAAGTCGCGCCACGTCGTGGCCTAAGTCGGGCTTAGTCGACCCGCGGGCGCTTGCCGTTATGGCAGCGCTCGGTCGCGTGCTTCACGGACTCGGTCGCCTTGTGACACGCGAGGGCGATCACGTGCTGCGACGGCTCGTCCGGCTTGCCCTTCTTGCCGGCCTCGAACGACTGCTGCGCGGTCTCGGCGACCCGCTGGGCCCACGCCTTGTCGTCCTCATCGTTGTTCGGACAATCGCCGTAGGTCAGCAGCGCGGTGACCAGGCCGTTGCACTCGACATCCATCGTGTCGACGACGATCTCGGCCGGCGCCGGGATCGGCGCGCCGGGGGCCACCGGGGGCGGGTCGTTGTGGCAGGCCAAACCTGCGCCTAAACCTGCGATGACCAGACAAATTTTGCCGATCGTGCTCGGGAGTGTCGGCCTCATGCGCTAGATCGTGGAGGTTCATACCATGGGTGGGTTCACGCATCTCCATCTGCACACGCAGTACTCGCTCCTCGACGGGGCGATCCGCGTCAAGGATCTGTTCAAGAAGACCGCCGAGATGGGGATGCCGTCGGTCGCGGTCACCGATCACGGAAACATGTTCGGCGCGATCGACCTCTACACCGAGGCGAAGGCGACCGGGACCAAGTTGATCTTCGGCTGCGAGACCTACGTCGCCGCGACCGATCGTCACGACCGCACGAACCGCCGCAACTACCACCTGATCCTGCTCGCGAAGAACGACGTCGGCTACAAGAACCTGTCGTACCTCAACTCGATGGGGTACCTCGAAGGGTTCTATTACAACCCGCGGATCGACAAGGGCATCCTCAAGGAGCACACCGACGGCCTGATCGGCATGAGCGCGTGTCTCGGCGGCGAGATCGCGCAGACGCTCGAGAAGAACGGCGTCGCCGCGGCCGAGGAGGTCGCGAAGGAGTACGCGTCGCTGTTCGGACCCGGCGACTTCTTTCTCGAGCTGATGCCGACGCCGACGCCGGAGCAAGAGACGCTCAACGGCGAGCTCGTGCGGATGTCGAAGAAGCTCGACATCCCGCTCGTCGCGACGAATGACTGCCACTACGTCAACCGCACCGACGCGCAGGCGCACGACGTGCTGATGGCGATCCAGACCGGCAAGTCGCTGAAGGACGAGAAGCGCCTCAAGCACGTCGTCGACAGCTACTACATGAAGACCGAGTCGGAGATGAACGCGGCGTTCAAGGACTGCGGCGACGCAGTCGAGAACACCGGTCGCATCGCCGACATGTGCAACGTCAAGCTCAAGCTCGACCAGACGCACATGCCGCAATACAAGGTGCCCGAGGGCGAGTCCCTCGATACGTACCTCGCGAACATCATCTGGAAGGGCCTCGAGCGCCGGTTCAAGGAGCTGACCGAGCGCGGCCTCGCGTTCGACCCCGACGTCTATCGCGAGCGCGTCACGCGCGAGATGGGCGTGATCCAGAAGATGGGGTTCTCCGGCTACTTCCTGATCGTCTGGGACTTCATCAACTGGGCGAAGGAGCACGGCATCCCCGTCGGGCCGGGCCGCGGCTCCGGCGCGGGTAGCGCGGTCGCGTGGGCGATGCGGATCACCGATATCGATCCGATCGAGTTCAAGCTGCTGTTCGAGCGCTTCCTCAATCCCGAGCGCGTGTCGATGCCGGACTTCGACGTCGACTTCTGCATGAACCGCCGCGGCGAGGTCATCAACTACGTCCAAGAGAAGTACGGCAAGGATCGGGTCGGCCAGATCGCGACGTTCCACCAGCTGAAGGCGCGCGGCGTGATCCGCGATATCGCGCGCGCGATGGAGATTCCGTTCGCCGAGGCCGACAAGCTCGCGAAGCTCGTGCCCGAGCCGGTCCAGGGCAAGACCCCGCCGGTCCGCGAAGCGATCGAGCAGACCGCCGAGCTCAAGCAGCTCTACAACGAGAGCCCGCTCCATCGCGAGCTGCTCGATCTCGCGGCGTCGCTCGAGGGCCTCAACCGCAACGCCGGCATGCACGCGGCCGGTATCGTGATCGCGGAGAGGCCGCTGTGGGAGTACGTGCCGTGCTTCCGCGGCCAGAACGACGAGATCGTCACCCAGTTCGCGATGAAGGAGGTCGAGAAGGCGGGCCTCGTCAAGTTCGACTTCCTCGGCCTGAAGACGCTCACGGTGATCCAGACGGCGCTGAAGCTGATCAACCAGCAGCGCCCGCCCGGCGACGAGCTCGACATCAACCTCGTCGATCGCGCCGACGCCGGCACGTACAAGATGATCGCGCGCGGCGACACGACCGGCGTGTTCCAGCTCGAATCGAGCGGCTTCCGCGAAATGCTGAAGAAGCTCAAGCCCGACTGCCTCGAGGACATCGTCGCCGCAGGCGCGCTGTATCGGCCCGGTCCGCTCGAAGGCGGCATGGTCGACACGTTCATCGAGGTCAAGCACGGCCGCCAGAAGCCGGACTACATGCACCCGTCGCTCGAGCCGGTGCTGAAGGACACCTACGGCGTCATCGTCTATCAGGAACAGGTGATGCAGATCGCCCAGGTGCTCGCCGGCTACACGCTCGGCGGCGCCGATCTTCTCCGCCGCGCGATGGGCAAGAAGAAGGCCGAGGAGATGGCCAAGGAGAAGGGCAAGTTCCTCGACGGCGCTCGCACCATGAAGGTCGACGTCAAGCGGGCCGAAGAAATCTTCGACCTCGTCGAGAAGTTCGCGGGCTACGGCTTCAACCGCTCGCACTCGGCGGCGTACGGCTGGGTCACGTATCAGACCGCCTATCTCAAGCATCACTTCCCGCACGAGTTCATGGCGGGGTTGATGTCGTGCGACGCCGACAACATCGACAACGTCGTCAAGTTCATCGCCGAGGCGCGCGCGATGGGCCTCGTCGTCGAGCGGCCCGACGTCAACGAGTCCGACGTCGACTTCACGGTGACGCCCGCGACCGACACCAAGGTGAAAGTGATCCGGTTCGGCATGGGCGCGGTGAAGGGCGTCGGCACGAACGCGGTCGAGGCAATCCTCGAGGCGCGCGCGGCCGATGGAAAGTTCACGTCGCTCTACGAGCTGTGCCGCCGCGTCGACAGCCAGAAGTGCAACCGCCGCGTGCTCGAGCAACTGATCAAGGCGGGCGCGCTCGACCTCGATGGCAAGCATCACCGCGCGCAGTTGCTCGCCGCGCTCGACGGTGCGATGGAGCGGGGCGCTTCGGAGCAGCGCGACCGGCGCAGTGGTCAGACCTCGCTGTTCGGCCTGATGGAGCCGCCGAAGCTCGCGGGTGCCGGACCGGCGCCGACCCAGGGCGAGGTCTATCCCGAGATCGAGGCGTGGTCGCAGAAGCAGCTGCTCGCGTTCGAGAAGGAAGCGCTCGGCTTTTACATGTCGGGCCATCCGCTCGATCGCTATCGCGGCGACCTCGCGCGCTACGCGACCGCGACCACGAGCGAGTTCCTCGCCGGCGCGAAGCACGTCGGCGATCATTCGATCGGCGGCATCGTCAGCCAGTACCGCGAGATGATCACGAAGAAGGGCGACAAGATGGCCCGCTTCCAGCTCGAGGATTCGGAAGGGTCGCTCGAGGTCATCGCGTTCCCGAAGACGTTCGAGAAGGTCCGCCACGTGCTGGTCTCCGACGAGCCGATCCTGTGCACCGGCGCCGTCAAGAACGAGGGCACCGCCGACGCGCCCGAGTGGAAGATGCTGCTCGAGAAGGCGGATCCGTTGTCGGAAGTCCGCCAGGCGAAGACCACGCGTGTCGATATTCACCTCGACGCCGACGCGCTGACCCACGACCAGGTCGACGAGCTCAAGACGATCCTCGCGAATGCGCAGCGCGGTGCACATCAGCCGGTCGTGCGCTTGAAGGTCGCGCGGCGTGCCGAAGCGGTCATCGTTCTCCCCGATGCGTGGGCTGTCTCACCGACCGATGAGCTGATGATGAAGCTCGAGCGCTTGTTCGGTGATCGCGTCGCGACGCTCGCGTAACGATTTTCGTTGATCCGAAGATCTCGCGGTCTAAGATGCCGCCCGAGGGTAGATGTCGAAGGCGGCCATCTTGCTGGCAGTGTGCTCGTCGTGGATCGTCGCGTGCGCGATGGGCGGAAGTACCTCGTCGCATCAAGGCAACGGCGACGCGGCCGCCCAGCAGAGCGACGCGCCGGCGGGCGTCCACGACGCACACATGGCGATGGGCGATGGCCCGGTGACGCCGCACGACGCGCACGTGCTCGACGCGTTCGTGCCGCAAGATGCCCCACATCACTACGGCAGCGCCGGCGATGTGTGCCTCTACAACACCGACTGCGACGCGAACCAGGGCCTGTGTTGCTACTTCTTCGCGTGCAAATCGGGCACGGGCGTCGGTAGCCAGGCCTGCTTCCCGAACTGAGCTAGTCGAGGCCGAGCTGGACGAGGTCGTCTTCTTCGAGGCCGAAGTAGTGCGCGGTCTCGTGGAGGACCGTGATCGTGATCTCGGCTGCGAGCTCGTCGAGGTCGTGCGCGGCCTGCTCGAGGTTGCGCTTGAACAGATGGATGTTCGTGACGACCGGCGCGAGGCCATCGGCCATCGGCGAGCCGGAGAACAGGCCGAGCGAGCGCGGATCGGTGCCGTCGTCGACGAGGCCCTCGGAAGGGACATCGTCGATCAGGATCGGCACGTTCGCGAGCTTCGCCTTGACCTCGGCCGGCAATAGATCCAACGCGGCGAGCGCGATCCGCTCGACCTCGTCCTCGCTGATCGAGACCTGCGGGTCGGGTGCCTTCGCATCGAGCGCGCGGACCTGCTTCCACGCGGCGATCATCGGCGCGCGCTCGTCGCGCATCTCGTGGACGCGGCCGAGCAGGTGGAGCGCATCGGCGGCGAGCTCGGGATCCGCTTTCGCGATCTCGATGTAACGCACGGCCGACGAAGGATCTTCCGCGGCGAGCGCGAGCTCTGCGAGATCGAGCGCGAGGACCGGATCGTCGATCACCGAGCTCGCGAGCTCGCCCAGCGATTCGCGCGCGTCGGGGAGCTCGTCGAGCGCGATCAGCGCCTCGGTGCGCACCAGGATGGCCTCGACGAGGTCGCGCTCTTCGTCGATGAAATCGAACGCCTTTTCGAGCGTCTCGAGCGCGGCTTCGGGGTTCGCCTCGTCGCGGAGCTCGATCCGCGCAGCGCAGATCCGCGGCATCGGATCGTCGGGCGTGACCTCGATCAGCTCGCGATAGGCCTTCACCGCGGCCTCTGCGTCGCCCTGCGCATCGGCGCAGGCGGCGACGAGCGCCATCACTCCGGGGTTCTTGCGATCGATGCGCTGGACGCGCTCCGAGGCGGCGAGGGCGTCATCGATGCGACCCTCTTCGAGGGCGGTGAAGCCGCGTTCGAGATCGGCGGTCAGGCGGTCCTGGCGAGACATGGGCGCGTGATACCGCGATTTGCTAGTGTTCCAAGCGTGAGAAGCCTCGTGTTTGCAGTCGCGCTCGCCCAGCTGGCATTTGTCGCCGGCGGCTGCCATGGCAAGCGCCAGGTCCTCGGGCCGAGCGTGCCCGAGAACAGCGATCCTGCCGCGAAGCAGCGCTTCAACGAGGCCAAGGCGAAGTTCCTCGAGGACTCGCGGGTCTCGGCCGACGAGTTCAAGCGGATCGTCGAGGACTTCCCGCACGACCCGATCGTGCCGATCGCGGAGGTCTACGCCGGCTATGCGCAGATAAAGTCGCACGCGTTCGCCGATGCCGACAAGCAGCTCGCGAAGGCGATGACCGCAGGCGATCCTGCGGTGCGCGCGAAGGCGCAGCTGTTCCTCGGGATCGCGAAGAACTACGAGGGCGATCCGGTGACCGCGCGCCACTTGCTCGCGGAGGCCGAGGGCGCGGTCGAGAACGACGACGAGCGCGGCGAATATCTCGGCGCACTCGCATACGCGACGGCGCAGGGCGACAAGCCGCTCGCCGCGCTGCCGATCTTCGACCGGCTGTGGAAGCTCGCGACGCCGACGGAGAAGGCCGTGATGGTCGCGCGGATCGAAGAGCTGTGCGCCGCTGCGCCGGCCGATCAGCTCCACGCGCTCTACGATCACATCGAGCGCAACGGGCCGAGCTGGGCGCTCGCGGGCAGCCAGCTCGCGGTTCGCGCCGATCTCGCGGGCGATACGAATGCCGCCGCGAAGCTGCGCGGTGAGGTCGCCGAGGTGCGCGCGACGCTCGGCCTGTCGAAGACGGTCACCGCCGCAGCCGTCGGTGGTGCGCCGGCGACGGGCAGCTCGGGCATCGTCGGCGCGGTCGTGCCGCTCGGCACCCAGGCGCGGATCGCGGATGCCGCGGTCGCCGGCCTCGGGCTCGCGGCAGGTGCACCGAACGGCGCGGGCGTCGCCGCGATCGAGGTCCGCCCCGCGAAGGACAAGACCGAGGGCGAGCAGGCGGTCGACCAGCTCGCCGCGAAGAACGTGATCGCGATCATCGGGCCGATCGAAGGCGGTGTCGTCGATGCCGCCGGTGGTCGCGCGGAGGGGCTCGGCGTCCCGTTGATCTCGCTCGCGACCGCCGCGGATCAGCGCCAGTCGAGCCGGTTCGTGTTTCACATCCGCCACTCCGCCGAGGCCCGCGCACGCACGCTCGCCCAGCGCGCGCTCGCGAAAGGCGTGCACGACTTCGCCGTGTTCGCGCCCGACAACGGCTACGGCAAGGCGGTATCCGCCGCGTTCGCCGACGCCGTCCAGAAGGGCGGCGGCGCGATCGTGAAGACCGTGACCTACCCGAAGAACGCCAAGTCGTTCGCGAAGTCCGCGAGCGAGCTCGGCACGTCGGGCTGGCAAGCGCTGTTCGTGCCCGATACCGCCGACGAGCTCGCGCTCGCCGCGCCCGCGATCGCCGCCGCTGGCAACATCCCGAAGGCGATGCCGTTCCCGAAGAAGGTGCTCGGCGGTCGGCCGATCATGCTGTTGTCGACGGCCGAGGACCTCAACAACGACTTCCTGACCAGTGCCGGCCGCCACGCGGAAGGCGCGCTGTTCGCGCCCGGGTTCTATCCCGACGACGCCGATCCCGTGACCAAGCCGTTCCTCGACAAGTTCATCGCGGCGTACGGTCACGCGCCGAGCGCCGGCGAAGCGTACGCGTACGATGCCGCGCAACTCGTCGTCGCCGGTGGGGCGAGCGACCGGGCAGGGCTCGCGAATTCGCTCGCGCGAGGCCAGTTCGCGGGCGTCACCGGCACGGTCAGCTTCGACGCGCAGCATCACCGCAGCGATCCGGGCATCGTCTACACGGTCGTCGAGGAGACCGGAAACGTCTTCGCGATCCGGACGGCCAAGTAGCGCGGGAAGAAATTCCCCGGCCGTCGTTCATCGATCGCGCGGCCGAGGCTGGCCGGCGGGAAGAGGGGATCGATGAAGAGGCTCATGGCTGGACTTGCGGTCGCGGCAACGGTGATCGGCATCCTGTGTTTCGTGCTCGCACCAGCATTCGTGATGTCGGCGGGCTGCTGTCCTGGACCGAGCTGCGGGCAAGGGCCCGCGACAGGCTCCGGGACCCCGGAAGGTGGCTGCGGTAGCGCCAACCAGGTGTGTTGCGCCGGCAAGTGCAACGCCGCGACGCTGACGTGCACCAACCCGGAGAGCGAGCAGCTGTCGCGATGTGAGGTCTGCGGTGGCGAGGGCCAGGCGTGCTGCGACGGGATGAGCTGTCCCAATCCTGCCGCGCCGTACTGCACCGACGTGTACAGCGGCGGCAAGTACACGTGCCAGAGCATGGCGCCGCCGGGCGGCGCAAAGTCGCCGCCTCCGTCGAAGTGACGTTCCGCGCGTGATATACGCGGGGCGTGGGATTCTCCGTCGGAAACCGGTTGATCGCGGCGCTCGACACGCCGAGTCGCGCAGATGCCGACGCGCTGGTCGAGAAGCTGGAAGGCGTGCCGAGCTGGGTGAAGGTCGGCCTCGAGCTGTTCTGCGCGGAGGGCCCCGGGCTCGTTCGCGACTTCACGGCGCGCGGCCTGTCCGTGATGCTCGACCTCAAGCTGCACGACATCCCGGAGACCGTCGCGCGCGCGACCGCGAAGGTCGCGGGGCTCGGCGCGGGCTTGTTGACGGTGCATGCGAGCGGCGGTGTCGCGATGCTCGAAGCCGCGGTGAAGGCGGCAGGCGGGATGCGGGTCCTCGCGGTCACGGTCTTGACGTCGCTCGACGAGAGCGACCTCGCGCAGGTCGGAGCGATCGGACCGGTCGCGGATCTCGTGAAGAAACGCGCGCAGCTCGCGGTCGCGAGCGGATGCCACGGCATTGTCGCGTCGCCGCACGAAGTGGCGACGGTGCGCGAGGTCGTGCCGAAGGAGTTCCTGATCGTCACGCCGGGCGTGCGGCCCGAGGGCAGCGCGGCGGGAGATCAGAAGCGCGTGATGACGCCGAGGCAGGCGAGGGCGGCGGGAGCAGATCTTGTCGTCATCGGGCGGCCCTTGCGCGACGCGCCGAGCCCGGCCGCGGCCGCGCGCGCGATCATCGAAGAGCTCGCCTGATGGCCGGCTTCAAGGACAGGATGCGCGGCGGCAAGCCCGGTGCACGGCCGCCGAGGGATGATCGCCGCCGCGAGGACCGGCCGCCGCGCGCGGAGCGTCCCCGAGACGATCGGCCGCGCGATCCGCGACCGCCCGAGAATCGCGAGCCCAACACGCGACGCAATGACCGCCGGCCCGAGGAGCCTCGCTCGGATCACTCGACGGAGCGCCGGTTCGGCGAAGAGCCCCGGCTGCCGCGGATCAACGGCCCCGGCGATCGCGTCGTGTACGGCGCAGGTCCGGTGCGCGAGCTGATCGAACGGAACCCGCAGCGCGTGCGCGCGATCTGGGTCGATCCGCGTCGGGCCGACAAGGTCGCCGGCGATCCGGTCGCGCAGGCGATCATCGCGGCGCGCCACGCGAACATCGTCGTCGACGATCGCGAGCGCGATCATCTCGATCGCGCCGCTGAAGGTGGTCGCCATCAGGGCGTCGTCGCGTGGCTCGGCGAGTTCACGTACACCCCGCTCGACAAGCTGATCCTCCCCGCCGAGCCCGCGATGCTGATCGCGCTCGACAGCGTCGAGGATCCGCGCAACCTCGGCGCGGTGCTCCGCTCGGCGTACTTGCTCGGCGCCCATGGCGCGATCATCCCCGAGCATCGCGCCGCGCAGGTCACGCCGCTCGTCGCGAAGGCTTCGGCCGGTGCATCGGAGCTGCTGCCGATCGCGCTCGTGCCGAACCTCGTCCGCGCACTCGAGGAGCTCCGCGAGATGAACGTGTGGCGGATCGCGGTCCACGCCGCGCCGAACGCTCAGCCGATCGACAAGATCGACGGAACCATGCCGCACGTCCTCGTGCTCGGCTCCGAAGGCAGCGGCGTGCGCCCGCTCGTCGCGAAGCACTGCGACTTCCACGCGGTGATCCCGATGCAGCGCGAAGGCGTCGGCAGCTTCAACGTGTCTGTGGCGGCTGCGCTTGCGCTGTACGAGCTGCGTCGGCAGCGGCAGCTGCGCGCGCCATGAAGTAGATCGCGAGCGAGACCACGCCGCCGATCAGCTCGAACCAGGACTCGAACCGGTTCATGTGGAGCGTCGTGTAGAGCCACGTCGAGGTCGCCGGCAAAAAGCCAAGCGTCGCGAGTGCGACCATGCCGATGCCGCTGATCAGCACGAACAGCGCTTCGGCGCCGAACCGCGCGAACCCGAAGCCGAGCAGACCGACGCCCAGGTTGAGGCCGACCGCGTGGATCCGGTTCGTCGGCAACGGGCCGATATCGTCGGTGAATAGACCGATCGCTCCTCCGATCACGAGGAACGCGGAGACCGCGAGGGCCCACCAATCGATCAGCTTCAACCGCACGCAGATCGAGCATACCGCGAACGCCCGCGGGTGCGACTTCTCGGCCGAAACGTGCGGCTACGCTTCGATCTTTTCGAGGAAGCTCGCCTTCAGGAGCTTCTCGCCGTGGACCGGGAAGAACGTGTAGATGCTGTCGCCGACGACGCGGACGACCTCGCCTTCGCCCCAGCGCGCGTGGCGAACGAGATCGCCCTTCTCGAGCGGCCCGAACACGGGGCGCTTCACCCGCTCGATCTTGAGCGCGCGACCACGGCCGGCGGTGTGGCGGCGCCGCATGGCCTCTTCGAGGAGCTGCTTGCGCATCTCAGGATCACCGCCGCGGCGCGCGGTGATCTCGTGAGCGACGGTATCGGGATCGCGAGCCGGCGGCGGCGCGTGACGGGCGGCGCGCGCGCAGTTATCGCAAGTGCCGCATGCGGGCGCGTCCGTGTACCCGAAGTACGTGACGAGCAGACGGGTCCGGCACAGGTGCGACTGCGAGTAGCGCAGCATCGCGGCGAGCCGGGCGCGATCTTGCGCGCGCTTCTGCTCGTAGCGGCTGGCGGCACGCGCGAGGTCGTCGATGCTCGGCGGCTCGGTCGCGAGCGGCGCGAAGCGCGCACCGGGAGCCTCGGCCGCGAAGCCGACCTCCTTCAAGAACGACAAGACGACGCGCGCCTTCTTCGCCGGGGCATCGGCGCGCTCCGCGATGTCCTTCACCGACACGAACACGGGATCGTGGTCGTCGGTCTCGGGCGTCGCGACGACACCGCCGGTGACGTGAACGAGCGCTTCGGCAACCGCGCGGGTCTGCTCCGGCGTCGGATAGCGGCCACCGAGGAAGAAGCTCTGGATCCGTTTGTCCTCGGGTTGATAGAGCAGGACGCAATCGGCGGAGTCGCCATCGCGACCGGCGCGGCCGGCTTCCTGGTAGTAGCTCTCGAGCGAGCCCGGGAAGTTGTAGTGGATGACGAACCGGAGATCCTGCTTGTCGACGCCGAGGCCGAACGCGTTCGTCGCGACCATCAGGCGCGGCTCGCCGCGCTCCATGAACGCGGATTGGACGCGCTCGCGATCCTTCGCACGCATCCGGCCGTGATAGCGGCCGCACTCGACGCCTTGCGACCACAAGAAGTCGGCGAGCGCGTCGACGGTCTTCACGGTAGCGGCGTAGATGATGCCGCAACCTTCCTGGCGCTCGATCAGGCGCATCAGCATCGCCTGCTTCTTGCGCTCGGAAGACGCCTTGATCACGTGGTAGCGCAGGTTCGGGCGATCGAGCCCGATGTCGATCACCGACGCATCGGCATCGGACAGGCCGAGCTGCGCGAGGATGTCGTCCTTGACCTTCGGCGGCGCGGTCGCGGTCAGCGCGAGCACCGGCGGCTTGCCGAGCGCGCGCACCGCTTCGCCGAGGCCGAGGTACGCGGGGCGGAAGTCGTGACCCCACTGCGAGATGCAGTGCGCTTCGTCGACCACGAACAGCGCGACGCGGACTTTCGTCAGGTGATCGCGGAACCGCGGCTCGCCGAGTCGCTCGGGCGTGACGTACGCGATGCACGGCCGGTTCTCCGCGAGGCGCGACAGCGCGGCTTGTTCGTCGCGCGGCGTCAGCGTCGAGTCGAGCCGGAGCACTTCGATGTCGAGCTCGGCGAGCTTGTCGTGCTGATCCTTCATCAGCGCGATCAGCGGCGAGACGACGAGCGTCACGCCATCGAGCTCGAGCGCGGGCAGCTGGTAGCACAGCGACTTGCCGGCACCGGTCGGCATGATGGCGAGCGTGTCGATGCCCGCGAGCACGTTGCGGATCGCGAGCGCCTGACCGGGGCGGAACTCGTCGATGCCGAACCGGCGGCGCGCGAGCTCGAGCATGTGTGCGTCGATCGACTCGGCATCGCCGGAGAGATCGAGTGCATCGAGTGCGTCGCCTGAGATCGTGGGGTCATCGGGATCGATGACGACCGTGTCAGCAGCGTCTACGAGCTTGACCTCATCGGTATCGAGCTCGTCCTCATGTTCGTCGTCCACGCGTGAGAGCACGCGCGTAGAGGTTCGCCCCGTGATCGGCTCGAGCGAGTCGCGCGTGCCACGCGCGAATTTCGCAGGCTTCTGCGGCGCGGGCGCGGCAGCAGGCTTCAGCCGCGCATCGTGCGACAGCCCAGCTTCCGTCGAAGCGCGACGTCTAGTGCGCTTCTCCTCTGGCTGGCGAGTGGACATCAAACATTACTGTGCAGGTGAAACTGCAGCGCTGGCAAGCGAAACCGGGCCATCGCGTGAAGGTACGGGTGAGCTGCTGCGCACAGTGTGCAGTTTGAAGAACCGTTACGTCGCTGAAATCAGCCGCGTGCAGCTAGGGTCAGTTGTCATCACTTCGATTGTAGGAAGCCTTCCGCTTTTAACAACTCCGCGGTGAGCACCGCTCCACCTGCTGCACCGCGCACCGTGTTGTGCGAGAGCGCGACGAACTTCCAGTCGAACACCGCGTCTTCGCGCAGGCGACCGATCGACACCGCCTGACCTGCACCGAGATCGCGATCGAGTCGGGTCTGCGGGCGATTATCTTCCTCGAAGAAGTGAAGGAACGGCTTCGGCGCACTCGGCAGCGAAAGTTGCTGCGGCTTGCCGGCGAATTCCTTCCACGCCGACAAGATCTGCTCCCGCGCCGGCTTCTTCTCGAACGACACGAACACCGCTGCCATGTGACCGTCGCTCACCGGCACGCGAATGCACTGCGCGGTGATCGCCGGCGCCTTCGCCGTCACGATCTTGCCGCCTTCGAGCGAGCCCCAGATCTTCAGCGGCTCCTGCTCGGACTTCTCCTCTTCACCTTTGATGAAGGGGATCACGTTGTCGACCATCTCGGGCCACGACTCGAACGTCTTACCGGCGCCGCTGATCGCTTGGTACGTGCACACCGCGATCTTCTGCGGGCCGAACGACAGCAGCGGATGGATCGCGGGGACGTAGCTCTGGATCGAGCAGTTCGGCTTTACCGCGATGAAGCCGCGCTTCGTACCCAGCCGCTTGCGCTGCGCTTCGATCACCGCGCTGTGATGCGAGTTGATCTCCGGCACCATCATCGGCACGTCGGGCGTCCAGCGATGCGCGGAGTTGTTCGAGACGAGCGGGGTCTCGGCGCGCGCGTAAGCTTCTTCGAGCTTCGCGGTCTCGTCCTTCGCCATGTCGACCGCGCAGAACACGAAATCGACCTGGCTCGCGATCGACGACACGTCGGACGCGTTGCCGACGGTCAGCTTCGCGGTGGTAGCCGGCACGGGCGTGGGCATCGTCCACCGGCCCGCGACGGCGTCGCCGTACGACTTGCCGGCCGAGCTGGGACTCGCGGCCACCGTCGTGACTTCGAACCATGGATGGTCCGCGAGCAACGCGACGAATCGCTGACCGACCATACCGGTCGCACCGAGAACACCGACGCTGAGCTTCTTCATGATCTGTTCCTTGTACCTGGCTACCAGATAACGCGCGGACGATAGCAAATCTGCCAAACTTCGCTCGTGCTTTGGTTCTGGCTCTGGCTTGCACCGCTTAGGGTTCCCGCGGATCAGAGCGGGACGATGATCGTCGGAGGTTCCGACGACGCCGGTGATCCAGCCGTCGTCGACGTCGAGATCGCCGGCGGCCAGTGCTCGGGCACCGTCGTCGCACCGCGCGTCGTCGTCACCGCCGCGCACTGCATCGCCGATGGACCGGCGACGGCCGGTTCTGCGACCGTGATCCAGACCTGGGTCGACCGCTACTACGACGGTGGCGTCGACCACGATCTCGCTGCGTTGCGACTCGATCGCGACGCCGGCGTGACGCCGCTCTCGATCGCAGCGCCGCAGCTCGGCGCGGTTCACCTCGTCGGGTTCGGTGCGACGATGCCGAACGGACCGCGCGGCACGCGCCACGCGCTCGACACCCAGATCATCGAGGTCGATCCGCGCCACTCGCGCGCGGGCGGGGCAGGGATGACGACGTGCACCGGCGACTCCGGCGGCGCGGCGATCGATCCGGCCGGCAACCTCGTCGGCGTGATCAGCGCGGGTGACGACGCGTGCTCGACGCCGTCGTTCCTCGTGCGTCCCGACTCCGAGCCGCAGCTCGCGGAGGTCATCGCGGCGTGGTCTGCGACGACGCCGCCGACCGATCCGTGCGGGTTCGAGGGCACGTGCGCGATGGATTGTCCGATGGTCGACCTCGATTGCCCGCTCGGGGGACTCGCAGGTGCGACGTGCTCGGCGGCGACCGATTGCGAGAGCCGGCTCTGCGTCGGCGACGATCGCGGCGAGTTCTGCTCCGCGACCTGCACGACCGCCGCGGATTGCCCCGCGCCGCTCGACGCGTGTAGCGCGGGAGCTTGCACGTACGAGCACGGCACGCCCGGCATCGCCGGCGCGCGCTGTCACACCGATACAGACTGCCGCTCCGGGTTGTGTGACATCGCCGCGCAGATCTGCACCGTTCCGTGCGGCGCGAACGACGCGTGCCCGACGGGCCTGTCGTGCGAGCCCGTGCGCACGCAACGCGCGTGCACCGAGCCGGGCGGCTGCGCGATCGCCTCGGGCGGCGGCTCGTGGCTGATCTTCGTGATCGCGGTGCTCGCCTATCTGATCCGAAACGGGCAGACTCGCGCCGCATGCCCTTGCTCGACGGTCTCGAAGTCTATGCGTCCTCGATCCATGGCTATGGTGCGCGCACGACGCGCACGTTCGCGAAAGGCGAGACCGTGTGCTTCGGCGACGGCGTGCTCTATCGCGCGGATGACGAGTTCGATGACACGTACGCGCTGATCCTCCCGGAAGAGGATTCCGGAATGGGCTGCGATCTGTTCTGGGACCTCGTGGATCAAACGCGCTGGTTCAATCACTCCTGCGATCCGAACACCGAGGTGCTCTCGAAGTGGGATCAGGAGAAGAAGACGATCCGCGCGTGGTGGGTCGCGTTGCGCGACATCGCGATCGGCGAAGAGATCACGTACGACTACGGCTTCGTCGCCGATGTCGCCGAGGTCTGCGCTTGCGGCTCGGCAAAATGCCGCGGCTTGATCGTCGATCCGGACGAAGCGATGAACGTTGCTCCCGAGCTCCGCCAGTATCTGCGCCTCGCGAGCTAACAAGCCTCGTTACATTTCGTCGCGTACCGCCGTGGCAGAGGTCCGACCAACGAGATCTTCGTCGTTTGTTCGTTGCACCGCTGTGGGGTGAAGTGTGTAAGGTGAGCCCACTTTCACGGCCCTTCTGGGTCGTCGGTGGACTTCGTTGCTCGGCGTGGAACGCATTGGCAGGTACCAGGTGCTCGGCCACCTCGCTTCGGGTGGGATGGGCCAGGTGTATTTGGCGAAGACGACCGGGCTCGGCGGCTTCGAGCGCCACGTCGTCGTGAAGACGCTCGACGTCGCCGACGACGAAGACCAGTTCGTGACGATGTTTCTCGACGAGGCGCGCCTCGTGGGTGCGCTTCACCATCAGTACATCGCGCCGGTCTACGAGGTCGGTTGCGATGAAGACGGCCGCTACTTCATCGTCATGGACTACATCCACGGCGAGACCGCCGAGGCGGTGTGGAAGCGGAGCCATGAAGGCGATACGCCGGCGATCCCGACCGGGTTCGCGCTCAGCGTCGTCTACGCGATCGCGTCCGCGCTCGACTACGCGCACAAGCTGCGCGGGCTCGATGGCCGGCCGCTCGAGATCGTCCATCGCGATGTCTCGCTGTCGAACATCATGATCGGCTACGAGGGCGGCGTGAAGCTGATCGACTTCGGGATCGCGAAGTCGGCGAATCGCGCGACGAAGACGGTCGCGGGCACGCTCAAGGGCAAGTTCGGTTATCTGTCGCCCGAGCAGGTGCTGCGCCTGCCGGTCGATCACCGCACCGATATCTTCGCGCTCGGCATCGTGCTCTACGAGCTGACCACGATGGAGCGCGCGTTCCTCGGCAGCTCCGAGCTGATCACGCTCGAGCGGATCACCAAGGGCGAGTATCGCAAGCCATCGAAGATCGTCGCGGGCTATCCGCAGGCGCTCGAGGCGATCATCGAGCGCGCGCTCGAGGTCGATCCGGACGATCGGTTCCAGAGCGCCCACGAGCTCGCGCGCGAGCTCGAAGCGGTCGCGCGTGCGATGGGCGAAGCGATCGGCGACTCGGCGATCGTCGGCACGATGCGCGCGTTCGGGCGTACCGGTCTGACGAAGAGCCAGCGGTTCGCGCGTGCGACGAGCCGGATCCGCACCGATCCGGCAATGCTCGCGCGGAGCGAAGAACAAGCTCGGCGTAACGAGCGCGAGGATCTCACGCCCGTCGTGCCGACGCCGATCACCGGTCTCACGGCGCTCGCCCGCTCGAGCGGGATGCCTCCGCTGCCGCCGATCTTGCCGGAGTCCACCCCGACCGATCTGCCGAACGTGCCCGAAGCCGTCGAGGACGATCTGACCGTGCCGATCAGCTCGACCCCGAACAGCGGCTCGCCCGTGATCAGTCCGCTGAGCATGCAGTACGCGAGCGCGCTCCGGCCACCGTCGGGGACCGCGAAGCTCGTGCCCGATCGTTCCTCGCGCTGGCTGTGGCTCGGGCTCGCGCTCGCCGCGATCCTCGTCGGCGCGATCATCGCGCTCGCGCTCCACCGCTAGCCAGTCGCAGCGGCCATCGTCTGGCCGTCGCGCACGTAGCTCGATCCCGGAATCGCTTTCGCGGTGCGCTTGCCGACGGCGGCGAGCTCCGCCAGGCCCGCGTACGTCTTCGCGCGGGCGAGCGAGATCGCCGCGACCGACACGCTCATCATCGGGAACCGGCGCATCACGCCGAACCGATCCTTGGTCTCGATGTAGCCGCGCTGGCGATCGCCGGCGTCGTAGTAGAGCTTGATCAGCGAGTCGAACCGCTCGCACAGCGTGCGGCACACGACGTCGGCCTTCTCGGCGCTCGTCACGAACACGAAGTCGTCGCCGGCGATGTGGCCGATGAAGTCGTTCGGGTTGCCGAACCGTTGGACGACGTAGCGGATCACGTCACCGGTCTGGCGGATCACGGCGTTCGCCTTCGCGTAGCCGTAGTAGTCGTTGAACGCCTTCAGGTTGTCGAGGTCGAGGTAGCACGCGACCGACTGCGCATCGCCGATACGGCGCTCGATCTCCGCCTGGATCGCGTCGGCGCCGGGCAGCTGCGTCGTCGGTGAAGCGCCGAGCTCGCGGGCCTGACGATCGAGCGCCTTCGCGACGCGCGCGAGCAGCTCGGCCGCGTCGAACGGCTTGACCATGTAGTCCTCGGCGCCGCTGCGGAACGCGCGAACCTTGTCGGCGGTATCGCCGCGGGCGGACAGGAACATGATCGGTGCCATGCCGATCGCCGGATCGGCGCGGATCATCTCCGCGGTGCGATAGCCGTCGATCTGCGGCATCAGCACGTCGAGCACGATCATGTCGGGCCGGAACCGGCGCGCCTCGGCGAGCGCTTGCGTCGCGGAGCCGGCGTCGCGGACTTGATAGCCGCCGAGCTCGAGCACCTCGCGGCAGATCTGACGGATCGACGGGTCGTCATCGACGATCAGCACGCGCGGCGCCTCGCGCCGGCCGCTCTCGACGATCCGCAAGCACGCCTCGCGGAACTGCGCCGGCTGGATCGGGAACTCGAGCAGATCATCGGCGCCGGCCGAGAGCAGATCGGCGCGCCGCTTTTCGTCGCCGACGACCATCACGGCCGTCTTGTGGATATCCGGGTCGTGCTCGAAGATCGCGAGCAGCGCGAGCGTGTCGTTCATCGCACCCGCGACGACGGCGAGGGCAGGGTGTTCAGCCCGTGCCGTCGCGAGCGCGCTGTCGACGTCGTGACAGACGAGCACGCGCTCCGTTAACGACATCAATAAGCCCTTCAGTAGCAGCGCGCGTCGCGGATCGTCGTCGACGACAAGAGCGACCGCGTTGTCGCCGAGGCCGCGCCGCCGGGCTGGCTCGGCGCCGTGCTCGATCACGATCGGCTGGGTCAGATCCTCGGCGCGCTGCGAGACCGGCAGCGTGAACACGAACTTCGTTCCCTGCGTATCCGACTCGACCCAGATCCGGCCGCCGTGGGCCTCGATGATCGTGCGCGAGATCGAGAGGCCGAGCGCGGTGCCGCCGACCCGCCGGCTCGACGCCGAGAACGGCTCGAAGATCCGCTCGCGATCCTCCGGCATGATCGGCTCGCCCGAGTTGTGGACCGACACGCCGACGGCGTCTTCCGACAGCGGTGGACCGAACACCTCGACGTCGATCACGCCGTTCGCGGGGGCGAATCGGATCGCATTCGTCAGGAGATTTCCAAGTACCTGCGACAGCCGCTCGGGATCGCCGACGATCGAGATGTCGTCGGCCGACGTGCTCATCACGATCGTGAGTTGCTTCGTCGCCGCGGCCTGGCGATAGCGCTCGATGACCTCGCGCGCGAGCCGATCGAGCTGGACCGGCGCCGTCGCGACCGTGATCGTGCCGGCCTGCGCGCGTGCGAGATCGAGCAGCTGATCGACGAGCTGGTTCATGCGGGTCGCCGCCTGGCGCGCCATGTCGACGTAGCGGAGCTGGCGATCCGAGAGCTGGCCGGCGTAGCCCGACAGCACGATGTCGAGCGCGCCCGCGATCGAGGTCAGCGGCGTGCGGAGCTCGTGCGACATCACCTGGGCGAACTCGGCGCGGCGGCGGGC
>Ga0207687_10000040_pt1 | contig 113598 bp, 114 predicted proteins | sample KBSM54metaG_FD_184399 | JGI IMG/M metagenome (GOLD analysis project Ga0207687, IMG submission 184399) | Miscanthus rhizosphere microbial communities from Kellogg Biological Station, Michigan, USA - KBS M5-4 metaG (SPAdes) (version 2) | ecosystem: Host-associated > Plants > Roots > Rhizosphere...
CCCAGCCAGGAGAAGATCTTGATTCCGGTCGGCACCGCGATCAGCAGGGTGGTGATCATCATCGGCACCCGCAGCCAGGAGAACATCCCGGCGACGAACATGTGGTGCGCCCAGACCGAGTAGCTGAGGACGACGATCCCGATCAGCGCCAGGGCCATCAGCCGGTAACCGAAGATCGGCTTGCGGGCGTGGGTCGAGATGACCTCGGAGATGATCCCGAACCCGGGCAAGATCATGATGTAGACCGCCGGGTGGGAGTAGAACCAGAAGATGTGCTGATAGCTGATGACGTCGCCACCGGCCGCGAAGTCGAAGAAGTTGGTGTGGAGGATGCGGTCGAAGAGGACCATGAACTGGACCCCGGCGATGAACGGCGTCGCGGCGACGACCAGCAGCGAGGTCGAGAGGTTGGCCCAGACCAGCAGCGGCATCCGCCAGAAGGTCATTCCCGGCGCCCGCATGGTGATGATCGTGACCAGGAAGTTGAGCGCCGTGGCGATCGAGGAGGCGCCGGCGAACTGCACCCCGAGGTTGAAGAACGACTGGCCCAGCGGGGCACCAGTCGAGAGCGGTGCGTACCCCGTCCAGCCGGCGTCGAAGGCGCCGCCCGGGCAGAGGAAGCTGCCGATGAAGAGTAGTCCGGCCAGCGGCAGCATCCAGAAGCTGAGCGCGTTGAGGCGCGGGAAGGCCATGTCCGGGGCGCCGATCATCAGCGGCAGGACGTAGTTCGCGAGGCCGGCGAAAACCGGGATCACGAAGACGAAGATCATCAGCACCGCGTGGGTGGAGAAGAGGCTGTTGTAGGTAGCGGCGTCGACGATCTGGGTGCCCGGCTGGGCGAGCTCGGCCCGGATCAGCATCGCCATCAGCCCACCCACGAAGAAGAAGAAGAAGGTGGTGCAGACGTACTGGATGCCGATCACCTTGTGATCGGTGTTGAAGCGGAAGTAGTCCTTCCAGGCCTTCGCCCCGTGCTGGGAGTGATCGTCGGGGATCGTCGGCGCGCCGACTGCCCAGCGCAGCCAATAGTCGAAGCAGCCGAGGCCAGCGAGGAAGCCAAGCGGAGCGAGGATCGCGGGCACGACCACGTGCGGGTAGCCGGTCTGTTCGGTCTGGTAGAGCGGCAGCCCGGAGATCGCCCGCAGGGCAATCACAAGGCCAAATCCGAAGGCTCCAAAGGCGATCGCGCCGAGGATCGCGCGGTACCAGCCGGGTCTCTTAATCGCAGCAACCATCAGCAATCCCCCATTATGACTATGCCCCTCCAGCCCCAAGGCTGGTCGGGTTGGTCTCGGTGTCCTGCTTAACCGACTCCATCAGTTCGGGCGGAGTCGGTTGCTTGAGGCCGTCCACCCACTTTTCCCACTTCGCCTCCGACTCGACGACGACCTTGGCCCGCATCGTCGCGTGGCCGAAGCCACAGAGCTCGGTGCAGACCAGCTGGTAAGTCCCTTCCTTGTCGGGCGTGACGAGGGCGGTCGTGGTGATCCCCGGGACGTTGTCTTTCTTGATCCGCCACTCCGGCACCCAGAAGGAGTGGATCACGTCCTGGGCGTGCATTTTGAACTGGATCTGGCGGTCGACCGGGACGTGGAATTCGCCTTCTTTCCAGACGTAGCCTTTGCCCGGGTAGGCGAAGCTCCAGGCGTACTGCTGGGAGAAGACGTCGACGGTGACGTGGTCGGCCTTCTTCTCTTCGATGTCCGCGAGGACCTTCCAGCTGTAGCCGGCGCCGAAGAGGACGATGATCGTCGGGATCAGGGTCCAGGCGATCTCGAGGCGGGTGTTGCCGTGGATCGGCTCGCCGTCGGACTCGTCGCCCGGCTTTGCCCGGAATTTGTAGAGGGCGTAGAAGAGCATCACCATCACCAGCGAGAAGACGAACGAGGAGAGGACGATCATCACGTTGAGGAGATCGTCGATCTGCGGCGCAGCGGTGGAGGCCTCCTGGCCATTCCAGTTAATGGAGACCATCACGGCCGAGATGACGACCGTCAGAGCGATCGTCGCCAGCAGCATCTTCACTATGGGCAGGCGGCCGTACATTGGGGCGGCGGGCATTCTATTGAAGCGGCGGCGGGAGGCTTTGCGGTCCCCAGGTGACAGTCGCCACTAGTTCCCGGGGCGTGGTAGATCGCCGAGTTCCCCAGCCGCGGCGGCAAGGACCCCCCGCGCCACCCCCTCCCAGCTCCAGAGCCGCCGGACCGTGCCGACCAGGGCCTCACGGGCCGACTCCCGCTGGTTTTCTGGAAGGCCGAGCCAGTCTTCGAGGCGGGTGGCGATCGCCTCCACCGCCCCCTCCTCGACCGGGAAGGAGACGAGCCCGGCGGCGGGATCGGGGAGGGCGTCGCGCAGCTGCCGCGAGACCTCGAGCATCCCGGAATGACCGGCGGAGACGGGCAGGGTGCCGCAGGCGGCGGCCTCGACCGCGACCATCCCGAAGGCCTCGGGGAAGGTGCTCGGCATGACCATCGCCTCGGCGCGGGCGAAGAAGTCGGCGACCTCGTGATGCTCGAGCCGGCCGACGAACTCGACCGAGCCGGCAGCCTGGCGCGCCATTTCCGCGTACCCGGCCGGCGGGTGAGCGAGGAAAGCGCTGAGGATCGGCAGCGGCCTCTCTTCCCCTCCTTCCAGCGCCCGGCCGCGGCGGGCGATCTCCCGTGCCTGCTCGAGATCGCCGCGGTCGAGCGCCGCCGCCAGTTGCCGCAGCGCCTCCTCGTAGGCGCCGTAGCCGGCCAGCTCGAGCCTGGCTCCCGGGTGGGCGGCCCGCACCAGCGGCCAGGCGGCGAGCAGCAGGTCGACCCCCTTGGAGACGATCAGCTTGCCGACGAAGGCAACCAGCGGCTCACGCTCGCCGCGGGGCCGGAACTCCTCGACGTCGACGCCCGGCGGCCCGAGCCGGGTCTTCTCCCGCAGACCGGGGACGTCGGCCAGCGCCGCCCAGAGCGACTCGGCCGTGTGGCCCGAGCCGGTGAGGACGCCGCTTGCCGCCTCTACCCCCTCCCGCGCATAGGGCAGGAAGCGCGGGTGCGGCTTCACCGTGTACTCCAGCGCCGAGCCGTGGATCTTGACCGCGAACGGCGCCACCTCGGCCCGGGCGAGGATCGCCGGCCCCATCACCAGGTGGTTGGCAAGGGCCAGGTCGATGCCGCCGGCCGCCGCGGCCACCTCCCGCACCGCGCCGACGTTCGCCTCGATGTAGCGGTCGAGCTCCGCCTCGCTCAGCTCGGGGAAGGTCTTTACTTCGAACCCCTCGTAGGGGTCCTTGACGTAGACCGGCAGCAGCCCGCCGATGTCCGGGTTGTGGATCTGCACCCCCTCGATCCGGACCTCGCGGTCCTGGCAGAGCAGGTGTACCTCGTGCCCGAGCCGGGCCAGCGCCCGCGCCAGGTTGACGTTGTAGATGTTGCTGCCGGTGCCGCGCAGCATGTAGCCGTGGAAGATGAGTAGGCGCATCGGAGCCGCCCAAGCTAATAGTCTTCCCGGCGATGAACGAGAAGCAGCTCTACCGGATGCGCGCTGCGGCCTCGGGCCGAGAGGCGATCGCCCATGCCGAGCCCGGCTCGGTCTACGTCGATCGCGAGACCGGCGAGGAGATGGAGCCGGTGGGCATGGTCCTGCCGCTCGCCCCCTCGGTCTCGTCCCTGCCGCGCAGCCCCGAGAACCTCCGCGCCTGCCGCCGCTGCGACCAGCTGATCGGGCTGGACGTCAGCGATTGCCCCTACTGCGGGTTGCGGCAGGAAGCGCTCTAGCCGCGCACTAGGGCTTCTTCACCAGCGTCGCCGTGTAGAGGAGCCGCGCTTCGCTGTAGTAGCAGCCGTAGGTCTTGGTCTTGCCGACGCCCTGCTGGGGATGGCCGTTCTGGATGTCTTCCTTGGAGATGCAGTGTTCGGGCAGGCGGCTGCCGCGCCAGCTGTTTTCCGGCGAGAGGTTGAGGGCGAACATCGGCGCCCAGGTCGGGATCGTCAGCGCCACCACCTGGCCCTTGAGGACCGTGAGCGGGTGGTCGAGGGCGAAGACCGGGGTGCTGCCGAAATAAGGGTTGAGGACCTCGATCGGGCCCTGCCGGACCAGGGTGTATTTCGGCGGCTTGCTGCCTTCGACCGGGCGCAGGATCCCGATCCGGGCCTCGGCGGGGGTGCCGAGGAATTCGTCGAAGAAGCTCACCTCGTCGGTGGTCGTTTTCGTTTCTTTGGTCGAGGGCTTGGCGAGGGTGATCGACCAAGCGACAACCTTGCCTTCGAAAGGCGCCTCGAAGGGACGCGGCAGACCGTCGGCGATCGACTGGAAGCCGGTGACGTGGCCCTCGACCCGGCAGGGCGTGACCTCGACGTTGTTGACGATTTTGCCCGGGCAGGAAGCTGGCGGCGTTTCCGAGGTCTGGCCGAGGACGACCACCCGCAGCGGCGCCGAGTCGGCGTCGCCCGGCGCCGCAACTGCGACGAGGGCGGCAAAGAGGCAGGCAGCCGCGAGCAGCGCGGCCCAGCCGCGGCGGGTGGTGGCTTTCGTCTCGGTGATTCGCATCGTTGTGGCAACACGAGGGGCTGGACCCAGTTGCGGCGCCAATCTTGCCGCCCAGCCCGGCCGGATGCGGCGCCCCGGCCGCCGTTGCACGATCCCGGCCAAGTGGCCAAGGTAGGGTCCCGCCCTAGATGGAGGCTTCAGGCAGCGCAGACGACTTCATCCCGGCGGCGCTCGCGGCCTTCGGGGTCGAGGCCGACGAGATCGAGCTGGCGGTGATGCGGGCAGCGCACGAGCTGCTCTGGCCGCCGATCCTCGAGCTGCTTTCCCTCGACACCGGCAGCGCCGCCTCCGAGCCGGCCCCCGACCTCTCGCAGCCACCGCGGCGATGAGCGAGCCGCTCGACCTCACGCTGTGCGGCCAGGCGGCGGCAATCGCCGCCGGCGAGCTCGACCCGGCCGAGCTGCTGGAGGCGGCGCTGGCCCGGATCGAGGCGCGCAACCCGGCGATCAACGCCGTCGTCGAGACCTTCCCCGAGCGTTCGCGGGAGATGCTCGCCGCCGCACCCGCCGGCCCGCTGCACGGCGTCCCGGTCGTGATCAAGGACGAGTGGCCGCTGCCCTGGCGCGCCCAGCGCTTCGGCGCCGCCGACATGCTGGCGAAGACCGCCCCCGGCGAGTCGGGTCCCTATCGCGCCCTCCGCGATGCCGGGGCGGTGATCGTCGGCGTCGGCAACATGCACGAGCTCGGCGCCAGCAGCACCGGCAACGTCTCCGTCTACGGGCCGGCGCGCAACCCCTGGAACCCCGAGCGCTGCCCGGGCGGATCCTCGAGCGGGCCGGCGGCCGCCGTCGCCGCCCGGCTGGTCGCGGGTGCGGTCGGCGCCGACGGAGTCGGCTCGATCCGCTACCCGGCCACCTACTGCGGCCTCACCGGCTTGAAGCCGACCTTCGGCCGCTCGGCGATGGACGGTCACCACATGGCGGACCTCTCGACCACGATCGTCTCCGGTCCCCTCTGCGCCGACGCCGGCGACTGCCGCCTGCTCGGCTCCGTCCTCTATGGCGAGGAACTGCGCACCGGCGACGCTGCCGGCCTGCGGATCGGGGTAATCGAGGACGAGGTCTCCGAAGACGTTGCGCCCGCCGTCCGCGAGGCCTGCGAGAAGGCGATCGAGGACCTGCGTGCGGCAACCGATGGCGAGGTGCGGAAGATCGAGCTGCCGGAACTGGCGGCGGCGACGCTGGCAACCGTCCTGATCGCCAACAGCGAGAGCCTCGGCGGCGTCACGCCGGAGCGCCTCAACAACCTCCACCCCGAGCTGAGCCCGCTCGGCCGCGGCCTGCTCAAGTACCGGTTGATGCTGCCGGCGGTGGCGGCGGTGAAGGCCCACCAGCTGCGGGCGATGGCGCGGCAGCGCCTAGCGGATGTCTTCGAGGAAGTCGACGTGATCGCCTGGCCGACGGTGCCCGCGGTGGCGCCGCCGCTGGAGGCGCCGCTGGTCGAGCTCCCCTCCGGGACGCTCACCGCCGACGCCGCCAACGTCCGCGGCGGCGCCCTCGCTAACCTCACCGGCATCCCCGCGATCAGCGTCCCCGTCGGCTCCTCGGAAGGGCTGCCGGTGGGGCTGCAGTTGCAGGCGGCTTGGGGCCGGGACGAGCTGCTGCTCGACGCGGCCGAGGCGCTGGAGGGCGCGAACGGCCGCCGCTGGGTCGAGGCGGCGCCACCGGCTGCCGAGCCGACCGAGGTCTGACGCCGCGGATGACTGCGATCGTCGTCGAGGGCCTCGAGCGCAGCTTCGGCGAGGTCCTCGCCGTGCAGGGGATCGACCTGCGGGTGGAGGAGGGCGAGATCTACGGCTTCCTCGGACCCAACGGCGCCGGCAAGACGACCACCGTGCGAATGCTGACGACGCTGCTGCTGCCGACCGGCGGCCGGGCCGGCGTCGCCGGCTTCGACGTTGTCGCCGAGGCACGTCAGGTGCGGGCCTCGATCGGGGTGGCGTTGCAGGAAGCGGCGCTCGACCCGCTGATGACCGGCCGCGAGCTGATCCGCCTGCAGGCGACCCTGCAGGGGCTGCCGACCGCAGCGGGCCGCAAGCGCGCCGACGAGCTGCTCGACCGGGTCGACCTCTCCTACGCTGCTGACCGCCGCGTCGGCGGCTACTCGGGCGGGATGAAGCGCCGGCTCGACCTCGCCGCCGCGCTTGTCCACGAACCTCGCGTCCTCTTCCTCGACGAGCCGACGACCGGGCTCGACCCGGTCAGCCGCAAGACGATCTGGGAAGAGGTGCAGGCGCTAAACGACGACGGCACCACCGTCTTCCTCACCACTCAGTACCTCGAGGAGGCCGACCAGCTCGCCGACAACGTCGGCATCATCGACCGCGGGCTGATCGTCGCCGAGGGGACGCCGGAGGAGCTGAAGGGCGAGGTCGGCAACCCGCACATCGAGCTGACGGTCGGCGAGGGCGCTGTCCCCGAGGCAGAACGGGTGGTTGCCGAGCTCGGGAAGCTACGGCCTCGCAAGGGCGACGGCAGGGTCCTGCTGGAGGTCGAGAACGGCGCCGGCGACATCCCGCGGGTGGTGCGGGCGCTGGACGAGGCCGGGATCGCGGTCGAGTCCCTGGAGCTGGTGCGGCCGACCCTCGACGACGTCTTCGTTGAGAAGACCGGGCACCACCTCGAAGGCGAGGACGGATCGGGGACCGAGCCGGCCGAAGAGGAGCCGGCGGCGACGTGAGCGAGCTGGCGACGGGCGCGCGGGTGGTGGGGGCACTGGGCGCGCGCTCGATCCGCCAGACCTTCCGGCGGCCGCAGCTGATCAGCCCGATCGTCGTCTTCCCGACCCTGCTGCTGGCGATCCAGACCGGCGGCGCCGGCGCCGGGATTGCCCTGCCCGGCTTCCCGCCGGTCCAGAGCTTCCTCCAGTTCATGCTCGCCGGCTCGATGATGCAGTCGATGATGCTGGCCGGCAACAGCGGCGGCATCGCCTTCGCCGTCGACATCGAGATGGGCTTCACCGACCGGCTCTTCGCCTCCCCCATCCCCCGCTTCGCGATCGTCCTCGGCCGTCTCGCGGGGACGGCTGCGCTCGGCCTCTTCGCCTCGCTGTGGTTCCTCGCGATCGGACTGATCTTCGGCGCCCACATCGAGGGCGGCGTCCCCGGCGCACTGCTGGCGATCGCCCTGATCACGACCTCGGCAATCGCCGTCGGCGGCATCGGCGCCGCGATCGCCCTGCGCACCGGCAGCGCCAGCGTCGTTCAGGGCCTTTTCCCGCTCGTCCTCGTCGTCCTCTTCCTCTCCTCGGCCTTTTTCCCGCAGGAGCTGATGGTCGAGCCAGCAAAGACGATCGCCGAATACAACCCGTTCAGCTTCATCGTCGAAGGGGTGCGAGAGCCGATCATCTCCGGGATCGAGGCGAAGCAGACGCTGGAGGCGGTCGCCGCGATCGCCGGCATCATCCTGCTCGGGCTTTGGCTCAGCGCCAGCGCCCTGCGACACCGGCTGCGGACGGGCTGATGGAGGCGGCATCGGTCACCAGGGCACCCGCCCCGAATGCGCCGGCATGGCGCACCAACCTGGCCACGATCGCGGCGCTGGTGGCGCGGGCGAAGAACGAGCTCCTGCGGGTGCCCGGCGCGGCGATCCCGGGAGTGCTGGCGCCGACGATTTTCTTCCTCGGGCTGAACGGCGTCTTCGGCTCGCTGATCCACCTGCCGGGGTTCGACTCCGGCTCCTATGAGAGCTTCATCGTCCCGGTCAGCATGCTGCAGGGGGCGGGCTTCACCGGCGCCGCTGCAGGCGTCAACCTCGCCCGCGACTACGAGCAGGGCTGGGTCGACCGGCTGCTCGTCTCTCCCGCGCCGCGCTGGGTCCTGCTCGGCGGCAACGTCCTCGCCGCCAGCGCCCGCGCCTTCATCCCTGCCACCTTCGTGCTGGCGATCGGCTTCCTGATCGGCGTCCAGTGGCCGGGGCTCGACGGGCTGATCGTCTGCTACCTGATGGTCGCGGCGATGGCGGCCGTGGCCGCCTGCTGGGGCTCGATGCTGGCGCTCCACTACAAGAGCCAATCGGCAGCGCCGCTGATGCAGGCGGGGATGATGGCGCTGATCCTGCTGACGCCGGCCTACGCGCCGCTGGCACTGCTGCAGCCGTGGCTCGAGAAGGTCGCCGAAATCAACCCGGTGACCCACGTGGTCGAGGCGGCGCGGCAGGGGTTCGTCGGCAGCGTCACCTGGGGGGAAACCTGGCCGGGGCTGCTGGCCCTCGCCGGTCTGCTGGCGGTCCTGGGAGCGCTGGCCTTGCGGGAGATGCGCCGCACGAATGCCTGAGGCGGGCGCGCAGGAGGCGGTGCTTGCCGAGACCGAGCGAGTGCTGCGGCAGAACTGGGTGGTGGGCGAGCGCGCCGGGACCCGCTTCGAATACGCCGAGCCGAGCCCGGGGCGCTATCCCTGGCAGTGGTACTGGGACTCCTGCTTCGCGGCGATCGCCTGGCGTCGCTTCGAGCCGCGGCGGGCGCGGGCCGAGATCGAGAGCCTTCTGGCCGCCCAGCGTCCCGACGGCTTCATCGGCCACACGATCTTCTGGCGCAGCCACGTCTCCGGGCCCCGGCTGCTCTTCTACAACGTCGCCTCGCGCCGCTCCTTCCAGACCGCGACGATCCAGCCGCCGCTGCTCGCCTGGGCCTGGCGGATCGCCGTCGGTGACCCGAGCGAGGAGCCGGGGATCGCGGCGCAGGCCGACTGGCTGGAAGCGAACCGCGACCTCGAGGGCGACGGTCTGCTCTGGATCGTCCAACCCGACGAGTCGGGTCTCGACGCCTCGCCGAAGTTCGAACCGGTCTGGGGCTGGCGGGCGAACGGGCGAATCGGCTTCCCGCTGCTAGTCCACCGCAACCGCCGCTACGAATGGAATGCGCGGCGACTGCGCGAGGTCGGCGAGCCGGTCCTCTGCGAGGTCCTCGTCAACACCCTCTGGTCGCTCTCGCTGCAGGCGCTGGGGCGGCCGTCTGTGACCCCGGCGCTGGTCGAGCGGTGCTGGGACCAGCGCCGCGGGCTCTTCTTCGACGAGGCGCAGCCGGGCGGCCGGGTCGCGGTCAACACCTGGTCCTCGCTGGCGCCGCTGGCGCTGCCCGACCTGCCGGAGGCGATCGGGCGGCAGCTGGTCGAGGAGCACCTGCTGAACAGCGACGAGTACCGGACCGCCGCCGCGCCGCCCTCGGTCGCGGCGAACGAGCGCGGCTACGAACCGGGCGGTGGTCGCGGACCGATCCGCCGCTACTGGCGAGGCCCGACCTGGGTCAACTCGGCCTGGATGGTCTGGCTCGGCCTCCGCCGCCTCGGCTACGAGCAGGAGGCTCAGCAACTTGCCGACGGCGTCCTCGGAGCGGTCGCCCGCGAAGGCCTGCGCGAGTACTACGACCCGCGCAACGGCACCGGCATGGGCGCCAAGGACTTCGCCTGGTCGGCGCTAATCGCGGAGCTCGCGGACCCGCGGCCGAGCGACTATTTGTAGCGGTAGGTGATGCGACCGCGGTCTAGGTCGTACGGAGAAAGCTCGATCTTCACGCGGTCACCGGGGAGGATGCGGATGTAGTGGCGGCGCATCTTTCCCGAGATGTGGCCGAGCACGTCGTGCCCGTTGTCCAGTTTGACCCGGAACATCGTGTTAGGGAGAGCCTCGGTGATCTCCCCCTCCATTTCGATCTTTTCCTCTTTAGCCATGCGGCGGGGAGCGTACCTAACGGCGCAGGTGTTCGAGCGCACCCTTGCGGTCAGTGATTTCCCCTGCATATTGCGCGGCCTCCAGCTCGGCCAGCGCCGAGCCCAGCTCTGGACCGGGCTCGATCCCCAGCTCGGCCGCCAGCTCGTCGCCGCGCAGGAGCGGCGGCGGGGGGCCCTCGCGGCGCCAGTCGAGGCCGGCGGCGATCATCTCGCGAGCCAGCTGCAGGTGGGCGGCGACCATCTCCGGGCTGGCGATCGGCCCTTTGCCGCGGGCGGAGAGGCGATCGGCCACCGTCAGCAGGGTGACGTCGACGGCGACCGGTTCGGTGGCGCGCAGGTAGGCGTGGACGCGGCGCGGGGGCAGCGGCATCTCCGGGATCAGGAAGCCGAGCCGCAGGTGGTGCAGGGCGAGCGCCTGCAGGTGCTGGCTGAGGCGGCGGCTGGTCCGCAGCCGCTTGCAGATGCCTGCGATCACCTCGGCCCCGACCTGATCGTGGCCGCGGAAGCCGACGAAGCCATCGCGCTCGGCCTTGGTCTGGGGCTTGGCGATGTCGTGGAAGAGGGCACCGAAGCGAAGGGCGGTGCGGCGGCTGAGCTCGTCGGCGAGCGGCTCTTCGAGCAGCGCCTCGACCTCGGCGGCGCGCTCGCCGGCGAACCGGTCCAGGTCCGCCTCGACCTCAAGGGTGTGCTCGAGCACGGCGATCGTGTGGTCGTAGACGTCGAGGTGGTGATTGGGGCCCTGCTCGACCCCGCGCAGCGCCGCGACCTCCGGCAGCACCACCGGCGTCAGCTCCAGCTCGCCCAGGAGGGTGAGGCCGCGGAGCGGGTCGGGTCCGCCGATCAGCTGGCGCAACTCGGCGAGCTGGCGCTCGCCGGCGGGGTCGGCGGCGCGGGAGGCGGCGGCGCGGGCGAGCGCCACCGTCCGCGGCTCGATCTCCAGATCGAGCTCCGCCGCCAGGCGGGCGGCGCGCAGGAGTCGCAGCGGATCGTCCTCGAAGCTCCGCTCGCCGACGGCGCGCAGGCGCTTGTCGGCGAGGTCGGTGAGGCCCGCATAGGGGTCGAGCGGATCGCCGCCCGCCAGCGGCACAGCGATGGCGCCGATCGTGAAATCGCGCGCCGCCAGGTCGGCCTCGATGCTCCCTCCCCGCAGGGCGGTGACGTCGATCTGCCAGCCATGACCGGAGGCGGCGACTCGCCAGGTTCCAAACTCGGCCGAGAGCTCGAAGGCGTGCTCGCCGATCTCCTGCGCGATCGCCCGCGCCGCCGCGCCGGGATCGCCGGCCACGGCGAGGTCGAGGTCGGTCACCTCGCGGCCGAGAACGGCGTCGCGGACCGCCCCGCCGACGATCCAGGCGGGATCGTCGTCGCTCAGGGCATTACGGGCGGCCGCGACGACCGGCGCGGAGCGGAGCCGCTCGACCGCGCTCATTCCGCTCTCCGCGGCACCCGCGGCGAGATCGCGCAGGTCACCTCGTAGTTGATCGTCCCGAGCCGACCCGCGACCTCCTCGGCGAGGATCTCCTCCTCCCCTTGGCGCCCGATCAGCACCGCCTCGTCGCCGGGCGCGACCTCCGTCTCGGGACCAAGGTCGATCGTGATGTTGTCCATCGAGACGGTGCCGACAAGGGGGTGGCGACGGCCGCGGACGAGGACGTCGGCGTTATTGGTGAGGGCACGGCGGACGCCGTCGCCGTAGCCGAGTGGGATGACGCCGACCCAGGTGTCGACCGGGGCCTTCCACTTGCGCCCGTAGCCAGCGCTGGCGCCCACCGGGAAGCGCTTGACGTCGGCGACGTGCGAGCTCAGGGTCAGCGCCGGCAGCAGCCCCTGCGCGGCGGGATCGCGCTGGAACGGGTCGAGGCCGTAGATCGCGACGCCGCAGCGGGCCATCTCGAAGTGGGAGCGGCGGTCGCGGAGGACGGCGGCGCTGTTGGCGCCGTGGACGAGGACCTCCGGGTGGTCTGCCTTGACCGCCGCGGCCACCTCCTCGAAGCGATCGAGCTGCTCGCCGAAGAAGCCGTCATCGCTGTCGGGTTCGTCGGCGGTGGCGAAGTGGGTCCAGATACCGGCCAGCTCCAGGTGGGGGTCGGCGGCGCAGGCGCGGACCAGCTCCAGCACCTCCTGGGCGTCGCGGTTGCCGAGCCGGCCCATGCCGGTGTCGTACTTGACGTGGACCCGGGCGCGGTGGCCGTGGGCGCGGGCGCGGTCGGCGATCAAGGCCCGGGAGTCCTCGCGCCAGAGGGCCAGTTCCGAGCCCGCCGAGATCACCGCGTCGACCTCCTCCGGCGTCAGCGCCCCCATCGTCAGCAGCGGTACGTGCTGGAAGCGGCGGCCGAGCTGCTCGGCCTCAGCGGCGGTCGCGACTGCAAGCCGGGTCGCCCCGCCGTCGAGAGCGGCGCTCGCGCAAACGTCGGCCCCGTGGCCGTAGCCGTCGGCCTTCACCACTGCGCAGAGCTCGGCTCCGCCCAGCTCGGCCTTCAGCCGCGCGCAGTTGGCGCGGATGGCCTCGTGGTCAATCCGGGCGCTCGCCCGCTCCATGGCTAGTCCGGGTCGGCGACCAGGGCGGCGAGCGCGTCGGCCCTGGTGACCATGCCGGCCAGGTGCCCGTCGCCGTCCACCACCGGCAGGTGGTTGTGATGGTTGTCGGCGATTTTCTTCGCCACCCGCTCGGCCGCCTCGTAGTCGTGGGCGACGATCGGGTCCGCCGTCATCAGCTCGGAGACCTGCGTCGCGAAGGCTTTCTCCAGCCGCTCCTCGAAGCCCTTCATCGAGCCGACGAAGACGACCCCGCCCATGATGTTGAGGTAATGCGGCAGGTGGAGGTCGGATTCCTCCTCGCTGAGGATCAGGTCGGACTCGCTGACGATGCCGACGACCTTGCGCTCCTCGTCGACCACGGGGATCGCGCCGAGGTCGGTCTTTGCCAGCAGGTCGATCGCCTTGCGGGCGTCGTCCTCCGGGCTGAGGGTGGGCACGTCGCGGTCCATGATTTCGCCAGCGTTCTTCATCGTCGCGAGGTTATTCGACCGGCCCGTCGGGGCGCAGCGCCGCGGGGATTGCCTCGATCACGTCGCCGGCGATCACCGACTCCGCCGCGCCGATCCGCCGCGCCGCCTCGCGGCCGGCGCGGGCGTGCGCGACGACCGCCGCGCAAACCGCAGCAAAGGGCTCGTGCCCGCGGGCGAGCATCGCCGCGGTGATCCCGGAGAGGACGTCGCCGCTGCCGGCGGTGGCGAGGGCGGGCGCGGAGAGTGCGTTGACGGCGACCCGCTCGCCGTCGGTGACGATCGTGTCGTCGCCCTTGAGCAGGAGGATCGCCCCGGCCGCCCGGGCGGCCTCCTTGGCGGCGGAGAGCCGGTGGGCGTCGATCTCGCCGGACTCGCGCTCGAGCAGGCGTCCGAGCTCACCGGCGTGCGGCGTTAGCACCGTCGGCGCCGGGCGGCCGGCAAGCTCGCCGAGGCGCCCGGCGAAGGCGTTCAGCCCATCGGCATCGATCACCAGCGGCGCCTCGATCTTGCTGATCAGGCTTCGCGCCAACTCAAAGGAACCGGGATCACGGCCCAGACCCGGCCCCAGCACCCCCGCCGCCGCACGCTCGAATACCCGCAGCACCGCCTTCTCCGAGGCCGGCACCAGGCAGCCGTCGCCGCCGGGGCAGGCGACCGACATCACCTCCGGCTGGGCGATCTCGAAGACGAGGTTGAGATCGGCCGGCACGGCCACAGTCGCGTAGCCGGCCCCGGCCCGGATTGCCGCTAGCGAGGTCATCCGCACCGCCCCAGTCAGCCCCCGCGAGCCGCCGGCGACCCCAACCTGGCCGGAGCTGAACTTGGTCGACTGGGCGCCGCGACGCGGCAGCAGATCGAGAATGACCGAATCGATCTCCCCGCCGACCGCCTCCCCAGGCGCCCCAGCCGGGATCCCGATCGCCACCACCCGCAGCTCCCCCGTATGCCACTTACCAGGCGCGACCCGCTGCCCCAGCTTTGCGGCATGAAAAGTCACCGTCAGATCCGCCTCAACAGTCTCCCCCGCCACCTCGCCGCTGGATGCATCCACACCCGAGGCGATGTCGCAAGCAACCACCGGCGCCCCGCACCCGTTGATCGCCCCAATCGCGCCAGCCGCCGGCTCCCGCGGCGCCCCCTCGAACCCGGTCCCAAAGATCGCATCGACGACAGCCCCCGAACCCGAGAGCCGCGCCGCCAGATCCCCCTCAACCAGCTCCCCGCCGACACGCTCGTAATTCGCCGCCGCATCCCCCCGCAGCTCCTCCCCCGGCCAAAGCATCAAAACCTCAACCTCAAACCCCATCGCCCGCAACAACCGAGCGGCAACAAACCCATCCCCCCCGTTGTTCCCCTTCCCACAAACCACCCGCACCGGCCCCTCCGGCGCCAACCCCGCCACGGCCTCAGCCACCGCCCTGCCAGCAGCTTCCATCAACTCCAACGAAGGAACTCCTACCTCCTCGATTGCCCACCGATCGACACCCCGCATTCCCTCGGCGTCGAACAGCGGCTTAAGCCAAGCCTCCATACGCGCTCAGCCTAAGGCGTCTGCCGGAACGTGTCGTGGAGGGGGCCGGTGCTCCTCCGGAGGAATGTTCGGCGATATGCAATCTCATCCGGGGCGCGGGCGAAGCCCGCGCTGGCCCATTGCGGCTAAGCCGCGAAGCGGCGTGCCGCGCAATTCCGGAGGAGGAGAACCGGCCCCCTCCCCCTAGCCCGCTCCGTCCCGAACTACTTGACGCCGAGGATCAGCTTGGCGGTGGCGAGGTCGCCGGAGGCTTCGGAGCCGATCGCCAGGTAGTCGACCTTCTTCAGGTACTGCTCGGCTTCTTCGAAGTCTTCTTCGCCTGCCGGCACAATCGCCTGGGCGAGGTTGAGGGCCGAGGGGCCATCGACGAAAGCGGCGATCGGGGTGCCGCCGAGGGCGCTTTCGGCTTCCTGGAAGGCGGGCGAGTCGCTGAGGGTCTTGTTCGATTCCTGGAAGGCGGAGAGGGCCGAGGCAAGGCCATAGCCGATCACGATGCGATCGCCCTTGGCGGCGACGACGACCGGCTGGCGGCCCAGTTCGGGGCTGCGGATCGAGAACCCGGTCGCGCCTTCGCTGATCTTGGTCACGCCCGGGACGCCCGCTTTGCGGAGGAAGAGGCCGATGTTGGAGACGGTGTTGGTCGCCTGCGTCTCGTCTTCGGCTTCCATCACCAGGGCGCCGGCGAGCGTCTTTTCGCTGTTGCCGGTGACGTAGACGCCGACGTCCCCGATCGAGCCGGCGATCGCTTCGAGGTCGACGCCGGCCTGCTTCAGCGACTTCTTCAGCTGGTGCGGCGGCACCTGACCGGGAATGCCTTCTTCGTCGATCTTGGTGATGCCTTCGTTGAAGCGCTTGCCGAATTCAGCCGAGGCGAGGGCGGCGACCGAAGTGCCGGGCAGCGAGCTGAGCAGCTCGGAAGCGTCGCCCGAGGGCGGGTTTTCACCGCTGAGGTTGCTGCTGAGGTCGATCTCGACGTTGTCGGAGCCGGGCACGAGGCTGGCGACGGCGGTGGCTTCGCGCGGTTCAATTCCGACGCTGTCGAGGAAGGCCTGCGTGCTCGAATCGATTTCGTTGCCGGCTTCTTCGATCAGGCCGCCGATGTCGACGAAGACGTCGGCCGCGCTTTCATCGGGGACGTTGCCGGTCGCGTCGGTGAAGGCCTGTTCGCCGGCGAGGTTGTCGCCTTCGGAAGCGTCGACCATCGATTTGAAGATCGCTTCGTCTTCGGCGAAGACGATAAAGCCGGCGAAGACGCCGATCGTGGTTTCGTCTTCCTGGACCTTGAAGTCGACGCCTTCGTAGGAGCCGTCTTCGACCGATTCATCCGAAGATTCGACCTGCTTATCGACGAACTCGCGGGCTTCGTCTTCGTCTTCGGTCTGGATCGCGGCGCCGTAGCCTTCAAAGTCTTCTTCTTCGTAATCCTGCAAGAAGAGGCCGGCGCGTTCCCCGAGCCAGGGTTCGACTTCCTTTTCGAAGTCGAATTCTTCGCCGTCTTCGGAAACCGAGCTCTCGAGTTCTTCGACGATCAGGCCGCCGAGGTCGTTGACCCCGGCGAGCTTCTTCGCCAGTTCCTCGATGTTGGTCTTCGTCGCCCCTTCCGGGCGGATCGTGAAGTCGATGAAGACCGGCGCGGTCGGCGGGGCCAGCGTCGCCGCATCGCTGCTGCCGCCGCTGTCGCTGCCGCCACCACAGCCGGCGGCAAAGGCGGCCGCCAGGGCCGCGAGAACCGAGATCAGGACGAGACGGAGCTTCACGAGGGCGGGCACTCTAGCGCGCCCTTTGGACAACTTCACTCAACCGTGACCGTCTTGGCCAAATTGCGGGGCTGGTCAACGTTGAGCCCGCGGGCGCGGGCGATGTCGTAGGCCAGGAGCTGAAGGGGCAGGACGGCGAGGATCGGTTGCAGCATCCAGTCGGAGGAGGCCACCTCGACGGTCTCGTCGGCCACCTCGGCGACCCGCTCGTCGCCGGCGGTGGCGACGGCGATCGTGCAGGCCCCGCGGGCGCGCACCTCCTCGACATTGGAGAGCACCTTGTCGAGGACCGGGCTGGCGGTGGCGATGCAGACCACCGGCGTCGACTCGTCGAGTAGAGCGATCGGCCCGTGCTTCATCTCCCCGGCGGCGTAGGCGTCGGTCGGGATGTAGCTGATCTCCTTCAGCTTCAGCGCCCCCTCCAGGCAGACCGGCAGACCGATGTGGCGGCCGAGGTAGAGGAAGAAGTTCTCCTTGCCGTGCCGCTCGGCGATCCCCCCCACCACCGCTTCGGTCGCGGCCAGCGTCTCCTCCATCTTCGAGGGGAGCGCCTTCATCTCCGCCACCAGCTCGGCCAGCCGCTCGGGCGGCAGCGTCCCCCGCAGCTCGGCCAGCCGCAGCCCCAGCAGGTACATCGCCGCGACCTGGGCGACGAAGGTCTTGGTCGCGGCGACGCCGATCTCAAGCCCGGCCCGGGTGTAGAGGACGGCGTCGGCGTCGCGGGTCGCCTGGCTGCCCATGATGTTGGTGATCGCCAGCACCGTTGCGCCGGCCTCGCGCGCAAGCCGCATCGCCGCCAGCGTGTCGGCGGTCTCGCCGGACTGGGTGATCCCGATCACCAGGTCCTTCGGGCCGACCACCGGATTGCGGTAGCGGTACTCGGAGGCGACGTCCATCTCGACCGGCACCCGCGCCCACTCCTCGATCGCGTAGCGGCCGACGAGGCCGGCGTGGTAGCTGGTCCCGCAGGCGACGATGACGATCCGGCCAACGTCGCGCAGCAGCTCGTCGGAGAGCTCGACGTCGGTGAGGTCGACCCCATCGGTGCCCGGCAGGCGGTCGGTGATCGTCTCGGCGACGGCGTCGGCCTGTTCGTGGATCTCCTTCAGCATGAAGGTCTCGTAGCCGGCCTTCTCGGCCGCGTCGGCGTCCCAGGTGACCTCTTCGCTGGAACGCTCGATCGGATGGCCCTCGGTGTCGGTGATCCGCACCTCGCCGGCTTCGATTTCGACGATCTCGCCGTTTTCGATCGGCATCGCGGTGCGGGTGTCGGCGAGGAAGGCGGGGATCGCTGAGGCGAGGAAGGTCTCCCCCGCGCCGACGCCGGCGACCAGCGGGCACTCCTTGCGGGCGCCAAGCAGGCGCTGCGGCTCGTCGGCGTGCATGGCGACGAAGGCGTAGTGGCCGCGTAGGTCGGCGTAGGCGGCGCGCACGGCGACCGCGAGGTCGCCGTCGTAGTGGGAGGCGATCAGATGGGCGACCACCTCGGCGTCGGTTTCCGAGCTGAAGACCTGCCCCTGCTCCTGCAGCCGGCGGCGCAGCTCCGAGTGGTTCTCGACGATCCCGTTGAGGACGATGTGGACGCGGCCGGAGCTGTCGTCGTGCGGATGGGCGTTGGCCTCGGTGACGCGACCGTGGGTGGCCCAGCGGGTGTGGGCTATGCCGGTCTCGGCCGGTGGCAGCGGCCCGGCGCCGTTCTGCGCCCGCTTCTCGACCGCGGCCCGCAGGTTGGCGAGGTTGCCGACCGCGTGCACGCTCTCCACCTCGCCGTCGGCGAGCACGGAGAGACCGGCCGAGTCATAGCCCCGGTATTCGAGCTTTTCCAGACCCGAGAGCAGCAGCTCCTCGCAGGGTCTGGCGCCCACATATCCGACGATGCCGCACAAGAGACGGGTAAGGCTAGCTGGAAGCCGGGAACCGGCTGCTCAGGCGAGCTCGCGCCGCACGACCGCGACCAGGCGCTCACAGACGGCCTCGGCCTCTTCTTGGGTCGGCGCCTCGGCCATCACCCGCACCAGCGGCTCGGTGCCCGAGGGACGCAGGAGAACCCGGCCGCGACCCTCGAGGTTCTGTTCCTCCTGCTCAACCGCCTCCCAGACCGCGGGGGCGTCGTTGATCGCCTCGCGATCGGCGACCTTGACGTTGACCAGGACCTGGGGCAGCTTGCTCATCGGCACCGCCTCGGCCAGCGGGGCGCCGGCCAGCTCGCGCATCGTCGTCAGCGCCGCGGCGATCCCATCGCCGGTGGAAACGAAGTCGCTGCAGATGATGTGGCCGGACTGCTCGCCGCCGAGCTTCCAGCCGCGCCGCAGCATCTCGTCGATCACGTAGCGGTCGCCGACTTGAGTAATAGCCACGTCGATTCCCTCGGCTGCCATCGACTGGTGGAAGCCGTAGTTGCTCATCACGGTGACGACGACGCCGCCGCCGAGCTCGCCGCGGCCGGCCATGCCGCGAGCCGCCAGGGCGATCAGCTCGTCGCCGTCGTGGACGCGGCCGGAGCCGTCGACTGCGAGGACGCGATCGCCGTCGCCGTCGAAGGCAAAGCCGATCTCGGCTTCGGAAGCGGCCACCCGCTCGGCCAGCGCCTCGATATGGGTGGAGCCGCAGCCGGCGTTGATGTTGCGGCCGTCGGGCTCGACTCCGATCGTCTCGACCTCGGCGCCGAGGCGCTCGAAGATCGCCGGCGCCGCCTCGAAGGTGGCGCCGTTGGCGCAGTCGAGGACAACGCGGCGGCCGCTGAGGTCGATCTGAAAGGCCGACTGCAGCTCCCGCAGGTAGTCCTCAAGCCCGCCGTTCAGCTCGCGCACGTGGCCGGAGCGCTCGGCGCTCGGCGCCGCCTCGATCTGCGCCTCAATCTCGGCCTCGACCTCGTCGGCGAGCTTCACCCCCCTGCCGTCGAAGAACTTGATCCCGTTGTCGCCGAAGGGGTTGTGGGAGGCGGAGACGACGGCGGCGAGGTCGAGCCCCAGGCGCCGGACGAGGATCGCCGCGGCCGGCGTCGGCAGCACCCCGGCCAGCAGGGCGTCGCCGCCAGCGGCAGCAATCCCGGCGGCCAGTGCGGCCTCCAGCATCGGGCCCGACTCGCGGGTGTCGCGGACGATCAGGACCTGCGGCCGCTCGGCCTCGAGGGTCGCGGTGGTGGCGCGGCCGAGGGCCATCGCCAGCTCGGCGGTGAGGAAGGTGCCGGCTGCTCCCCGGACCCCGTCGGTTCCGAAGAGCTTGCGCGCGGTCTTCACCCCGTCCAAATCAGCGCTTGCTGAACTGCGGCCGCTTGCGGGCCTTCTTCAGACCGGCCTTGCGGCGCTCCTTGACGCGGGCGTCGCGGGTGAGGAAGCCGCGGCGCTTGAGGTCGCCGCGGAGCTCGGAGTCGATCTCGGTCAAGGCGCGGGCGATGCCGTGGCGGACCGCCCCGGCCTGGCCGCTGATGCCGCCGCCGTGGACGCGGACGCGGACGTCGACGTTGCCCTCGTAGCCCGAGACGACGAGCGGCTGCTTGGCCATCGTCTGGTGCAGCGGCCGCGGGAAGAACTCCTCGAGGTCGCGCTTGTTGATCGTGATCTTGCCGTTGCCGGGCAGCAGGGTGACGCGGGCGATCGAGCTCTTGCGTTTGCCGGTGGCGAGGAAGCGGGCGTCTTTCTCCATTTTCGCCGGGGCGCGGCCGACCGCGGCGTCGGTCTCCTCAGCGGCGGCGAGCTCGGCTTCGCGGCGAGCCTTCTCTTCTTCCTCGGCTTCGAGGCGCGCTTTCTCCTCCGCGCTCAGCTCCGGCCCCTCCGGCTCGACCAGGATCGGCTCCAGGTCGGCGCCGGGGATGACGTCTTTCTTCTCCTCTTTGGGCGCCTCGACCTCGTGGTCGGGCTCCGGCGAGGTGACCTCCTCGGCAACCGGCTCCTCGGCTACCTCCTCGGACGGCCCCTCGTCTCCACCCTCCTCGGACGGCTGCTCCTCCGCCTCTGCCGCGGGTGGCGACGATGCGGGATCGTCGCCGGTCGGCGACGAGGTCGTATCGGAGACAGGACCCGCGGCCCCCGCGGTCTCGTCCTGCGCCTCAGTCGTCTCGTCTTTTTTCTGCTCGTCCATCAAGTTCAGTCGGTCTCCATGGTTTTCGGCTGCTGGGCCGCGTGCGGGTGGTCGGGCCCGGCGTACACCTTCAGCTTGGTCAGCTGCTGACGGGCGAGTCGGTTGCGCGGCAGCATCCCCTTGACAGCCTTGCGGATCACTTCGTCGGGCTTGCGCTCGAGCATCTCGCCGAGCGTCCGCGACTTAATCCCGCCCGGGTAGCCGCTGTGGCGGTAGTAGGTCTTCTGCGCCAGCTTGTCGCCGGTTACGCGGATTTTCTCCGCATTGATGACGACGACGAAGTCGCCGGTGTCGATGTGCGGCGTGTACTCCGGCTTGCGCTTGCCGCGCAGGGTGTCGGCGATCTGCGTCGCGAGGCGACCGAGGGTCTTGCCCTCGGCATCGACGACGTACCAGTTGCGCTGGCGGTTGGCGGGAGTGGCTACGAAGGTCTTCATTGGGTCTTCATCGCGCAAAAACCGCGCGGATTCACCGACGCGGCCGGGGGATGATAGCCATCTCGCGCTGTATATTGCCGCCCGAGCAATAGCCGAATCCCGTGCAGGCCACTGTGCGGGAGCGGAGGAACCGAAGGGGCCTTGCAGGTCCCAGGGGCGAATCGGACGAAAACCGTCCGTAGCGCGACTCTTTCAGCGCGAGCCCGTCAGCTAACTCCGCAGGCGACGGAAAGAGAGGGCTAGCGGTTTGAGCAGCACTGGGTTCGCCCGGCCAGTAGCGGCCGGGAACATCGGAATAGCGATCCTCGTCATCGCGATCACCAGCCTGCTGGTGCTGAGCAGCGCGGCTGCCGCCGCGACCACCGGCGGGGCCGGGACGCCGGGAGCGACGCCGACTGCCAAGGGCAGCCCCTCGGGTTCCCCGGCGAGCGCCCCGAGCGCCGGCACCCTCTCGCTCCTCGCCGCTGAAACGACTCCCCGCAAGTCCTTCTACTTCGGTTATCGGTACCCCAAGCTGACCTTCACGATCGGCAGCAGCCAGCCCGAAAACGACCTGCGGATCGACGTCGTCGACGCCACCGGCGCAGTTGTCAAGACCTTCTATCGGGAAAACGTGGCGCCGAACGTGGCAAGCAAAGTCCGCTGGGACGGAACCACCAACGAAGGGCGCCCAGCTCGCAACGGCCGCTACAGCTTCCGGATCAGCCCCCAGTCGACGAGCGAAGTGCCGGCGGCGCGCAAGGCGACCGCCTCGACCACCCTCAGCCTCGGCTTCGCCTTCTACGGCTACGCCTTCCCGATCCTCGGCGCCCACGAATTCGGGATGGGCGCCGGCCGCTTCGGCGCCGCCCGCTCCGGTCATACCCACCAGGGACAGGACGTGATGGCTGCCTGTGGCACCCCGCTCGTCGCCGCCCGCGGCGGCACCGTGCAGATGTCGACCTGGGACGACGCGGCGGGCAACTACCTCGTGATCGACGGCCGCGGCACGCCGAACGACTTCATGTACGCGCACCTGGCAGAACCCTCGCCCCTGCAGGAGGGCGAAACCGTCCGCACCGGCCAGCCGATCGGGATCGTCGGCGACACCGGCGACGCCCAGGGGTGTCACCTGCATTTCGAGATCTGGGGCGCGCCCGGGTGGTATGAGGGAGGCTCGCCGTTCGATCCGCTGCCCGAACTTCAGAAGTGGGATGCGTACTCGTAGGTAGGTGGTTCTGACGGTGGGCAGCCAGCCTTACTGCTAGATAAGAACGGGTCTCATTTTCATGTAGGGTGTTGCTGTGAGTTGGCCGGAGCGAGCTAAGAGGCGTCTGAACGAGGCTGGGTTTCGAGCTGGGGCGGCGCGGCAGAAGGTGATCGAGCTGCTGGGCGGGGAGAGCTGCGCGGTTACGGCGCTGGAGATCGATCGGCGGCTGCCTAACGTTGGGCGGGCGAGCGTTTATCGGACCTTGGAGCAGCTCGAGCAGCTGGAGCTGGTGCACCGGGTGGATGTGGGCGGCGAGGTGGTCGCCTTCGAGCGCAGCGATCCCGGTGGCCATCACCATCACATGGTCTGCAGCCACTGCGGGCGGCTGGTGCCGTTTTCCGACCCGGCGTTGGAGCGGGCGATCGAGGGGATCGGCGAGCGAGCGGAGTTCGAGGTCACCGCTCACGACGTCCTCCTCCGCGGCGTTTGCCCGCGCTGCAGCGAGCGGGACAACTGAGATGCCCGCTGTCGCAATCCCCCTCGCCGGGCTGACGGTGGTGGCGACGCTGATCGGCGGGCGGATCGGCCTTCGCTTCTCCGACCGCCTCCCCACCCTGCTGGCGTTGACCGGCGGCATCGTCATCGCGGTTGCCCTGCTCGACGTCCTCCCCGAGGGCCTCGGCGCGGTTGGCGACACGGACCTGGCGACCGGGCTGGTCGCGGCCGGGTTCCTCGGCTTTTTCCTCGTCGCCCGCTTGCTGGTCCTGCACGACCGCGACGAGGCGATGGAAACCCTCGGCGGAGATCGGGTAGGAGTGCTCGGCGCCGCCGGCCTCTCCGCCCACAGCTTCATGGACGGGCTCGGGATCGGCTTCGCCTTCGGCGTCGACTCGGCGACCGGACTGCTCGTCTTCCTCGCGGTGATCAGCCATGACTTCGCCGACGGGCTCAACACGGTCAGCTACGTCCTGCGCCGCTCGGGCAACCGCAAGGCGGCGGCCAGGTGGCTGGCGATCGATGCGATGGCGCCGCTCGTCGGAGCGATCGTCGGCTCCCAGGTCTCGATCTCCGACCAGGACCTCGGCTACGCGCTCTGCGTGTACTGCGGGATCTTCCTCTACATCGGCGCCTGCGACCTGCTGCCGGAGGCCCATGCCCAGGGGTCTCCCCTGCGGGTGGCCCTCACCGCCCTGGGTTTCGCCTTCATCTTCGCGGTGACCCGCGTCGCAGGTGTCTGAAACTCGCTGAGACCGGAACGAATCTTGTGGCGAAATTAAGTGTTCTGGATTAGACCAATTAAATGGTCTATATCTAAGGGGAGCGACGAACAAAGTCGTATCGCCCCCGATCGAAAGAGAGCCCCCGTCATGCAGAGAGGAAGCGCAGAATCAATCGACCAGAGGCTCGTCAGATCGGTCGCCCATCCACTGCGGGTCAAGATCCTAGAGGCGCTTACCGACCACGTGGCAAGCCCCAACACGCTCGCCGAGAAGCTCAAATCGGATCTCAGCGGCGTCGCCTACCACACCCGTGAGCTCGACCGCCTGGGAGCGCTGGAACTGGTGGACACCGGACAGGTGCGCGGCGCGATCGAGCACTTCTACAAGGCGAAGCCGGGCGCCTTCGTCGGCGACCCGAGGTGGCGCAAGGTCCCCCAGTCGCTGCTCAGCGGCGTCTCGGCGGCAACTCTGCAGACCTTTCTCGACAAGGCGATCGCGGCGCTGGAAGCGGGAACGCTCGACGGCCGCGCCGACACGGTCTTCCGCTGGATGCCGATCTCACTCGACGAGGAGGGCTGGAAAGAGGTCGTCGCGATCATGGAAGAGGCGACGAAGCTGATGCTGGCGGCCCACCTGCGCAGCCAGGACCGGATCAGCGAGAACGGCGGCAAGAACGTCGTCTCCGCCGTGGTCGGGCAGGCGGCTTTCGAGACGGCGGGCTCGCTCGAGGCCGCCTAGCGGCCTCCGCCTACTCCCACTCGATCGTCGCCGGCGGCTTCGAGGAGATGTCAAGGGCGACGCGGTTGACGTCGCGGATCTCGTTGATGATCCGGTTGGAGACCCGCTCCAGCAGGTCGTAGGGGAGCCGAGCCCAGTCGGCGGTCATCGCGTCATCGGAGGTGACGGCGCGGATCACGATCGGATAGGCGTAGGTGCGTCCGTCGCCCTGGACCCCGACCGAGCGGACCACCGGCAGCACGCAGAACGACTGCCAGAGCTGGCGGTAGAGCTCTGCCGCCCGGATCTCCTCCTGGAGGATCGCGTCGGCGGCGCGGAGGATGTCGAGCCGCTCTTTGTTGACCTCGCCGCCGACAATCCGAATTCCCAAGCCGGGACCGGGGAAGGGCTGGCGCCAGACCATCCGCTCGGGCAGGCCGAGCTCGGCGCCGACCGCCCGAACCTCGTCCTTGAACAGCATCCGCAGAGGCTCGACCAGCTCGAACTCGAGATCGTCGGGGAGGCCGCCGACGTTGTGGTGGGACTTGATCGTCGCCGCGTGGTCGGAACCGCCGGACTCGATCACGTCGGAGTAGAGCGTGCCCTGAACCAAGTAGCTGACGTCCTCGAGCTTCGCCGCCTCCTCCTCGAAGACACGGATGAACTCGGTGCCGATGATCTTCCGCTTCGTCTCCGGATCATCTTGGCCGGCCAGTTTCGCGAGGAAGCGGTCTTCAGCTTCGACGTGGACGAGCGGGATCCCGAACTGGCTGAAGGCCTCGACCACCTGCTCGGCCTCGTTCAACCGCATCAAGCCGTGATCGACGAAGACGCAGGTCAGCTGGTCGCCGATCGCCTTGTGGACGAGGAGGGCGGCGACCGAGGAGTCGACGCCGCCAGAGAGGCCGCAGATCACCTTCCCCTCCCCCACCTGCCCCCGGATCTTCTCGACCTGCTCGGCGATCACCGACTGCGGCGACCACTGCTCCTTGCAGCCAGCGACGTCGCGAAGAAAGCGGGTGAGGATCTCGGTCCCGTAAGGGGTGTGGACGACCTCGGGGTGGAACTGGATCCCATAGAGGCCGCGATCCGGCAGCTCGTAAGCGGCGACCGGCGAGCTGGGACTCGAAGCAAGTGCCGTGAACCCCTCGGGCGCCTCGAAGACCGCATCCCGGTGGCTCATCCAGCAGCTCTGCTCGTCGGGCAGGCCACCGAGCAGCCTGCCGCCGCCGTCACGGAGAACCAGATCGGTCCGCCCAAACTCCCCCGTCTCCGCCGACTCGACCCGCCCCCCTAACGCCAGCGCCATCGCCTGCATCCCGTAACAAATCCCCAGCACCGGAACGTCGAGATCGAGCAGCTGAGTCGGAAACTTCGGCGCCCCCGGCTCATAGACCGAAGCCGGCCCGCCGGATAGCACCAACCCTTTCGGCTTCCGCTCCCGAATCTTCTCGACCGAAGTACTCGCCGGCAACAGCTCCGCGAAAACTCCACATTCCCGGATTCGACGGGCGATCAACTGCGAATACTGCCCGCCGAAGTCGAGGACAAGAACCTCCTCAACCGCTTGTCCGGTGGGTGGCGCGGTAGGGGGGACCATCCCCTGCGCAGTTGCAGGGGATGGTGGGTCCCCTGCCGTGACAGGACCCGCCGGCCGAGCGCCCTGAGCCACCTCAGTCATCCGAAACGGCGACCCCAGTGCTCACAGCCGCTCGCCCGTTCGAGCCCATCCCCACGTGCTGCTCGTTCTGCAGCTTCTTGCCCTCGCTCATCAGCGCCGGGGCGACCATCACCTCGGCCCGTTGGAAGGAGCGGATGTCCTCGTAGCCGCAGGTGGCCATCGAGGTTTTCAGCGCCCCCATCAGGTTGAAGGTGCCGTCGTTCTCCTTGGCCGGGCCGAGGAGGATCTCCTCCAGGGTCCCGTCCTGCTTGGTCGAGACGCGGGTGCCGCGCGGCAACGAGGGATGGAAGGTCGCCATCCCCCAGTGGAAGCCGCGGCCAGGTGCCTCTTTGGCCCGGGCCAACGGCGAGCCGATCATCACCGAGTCGGCACCGCAGGCGATCGCCTTGGAGACGTCGCCGCCGGTCCGCATGCCGCCGTCGGCGATCACGTTGACGTACTCGCCGGTCTCGAGCATGTGCTGGGCGCGGGCGGCGGCGACGTCGGCGATCGCCGTCGCCTGCGGGACGCCGATCCCGAGCACGCCGCGGGTGGTGCAGGCGGCGCCGGGGCCGACTCCGACGAGGACGCCTACCGCGCCGGTCCGCATCAGGTGCAGCCCGGTCGAGTAGGAGGCGCAGCCGCCGACCACAGTCGGCACCGGCACCTCGGCGATGAACTCCTTCAGGTTCAACGGCTCGACGGTGGTGGAGACGTGTTCGGCCGAGATCACCGTGCCCTGGATGACGAGGATGTCGAGGCCCGCCTCGACCGCAACCTCGTAGTACTCGCGCACTTTCTGCGGCGTCAGCGAGCCGCAGACGACCGCCCCGCGAGCCTTGATTTCCTCGATCCGCTTGGCGATCAGCTCGGCCTTCACCGGCTCGGTGTAGATCTGCTGCATCAGCCGCGTCGCCTCGTGCTTGGGAGCGGCGGCAATCGCCTCCAGCCTCTCCTCGGCGTTCTCGAAGCGGGACCAGATCCCCTCTAGGTTGAGCACCCCGAGGCCACCCAGCTCATTGACCCCGACGGCGGTGTCGGGGGAAACGACCCCGTCCATCGCGCTCGCGACCAGCGGCAGCTCGAAGCGGTAGGGGCCGAGCGTCCAGCTGATGTCGATGTCGTCGGGATCGCGCGTCCGGCGGGAAGGAACGATGGCGATGTCGTCGAATCCATAAGCCCGGCGCCCCTTCTTGCCGCGGCCGATTTCGATTTCCAAGTTAGTCCTCCAAAGGCTGATCGCGTTGAATCAGTCAGCCTACACTTCCGCGGGGACCTCCAAATCGTGCACGGAGACCTCGCCGAGCAGCCTCTCCACCTGGTTGCGGTCGACGGTGCCAGCGCCGAAGTGCTGCGTCGACTCGGCTCCACAAGCGACTCCGTAAGCCAGGCACTCCTCCGGCGAGCGGCCCTCGTAGCGGGCGGCGGCGTAACCGGCGAGGAAGGCGTCGCCCGACCCCACGGTCGAGACCGGCTCCAGGGTCTCGGTGTGAACCTCCAGCAACCTGCGTGAATTTCCTTCCCCGACCGTGGCGACGCAGCCGTCGAGGCGGGTGATCGCCGCCTCCCGCGCCCCCAGCCGGACCAGCTCGCGCAGCCCCTGGGCGAGGTCGCCGCGGTCGGCGAACTCCTGCCCGACCAGCTCCTCGGCCTCGCGCTCGTTTGGGGTCACCATCGAGGCGCCGGCGCGGACGCCCGCGAGCATTGCCTCGCCCTCGGCGTCGAGCACCACCGGGACGCCGCGGCGGGTGAGGTCGGCGACCAGGCGCGCGTAGAGGTCGTCCCCGGCCCCCGGCGGTACCGAGCCGGCGAGGACGCAGAGCTTGGTGCCGCCGGCGAGGTAGGCGATCCGGTCGAACAGGCGCTGCACCTCCTCGGGGCTGACGGCCGGGCCGCGCTCGTTGATCTCGGTCTGCTCGCCCGAGGTGGGGTCGATGACGGCGAGGTTGATCCGCGTCTCGGCGGCGATCCGGATGAAGTCGGTCAGCACCGATTCCTCGTGCAGCTGTTCCAGGACCCGGCGGCCGGTCGGGCCGCCGACGAAGCCGGTGGCGATCACCGGGCGGCCGAGCAGGTTGAGCGCGCGGGCGACGTTGATGCCCTTGCCGCCGGCCACGGTGCGGCTCTCGACGGCGCGGTGGCGGTGCCCAAGGCGGAAGTTGGGAACGGCGACGGTGCGGTCGATCGCCGCGTTCAGGGTGACGGTAAGGATCACTTGGCGATCACCAGACTTCTCTCCTCGCTTCCTTCCTACGGAACGACTGGTACCGAAGGATCAACGCGATCATGAGTATCACGAACGCTACCGCCGCGATAGGGATCCAGTTGTCTGCGAAGAAGGCGCGGAAGCGGTCGAAGGCGCTCGCCTTCGGGACCGCGCGGCCGGCATCGAGCGAAACGCTGCCGACCCGGCGGCCCTCGACGTAGACGGATGCATGACCGAGCTTCGCCCCCTGTTTCAGCGGGCCCTCGACCTCGGCCGGCGCATCCACCCGCACCTGCAGCTGCTGGCCGCGGCGGACGCCGACCGCCAGGCTGCGCGCCGCTCGCAGCGGCAGCTCGCCGCCGGAGTAGCGGATCTCCGGGTTGGCCAGGTCCTGCCCGCGCCGGATCGGCAGCCGCTGCTGGTACTGGTGGAAGCCCCATTCGAGCAGCGCCAGGTTGCCGTCGAAGCGTTCTTCATCGGTCCAGGCGCCGACCACGGCCGAGATCAGGCTGATGCCGTGCTTCTGTCCCGAGCCGACCTCTACGTAGAGGGCGCCGAAGGTGTGGCCGGTCTTCACCCCGGTCACCCAGGGCGCCAGCTGCAGCAGTTCGTTGATCGACTCGATCCGCCGCCGCGGGTGGACGCTGCGCAGGACGGCGCTGCGGGAGTCGGCGATCTTGGCGAAGGCGGGCTCCCGCAGCAGGTGCTGGGCGAGGGTCATCAGGTCACCGGCGGAGGAGTAGTTGCCCTTCTGGTCGAGGCCGACCGGGTTGGCGTAGTGGGTGTGGGAGAGCCCGAGGGCGGCGGCGTAGCGGTTCATCTGGGCGACGAAGCGCGCTTCGGAGCCGGCGGCGGAGATCGCCAGGGTGTGGGCGGCGTCGTTGCCGCTGAGCAGGATCAGGCCGTAGAGGAGGTCGCGGACGCTGATCCGCTGCCCCGCCCGCAGGCCCATCAGCGACTCGCCGTATTCGGCCTCGTAGGGCTGGGCGCGGACGATCTTGCCGAGCGGCAGGTCCTTCATCGCCACGTAAGCGGTCATCAGCTTGGTCGTGCTGGCGATCGGCAGCGACTCGTTCAGCGCGTGCGAGGCGAGGACGTCGCCGCTGCGGGCGTCGATCACGCCCCAGGAGCGGGACTGCAGCTGCGGCGGGCGGTTCGCTTCCTTTGAGGTCGGTTCAGCTGGCGCGGACGCGGCGCCCGCGAACGCGGGCAGCAGCAGACACCCGAGCAGCGCCAGCAGGAGCGCGGCGCCGTTGCGCCGGCGCCTCACTTGAGCTTCAGCGTCTGGCCGGCGATCAGGATCTGCGGATCCACTTCGGGGTTAAGCGCCAGGATCTCGGCGACGGGAACGCCGGTCTTATGGGCGATCGCGGTCAGCGTGTCCCCGGTTTCCACGGTGTAGGTCTTGGCCTTCGTCCGCGGCTGCTTCTGCTTCTGGGCGTGGTGCTTGGAATGGTGGTTGCCGCTGGAGTCGCTGCCGCTCGGCGCCGTCGAGGCGACGATCACGATGGCGACAACCGCCGCGATCAGGGCGAGGGCGGCGGCGATGCGGGCGGCGGCGCTAGTGCGTCTTTCCATGGCGGCGGGACGGGGTCTTCTATCGAAGGAATTGACTGGAGCGGCTGATCGTAGTCGCGCCGGCCCCCGTCAGGCGGTCGATATCTCCCAAACGGCGGCACGGAGGCGCTCGGCGGCAGCCGCGGGGTCGGGATCGGCGGCGATCCCGCGCGAGGCGGCGACAAGCCCGGCGGCGCGGCCGGCGGCGAACGCGGCCCCCAGCAGGTCGGGCTGGCCGCCCTGGGCGCCCACCCCGGGGATGAGGAAGACCGAGCGCGGCATTAGCTCGCGCATGCGGGCGAAGTGCTGCGGCTCGGTGGCGCCGATCACGGCGCCCATCCCGCTGAGGCCGGAGTCACCGAGCAGGCGTCCGGAGAGCTCGTCGACGATCGCCGCGAGGCGCTCGTGCAGCGGCGCCTCGGGCGCCGGCAGGTCCTGGAGGTCGGCGGCACCCGGGTTGCTGGTGCGAACGAGGGCGAAGATTCCCGCACCCGCTTCCTCGGCGGCGGCAAGAAGCGGCTCGAGGGCGTCGCGGCCAAGCAGCGGGTTGGCGGTGAAGGCGTCGGCGCCGAGGCCGGCGACCGGCCCCCACGGGGTCGGGGTCTCCCCCACCAGCGCCTGCCCGTAGGCGGCCGCGGTGACCGGGACGTCGCCGCGCTTGCCGTCGGCGACGATCAGCAGCCTCGCTTCGCGGGCGGCGGCGCAGGCAGCATCTAGCGCCGCCCAGCCGGGAGCGCCAAGGCGCTCGAAGCAGGCGAGCTGCGGCTTCACCGCCACGCAGGCGGGACCGGCTTGCTCGATTAGGAACCGACAGTGCTCGGCTACCGCGGCGGCCGCCTGCTCAGCGGCTGAGGCCTCCGGATCGCCGTTGGCCGTCGCCCCCTCCCCGGCCAGCTTGGCCGGATCGGGGTCGAGGCCGAGGCAGATCTGACTGCGGCGCTCTTCGACGAGCGCCGCGAGTCGATCGGCGAAACAGGTCAGGGTGCGTCAGCTGCCTTTGACCTGGCTCTTCAGAGCCGAACCGGCGGAGAACCGGGGCACTTTGCCGCCCGGGATCGTGATCCTTTCGCCGGTGCGGGGGTTGACGCCCTGGCGCGGGCCGCGCTCGGCGACGTGGAATTTGCCGAAGCCGGTGAAAGCAACCTCCTCACCTGAGCTCAGAGCGCCGGTGATGGCCTCGAGAACAGCATCGACGGCGTCGCTGGCGGCTTTTTTGCTGCCGAGCCGCTCATCGCTAGCAAGTTGGTCCAGAAACTCAGCCTTGGTCACGTCTTAGATCCTCCTCGGGGGTTTGAAGACGGCCGCAATCTAACAGCGCCTACGGGCGTAAGTTTTCGCGCTCTAGAGCCAGACGTCACGAACCACTAATCGCCATCTCGGCGATCAGCAGCGGCGGGGTGCTAACCGAGCCCCCGAAAGGGACCCAGCGCGGCTGTGCTCCGGCGGCGCTTACCGCTCCCAACATGGCCACCAACTCGCCGGCGATCGTGAACTCGCGGACCGGCTCGGCGAGCTGCCCGCCGCGGATGATCCGGCCCGAGGCGCCGACCGAGAAGACGCCGGTGACCGGGTTGACGCCGGAGTGCAGGCCGGCGACGTCGTTGACGAAGACCCCCTCCCCCGCCTCCGCCAGCAGCTGCTCGAAGGAGTGGGAGCCCGGGGCGACGACCAGGTTCGAGGTTGAGACGCTCGGCAGCGAGCGGTAGCTGCCGCGGGCGGCGGAGCCGGTGGAAGCGCCGCCCTCGCGGTTGGCGGTGTAGGTGTCGTAGAGGTAGGAGCGCAGGCGGCCGCCCTCGATCAGGGCGGTACGGCGGCGCGGCACCCCCTCGCCGTCGAAGGGGGCCGAGGCGGGGCCGTCGGGCTCGCGGCCGTCGTCGTGGAGAGCGAAGGCCGCGGATGCGACCTCCTCGCCGAGGCGCCCGGCCAGTGGCGAGCGGCCACGCTGTACCGCTTTGGCGCCGAGGCCGCCGCCGACCAGGCCGACGAAGCTGGCGGCGACCGTGGCGTCGAGGACGACCGGGCAGGAGCGGGACTCGGGCTTGCCGGCGCCGATCATCTCCAGCGCCCGCCGCGCCCCCTCGGCGCCGATCGCCTCCGGGTCGAGGTCACGCGGGCCGCGAGCCAGTCCGAAGCCGAGCCCGGTCTCACGGGCGCCCTCGCCCTCGGCCAGAGCCTGCAGATAGGCGTAACAGGTGGAGCTCTCGTGCTCGCCGGCGACGCCGGTCGAGGAGGCGATCGCCACCTGCTCGGCGGCGTCGGCGTAGACGGCGGTCTCGACCCCAACCAGCCGCGGGTCCGAGTTGAGGGCGGTGCGCTCGACGGTCAGCGCCAGCTCGGCCAGGCGCGAAGCCTCCCATTCCGCGACCGAGGGGTCGCTGAGGCCGGGCAGCGCCTCGATCTCGGCCGGTTGCGGCGGCGCCGCGAACTCATCGGGGTCGGCGACCTCGGCCGCTTCGGCGGCGCGGGCGGCGATCTCCGCCACCCCCGTCTCGGAGAGATCGGTGCCGTAGGCGTAGCCGACGCGGTGGCCGCTCCAGGCGCGAATCCCGACGCCGGTCTGGACTGCCGCGGTCAGGCTCTCAACCTCGCCGCCGTGGACGCGGACCTCGCGGCCACTCTCGCGAGAGACGTAGGCCTCGGCGTCGCTGGCCCCGGCTCCGGTCGCGGCCTCGACGGCGCGGTGCGCGACCGCGGAGAGCTCGCTCACCGTTCGGTCCCGCCGACGGTCAGGGCGCGGAGGCGGACGTGGCCCTGGCCGGTGCCGACCGGGACTTTCTGGCCGCCCTTGCCGCACATCCCCGTCTTCATAAAGAAGTCGTCGCCGACCGCGTCGATCGCCGCCAGCGCGTCGAGGCAGTTGCCGATCAGGGTGGCGCCGCGGCACGGCCTCGTCACCGTCCCGCCCTCGATCAGATAGCCCTCGTTGACGCCGAAGACGAAGTCGCCGGTGGCCGGATCGACCTGACCGCCGCCGAAGGAGACCGCGTAGAAGCCGCGCGGCACCTCGGCGATCATCTGCTCGGGGGTGGCCTCGCCCGGGGCGATGTAGGTGTTGGTCATCCGCGGGATCGGCAGGTGGCGGAAGCTCTCGCGGCGGCCGTTGCCGGTCGAGGCGACACCGGCCCGCTCGGCGGTGAGGTGGTCGTAGAGGTAGGAGGTGATGCGGCCGTCCTCGATCACCAGGGTTTTCTGCGTCGGCTGGCCCTCGTCGTCGATCGCGTCGCTGCCCCACTCGCCCGGCAGGCGGCCGTCGTCGTAGGCGTTCAGCAGCGGCTCGGCGACCCGGTCGCCGAGCTTGTCGAGATAGACGCTGGCGCCCTTCTGGATGTGGTCGGCCTCCAAGCCGTGGCCGGTCATCTCGTGGAAGAGGACGCCGCCGAAGCCGCCGCCGACGACCACCGGCATCGAACCGGAGGGGGCGGGGACCGCGTCGAGCAGGGTCAGCGCCTTCGCCGCGGCCTGCTCGGCGATCTGGGCCGGGTCGTCTTCGAGCAGCTCGTAGCCGCGGTGGGCGCCGAGGGTCTCGGCGCCGGTCTCGACCGACTCGCCGCGGCGGGCGACGGCCTGGGCGCCGATCCGCACCCGGGTGCGGTCATCGCCAGTGAAGAGGCCGTCGGAGTTGGCGATCGCGACCTCGCGCCGGGCCTCGGCGTAAGAAGCGGTGAGCTGGGCGATCTCGGCACCCTTGGCCCGTCCGCGCTCGTCGAGCTCACGCAGCATCGCCGCCTTCTGCGCCGCCGGCACCGCTTCGGGGCGGTGCTCGATCGGCAGCGGCGTCGCCTCCCGCGCCTGCAGCGGCTGCGGCTGGCGACGGTCGCCCTTCAGCGCCGCCGCGGCTTCGTCGGCGGCGCGCTCGAGCTCGGCGGGGTCGAGCCCGTCGACGTGGGCGAAGTAGGTGGTGCCGCCCTCGACGACGCGGACGCCGGCACCCTCCTCGGCGCCGGTCTGCACCGACTCGATCCGCTGCTCGTCGATCGCCAGCACCTGGCCGCGGCGGCGTTCGGCGAAGACCTCGGCGAAGCGGCCGCCGTTGGCGAGCGCGCGCGAGAGGACGCGGGCGGCGACCTCCTCGTCGAGCAGCGGGGTCACCCTCGCGCCCCCTTCCTGTTGCCGGCAACCTCGATCAGCCGGCCGGCGGCGACGAAGAGCTCGGCGCCGGCGGACGAATCCTGGGCGTGGTCGGCGCTGCGGCCGCCGGCGTAGTAAAGGCGGGCGAAGGGCTTGCGGGCGACGCGGCGGCGGCGCATGAAGGCGGCGGCCTCATCGGCGTAAGCGGAGACTCGGTCCAGGAGGATGCGGTGCGGCTTCTGCATCAGCGCGCTCCCGCGGCCAGCTCGCGGAGGATCGAGCGCAGGTCGAATAGCAGCAGCGAGGCGAGCGCGAAGCGCTCGGTGACGGCGACCGCAGCGAGCCCCTCGCCGCGAATCGCGAAGACCTCCCCCTGCTCGGTGGCGATGTGGACCTGCTCGACCGCGGTGTCCTCGGCGGCGTCGGCGGCGTCGAAGAGCGTCGCCGCGTCCTCGGCCCAGCGCTCGGGCTCCCCGCTCGTGACCGCCAGGGCCTCGCCCTCCGGTCCCAGGACCGCGGCCCCGCGCAGGTCGGGCGACATCTCGGCCAGGAAGGCCAGTGCCGCCTCCGCGGACTCACCTGAGGGGACAGTGGCGGCGGCAGCGTCGGGCATCTGCGAAAAACTACCGACCGTGACCCTCGCCCGAGCCTCCTGGATCATCACCGTCGTCATCTGCGCGATCGCCGCGGTCCTCTTCGCCTTCAGCGGCTACACCGGCTACGCGATCACCCTGGTCGCCGTCGGGCTGGCTGCGGGCGTGAACCTCCTGCCCCCGCCCTGACCAAGATCAACCGCCACCTCCTCCGCTTCGCGTCCGGGGGTGGCGGGCTTCGACTCAGCCTGATCTATACGGGCCCTCTTCGCGCTCGCGGAAGGAAGTCTCGGGCTCGACGTGGATCAGGACCTCGGCCTGGGGGACCTCCGCCTCGATCGAGTCGCGCATCTCGTGGGCGAGCTCGTGGGCGCGCTCGAGGCTGGTGCCGGAGCGGTACTGGACGTGGAAGTCGATGTGGCGGCGGGAGCCGGCGCGGCGGGCGCGGAGCTTGTGGTAGCCGGCGACCTCGGGGGTGCGGGCGGTGGCGATCGCCGCCTCGATCTGGTCCATCTCCCGGTCCGGCAGCGCTTCATCGATCAGCACCCCGGAGGAGCGGCGGACCAGGGTCAGGCCCGCCCAGACGATCGCGACGGCGACGATCAAGGCGGTGATCGAATCGAAGGCGGCGATGCCGGTGATGTCGACCACGGCGAGGCCGACGAGGACGCCGGCGGAGGTCATCGCGTCGGTCCGCAGGTGGGCGGCGTCGCCTTCGAGCGCAGGCGAGTCGGTGCGGCGGGCCTGGCGGTAGAGGTAGCTTGAGACGAAGAGGTTGGCGAGGACCGAGAAGCCCATCACCGCGATCCCGAGGCCAACGCTTTCGATCTCGGAGCCGACGACCAGCCGGTGGGTCGCCTCGTAGACGATCACCGCGGCGCCGACCAGGATCAGGATCCCCTCGATCGCAGCCGCCAGGTTTTCGACCTTCTCGTGGCCGTAGAGGTGCTCCTCGTCAGCCGGCTCGTCGGCTTTGCGGACCGAGACGAAGGCGATCACCGAGGCGACGAGGTCGATCAGCGAGTGGATCGCCTCGGTGATGATCGCGATCGAGCCGGTGATCGCCCCGGCGGCCAGCTTCAGCGCGATCAGGGCCGAGTTGGAGGCGATCGAGAGCGCCGCCGCCCGGCTTTTGGCGCTCATGGCGCCGCCTCTGCCTCCAGACCGAGGTGGCGGGCGAGCATCCTCGCCGCCTTGCCGCGGTGGCTGACCGCGTGCTTCTCCTCCGGGGTCAGCTCGGCCATCGTCCTGTGGTCGTTGTGCCCGGTCTCATCGGGGACAAACGCCGGGTCGTAGCCGAAGCCGCCGCTGCCGCGGGGCTCGCGCAGCAGCGTCCCCTCGCAGCGCGCCTCGAAGACGTACTCGTGCCCCTCGGCATCGATCAGGGCGATCGCGCAGACGTAGGCGGCGCGCCGCCCGCCGTCGGCCGCGTCGACTTCGCGCAGCAGCTTCTCGAGGTTGGTCTCGTCGCTGGCGCCTTCGCCGGCGTAGCGGGCCGAGTAGATGCCGGGGGCGCCGCCGAGGTCGGCGGCTTCGATCCCGGAGTCGTCGGCGATCGTCACCGCGCCGGTCGCCGCGTGGGCGGCCCGCGCCTTGATCAGCGCGTTGGCCTCGAAGCTATCCCCGGTCTCCGGCGGCAACTGCACCTCCTCGGGCAGCGGCTGCAGATCGACCCCCGGCAGCAGCTCCGCCATCTCCCCCACCTTGTGCGGGTTGCGGGTGGCGAGGATCAAGGCCGCCCCGCCATCAGGAAGCGACCCGCTCCTGCACCTCCCGCAGGCGGCCGATTCCCTTCTCGGCCAGGCCCAGCAGCTCGTCCAGCGAGGCGCGGGAGAGCGGCGTCCGCTCCGCGGTTGCCTGCACCTCGACCAGGCCGCCGTCCCCGGTCATCACCACGTTGGCGTCCACCTCCGCGTTGGAGTCCTCGCCGTAGTCGAGGTCGCAGAGGGCGCGGCCGTTGACCATGCCGACGCTGACCGCGGCGACCGAGCCGGTCAGCGGCAGCTCGGGCAGGGCTTTCTTGTCAACCAGTTTCTGGAAGGCCTGGCGCAGGGCGACGTAGCCGCCGGTGATCGCCGCGCAGCGGGTGCCGCCGTCGGCTTCGAGCACGTCGCAGTCGACGTAGACGCTGCGTTCGCCCATCGCCCTGAAGTCGACGACGACCCGCAGCGAGCGGCCGATCAGCCGCTGGATCTCGACCCCGCGCCCGTCCTGTTTCCCCTTCGAGATGTCGCGCTGCTTGCGGTCGCCGGTCGAGGCGGGCAGCATCGCGTACTCGGCCGTAACCCAGCCTTTCCCCTTGCCCATCATCCACCGCGGCACCTGCTCCTGGACCGAGGCGGTGCAGATAACCCGCGTCCGCCCGATCGAGATCAGCGCCGACCCGGCCGCGCTTTCCACGAACCCGGGGTCGATCGTCACCGGCCGGATGTCGGCCGGCGCCCTGTCGTAACTACGAGAAGCTGGCATCGCGCGAGTGTTTCATGTGGAGGCCGAGGCGTGGAGCCATCGCGCTCGCGCCGACTGCTCAAAGCGGTTGTCGGACGACACCGGCAGATTGCCGAAGCTTCTGGACCGTGGCCTCCGGATCGGCAGTCTCGATCACGACCTCGCTCAGGGCCGGCCAGCCGGCCCCGCTGGGATCGAGCTTGATGTCGATGACGCGATCGGGATGCTCAAACGAGAGGAACATCCAACGCCCTTTGCGGCGGAACAGGCCGTGCAGGGAGCTTCCGAACGCGAACCCGGCCATCCGCAACAAATGGTCCCGGCGCTCAAAGCGCTCGACGGAGGCATCCAGGACGCGCTCGTATGGGAGGACCAAGCGCCTCCGCAGGGTCTTCAACGGCAGCAGCTTCTTGAAGCTGACGACTACGGCGTCATCCGTGAAATCGAGTTGGCGAAAGGCGCTCATCGCACCACCGATCTTCGCACTCGGACGGTCCGGTGTCAGGTCTTTGATTCCTCCAGCGGTTGCGCCGGCTCGAAATGGAACATCAGCCACTCCTCGAAGAGGACTTCGGCCATCTTCTCCAGGTGGTGGTTGGACACAACCTCGCGCACCCGCGGATCCTTGTAAAGCCTCAAGCAGGCCTGGCATCGGTGCGCGTACATGTCCTCCCACTCGATTTCGGGATCGATTTCCGCAGCCCAGGCGAGGATCTTCTCCGGGCCCTGGACTTTGATCCAACGCTTGAGGAAGTCGTTCCCGGCTCGCTCGTCGGCCTCCTGGATCGAGAGGGATCCCACCCTCCCGAGCTGCAACTCGTCTATGCGTCGGATTCCCAATCCGCAGCAGGCGGCAATCCGGCCATCGGCCTGGACAGTGGTGGTCGTAAGGATGCTGTCGCAACCCGGACAGGCGGAAACGTTGCTTCGATTGACCGCCTGGCCATCCGGATACGAGTAAGTGCGGGAGGGTGAAAGCGGCATCCATGGGCTTTCGTGGATGCTGATCCGGGCCTGCGGGTGGCGCTCGCGCATCTCGAGGAAACCGGGGTGACTCTGGATGTCCTCCCCGCTCAGGGTTCGCCCGTCAACTATCTCGACCATCAAGGCAACCGTCAGGTCATGGGCCGCGCCGGCAGCGATCGCGTGGATCACCGAGTCGACAGGCACAAACCGTGCGTGTTGATCACCCGTGCTGAGGTTCAGCTCGGTCAGGCCCGCTTCGACCCACTCGCCGAGCACCACCGTGGCGTCCTCTTCGGACGCCGCCCACCACCCGTTGGTAACCAACCTGACCGCCATCCCGTGCTCAGCAGCACGGCGAATGCCGAGAGTCAAATGCTCACCTGCCAGCGTGGCCTCGCCTCCGGTGAAGACGACGAGCTCGTAGTCCGCCTGCGCAGCTTCGTCGATCGCCCCCAGCATGTCGTCGATCGGCAGCCAGCTGTTCTCTTTGGGGTGGCTCAGAGTTCCACAGTGCTTGCAGGCCGCCGTACACCGGTAGGTCGGCATGACCGAGAGGATGCGCGAGGGGGCGCGGGGCGGGAACGCGCTCATGCGGAGGCGCCCGGCCCGAGCTCCCCTTTATCCCGAAGTTGCTCGGCGTGCTGGACAAGCTCCTCGTTCAAACCGACCGCGACGCGGCGCAGGTCCTCGCGGTCGAACTGCTCGGAGTCCAGGAGGCCGATCACCACCACCGGAACCACGAACACCGCCACGACCACGACGGCTACCGCGCCGGCCACCGTCGCGCCCACCGTTGCATTGACAGCCACGTTGAAGTTGACCGGCTTCGGTCGAGGAACCTTGAATCGACTCTCCGACAGCAACACCTCGTCCGGAACCTCGTTCGGCAGAAGCTCCTCTTCGGCTCGGGACAGATCCCTGACCTCAAGCTCTTTTGCCAACTCCTCACCGCCATGCTCGAGGATGGCTCCGGCCAGTTCCTGGAAGAGCTCGTCTCGATCGACCGAAAACTCCAGTTTGGCTTCGTCGCCTTTTCCGACGGCCCGGATCTGCTCTTCGTAGCGACGTTGCCGGTCCTCGGCCCAGCGCATGAACCCGGGATTGCCGAGAAGCGAGAAGAGAAACCGGTTCGCTCGATCGATCTCCGTGTCCCGCAGCGGCTCCGGCAGCGTCAGAATCCATTCGCTCACTACACCCGCGGGACTCGTGAGGAATTGCTGCGCCAAGCCCTCCCGCTCCTTCAGTGCCTCGAAGAAGGCGTTTGCTCGGGCGGCCAGACCCGGATACTCGAAGACCAGCAGATCATCCGCCATTTCCAATTCCTCCTGACCCGGAAAACCGGACGGTGGGGTTTAACCGACTATCTCAGCGCAACCAAAAAAGTCAATGAAAAGATGATTAGTCAGGAAGCTATTGTCGAAGGGGGCGCCGCCGAGGCGTACGCCCCCGGCACCTCATTTGAAGGCGACTTTGTCGACCGCCTCCTTGATCTTGTTGACGATCACGTCGGCGAGCTCAGTGCCTTGTTTGCCGTTGAACCCCTTCATCGCCGCGACCATGCCGACCATCAGCAGCGAGACGAGCAGGATCAGGCCGACGTACTCGACGGTCCCCTGGCCCGTCTCCCCCGCCAGCCGCTGAATTTCCCGCACCCGCCAGTTGATCTGGGCGTGCAGGTAGCCGAACGCCTTGTAGAGCATCGAATGCCTCCTTATGAAGTGGATTGGAGGCCGGGATGCTCAGCGGCGCGGGCGCACGAAACAAGACGCGGAAGTGCCAATTCACGCGTTGCTTTGGATAAGAAGTGTGACCTTTAGTAAGGGCCCGTTACTTCAAAGCGGGGATGCGGTAATCAGCGACTTTTGACGATCCTGCCGCCGTGGACGCGCATGGAACGGTCCCCCACGCTTGGCTGAAGGCGGCAATCGTGCTGGCGAACCTGGGAGTTTGGCTGGAGGCCGCAATGAGGGTGGCCGGCTAGCGACGGGTCCTACGGCCGCTGCACTTCCCCCAGATCGATCGCCTTGACAACGGCCCCGGTGCGGGTCGGGGCGTCGAGCTTTTCCATCGCGTTGCGGATGTGGGTGCGGACCGTCTCCGGGGAGAGCACAAGGCGTTTGGCGATCTGCTCGCCCGTCAAGCCCTCGGCCAGCAGGCCGAGGATCTCCGACTCGCGGCTACTCAGTGCCTTCGCCGTCGCGCTTCCGTTGCCGTTGCCTTTGCGGAAGCTGGGATCGAAGTAGCGGCCTCCCCGCCATACCTCGCGCAGGGCATCGACCAGCACCGACAGTCCCGCCGGCTTGGCGACGAGGCCGCGGGCGCCGGCGCGGTAGGCCGCCTCCAGCAGGTCGGGGTCGCTGAGGCCGGTGTAGATGACGCATTTGGAGCCGACGCCGTTGCCGCTGATCCGCCGCACCAGCTCGGTGCCGCGTTCGTCCGGCAAGTCGACCCCGACCACCGCCAGGTCGGGCTGGTGCTCCCGGATCACCTCCTCACCGCGCGCCGCGGTCGTCGCGCAGCCGAGGACGCTGAAGCCGCGCCGTTCCAGCAGCACCGCTAGCCCGTCCCGCAATGCCTCGTGCTGCTCAACCAAGACCAGAGACGGACTCCCGCTCGTCTCCATGTTTTCCCTCCTACCTTGGGGTGCCGTGCCTGACTGGCTAGCCGGTCAATTACCCACAAGGATTTTGAGAGAAACGCGGGGCGGGACCAAGAAGGAGTAGCGGATTGAAATGTTAAAAAGCCGCTCGTGCAAACCCTCGATGGCAGGCTCCTCGATTGGCGCGACATAAAGGATGAGTTCGAGTGGGACACGCTCCTGCTCGGCAACGGTATGAGCATCAATGTCTGGGAGCCATTCGGCTACCGCGCTCTCTTCGACAAAGCAAAGGCGGACCATCTCACCGGTCCGGACCGGAGACTTTTCGAGCACACGCCGAACTTCGAGCGGGTGCTTGGCGACCTCCTGACGGCGATGAGAGTCAATGACGCTCTGGATCTGCCGACGAAGCCCTTGCTGGAGCGCTACCGCCACATCCAGCGTGCGCTTGCCGTTGCCGTCAAGGCTGTCCACATCAACAGAGAAGGCGTCCCCCTTTCAACCCGCAAGGCGCTCAGGCGCTCCCTCCTCGACTACGAATGGGTCTTCACCACGAGCTACGACCTGCTCCTTTATTGGGCTATGGGGTGTGAGGGCTTCGACCCTTTCATGGACCACTTTCGCTACGGCGGACGCTGCGAGTTCGACCCCAAAAGAGTCGATGTCCCCGCCGGCTCCATCCCCGTCTACTTCCTCCATGGCGCATTGCATCTCATAGTCGGAGGCGCCGGAGCCACGTGGAAGCTCACGCAGCGCAATCTGGACTCTCTCTTGGATCAGTTTGGAAGGCCGATCAAGGGCGATCAGCGCGCCCGGCCCCTTGTCGTCACGGAGGGATCGTCCGGCGACAAGCTGGCAGCTATCGAGGGCAATGTCTATCTCTCACATGCCCGAGAACGATTGGCTCAACGCCCACTTCCGCTCGTCGTCTTCGGAAGCAGCCTCAGCGCGCAAGACGCACATCTGGCCGAAGCGTTGAACGAGAACCCGGAACGCCCGGTGGCTGTGTCGATGCTGCCTGGCTCCGAGGAGGACCTGCTGGCGCAAAAGGTGGAGATCTACGGCAGGGTCAACGCACAGCCACTGCTGTTTTTCGACGCCACCACTCATCCCCTGGGCGACCCTGCGCTGCAGGTGCCAGCGAAGGAGTAGTGCTAGGCGGCCGCTCGCCGGCTGCGCCGGTTGACGCTGTCAGCGGACACGATCTTTCCGGTGCGATTGACGACGCGGACTTCTCCGCCCCCTTCGCGGAGCGTGAGCTCACGAGCGGCCTTCACAGCCTCTTTCTTCGTGGCGCCGTGTGCGGTCGCCCGTTGGTGGCCCTCCTTCACGACATCCCAGCCGGCACCATGAGCCTTCTTCACATAGCGGTTGCTTCCCATCTGCCTCTCCTTGAGCAAGTCTTTTCTCGACCCTACGTTAGCTACCGGCGGACGTTTACCGGAACGCCTGGATGCCGGTGACGGCGCCGCCGATGACCAGCGCATGGACGTCGGCGGTTCCCTCGTAGGTGACGACCGACTCGAGGTTGTTCATGTGCCGGATCACCGGATACTCGAGCGTGACCCCGTTGGCACCGAGGACCTGGCGGGCGTTGCGGGCGATCTCCAGCGCCCCGTTGACGTTGCCGAGCTTGCCGAGGCTGACGTGCTCGGGCCGCAGGGTGCCGGCGTCCTTCATCCGCCCCAGGTGGATGGCTACCAGGGTCGCCCGGTTCACCTCCAGCACCATCTGCGCCAGCTTCTGCTGCTGGATCTGGAAGGAGGCGATCGGGCGGTCGAACTGGGTCCGCTCGAGGGCGTACTCGAGCGCCGCTTCGTAGCAAGCGCGTCCCGCCCCAGCCGCGCCCCAGACGATCCCGTAGCGGGCCTCGTTGAGGCAGGAGAGCGGGCCTTTCAGCGAGCTGACCCCGGGCAGGACCGCGTCGGCCGGCAGCCGCACGTCGTCGAGCAGCAGCTCGGAGGTGATCGAGGCGCGCAGCGAGAGCTTGCGGTGGATGTCCTGGGTGGTGAAGCCCTTGGTCCCTTTCGGGACGAGGAAGCCGCGCACGCCCTCGTCGGTTTGCGCCCAGACGACCGCGACCTCGGAGGCCGAGCCGTTGGTGATCCACATCTTCTGCCCGTGCAGGATCCAGTCGGAGCCGTCGCGCCGCGCCCGCGTCCGCATCGAGCCCGGGTCGGAGCCGGCGTCGGGCTCAGTCAAGCCGAAGCAGCCGAGCGCCTCGCCGGCGGCCATCCGCGGCAACCACTCCTGTTTCTGCTCCTCGGAGCCCCAGCGCCAGATCGCGTACATCGCCAGCGAGCCCTGGACCGAGACGAGGCTGCGGATGCCGCTGTCCCCCGCCTCCAGCTCCATGCAGGCGAGGCCGTAGGCGGTGCCGCTGGCGCCCGCACAGCCGTAGCCGTCCAGGTGCATCCCGAGGACGCCGAGCTTGCCGAGTTCCGGCGCCAGCTCGCCCACCGGGACGCTCGCCTGCTCGAACCACTCGCCCACGTTCGGCACCACCTTGTCGCGCACCCAGGCGCGGACGGTGTCGCGGATGTCGCGCTCCTCGTCGGAGAGCAGCGAATCGAGGGCGAGATAGTCGGCGGGCTTGATCGGCGGCGCGGCGGTTGTTGATGACATGTGGCGTCCTTGATGTCGGAGGTGTGGCGGCTGCGGGGTCCTAGGATCGTGAACTAATGGCCGACTCGGCGCTAGGGCGACTGCAGATCCTCGACTTCTCGCGGGTCCTCGCCGGGCCGCTGGCGACGATGACCCTGGCCGACCTCGGCGCCGAGGTGACCAAGGTCGAGCGGCCGGGGAAGGGCGACGACACCCGCTCCTGGGGACCGCCCCACGACGCCGAGGGCGAGGCGACCTACTTCCAGGCGGTCAACCGCAACAAGCGCAGCCTCGTCCTCGACCTCGGGGACGCGGGCGACCTGGCGGAGGCGCGGCGGCTCGCCCTCGCGAGCGACGTCGTCGTCGAGAACTTCCGGCCGGGAGTGATGGCGAAGCTCGGGCTCGACTACGAGAGCCTGGCGGCGGAGAACCCCGGCCTCGTCTACTGCTCGATCACCGGCTTCGGCGGCGCCGGGGCGGGCGCCGAGCTGCCGGGGTACGACCTCCTGGTGCAGGCGCTCGGCGGCCTAATGAGCATCACCGGCGAGCCCGAGGGGGAGCCGCTGAAGGTCGGCGTCGCCCTGGTCGACGTGATCGCCGGCCTCTACGCCGCGGTCGGCATCCTCGCCGCGCTCGAGCACCGCCGGGCGAGCGGCGAGGGACAGCTGGTCGAGGTCGACCTCCTCTCCGCCCTGCTCGCCGGCCTCGTCAATCAGTCCTCCGCCTACACCGTCGCCGGCGTCGTCCCCGGGCGGATGGGCAACCGCCATCCCAGCATCGCCCCCTACGAACTTCTGCGCTGCGGCGAAGGCGAGCTCGTTCTCGCGGTCGGCAACGACCGCCAGTTCCGCGAGCTCTGCGAGACGATCGGGGAGCCGGCGCTCGCCGACGACGAGCGCTTCGCCACCAACCCGGCTCGGGTCGAGAACCGCGCCGAGCTCCAGCTCCTGCTCGAACGAGCGCTGGCGGCCCGTCCCGCTGCCGAGTGGGTGGAGCTGCTGCGCGCGCGCCGCGTCCCCGCCGGCGTCGTCAACGACGTCGGCGCCGCCTTCGAGTTCGCCGCGGCAATCGGCCTCGACCCGATCGTCGAGGTCCTCCGCGAGGACGGCCCACCGGTCCGCCTCCCCCGCAACCCGATCAAGCTCTCGAAGACGCCGGCGAGCTACCGCCTGCCACCGCCGCGGCTACCCTGACGCCGGTGCGGGTCCTCGTCGTCACCAACTTCATGCCCGACGCCGGAGCGCCGCAGCGCGGGCGCTGGGTCCGCGACCAGGTCGACGAGATGCGGCAGCGCGGGATCGAGGTTGACCTCTTCGAATTCGCCCGCGGCCGCAGCGAGTACGCGCCGGCGACGCGGCGGCTGCGGGCGCTGCTGCGGCGGGAACGCTTCGACCTCGTCCACGCCCACTACGGGCTGGCGGGATGGGTGGCGCGGCTGGCCGGGGCGCGGCCGCTGGTCGTCACCTTCCACGGCACCGACGTCCGCCACCACCTGGTCGGGCACCTCTCGCGCCGGCTCGCCTGGCGGGCGGACCTCGTCGCCGGGGTTTCGCGGGCGCTGTTCGAGGAAGAGGACGGGCGGCCCGGCCTCCCTCCCGTCCCCGGCTCGGCGGTCCTCCCCTGCGGCCCCGACCTGCGGCGCTTCGGGCCGCAGCCGCGGGCGGAGGCGCGGCAGGCGCTCGGGCTCGACCCGGACGGCCGCTTCCTCTTCTTCCCCGCCAACCCGGCGCGACCGGAGAAGCGCCACGACCGCGCCGCCGAGCTCGCCGCTGCCTGCGGCGCCGATCTCCTCAACGGTGGCTCGATCGAGCCCGAGCAGATGCCGCTGTGGATGAACGCCGCCAACGCGGTCCTCGTCACCTCCGACTACGAGGGTTTCGGGATGGCGACGGTCGAGGCGCTCGCCTGCGACGTCCCGGTGCTCTCGACCCCGGTCGGGATCGCCCCCTACGCCCTCGGCGGCGTCGACGGCTGCCTCAGCCATCCGTTCGACCTCTCTATATGGAGCGGCGTCGCCAAGCGCCACCTTGAGAGCTCAGATCCGCGTGTTCGCGGCGCCGCCCGCGCCGCCACGCTCTCGGCCGCGGCGATGGCCGAGCGGGTGATCGAGGCCTACCGCGCGGTTCTGAACAACTGAGGGCGTGCGTGGCCAAGCAGGTCAAGGACGCAAGGAGGGAGTGTGCTCTGCACATGACCGACTGAGGACGCAGAGATGCGCCGTGCCACGCGCGGCCTGGGGCGTAATAGATTGCGAACACATGAGCGCTGAGACCAGTCCCGCCGACGACAACCTCGAGAGCCGGATCCGCGAGGCGGAGCGGCGGCTGGAGGAGGCGGCGTCGCTGGCCGCCGAGGCCGAGCGCCGGGCCGAAGAGGAGATCAAGGCGCTGGAAGCCGACCTCGAGCGCGAGCGCGGCGAGAAGGAGCAGGCGCTCGCCGCCGCCGAGCAGCGGCTGGGCGAGATCGAGGCCCAGGTCGAGGCGGCCGAGAAACGGGTCGAGGCGGCCGAGAGCCGCGCCGCAACCGTCGAGGCCACGGTCGCCGACGAGCTGGCGCGGGCGCGCGAAAGCGCGGCGCGGTGGCTACAGGAGCAGCTCGACGCGCTGAGCCGAGAGGCCGAGGGCCGATAGCGCCATCGGCAGGGCCATCGGCTGATTTCGACGTCGCCGTCGTCGGCGGCGGCGCCGCCGGTCTCTGGAGCGCGCTGCGGGCGGCCGAGCTCGGGGCCCGGGTCTCCCTCGTCTCCCGCACCCCGCTGAGCGAGAGCGCCAGCTTCTGGGCCCAGGGTGGGCTGGCGGCGGCGCTCGAACCCGACGACTCTCCCGACCTCCACGCCGCCGACACGATCGCCGCCGGCCGCGGCCTCTGCCGCACCGCGGCGGTGCGGGCGCTGGTCGAGGAGGCGCCGGCCGTGGTCCGCGACCTGCTCGCCCGCGGCGTCGTCTTCGACGTCGACCACGAGGGGAGGCTGGCGCTGGGGCTCGAGGGCGGCCATACCCACCGCCGCATCGTCCACGCCGGCGGCAGCCAGACCGGCCACGAGATCACCTCGAAGCTGGCGGCGATGGTGGCCGCGCAGGAGCGGATCGAGGTGATGGAGCGGACCTCGGCCCTGGCGCTGTGGAGCGACGGCGAGCGCTGCCACGGCGTGGTGACGAGCGCCGGGCTGGTCGGCGCGCCGGCGACGATCCTCGCCACCGGTGGCGCCGCGGCGCTGTGGCGGCGGACGACCAACCCGCGCGGGGCGATCGGGGCCGGCCCGGTTCTCGCCTCCCTCGCCGGCGCCGACCTCGCCGACCTCGAGTTCTGCCAGTTCCACCCGACCGCGCTGGCGATCCCCGGCACCCCCCACGACGGCGTCCTGATCACCGAGGCGATCCGCGGCGAGGGCGCGAAGCTGCTCGGCGCCGACGGCGAGCGCTTCACCGACGAGCTCGCCCCGCGCGACGCGGTGACGGCGGCGATCCTCGAGCAGATGCGGGTCGACGGGACCCCCTCGGTCGACCTCGACCTCCGCGAGATCGACCCCGCCCGCTTCCCCAACGTCTTCGCCTCGCTCGCCCAAGCCGGGCTCGACCCGCGGACAAAGCCGGTGCCCGTCGCCCCTGCCGCCCACTACACGATGGGCGGGATCGCGGTCGACATCGACGGCCGCTCCTCCCTCCCCGGCCTCTACGCCGTCGGCGAGTGCTCCTGCACGGGCCTGCACGGCGCCAACCGCCTTGCCTCCAACTCGCTCAGCGAGTGCTTCGTCTTCGGCGAGCGCGCCGCCACGGCATCGCTGGGCGAGGAGGCCGCGCCTACGCGCCCCGAGCCGCCCGAGTGGCGCTTCGACCCGCCGAGCGACGAGACCCGCGGCGCCGTCTGGCGCTATGCCGGGCCGATGCGCAACCCCGACGACCTGGCGCGGCTGATCTCCAACCCATACCCGCTGGCGCGGGCGCTCGCGGCCAGCGCCCTCAACCGCCGCGAGTCCCGCGGCGGCCACCTGCGCCGCGACTGCCCGGGGATCAACCCGCGCCTCGACGGCATCCACGTCGTCGTCCATCCCGACGGTGGCGTCAGTGAGGAGAAATGGTTTTAAGGCTGTCTGACCAAGCAGAGCAAGGACGCAGGGAGCGTGGCGTGCTCTGCACGCGAGTGACTGAGGACGCCGCTATGCGCCGCGTCAGACGGCCTTAAATGCTTCTGGGAGTCGACGTGGGCGGCACCTTCACCGACGCCGTCCTGCTCGACGGCGGCGACGTCCACACCGCCAAGGTCCCGACGACGCCGCGGGAGGAGCAGGCGGGGGTGATGCAAGCGGTCGAGGCGGTGCTCCGTCGGGCAGGCGCTGCTTCAAGCGACATCGATGTCTTCGCCCACGGGATGACCGTCGGCACCAACGCGCTGCTGGAGGAGCGCGGGGCGCGGACGGCGCTCGTCGCCACCCGCGGCTTCGCCGACCTGCTCGAGATCGGGCGCCAGGACCGGCCCCACCTCTACCGCCTCTGCGCACCGAAGCCGGCGCCGCTGGTCCCCGACGGGCTGCGCTTCGAGGCGGTGGAGCGGGTCGGGCCGGAGGGGGTGGTCGAGCCGCTCGCCGAGGGCGAGCCGGAGCGGCTGGCGGCGGCGATCGCCGCATCCGGCGCCGAGGCGGTGGCGATCTGCCTGCTCTTCTCCTACCTCGATCCCGGCCACGAGCAGCGGATCGCCGCGGCCCTGCGCAAGCGCCTCCCGGGCGTACACGTCTCCGCCTCGCACGAGGTCCTGCCCCGCTTCCGCGAGTACGAGCGCTGCTCGACCACGGTGATCGACGCCTACCTGAGCCCGCTGCTCGGCAGCTACCTCGGCCGCCTCGGCGAGGCGTCGGCGGAGGCGGGGCTGCCACAGCCGCTGGTGATGCGCTCCTCCGGCGGCGTCGCCCCGGCGGCCGAGGCCGGCCGCGCCGGCGCCTGGAGCGTCCTCTCCGGCCCGGCCGGCGGTGCCGTCGGCGCCGGCCTGCTGGCGCGGCTGAGCGGGGACGGCAACGCCCTCGGCTTCGACATGGGCGGGACCTCGTGCGACGTCTGCGTGATCGAGGACGGCGAGGTGCGGCGCACCGACTCCCGCGAGATCGAGGGCCGGCCGATCCAGCTGCCGATGGTCGACGTCCACACGGTCGGCGCCGGCGGCGGCTCGATCGGCTGGCGCGATTCAGGCGGCGCCCTCCGAGTCGGCCCCCAGTCGGCGGGGGCGGATCCCGGCCCCGCCTGTTACGGCCGCGGCGGCACCGAGCCCACGGTCACCGACGCCAACCTCCTGCTCGGCCGTCTCGCCGGAGACACGAAGCTGGCGGGCGGCGTCGCCCTTGACGCCGAGGCTGCTGAGAGGGCGGTCGCCGAGCTCGGCCGCACCCTCGACCTCGATCCGCTGCAGACCGCCGCCGGGATCCTGCGCGTCGCCAACCAGGAGATGGTGCGGGCGCTGCGGGTGGTGACGGTCGAGCGTGGCGTCGACCCGCGCGGGTTCGCCCTGCTCCCTTTCGGCGGCGCCGGACCGATGCATGCGGCGGCGATCGCCGCCGAGCTCGGGATCGACTCGATCCTCTGCCCGCGCGCCGGCGGCGTCCTCTCCGCCCTCGGCCTCTGCGCCTCCGAGCGCCGCCGCGACACCGCCCGGACGCTGATGCTGAGCGGCGACGAGCTGACCGCGGAGCGGATCGCGGCCGAGGTAGGGGCGATGGTCGCCGAGGCGAGCGCCGGACTCGAGGAGGAGGCGGAGGCACGGGTCGTCTACCAGCTCCGCTACGCGGGGCAGGCCTTCGAGCTGCCGGTCCCGGGGCCGGTCGATCCCGATCCCGCCGAGCTGGTCGAGGGCTTCGAGCGCGCCCACGAGGAGCGCTACGGCCACCGGGACCCCGAAGGCGAAGTCGTCCTCGTCGACGTCGACCTCGCCCTGGTGGTGCCGGGCCCGAACCCGCGGCCGGCCGCCTCAGAAGAGGCCGAGCCCGAGCGCAGCTCCCGCCGCGTCCACTTCGACGGCGAGTGGATCGAGACGCCGGTGCTCCGCGGCGAGCCGGCAGCCGGCAGCGAGATGGAAGGCCCAATCGTCTTCGAGCTCCCCGAGGCCACCTTCGTCCTCCCGCCCGGCTGGTGCACCCGCGTCGACGACAACGGCACCCTGATCGCGCGGTCCCTTTCGGTCGCGGAGCGCCCGAAAAGGACGGCGGGATAACGCGATGGACCCGATAGCGCTGCAGGTGCTCGTCGGCGGGCTGCGCGCCGCCTGCGACGAGATGGGAGCGACGCTGATCCGCTCCGCCTACTCGGCGAACATCAAGGAGCGGCACGACTGCTCGACCGCGCTCTTCGACGCCGCCGGTGAGCTGGTGATGCAAGCCGAGCACATTCCCGTCCACCTCGGCTCGATGCCCGACGCGGTCGCCGCCGTCCTCGCCGAGGAGCAGCGCCCGGGCCTCGGCTGGATCCTCAACGATCCCTACCGCGGCGGCACCCACCTGCCCGACATCACCCTCGTCTCCCCCGTCTTCGCCGACGGCGAGCTGCTCGGCTTCGCCGCCAGCCGCGCCCATCACGCCGACGTCGGCGGCCCGACCCCGGGCGGCATGCCCGCCTTCTCGAAAGCGCTGGCGGAAGAGGGCGTGGTGATCCCGCCGACGGCGGCGACCGAGGAGAGCCTGGCCCAACTCGCTTCGCAGATGCGGATGCCGCGCCAGCGCCTCGCCGACCTACGCGCCCAGCAAGCGGCGAACCGGATCGGCGAGCTGCGCCTGGGCGAGCTGCGCGAGCGCCTCGGGACCGCAGGCCTGCGCGAAGGCATGACCGAGATCCTCGCCTACACCGAGCGCCGCACCAGGGCAGCGCTGGCCAAGCTGCCGGACGGCACCTACGAGGCCGAGGACGTGCTCGAAGCCGACTGGGAGGGACGGGAGCGCGACCTGCGCCTGCGGCTCGCGGCGACGATCGCGGGCGACAGGCTGCGCCTCGACTTCAGCGGCACCGACGAGCAGGTCGAGGGCAACCTCAACTGCCCGCTCTCGGTAACCAAATCGGCCGCCTTCTTCGCCGTCCGCGTCCTCGCCGACCCCGAGGCGCCTCCCTCCGCCGGCGCCCACCGGCCGATCGAGGTGACCGCGCCGCCCGGCTCGCTCCTCAACGCCCGTTTCCCCGCCGCGGTCGCCGCCGGCAACGTCGAGACCTCCAGTCGCGTCGCCGACCTCGTCATCGCCGCTCTCTCCCAGGCGCTCCCTGGGCCGGCCCAGGGCCAGGGGACGATGAACAACCTCACTCTCGCCAACGACGACTTCACTTATTACGAGACGCTCGGCGGCGGCCAGGGCGCCTGCCCCGACGCCGACGGCCCCAGCGCGATCCACGTCGCGATGTCGAACACGCTGAACACCCCGACCGAGGCGCTGGAGACCGAGTTCCTACTGCGGGTGCGCGAGCTCTCGCTACGGCGCGGCAGCGGCGGCGCCGGTGACCATCCCGGCGGCGACGGCATCGTCCGCGAGATCGAAGCGCTGGTGCCGATGCAGTTCACCCTGATCACCGAGCGCCGCCGCCACGCCCCGCAGGGCCGCGGAGGCGGTGAGGACGGCGCCCCCGGCCGCAACCTCCTCAACGGCGAGGAGCTCCCGAGCAAGGCGGCGGGATCGATGGCTCCCGGCGACCGGCTGCGGATCGAAACTCCAGGCGGCGGCGGGCACTCCCAAGTGTGACGTTCGCCACCTTAACCGGACAAAACCGCATCTTTCGCGGTTTTTTAGTTGAAATTTCGCTGCACCTCTCTAGAATGCGCGCCTCCGGGCGGGTGCAGACGGCCTGTACACCAGGCTGAACACGGGTGCCCAGCTCCTAGAACAAGCAATTTAGAACTTACGAACTTCTCGCAGGACTACTTCAATGCCGATCGCTCTAAAGGAATGGGCAGTAACCGTTCGCGCTCTCGCCGAGGGTGAGCAGCTGCTGACGATGCGCAAGGGCGGCATCCGCGAGGAGAACAAGCACTTCGAGCTCGAGCACGAGCGCTTCTTCCTCTACCCGACCTTCGACCACCAGCGGAACGACCTGGTCCGCGAGTCCCACCACCCGGAGCTGCGCCGCGCGCTCGAGGAGGGTGTCTGGCCCGACGAGGAGCCGCCGCCGAAAGCGCTGCTCCAGGACGGCGGCATCCCCCAGCCCGACCGCGTCCGCCTGCGCGCCTGGGCCGAGGTCGTCGACCACGTGACGATCAATGACCGCCGCACCCTCGACTCGCTCTCGCCCTATTACATCTGGACCCCGGACTACGCCGAAAAGCGGCTCGCCTGGAAGCGCCGGCACCCGCTCCACGTCCTCCTCCTGCGGGTCCACCGGATCCCGCGCCCGGTCACCGTGCGGGTCCGCGACGAGTACCACGGCTGCCGCTCTTGGGTCGAGATCGACCGCGACCTGCCCTTCGAGGGCACCCCGGTGATGGCCGACGAAGAGTTCGACCGCGCTCGCGAAGAGATCCACGCCCGCTGCGGCTCCGGCGAACCTGCGCTCGTCTGACCGGCGCATACCGGCGTCCTCCCTCGCTCACGTGCAGAGCACGCTTCGCTCAGTGCGTCCTTGGTCTGCTTGGTCAGTCGAGCGCAGAGGTTAATCTCGCTTCATGTCGTGGGTCGAAACTGAGTCGCTGAGCTTCACTGCGCGGCACGACTCCGACGACTCCTCCTACGCAGAGCGGACGCTGGACCGGCTCGAGCACCTGCGGCTGCGGCTCGAAGACCGCTTCGACCAGATCCCGGAGGAGGTGACGATCGTCGTCCACACCAACCCGCTCTGGCTGACGGCCGCCCATCCCTTCCTTCCCGCCGCCCGCTGGTCGGCCGCCCCCGCCGGCCGCCGCTACCTCGCCGGCTGGCCGATGTCGACCGAGCTGCACGTCCTCAATGACACCCACATGGAACGCCGCGCCGCCGGCGACGACTCCTACGAAGCCCTTCGCGGCACCGCCGAGCGCCTCTACGCGCAGATGACGGTCGCCGTCAACAACACCGCCCTGCCTCCCTCCTGGACCCCCCGTCGCTTCGTCCGCTACCTGCGCTGGGCCTGGCTGGTCGAGGGCGGCGCTCAGTACTTCTCCCGCCAAGTCGGCCTCTACCGCGCCGCGGTGATCCGCCGCCTGCGCGAGAGCGCCCGCCCCTCCTTCCCGCCCTCGCGCCGCGACGCCGTCATCCTCGGCGGCACGATCTTCGACCTGCTCGAGAACGAGCGCGGCCCGGAGGCCTGCGAGCGCCTCGTCGCCAAGCTCCTCCCCCAAGGACCCGAGGTCCAACTCGAAGACGCCTTCGACGCCCGCCTCCGCGAGATCGAGGAAGCCTGGCGCGACTACCTGCGCGAGATGGTCCGCGGCCCGGTCGCCGTCAGGTGAGCTGGTAGAGCAGCCAGGAAAGGGCGAAAGCACCAAGGACGGCGATGCCGATCCAGAAGGCGAGCTTGGCCGGCGAGGTGACACCGGTTTCGCCGCGCGCCAGCCGCTGTTCCTCTTCCAGCCTCGCCTGCTCCTGATCCTCGTCCTCGACGAACGTTTCCGCCAGCACCTCGCGCGCTCGTTTTGCGGCTGCAGCCGCGACCATCACGTCGACCGGGCCCGGCATGTAGGAGGCGCCGGGACCTGGCAGCACCTGCTGCAGGACGCTCGGGATGTCGGCCTCCATCAGGAGGCCCTGGATCAGCTCGGCCTCGGGCCGGGTGCGGGCGAAGGCGACCTTGACGAGGCGGTCGCCGTTGCCGCCGCCGCCTCCACCGCCCTCGTCGTCACCGCCGCCGAAGTCGCCGCCGCCGCCCTCGGCGCCGCGTTTCTGAACGCTGCCGCTGGGGTTACGAGACGTCGAGATCGACATCGGCGATCTTCATGTCCGTGAGCATGTAGCCCTTGACGTCGGGGGCGTCGTCGTGCTCGAGCGAGACGATCACGTAGACCTGTTCGGGCCACATCACCGCCTCGTTGACGTCGGTCTGCGAGGGATAGGCGGCGCTGCGGGTGTGCGAGTGGTAGATCGCGACGAGGTCTTCGCCGGCGTCTTCGATCGCCTTCAGCGCGTCGTACTGACCCTGCGGATCCATCTCGTAGCGCAGCGGGCTCGCCGCGGCGTTCTCGACCCGCACCACCCGGGTCGCCGCGCCGTCCCGCCCACCGATCATCCCGCAGCACTCGTTCGGGAAATCCTCGCGCGCGTGCGCGACCATCTCGTCGATCAGGGCCTGCGAGATCTTCATCGGCCCCAGACTCTAGGCCGACCTACCACCAAACGGTGGAGTCGAGGTTTTCGATCTCCTCGATCGGCTTGGTGTATACGCCGGAGGAGAGGTACTTCCAGCCGTCGTCGGGGATGATGAAGACGACGTTGCCGCCGTCGAGCTCGCCGGCGATGCGGTTGGCGATGTAGGCGATCGCGCCGGCCGAAACGCCGGCGAAGACGCCCTCCTCGTGAAGAAGCTTCTTGGTCCAGACGATCGCGTCGCGGTTGGAGACCATGATCTTGCGGTCGAGCAGCGAGAGGTCGATGATCGGCGGGATGAAGCCATCGTCGAGGGAGCGCAGCCCTTGGACGAGCTCGCCCTGTTTCGGCTCGGAGGCGACGATCAGCGTCTCCGGATTGGCCTCCTTGAGCCGGCGGCCGTTGCCCATCAGGGTGCCGCCGGTGCCAAGACCGCCGACGAAGGCGGTGACCTCGTCGAGCTCGTCGAGGATCTCCAGCGCGGTGCCGTTGTAGTGGGCGAGCGGGTTGGCCTCGTTGCCGTACTGGTAGGGCATGTAGTAGCCCGGTTCCTCGGCCATCTCCAGCGCCACCTCGACGGCGCCGTTGGAGCCCTTGGCGCCCTCCGAGTAGACGATCTCCGCCCCATACATCCGCAGCAGCTCGGTCCGCTCCTCGGTGACGTTGTCGGGCATCACCACCTTCAGCGGGTAGCCCTTGCGACGGCAGATCATCGCCAATGCGATGCCGGTGTTGCCGGAGGTCGGTTCGAGGATCGTGTGCCCCGGTTCAATCGCCCCTTCGGCCTCCGCAGCCTCAATCATTGACTTTGCCACCCGGTCCTTGACCGACCCGGTCGGGTTGTGCCCCTCGAGCTTCGCGTAGATCCGCACCTCGGGCTTCGGCGAAAGCCGCGGCAGCTCGACCAGCGGCGTGTTGCCGATCGACTCGACGATGTTGCCGAAGCGCCCGCCGCAGGGTTTGTTCAGTAGCTCGTCGCTCATGCCCGCCATTACTTCAGAAAGTGTAGCGGGGGTCTGCTACCTCGGGGCCGGGATTCGAAAGCACCTGCACTGGGCATGTAACAGCGCAGCTTGTATGTTCGGCTGGCACGTCCGGCAACCCTGGATCGGAGGAACAGGAATGAAGAAGACCCGGTTGGCCGCAATCTTCGCGGTCCTCCTGCTCGCACTCGCCTCAGTCGCAGTCGCGGGCTGCGGTGGCGGCGGCGACAGCACCAGCAGCGGTGGTGGCGGTGGCGAAACCAGCAGCGAAAGCGGCGGCGGTGAACCGCTGAGCGTTGGCTCGGACATCCCCTATCCCCCGTTCGAGCAGGGGAAACCCGGCAACTACACGGGCTTCGACATCGAACTGATGGAAGCGATCGCCGAAAAGATGGGCCGCAAGGCGGAATTCCAGGACACCTCGTTCGAAACGATCTTCCGCGACGTCGCCCAGGGCAAGTTCGAAGCCGTGATCTCAGCGGCGACGATCACCGAAGAACGTGAGCAGGCGGTCGACTTCTCCAACCCCTACTACCTCTCCGAACAGGCGGTCCTGGTCAAAGAAGGAAGCGACATCAAATCGCTGAAAGATCTCGACGGCAAGACCGTCGCCGCCCAGCAGGGGACCACCGGCCTCGAACTCGCCAAGGAAGAACTTGGCGGCAGCGAAATCCGGCCCTACCCCGAAGGCCCCGACGCGGTCAACGCGCTCAAGGCGGGCACGGTCGAAGGCGTGATCATCGACGCGCCGGTCGCCCAGAACGCGGTCGAAAAATCCGGCGGCGTTGAAATCGCCGAAAAAGTGCCGACCGAAGAAACGTACGGAATCGCCGTCGCCCAGGGCGAAACCGAACTGCTCGAAGAAATCAACAAGGCGCTGAAGGAAGTCGAGCAGGAAGGCACTTACAAAACGATCTACGAAAAGTGGTTCCACCTCGAACCGCCGAAGGAAATCGAAAGCGAAACCCACGAAGCCGAATAAGCACTCGGCTCAAGAGTTGAGATGAAGCGGAAGGGGCGCCATGATGGCGCCTCTTCTTTTCCCCGGGAGCCAGCAGGAGCGAGAGATGAGCGAATTTTTCCATCAGTACTTCGACTTCACGGTCATGGGAGACCACTTCAGCGAAGTGCTGGAAGGGTTCTTCAAAAACCTGCTGCTTTTCGCGGTGGTCGTGCTGCTGGCGCTGCTCTGGGGGCTGATCCTCGCCCTGATCCGGCAGCTGCCGGGGAAAAAATTCGCCCCGCTCCGCTTCCTCACGATCGCCTACATCGACGTCCTGCGGGCGATCCCGATCCTGATCATCCTGCTGCTGATCTCCGGCGGCATCCCCTACCTCGAGTTCATCCCCAAGGACATCCGCATCCCCCACTGGTTCGGGCAGCCCGACCCCTTCTGGTACAGCGTCCTCGGCCTGACGCTGGTCTACGGCGCCTACATGGCCGAGGTCTACCGGGCGGGGATCGAAGCGGTGCCGGGCGGCCAGTTCGAGGCGGCGCGCTCGCTGGGTATGAGCTACGGCAAGGCGATGCGCCACGTCGTCGTCCCTCAGGCGGTGACGAAGATCCCGGCGCCGATGCTGAACGAAATGATCTCGCTACTAAAGGACACGACCCTCGCCAGCGTCGTCGCCCTCGGCGAGGCAGTGCTGGTCAGCCGCGAAATCCTTGCCGAAAGCTTCAACAGCTCGGCTGTCATCCTCGCGGGTGCGATGTTCCTGGTCATCACCCTCCCCGCCGCCCGCCTGGTCGACGTGCTGATCAAGCGCAACCAGGCCAAAGTCACCCGCGGCGCCCACATCGAGGTCGGATGACGATGGCCGAGCCGATGATCCGGCTGGAGGGGATTCACAAGCGCTTCGGCGCCCTCGAGGTGCTGAAAGGGGTCGACCTCCACGTCGCCAAAGGCGAAGTCGTCTGCATCCTCGGGCCGAGCGGCTCGGGCAAGAGCACCTTCCTGCGCTGCGTCAACCTGCTGGAGCCGCCCGAGCAGGGCGACATCTACATCGAAGGCAACGACATCTGCAAGGGGCCGGGAAGCGGCTCCGGCGAGCAGAGCTGGAAGCTCGACTTCGTCCGCCAGCGGGTGGGCATCGTCTTCCAGCAGTTCAACCTCTTCCCGCACAAGACGGCGCTGCAGAACGTCACCCTGGCGCAGGAAAAGGTGCTCGGCCGCTCGAGCCAGGAGGCGCGGGCGAAAGCGACCGAGCTGCTAGAGCGGGTTGGCCTTGGCGACAAGCTCGACCAGTACCCCGAACGGCTCTCGGGTGGGCAGCAGCAGCGGGTGGCGATCGCGAGGGCGCTGGCGATGGACCCGCACGTGATGCTCTTCGACGAGGTCACCAGCGCCCTCGATCCCGAGCTGGTGAAAGAAGTGCTGGACACGATGCGCGAGCTGGCCGAAGAAGGGATGACGATGATCGTCGTCACCCACGAGATCGGCTTCGCCCGCGAGGTCGCCGACCGGGTGATCTTCATGGACGGCGGCGTGATCGTCGAGGAAGGCCCGCCGGCAGAGGTGCTGGAGAACCCCAAGGAAGAACGAACTAAACAGTTCCTTGGTTTGGTTCTAGACCGCTGAGATCTACGCGCCGCCGGCCATCGCCGGGAGAATCACAACCGTGTCGCCGTCTTTGACGGCGGTCTCTAGCCCGTCGAGCACCCGCACGTCCTCGTCGTTGAGGTAGACGTTGACGTAGCGGTTGAGCTCGCCGTCCTCGCCGAACAGCTGCTCCTCCGTGTCCGGGTAGTCCCCGGTCAGCGAACGCAGCACGTCGCCGACATTGCCGCCGCCGACCTCGACCTCAGCCTGCCCCCCCGTTTTCGGGCGCAGCACTGGGGGGATGCGAACGGTCGCCATGAGGCCGGTGATCCTACTAGGCGATCGACTGGCGGTCGCCACCGGCGCCCGCGCAAAAGGCGTCGTAGTCGGGGAACTTGCCCATCTCCGACTCCGGGATCTCCTCGGCGTGCTCGCCGCAGATCGGGCAGTCGGGGTCGCGGCGGACTTTCAGCTCCGTGAACCTCGTGCCGAGCGCCTCGTAGAGGAGCAGGCGGCCGATCAGCGGTTCGCCTTTGCCGAGGATCAGCTTGATCACCTCGTTGGCCTGCAGCGTGCCCATCGTCCCGGCCATCACCCCGAGCACCCCGTTGGCGGAGCAACTCGGCGCCAGCTCGGCCGGCGGCGGGGTCGGGTAGAGACAGCGGTAGCAGGGCCCCTCGAAGGGGACGAAGGTCGAGATCTGCCCGTCGAAACCGAGGATCGAGGCGGAGACGACCGGCTTGCGCGTCCGCACCGAGGCGTCGTTCAGCAGATAGCGGGTGGGGAAGTTGTCGGCGCCGTCGACGACGATGTCGTAGTCGGAGATGACGTCGAGGATGTTGGAGGCGTCGAGGCGGCCGTTGTGCTCGACGACTTTGACGTCGGGGTTCAGCCCTTCGATGAAGACCCGAGCCGAGGCGGTCTTCGCCATCCCGATCCGTTCGGTGTTGTGGATTACCTGGCGCTGCAGGTTGGAGGCGTCGACGACGTCGTCGTCGACGAGGCCGATCGTGCCGACGCCGGCCGCGGCGAGGTAGAGCGCCGTCGGAGCGCCGAGACCGCCGGCGCCGAGCAGCAGCACCTTCGCGTTCAGCAGCTTGATCTGGCCGTCGACCCCGACCTCGGGCAGCAGCGTGTGGCGCGAGTAGCGCTCGCGCTGCTCGGGGGTCATCCCGGAAGGCGAGACGACCGGCAGCCCCTGCTCCTGCCACTGGAGGATGCCGCCGCTCATCGAGGCGACGTTCTCGTAGCCGAGCTGCTGCAGCTGGGCGGCAGCGATTGCCGAGCGGTTGCCGGAGCGGCAGTAGAGGATCGTGCGGGCCGACTTGTCGGGCGCTGCGCTCCCGATTTCCTCGGCGAGCAGGCCAGGTGGCACCAGCTTGCCGTTCTCGAGGTGAGCCTCCTGGTACTCGTGGGGCTCGCGGGTGTCGATCAGGACGACGTCGCCGCCGTTGATCTCCTCTGCCGCCTCGAAGGGTTCGATCTCCTCGATCGTCTGCGCGCGCTTGGTGTCGATGGCCATTCTGAAATCCCCTAATCCGGATCAGCTTTTACTTCAAAAAGTATAGCGCTGATGAAAAGCGGCCCCGGAGAAGGGTCCCGGGGCCGCTTTTATCGGACGAGCGAAGGCGCTCTCGGTTGCTCTTAGAGGGTGGGGCGCATCTGACGCAGGCGGCGGACCCGCTCCTCGATCGGGGGGTGGGTCGAGAAGAGGCCGGCGATGCCCTTGCCCTTGAAAGGCCTGACGATGTAGAGGGGCTCGGCCGCCTGGTTGACCTGCATCGGGATCGCTTCCGCGCCCTGCTCGAGCCGCAGCAGCGCGCTCGCCAGGCTCTCCGGGTTGCCGCAGATTTCGGCGCCGCCGGCGTCGGCCGCGAACTCGCGCTGGCGCGAGATCGCGAGCTGAATGATGCTCGCCGCGATCGGGGCGAGGATGACCATCCCGAGCGCGGCAACGATGCCGAGCGGGCCGTTGTCCTCGTCGCCGCCAAACCACATCAGCATGTAGGCGAGGTAGGTGATCGCGGCGCCGATCGCCGAGGCGACCGACTGAATCAGGATGTCGCGGTTGCGGACGTGGGTGAGCTCGTGGGCGAGAACGCCGCGCAGCTCGTCCTCGGAGAGGAGCTTGGTGATCCCGCGGGTCACCGCCACCGCCGAGTGCTTCGGGTTACGGCCGGTCGCGAAAGCGTTCGGCTGGTCCTGGGGGATCATGTAGAGGCGCGGCATCGGCAGCCCGGCACGCGTGCTCAGTTCCCGCACGATCTGGTAAAGCCGCGGCGCTTCGGCCTCGTCGATCGGCTTGGCCCGGCTCATCGCCAGGGCCATTTTGTCGCTAAAGAAGTAGCTGAAGAAGTTGATCGCGAGCGCCATGAAGAGGAAGAGCGTCGCGGTCCCGATGCCGCCGATGCCGTAGCCGATGGCGACGAGCAGGCCGCCCAGCGCAGCCATCAGGATCGTGGTGCGGAGGGTGGCGCTCCAGGTGGAGTGCTTGGTGGTGGTCATCGCGTAGGTCGCTCCTGGGGTCGGTTGGTCGTCGAAGTATGCGGCGAAAGCGCCAAATCGCCTATAGGGGGTAGTCCCCTTCGAGGCCAGGAAGAACCCCCAGAGCCACAGAGGCGAACTGCATCAAATTCTCTCTCTACTAGGTGGAGAATTTGATGCAGTTCGCTCTTTAGGGTGGAGGGATGACGCTCCTCGTGATCGGGCTGGCGCTGGTCGTCCTGGCGTTGGCGGTTGCGCTGGTGCGGGAGCGGCGGCGGTTGCGGCCGCTCGAGGATCTGGTCGAGGCGATGGAGAAGGTCGACCTGTCCAGCCCCCGCCCCCTCCTCCCCGCCTCAATCGACGGGGTCGGCGAGACCGAGGAGGTGGCGCGGATCGAGCTCGCCTTCTTGCGGATGATGCGGCGGCTGGAAGCCGAGCGGCGGCGGGCCGGGTCGGCGGCGCTGCACGCCCAGGAGGAGGAGCGGGCGCGGGTTGCCCGCGACCTCCACGACGAGGTCAACCAGTCGCTGACGGGGTTGCTGCTGCGGCTGGAGGCGGCGCGCGAGGCAGCGCCGCCAGAGCTGGAGGACGAACTGGCGGAGACGAAAGCGCTGGCGAACCAGGCGATGGGCGAGCTGCTCTCGCTGGCGCGGCAGCTGCGACCGACGGCGCTCGACGACCTCGGGCTGGTGGCGGCGATCGAAGGTCAGGTCGAGCAGCTGCGCCGCGGCGAGATCGAGGCGAGCCTGCATGCCGAGGGCGACTTCTCCGACCTCGGCGACGACGCCCAGCTCGTCGTCTACCGGGTCGCCCAGGAGGCGCTCTCTAACGCCGCCCGCCATAGCGGCGCCGGGCACGTCGAGGTGCGCCTGCGCCGGACCGAAGCCGGCGGCGTCCTCCTCGAAGTCAGCGACGACGGCCGCGGCTTCGCCTTCGACGAGTCCGAGCGCGGCCTCGGCATCGGCGGCATGCGCGAGCGCGCCCTGCTGATCGGCGCCGAGCTGACGATCGAGTCCCGTCCCGACAAAGGCACGACCGTCCGCCTCGACGTGCCGGGAGAATCCGGCAGATGAAGGTGCTGATCGCCGACGACCACGGGATCGTCCGCTCCGGGTTGCGGCTGCTGCTGGAGCGGCAGCCGGACATCGAGGTGGTGGCCGAGGCCGCGGACGGGGCCGAGGCGCGGGAGCTGGCGGTGCGGGAGCGGCCGGACCTGGCGATCCTCGACGTGAAAATGCCGAAGCTGACCGGGCTGCAGGCGACGCGGGAGATCAAGCAGCAGGCGCCGGAGGTCGCGGTCCTGATCCTCTCGATGCACGACGACGAGCGCTACCTGTTCGAGGCGCTGAAAGCGGGCGCCTCCGGCTACGTGCTGAAGGCCCAGGCGGACACCGATCTACTGGCGGCGATACGAGCGGTTGAGAGAGGCGAGCCGTTCCTCACCCCCGAGGCGCAGCGGACGCTGATCAAGGACGTGCTCGAGCGCGGCTCTTCCGGCGAGGAAGAGCTGACGCCGCGCGAGGAGGAGATCGTCAAGCTCGTCGCAGAGGCGCACACCTCTAAAGAGATCGCTGAGGTCCTCCACCTCTCCGAGAAGACGGTCGAGAACCACCGCGCCAACGCGATGCGCAAGCTCGGGATGCGCGACCGTGTCGAGCTCGTCCGCTACGCGATCCGCCGCGGTCTGATCGAGCCCTAATCACCCGCCGGGGGCATAACCGACCGCTCTAGTAGGATTTACTCCGATGCTGTTTTCGACGAAAGCCGAGTACGGAGTTCGCCTGATGGTCGAGCTCGGGCGCCAGCCCGGTTCGCAGCCGGTCTCGCTGGGCTCGGTCGCCGAAGCGGAGAACCTGCCGCTCTCCTATCTAGAGCACCTGGTGGCGAAACTGCGCAAGGCCGGCCTGGTCACCTCGACCCGCGGCGCCCACGGCGGCTACCGCCTGGCGAAACCGGCCGCTGAGATCAAGATGGACGCGGTGGTCGAGGCGCTGGAAGGGCAGATCGCGCCGATGGAGTGCTTCCACGACGCGCCCGAAGGCAAAGTCCTCTGCTCGCACGAGTCCGACGGCGACCACGCCTGCTCAACCAAGCTCTTGTGGATGCGGGTGCAGGGCGGCGTCACCAAGGCGCTCGCCGGCACCACCCTGGCGGAGCTGGTCGAATTCTCGACCAAGAGCGAGCCGACCCGCGCCGCGGTCCTCGGCAGCGTCGCGTAAGAACAGCGCCGCCCGCCACGCAAAACGACTTCAACTGAAAACCGAGAAACGGAGCGAAATTGGCTGAGCTGGAGATCCGCAACCTGCACGTGGAGGTCGAGGACAAGAAGATCCTCAAAGGCCTCGACCTCGACGTCGAGAAAGGCAAGGTCCATGCCCTGATGGGCCCGAACGGCTCCGGCAAGTCGACGCTCGCCAACGTGATCATGGGCCACCCCGCGCTCGAGGTGACCGAGGGCACGATCACCTTCAAAGGCGAGGACATCACCGAGGCTGCTCCCGAGGACCGCTCGCAGGCCGGCCTCTTCATGGCCTTCCAGTACCCCGTCGCGATCCCGGGCGTCTCGGTCTCCAAGTACCTGCGGATGATCATCAACGCCCACCGCGAGGCGCGCGGCGAAGACCAGATCAAGATCAAAGATTTCGCCCGCACCGCCCAGGAGGCGATGGAGCTGGCGAACATCCCCAAAGACTTCTCCAGCCGCTACCTCAACGACGGCTTCTCCGGCGGCGAGAAGAAGCGGATGGAGCTGCTGCAGCTGGCGCTGCTGCGGCCGGAGATCGCGATTCTCGACGAGACCGACTCCGGTCTCGACATCGACGCCCTGCGCACCGTCGCCGAAGGCGTCAACAAGTTCGCCGGGCCGGACATGGGCGTCCTGATCATCACCCACTACCAGCGCATCCTCCACATGGTCAAGCCGGACGCCGTCCACGTCATGTACCAGGGGCGGATCGTCAAGGAAGGCGGCCCCGAGCTGGTCGGCGTGCTGGAGGAGAAGGGCTACGGCTGGATCAAAGAGGAGGTCGAGGCAGGCGCAGCCGCCTGACCTCGGAAGCAGATGGAGCCGGTGAGCGCTAAAAGCCCTGCGGCTCCACTCGACCTGGAGAAGATCCGCGCCGCCTTCCCGGCGCTGGAGCGCGAGGTTCACGGCCAGCCGGTCGCCTACCTCGACAGCGGCGCCAGCTCCCAGCGGGTGCTGGCCTCGATCCAGTCGGTCGACCGCTACGAGCGGCGCCACCACTCCAACGTCCATCGCGGCTCCCACACCCTCTCGGCCGAGGCGACCGAAGCCTATGAGGGAGCGCGGGCGACGGTCGCCGACCACATCGGCGCCGCCGACCGGCGCGAGGTCGTCTTCGTCCGCAACGCGACCGAGGCGATCAACCTGGTCGCCCGGGCCTGGGGCGACGCCAACGTCGGCGCCGGCGACCGCATCCTGCTCACCGAGATGGAGCACCACTCGAACATCGTCCCCTGGCAGCAGCTGGCCGAGCGGGTCGGCGCCGAAATCGACTGGGCGCCGATCGACGAGGAGGGCCGGCTCGACATGGACGCCTTTGCGGGCCTGTTGGAACGCGGGCCGAAGCTGATTGCAGTCACCCACGTCTCCAACGTGCTCGGGACCGAGAACCCGATCGCCGAGATCGCGCGGCTGGCCCACGAGGCCGGTGCGCTGATCCTCTGCGACGGCGCCCAAGCGGCGCCGAAGCTGCCGCTCAACGTGGCCGAGCTCGGCGTTGACTTCTACGCGATCACCGGCCACAAGCTCTACGCGCCAACCGGGATCGGCGCCCTCTGGACCAAGCTCGACCTGCTGCGGGAGATGCCGCCCTTCCTCGGCGGCGGCTCGATGATCCGCAAGGTCACCAAGCAGGGCACGACCTACGCCGACCCGCCCGCCCGCTTCGAGGCGGGGACGCCGGCTATCGCCCAGGCGATCGGGATGGCCTCGGCGATGCGCTGGCTTGACATGGTCGGCATGGAGCAGGTGCGCGAGCACGAGGAAGCGATCGCCGACTACGCGCTCGAGCGCCTTGTCGAGGTGCCGGGCCTGCGCGTATTCGGCCCGCCCCGCGGCCCCGGCCGCCTCGGCCCCGTCTCCTTCGAGATCGAGGGCATCCACGCCCACGACGTCTCCGAGATCCTCGACCGCCACGGCGTCGCCGTCCGCGCCGGCCACCACTGCGCCCAGCCGCTGATGGACCGCCTCGAAATCGCCGCCACCGCCCGCGCCAGCTTCGGCGTCTACACGACGACCGAGGAGATCGACCGCCTGGTCGAGGGGCTCGAAGACGCGCGTAAGGTGTTTGGTCTCTGATGGACGAGCTCTACCGCGACCAGATCCTCGAGCACTACAAGCGGCCGCACAACTTCGGCCACCTCGAGCACCCCGACCTCGAATTCGAGGACACCAATCCGTTCTGCGGCGACGAGCAGCACGTGACGATCAAGCTCGACTCCGACGACAAGGTCGAGGCGATCGCCTTCGAGGGCAAGGGCTGCGCGATCTCGACCGCGGCCACCTCGCTGCTGACCGACGAGCTGGTCGGGATGAGCCGCGAGGAGCTGCTGCGGCTGCCGAAAGACTTCGTCCTCGAGCTGCTTGGGATCGACATTTCGGCGACGCGGATGAAGTGCGCGATGCTCGGCCTGAAGATCGTCAAGAGCGCCTCGCTCGGCAAGCCCGCCGAATGGGAGGACGAGGGCGAGACCGGCGACCCTGCCGAAGCGGTCGCCGACCTCGGCCAGCTCTGAGCTTCGCCCTACGGAACCTCGACGTCGTCGCCGAGCCTGACCACCGCGAAGGCGGCGCCCCAGGGGTCGGTGACCATCGCGAAGCGCCCGACCGGGATGTCGATCGGGCCGAACTGGAGGGCGCCGCCGCCGGACTTGACCGTCTCCACCGCGGACTCGGCATCGGCGACGCTGAAGTAGGTCATCCAGTGGGCGGGGACCTCGTCGGGGACGCGACCGGAGATGTCGGCCATGCCGGCGACGCGGTCATCGCCGACGCGAACGACGTTGTAGGCCATCCCCCCGGGCGCTTCTTCCTCGTCGAACTCCCAACCGAAGACGCGGCCGTAGAACTCCTTGGCGGCGGCGGGGTCGCGGGTCTCGAGCTCGTTCCAGGAAAAGGAGCCCGGCTCGTTGACCAGCTCGGCGCCGGCGAAGTCGGCCGGCTCCCACATCCCGAAAAAGGCGCCCTCGGGGTCGGTGAAGAGGGCGAGGCGGCCGTAGTTGGCGACCGACATCGGCTCGGCGATCATCGTGCCGCCGTTTTCCTGCACCGCGCGGCCAAGCGCCTCGATGTCGTCAACGGAGATGTAGGTGGTCCAGGCGGGCGGCTGCCCCTCCTGCATCAAAGGCATCACGCCGGCGACGTCCTTGCCGTCCTTGATCGCCCGGCGGTAGCCGCCCATCGAGCCGGAATCCGGCCGCTCCGGCACCTTCCAGCCGAACAGCTCGCCGTAGAAGCGGGCCGCCGCCTCCACGTCCGGAGTCGCCAGGTCCACCCAGCAGGGGGTTCCGGGCACGTAACTGGTCCTCTCGCTCATCTCCGCTCCTCTTTCGTGAAATCCCTAGATCGCGAGTCTGTCAAAAGGGTTGTAGAACACCTTTTTCACGGACTCGCGTGAGGACGATCCGGAGCCGCCACCCCATCCCGCTAAAATCCGACCGTAGAAGTAGGATTAAGTCTCAAGCCGCACGAGCGACCCCGCACTAAGCACCGACCCACCCAGGAGCAACCCCACCCTCTTGACCGACACCGCAGGAACCAAGATCCCCGTCTGCCCGGCAGCCGAGCTGCCGCCGGGTGGCATGCGCCTGGTCGAGCACGAGGGGACGAAAATCGGCGTCTTCAACTGCGACGGCGCCTACTACGCGATCGAGGATCGCTGCTCCCACGACAACGGCCCGCTGGCCGAGGGCGAGTTCGACGTCGCCGCCTGCACCGTCGAGTGCCCGCGCCACGGCTCTCTCTTCGACCTCGCCAGCGGCAGGCCGAAGACGCTCCCCGCTTTCCAGCCCGTCCAGACGTTCCCGGTTGCGATCGAGGACGACACCATCACTTTGGAGGTCAACTGACATGGCAACGCCCGAGGTTCTCGCCGAGAAACGCGAGCTGGCCGGCATCAACGCCGACTACAAAGAGAAATTCGGCTTCAACGACTCGGAGGCGGGCTACGCCTACAAAGCCCCGAAGGGCCTGACCCGCGAGATCGTCGAAACGATCTCCGACTTCAAGGAAGAGCCGCAGTGGATGCGGGACTTCCGGCTGAAGTCGCTGGAGCACTTCGAAAGCCGCCCGACCCCGAAATGGGGCGGCGACCTCGACCAGATCGACTTCGACGACATCCACTACTTCGTCCGCGCCTCGGAGAAGAACAGCCGCGACTGGAGCGAGGTCCCGGAGGACATCAAAAACACCTTCGACCGCCTAGGGATCCCCGAGGCCGAGCGCAAATTCCTCGCCGGGGTCGGCGCCCAGTACGAGAGCGAGGTCGTCTACCACCAGGTGAACGAGAAGCTCGAGGCCCAGGGCGTGATCTTCACCGACATGGACACCGCCCTGCGCGAGCACGAGGACCTGGTGCGCGAGTACTGGGCGACGGTGATCCCGCCCAACGACAACAAACTGGCGGCGCTGAACAGCGCGGTCTGGTCGGGTGGCTCCTTCGTCTACGTGCCGGCCGGGGTCAAAGTCGAGATGCCGCTGCAGGCCTACTTCCGGATCAACACCGAGAACATGGGCCAGTTCGAGCGGACGCTGATCATCTGCGAGGAGGGCGCCGACGTCCACTACATCGAGGGCTGCACGGCGCCGGTCTACTCGAGCGACTCGCTGCACTCGGCGGTGGTCGAGATCGTCGCCAAACCGAGCTCGCGGGTCCGCTACACGACCGTGCAGAACTGGTCGCAGAACGTCTTCAACCTCGTCACCAAGCGCGCGGTTGCGCACGAGAAGGCGACGATGGAGTGGGTCGACTGCAACCTCGGCTCGAAACTGACGATGAAGTACCCGTCGATCTACCTGCTGGGGCCCGAAGCCCACGGCGAGATCCTCTCGATCGCCTTCGCCGGCGACGGTCAGCACCAGGACGCCGGCGGCAAGATCATCCACGGGGCGCCGCGGACCTCGTCCTCGATCTTCTCCAAGTCGATCTCCAAGGACGGCGGCCGGGCGACCTACCGGGGCTTGCTGGAAATCGCCGACGGGGCGAGCGAGTCGCGCTCGAAGGTGGTCTGCGACGCGTTGCTCCTCGACGAGGACTCGCGCTCGGACACCTACCCGACGATCCGCATCGACGAGAACGACGCCGACGTCGGCCACGAGGCGACCGTCTCGAAGATCGGCGACGAGCAGCTCTTCTACCTGCAGAGCCGCGGACTCGACGAGGAGGAGGCCTCGAAGATGATCGTCAACGGCTTCATCGAGCCGGTGACCAAAGAGCTGCCGATGGAGTACGCGGTCGAGCTCAACCGGCTGATCGAGCTCCAAATGGAGGGTTCCATTGGCTGAGGTCGCGACCGCACCGGCCTGGCTCGACGAGAGGCGCCGCAAGGGCGCCTCTCTGGCGCAGGAACTGCCGCTCCCCAACCACAAGTCGAAGGGCTGGGAATTCACCGACCTCTCCGGGTTGGACCTGTCCGCTTATGAGGAGGCGAGCGCCGAACCGGTCGTCTCCGGCGCCGAGGGCGCGATCGTCGTCTCCCTGGCCGAGGCGGTCTCAAGCCACGGCGACCTGGTCAGCGAGCGGCTCGGCTCGCTGGTGCCGGCCGAGGACTTCTTCGTCGCCCGCAACGAGGCGGGCTGGCGCGACGGCGTTCTCGTCTACGTGCCCAGCGGGCTGCGGCTGAGCGAGCCGATCCAGATCGAGGTTCCAGTCGACGCCAGCGGGGCCGCGATCAACTGGCGGACGCTGGTCGTGATCGAGGACGGCGGCGAAGCCGAGGTCTGGGAGCATTGGTCCTCGCCGGGCGACGAGGTCGACGCGATCCTCAACTCGGTGGTCGAGCTGAGCGTCGGCCAGGGCGCGACCCTGCGCTACGTCAACACCCAAGACATCTCCGAGAAGTCGTGGATCTTCGCCACCCAGCGCGCCCAGGTCGAGCGCGACGGGCGCCTCGACTGGGCCGCCCTCGGCTTCGGCTCGGCCAACGGCAAGGTGCGGATGGAGACCAAGCTCGCCGGCCCGGGCTCCGAGGCGCGGGTGACCGGCGGCTACGCCGGCGGCCCCGGACAGCACCTCGACTACGACACCACCCAGGAGCACGCGGCGCCGAACACCAACTCCGACCTCGCCTTCCGCGGCGTCCTCGCCGCCGGCTCGACGGCCGTCTGGCGCGGGATGATCAAGGTCGACCCGGGCGCCCAGCAGACCGACGCCTTCCAGGAGAGCCGCAACCTCCTGCTCTCCCCCGAGGCCCACGCCGACGCGATCCCCGGCCTCGAGATCCTCGCCGACGACGTCCGCTGCACTCATGCCGCCGCGGTCGCCCAGGTCGATAAGGACCAGCTCTTCTACCTCACCTCCCGCGGCCTGAACGACGAGGACGCCAAGGCCCTGATCATCGAAGGCTTCCTCGAGTCCCTGGTCGAACGCCTCGCCGAGGGCCCCGTGCGCGACAGCATCTCCGAGGCGCTAGAAACCCGCCTCGCCGAGATCCTCTAGCGATCCTCGCGGCGCCGCTGGGCGCGGGTGTTCCGGACGATCCCGGCGACGACTATCGCCACCGGGATCAGATAGAGCACCCAGAGGTAGTGGCCGACGTGGGCGACGGGGAGCACTTGTCTCCCCTACCCGTTCGCGACCGAGAGCAGGTAGAGGCCGAAGCAGGTGAAGGCGACCATCACCGCCAGCATCCAGTACTGGGAGGCGGTGGCCTTGCGGTAGTCGGGCCAATAGACGAGGGCGCGGTCGTGGGCGAGCATCAGGCCGATCACGTGGCCGATGACGAGGGCGGCGACCTGGACGTACCAGATCATGTTGGCGCTGAGGAGCTTGTAATCGACTTCGTTGGTGACGGTGCCGAAGAGGTCGGTGTGGCCGGTGCCGAGGGGGTCGGAGAGGAGGTAGCCGAACTGGGCCTGCTCCTGGAAGACGAAGAAGCTGAAGTAGTGGGCGACGAGGTAGGCGAGGGCGATCGGGATCAGGGTGTGGGCGAAGCCGGTCCGCAGCTGCTTGAAGGAGGGCGCGCCGGGGACGGTGCGCATGCCGCGGACGCCGAGCATGTAGACGCCGCCGACAGCGGCGAAGGTGAGCAGCATGAAGATCGTGTCGGTGAGGCGGAGGCCGGTGGTCAGACCGACGCCGCGGTCGGTGAACCATTCGAAGGTGTTTTCGATCGCGTCCTTGAAGGCGCCATCCTGGGCGCCGTCGAAGCTGGTCGCGGCGATCGAGGCGATGACGACGGCGGCCGAGCCGGGGACTACGGCCCAATCGGTCGCGGCCGAGAAGGGGCGGCGGCGGTAGAGCCTGCCGTCGCGGGCGCCGAAGATCCCGAGGCGGCCGAACATCCCGAAGTAGACGGAGAAGGCCTCGCCGCGATCGCACCATTTCTCGGTGCCGAAGACGGCCATCATCGCCAGCGTGTAGACGCTGTAGACGAGGGCAGCGATGGCGACGGCATGCGGTTCGATGTCGACCGAGACGATGCTGGTGCGGCCGTAGACGACCTCGATCCAGACGAAGGCGAGCAGGCCGACGGCGGCGGGCCAGCGGCCGAGGCGCTCGGGGTAGGCGAGGTGGGCGGGGCGCTGGCCGGCGAGGCGGGAGAAGGCACCGCCGGCGGCGCGACCGACCGCGCGCCAAGGGTTGAAGGGGCGGAAGAGGTCGCCGAGGAAGGCCGAGAAAAAAGGGAAGCCGAGCCAGCAGGTGACGAAGATGAAGGTGAGGGCGAAGTTGCGATCCGGCGCTTCGGTGCCGCGCAGGCCGGCGTAGACGGCGACGCCGAGCAAGAAGACGCCGATCGCGCCGCAGAGGACCTGCGCGGGCAGGCTCAGCAGCACCGCCGGGAGGCGCTCCGCGAGCGGCCGCCGGTGTTCGTCCTCGAACTGGGGCTTGCGCCAGGCGGCGGAGAGGGCGAAGAAGGAGACGATGAGGACGATCGAAGCCGCCCACGCGAACAGCCAGGCAGGGATCGGGAGATCCTGCCTGGATGCCAGCGCGTGGGCGACCGGGAGGGTCAAGGTTCAACCTTGAGGTCGATGATCTGTTCCTTGTGGCCCTCGAGCTCGGCCTCGAACTCGCCTTCGATTTCAGCCGGGAGGTCGTAGGTGACGGTGCCGCCGCCCTTCGGGACCTCCTTGGCGACGTCGTAGCCGTGCAGGTGGACCTCTTCTTCGAAGGGGACTTCGACCTTGAAGTGGATCTGGTCGCCCTTGCGGTAGACGAGTTCCTGGATCCCGCCGACCGGGTGGCCTTCCTTGTCAACGACGATCGTCGGCACCTTGCCGGCGTCGGTGCTGCTGCTGGAGTCGCTGCCGCCGCTGCTGAGGACGATCAGCCCGACCACGGCCACCACCACCAGGGCAGCGCCGATCAGCGCAGTTCTCGTGTTCATCTTTCGCTCCTTTGCTTGAAGTTGCCGTCTGGACTACGCGGCAACCGGAGGCGGGCGCTGGGCCAGCCCCAAGGCGATCAGGAGACCGCCGGAAGGTGCGAAGGAGCGGGGAGGCTTCGGCAGGGCCGAGCGACGGGCGGTGGCGCGGGCTGTACCCGCGCGGCTCGCGATCCGCTCGGAGAGGCGGACGATTGCCTCGCAGCCGGGGTAGCGGCCGAACAGCAGGGTCAGCAGCAGCGCCAGCAGCGGCAGCGCCGGCAGCAGGAACGTGACCAGCTGAGCCATGGCGGCCAGGATACTGTCCCGCCTCAACCCGCCCTAAATGCGCCCCTCCCGCGACAACATCGCCGCCCCCGACCTGCCCGCCAGCCTCACCTGGGTCGGGACCGAGCCGGAGTCGATGCCGGCGCTGACCGCGGGCGGCCCGGCGCTCGTCCACTTTGTCGAATACGCGCAGCTGAACAGCGTCCGCACCCTCCCCTACCTGGCCGAGTGGCAGCAGCGCTACCGCGCGGCGGGCCTCAGCGTGATCGCCGTGCAGGCGCCGCGCTTCCCCTTCGCCGCCGAGCGCGGCAACGTCGCCGCCGGCCTCACCGAGCTCGGGGTCGAGTTCCCGGTCGCGATCGACGCCGAGCACGACCTCTGGGCCGCCTACGGCTGCGAAGGCTGGCCGAGCCTCTTCCTCTGGAGCCTCGGCGGTGCCCTCGCCTGGGCCCACTTCGGCGAGGGCGAATACCAGGCGACCGAGGAAGCGATCCAGGCCGAGCTCCGAGAGATCGACGCGCTGCAGGAGCTGCCCGAGCCGCTGGCGCCGCTGCGCGCGACCGATACCCCCGGCGCCCGCGTCATCCCTCCCACCCCCGAGTTCTTCCCGGGCGGCTCCTGGGAGCGTCCCTGGGTCGCTGGCACCGACGGCGAGGACCTGGCGCTCGATTACCAGGCGGGCGGCGCCTACGCGACCGTCGAGGGCGAGGGTGAGCTGCAGGTCGAGATCGACGGCAAGTGGCGGACGATCCCTCCCGTCCCCACCCCCGGGCTGCGCACCCTCGCCGAGCACCCGCGCCACGAGGCGCACAGCCTGGTGCTGCGACCGTCGCCAGGCGTCAAGATCTGGTCGCTCAGCTTCGCCGCCGGAATCCCATAGCCGCGGGCCCGCCCGCAAGGAGGAACCAGTGATCACCAAGCTCGACTTCATCGGCATCCCGTCCACCGACGCCGACCGCACGCGCGCCTTCTACGTCGACACCCTCGGCCTCCGGCCCGACGAGCACGGCCAGTACGAGTTCTGGGTCGGGGAGACCTGCTTCGGCATCTGGGAGCCGGAAAAATGGGGCTTCACCTTCACGCCGCAGAAAAACGCCTCCGCCGCGCTCCACGTTGAGGACGTCGCCGCTGCCCGCGCGGAACTGGAGGCCAAAGGCGTCGAGTTCAACGGCGAGACGATCGACACCGGCGTCTGCCACATGGCCCTCTTCACCGATCCCGACGGCAACGACCTGGTCCTGCACAACCGCTACGCGCCGTACGAGTGAGCGCTCGCTGAGTTAAGGGCGCTCCAGCGCCTGAAACTCAGCGAACGTCATGCCTGCGCTGCGACCTGGTCGCGGATCTCCTTCGGGAGCATGAAGCGGACGTCCTCGTGGACGGTCCGCAGCTCGGAGACGTCGTCGGCACCGCGGTCGCGGAAGAAGGAGACGAGGCTCTCGACCAGCTCCTCGGGGGCGCTGGCGCCGGAGGTGATGCCAACGGTCTCGACGCCCTCCAGCCACTCCTCCTGGACCTGAGTGTGGTTGTCGATCAGGTGCGAGGCGGCGCCGTGTTCGCGCGCGACCTCGACCAGACGGTTGGAGTTGGAGGAGTTGGTCGAGCCGATCACGAGGACGAGGTCGCACTCGCGGGCCAGCTGCTTGACGGCGATTTGGCGGTTGGTGGTCGCGTAACAGATGTCGTCGGACTTGCTGGAGACGATGCCCGGGAACTTGGCCCGCAGGGCGGCGATCACCTCGGCGGTCTCGTCGACCGAGAGCGTCGTCTGGGTGATGAAGGCAACTTTGCTCGGGTCCGGGACCTCGAGGCTCTCGACTTCATCGGCGGTTTCGATCAGGACGATGCTGCCCGGCGCCTCGCCGGTCGTCCCTTCGACCTCCTCGTGGCCCTCGTGGCCGATCATGATGATCGTGTAGCCCTGGGCGGCGAAGCGGCGGGCGGAGACGTGGACCTTGGTGACCAGCGGACAGGTCGCGTCGATCGTCTGCAGGTTGCGGGCGGCGGCGTTCTCGTGCACGCTCGGGGCGACGCCGTGGGCGGAGAAGACGACGATCGCGCCCTCGGGCACCTCGGTCTCCTGCTCGACGAAGATCGCGCCGCGCTTGGCCAGCTCCTCGACCACGTGCTTGTTGTGGACGATCTCCTTGCGCACGTAGACCGGCGCGCCGTGTAGCTCGAGAGCGCGCTCGACCGTCTGTACGGCGCGGTCGACGCCGGCGCAGTAGCCACGCGGCGCAGCAAGCAGAACCCGTTTCGGGGCGGTTGCGGTGGCAGGCATGTCACCAGGGTACCGATGGCGCGCTTGCGGCTGGTCCGCGAGATTGCCCTGAATTTGCAGCCTAAGTAGCCTTGCTGGATGGCCACCTCTGGACGCCACCTCGACCGCCTCACCGCCGTCGACGCCTCGTTCCTGACCAACGAGAGCTCGAGCAGCCACATGCACGTCGGCGCGATCCTGATCTTCGAGGGTCCGCCGCCGCGCTACGTCGACCTGGTCGAGCACGTGCGCAGCCGCCTGCCGCTGGTGCCCCGCTTCCGCCAGAAACTGGTGGTGCCGCCGCTGGAGGCTGGGCGGCCGCTCTGGGCCGACGACGTCAACTTCAACCTGACCTACCACATCCGCCACACCGCGCTGCCCGATCCGGGCGGCGAGGAGGAGCTGAAGAAACTGGCCGGGCGGATCTTCTCCCAGCAGCTCGACCGGCTGAAGCCACTCTGGGAGCTGTGGCTGGTGCAGAACCTCGAACGCGACCGCTTCGCGATCCTGACCAAGACCCACCACGCGATGGTCGACGGCGTCTCCGGCGTCGACATCGGCACCGTCCTCTTCGACGTCGAGCGCGACGCCGAGCCGCTGCGGCTGGAGGACGACTGGGTCCCGCAGCCCGAACCTGGGACGACCGAGCTGGTCGCCCGGGGGATCGCCGACGCGGTGGCGGCACCGATCAAGCTGGCCGAGCGGGCGGTGGACGTGGTCAAGAACCCCGAGACGACCGCGCGCAAGGCGGTCGAGGCGCTGGAGGGCGTCGGCGAGATCGTCAGCGCCTTCGCCGATCCGGCACCGGACGTGCCGCTGAACGAAGAGATCGGGCCGCACCGCCGCTACGTCTGGGCGCGCTCGGAGCTGGCGACCTTCAAAGGGATCAAAGACACCTTCGGCGGCACCGTCAACGACGTCGTCCTCGCCGTCGTCACCGGCGCCCTGCGCGAATGGCTGCACGTGCGGCGGGTCCGCACCGAGGGCCTGGAGCTGCGGGCGCTGGTCCCGGTCTCGATCCGCAGCGAGGACGAGCGCGGCGACCTCGGCAACCGGATCGCGCTGATGCGCGGCCCGCTGCCGGTCTACATCGAGGATCCGGTGCGGCGGCTGCGCACGATCAGCGACGCGATGGCGGGACTGAAGCGCTCCAAACAGGCGCTGGGCGCGGAAGTGATCTCCCGCTTCAACGACTTCGCGCCGCCGACGATCCTCGCCCAGGCCTCGCGGATCAACTTCTCCACCCGCCTCTTCAACCTCATCGTCACCAACGTGCCGGGACCGCAGATGCCGCTCTACGTCCTCGGCAAGGAACTCGAGGACGTCTTCCCGGTCGCCTTCCTGCCCCAGAACCACTGCCTGGCGGTGGCGATCATGAGCTACAACGGCAAGGTCGGGTTCGGCCTGCTCGCCGACTACGACTGCATGGAGGACGTCGAGGCCGTCGGCAACGGGCTGAACGCAGCGCTCGCCGAGCTCGAGGCGGCGGCCGGCAAAGCTGTCAAAGCGGCGTAGTCACCTCTCTAGGCTTTCATCATGCCCCTGTTGTTGATCCTCCTCTTCATCGTCGTCCCGGTCGCGGAGCTCTACGTGATCATCAAGGTCGGCGAGCTGATCGGCGTCTGGCCGACCCTGGCCCTACTGCTGGCCGACGCCCTGCTCGGGTCGTGGCTGCTGAAACACGAGGGGCGCGGTGCCTGGCGGCGGTTCAACCAGGCGCTGGCGGAGCGGCGCTTCCCCGGGCGCGAGGTGGCCGACGGGGCGCTGATCATCGTCGGCGGGACGCTGCTGCTGACGCCGGGCTTCCTCACCGACATCGTCGGCGTCTTCCTGCTGCTGCCGCCGACCCGGGCGATCTCGCGGCGGCTGCTGAAACGGTTCACGATCGGCCGTTTCATGGTCGTCGGGATGCCGGGCGGCGTCCAGGGACCGTTCGGGCGGCCCCCGACCGGCGGCGACCAACGCCCGTCCCGCGACTACGACTTCGAAGCGACCGCGGAAGAGGTCCCCGACGACGGCGGTTCAGAGCCGCGGCTGCCGCGGACCGACCGGCCCTGAGATGGCGGCCGAGGAGCGGCAAACGGCGCGCCTCCTAGCCCGTCCGCCGAGCCCCGACGACCGTGCCCTCTACCACGCCCACTTCACACGGCCTGAGATCGAGGCCTGGCTGCGCCCCTCCCCCCTGCCGCCGTTCAGCGCCCAGGTGATCGACGAGCTGGTCGACGGCGACCAGGCACACTGGCAGGACCACGGCTTCGGCCCCTGGGTCCTGATCGAGCGCGAGACCGGCGCCTTCGCCGGTCGCGGCGGCCTCGCCTGGACCACGGTCGAAGGCACCGCCGAAGTCGAGCTCCCCTGGAGCATCGAGCCCCACCTCCACAGCCGCGGCCTCGCCACCGAGGCCGCGATCGCCGCCTGTGACCACGCCCGCGAGTTGGAGCTCGAGCAGGTAGTGGCCTTGGTCCTCCCCACCAACATCCCTTCCCGGCGCGTGGCCGAGAAGACCGGCTTCAAAGAGAACGGCGAGGTGATCCACGCCGGCCTGCTGCACCTGCTGTTCAGACTTGGATTGTCGTAGCGCCGAGTTTCACCAAGCTGATACCTGATCAAACGACCCTGTCCTAGTTCGGGGAGGCACCGTTTTCGAGCTCCTCGAGGGAACACGCAAACTGCCTGTTCACGCTCACCGCAATGGCGATGTAGAAGATCGTGAGGGCCATGCCGAGGATGAACGCGACCAACCCGATCCCGCTCAACTCGCACAGCGACGTGATCCCCAGATAGCCGAGACAGACGCTCGGCACTATCCCGAAGAACCCGTATGCAAGCGGCATGACCAAGATGTTCTGGGTTCGCAGTCCCGCGTCCCTGTCCCAGAGGATTGAACTGACGGCGCGCTCCCAACTTGGCAGTTCCTCGTATCCGGCAAGTTCGGTGAGCGCAGGCCAGAGATCATCACGAATGTACTTGGCGATGTAATTGATGAACCTCGCGTTGTCGGTGTGAACAAACCCGAGGACGCTCGTGACCAGAGGTATTACCGCGAGGAGAGACACGTCCGCCTTCTCTGACACAACCACCCCGACGATCGCACTGATGATGGTCCCGGCACCCAGGATGAGGGTCAATTGAGAACCGATGCGATTCGTGATCTCGCTCCGCAATGCCGCGTACTCGGCTATCAATGCACTGGCTGCAAGTTCGGCGGAACCCTGCTCGCCTTTGAGCGTGTGAGGTGACATGTTTTCGCCCGGCGGAACCCTAACATGACGTCGGTGAGTCCCCCGAGGCCCGAGGCGCCCGATCTTTACCGGCTTCGTGACGCCCTCCGGGATAAAGCTAGACAGGGCCGGACCTCCTCATACCGCGTCCCCGGCTTCCTCATCGGGCGACCCGGAGACACCCGACCGCGGGACGTCGGCGACCCCTATCTCTTCTATCTGGAGGTTTGTGACCAAATACTCGAGTCGCCGGCCGAAACGACTTCCGCGGCGGACCGCTCGTTCGGCGAGGGAGATCTCGTGTACCTGTCTTTCATTCGAACGTTCGCGGCCCTGGATGATCGGATCGGCACCGCCCTCAGCCAGCTGGCCTTCCTGCCTTTTATCCGCAACCGCATCGCCGCCAGCGCCTTCATCACTCTTCCCACCGGGGTGATCGGCCGCACCAACCGTCGCGGCCGTCGAGGGTCGCCCTTTGCCCTTGCCGATCCCTTTGCCACCGACCCCTCACTCGGCGACCCTCTGGTCCCGGAGATGACCGCTCACGAGCAGTATCGGGCCCTGGCGCAGGCTTGTCGCCTGCTCGGGATGCGCGTCGGCTCGGTAGTCCCCACCGCAACGCTCTCGATCGAAAGCCCGCTGCTGCGGGACGATCCAGATCTCACCTTTTGGTGGCATGCGGAGCCCGGTGAGATCCTGACGACGATGCCATGCGACCTCGATGACATGGTCGCGAAGCCTCGATTTCTCCCTCGAGATCCCAAGGTGACCCGCTGCCGATTCTCGGAACCACCCGATCCTCCGGCGGAAGAGTTGTCAATCGGCGGCGGCGAGAAGTTCCTCGTCGGCCGCGATGGGGCCGGTAGGCAGGTGACCGTGGCGAATGCTTTCACCGACGTCCACCCGGAGGACAGCGACTGCGCCGTCTGGCCCGACGTGGCGCTGCTCAATTACACCTCCCTGCCCTATCCCTACTTCGCGGGGGCCGAGTCCGACTCGATCTTCGACGGCTCTCGGCCGGCCTGCACGCTCATGCAGGAAACGATCGAGTGGCGGCACGCTGAATTTGGCGAGACCGTCTTCGTCGTTGACCTCAGCGCGAACGTACCTCCCGAGATTCTTCACCGTGCACGGGCGAGCATCGCCGACCGTGGCGACCAGGCCACCTTTATCGGCGAGGAGCTCTGGAGCTTCGACGCGCAAAACAGTGGCGTTGACGCAGTGGTCGGCCCCCTTCCGTACTGCGTCAGCGCCCACACCCGCAACCGGGAGGTGCTCCTGGAATCTTTGCGCTACCACCTGCAGCTCCTGCAGGACCGCGGTGGAACCAATCCGTATCTCGCAGGGCTGGCGAACCACGACACCATGCCGGTTCTCCCGGAGTTCGCTTCCCTTCTGTACACCTGCTATGCCTTCCTGCCGGCAGCGGTCACCCTGGTGTTCTCCGGCTCGGAGTGGCATGCCCAAACGGTTACGAACCCGGAGTTCGGGCTGAGCACCACCGAGAGCCTGCGGAGCATCAGGCGAACCCTCGGTCCTGACGTTCGAGCGCTGTTCAACGATGTTCCGCTTTCGTGGTCCTATCTGCCCCATGAGGCGGAAGCCGTGCCCCTCCTCCCCCTGATCGAAGAGTTGACGCGCATGAGGTCAAAACTGCGGGTGGACAGGTCGTGGGACTACGCCTTCTGGAGCACGGGCCCCGACAACTCGGATTGCTTCGGCTACCGCCGTACGAGCGGGGCCCGCAGGTTGGGCCTGCTCGTGGCGGTCAACTGGAGCGACGGCACCGTCCAGATCGAGAGCCAGGGTGACCACTCATGGGCGGTTGAGGTGTCATCCTCCGGATTCGAGATCCTTCCGCACCCGGAGAGCGAGGTCGCACTCGGTCCGGGCCGAGGCTTGGTCCTTGTCGATCAGGCAGAGGGACGGAGCGCCTAGAAGCCCAGGGCGAACTTAGCGTCCTCGGTCATCATTATCGGCGACTGACCGCCTGTCATGCCTGCAAATCACCCAATTTCAAGAACGGTGGGGACAGCCTTGGGGATCTCCAAGAGACATTTGAGGCATCGGGGGAGTAGCGCTTTGACTTGCTGTTCATACAGCGGCTAGATTCCCGACGTGTCTCGACTCGGTTGGCCCCGTAGGCCCTCAGAAGCGCCCCTCGCTCTGTGGACCTACGTCCTGATAAGCGTCTGCGCAGCTCTGGCGCAGGTGATTGTCGTCGGAGGCGTTATTACCTGGATCATCGCCGTTCCCGGCGCAGTCGCGTTCGGATACATGTTGCTACACGGTTTGCGAGTGTTTCGGCAGATCGCGCTTGTGCTCTGCATTGGTTCCCTGGTGTTCGCACCCGCAAGCCCGGGCCCACTCTGGCTTATCGCTTTTCCGCTGCTCGGGCTGTTCCTTTTGCTGCTCCCAGCCTCGCGCCAATTCTGCATCAGCAACGGCACCGCCGAGCTTGTGTAGAGGAGGGCGGGCGGGAACCAGACTGAGCAGCGACGATAGCCCCGAGGGGCGGCCATGATGGGGCGAGGGCTAGTCGGATGAGGTCGGACAAAAAAGCAAGGGTCCGGCTTCCCCCCGCTAGAGGACTTCTGCAAGAAACGCGGTTCCAAAGCACAGGACCCCTAGGTAGCCGAACCAGTCTGCCACGGAAAGGCACCAATAACCGACGCTGCTTCCCGCTCTCCGAGCTGGTGAGGCCACATCCAGACCAATCCGCCCTTGGCTGTTCGAAATCCAGAAGGAGCCGAACACAAGCGCAGCCAGACCGGCAAATCCAATTCGCTGCCAAAGCGAAAATCCCGCAAGGGCCAGCGCTAGGAAGATGACTCCGTAGATCACCGTCATATCGACGCTATGCCGGGTCCAGATTTCGCGTGCAGATGGAAAGCTCGGCTCCGGCTCCAAAGCGACGCCGCGACTAGCGGCCCAGTCGATCCGCCTCCTGCCAAACCAGACAAAAGCATAGATAGTGGTGAGATACAGAGCGGCACATGCGACCAGCCCAGCAGCAGCCTTAGCCATGCGCCGCTCCGCTCCCGCTATGGAAAAACAGGCTCGAGAGTTTGCCCGGGCGTCGGAACTGGAACAACCGATCCAGGTGATGGCTGTGGCCCCATTGGATCGATAGGGGGCACGAGAGTAGATGGCTCGTTCTCTTCATATTCCAGGCTTCCTTCTTCTTCCAAGCAAGGGAAGAACGGGCTAGTCGATGCTATGAACCGTTTTTCGCATTCTTCCGAACCGCCTCCAATATGGAAGTGCGAGATTGCATGGCCTACCTCCTTGATGAAGTCTTCGGCACGTTCTGCAACTTCACCTGGCTCCGATGGGGAGCAGCCAAGAATGCAGATCGGCGCACCAGGAAGCGCAAGGTCGCGCCCGTTCAAGTCGAAGCGGTTGAGCGGGTTGTCCCAGACATACGGGTAGTGGTTGACCGAAACCCCGACCCCGAGATGCCCAAGCACGGGGTCCTCCGAAGTGAAGGAGCCAACGGCAGGATCGTAGGACCGCGCCCCCATCTGGATCAGGCCGCTAGCCGAGTCGTTCGGCCGCTCCCAGGCGCCGAGGTAGCCCATCTCGAGGCTCGGCCCCGACAGCTGGTGGCCCCACGGGTCATAGCTCTGGCGTGATTCCACTTCCGCACCGGCACCCGCGATCGCCGTCACGTCGCCGTGGCCGTCGATCAGCGGGAAGTTGGTCGCTTCGCCGGAGCGCTGCTCCACCAGACCGCGCGAGCCTTGGACGTAGCTGGCCGTGGTTTTGCCTTCTCCGTTTGCGGTGTAGGTAGGCATGTCGCCGAGGTCCCCATAGTGGAAGGCCTCCACCGCTTCCCCTGATTTGCGTTGGCTCAGGCGCTCCAAACCGTCGAAAGCGTAGGTGACGCTGCCGCTAGAGCCTTCGATTTTGGCCAGATGGTCGAAGGGGTCCCAAGAGAAGGTGGTTTCTTCGGAGCCGTTGACCTCACCGGTCAAGCGACCGGCGGCGTCGTAGCTGTAGGAGGCGCCGGTTGAGTCTTCGGTGAGCTGGTTCAAGGCGTTGAAGGCGTAGGTGATGCCGCCCGCTTCAGTGCGGTTGCCAGCGGCGTCGTAGCCGTAGGCGACGGAGCCTTCGCCAGGCGGATCGAATTCGGTGAGGCGATTGAGTGCGTCGTAGGCGTAGCTCGTTTCCTGTACCAGGCGCTGGTCCACCTTGCTGGTGACGTTGCCTGCGGCGTCGTAGCCGTATTTCAGCGATTCGGGCACAGTCAGCCATTCTGCGGTTTTCGAAGTCGTTTCGGCGAGCCGACCAGCTTCGTTGTAGAGGTTGGTGGTGGTGAGCCCGTTGGGCCTAGTGACTTCGGTCAGGTCGCCCTCGGGGTCGTAGGCGAAGCCGAGTGCTTTGCCCTGTGGGTCGGTCAGCGAGATCATCCGATTGAGTTTGTCGTAGCCGTATTCGAGCGTCCCTCGGCCGTCGACCTGTTTCACCAGGTTGCCGCGGGAGTCATAGCTGCGGGCGACCGACTGGCCGCGGCCGTCTTTGATCGAGCTCGGGCGCCCCTCTTCGGTGTAGCCGATTTCGATTTTGTGGCCTTCGGCGTCGGTAGCGCTGGTGCGGCGGTCGGCTGCGTCGTAACCATAGGAGCGCAGCGTCGACCCGCCGCTCGAAATGCTCGACAACCGGTCGGCGGCGTCGTAGCCGTATTCGAGCGTGGCGGCAGCGGTCGCCTTGGTCAGCTGGTTGCCGGCCGGGTCGTAGGTGTAGGTCGTCGCCTTTTCGAGGGGTTGGGCGATTTCAGTGAGCCGGCCGAGTTTGTCGTAGACGAAGCTGGTTGCATTGCCTCGTGGATCGGTGAGCGAGGTGAGATCACCGTTTGCGTCATAGCCGTATTTCGTCGTCACCGACAGCGGCTCTTTGGCTTCGGTCATGCGATCGAGGAAGTCGTAGGCGTAGGTGGTTTCGTTGCCGCGCGGTTCAAGGGTGCTCGTGCGATTCCCGCGGGCGTCGTAGCCGTATTTCCAGATACCGCCTTCGGGACGCCCCACTTCGGTCAGCCGGTTTGCAAGGTCGTAGACGTAAGTCGTTTCCTTGCCCCGCCGGTTCGTGACCTTGGTCGGTCTGAGGTTGCCGTTGTAGGCGACTTTCGTCTGCTGGCCGAGCGGATCGGTGTAGACGGTCGGCCGCTCCATCGCGTTGCGTTCGATTTTCCAGACGCCTTCGGCGGGGTCGGTGACTTGCGTAGGCAGGCCGTTGGCGTCGTAGGCGTATTTGGTTTTTTGGCCTTCGGGAGTCGTGCGGGCGAGAAGGTCGCCGAGGGCGTCCCGTTCGAGGGATTCGGCTTTGAGACCGGGTAGCGTCTTGGAGGTCAAGAAGTTGCGGGTGTTGTATTCGAGGCTCGTTTTGTGGCCGAGCGGATCGGTGGCGCTGAGCTGGTTGCCGCGGGTGTCCCAGCTGAATTCGGCTTTGTGTTTGTCGGGATCGGTCACCGTGAGCGGCTGCCCCGACGAGTTGTAGGTGAGGGCGGCTTCCCCGCCTTCGGCGTCGGTGATCTTGGTCAAGTCGCCGGCCCCCGACCATTCGTAGCTCCAGCTGTTCCCGCGCGCGTCGGTGGAGTGGATCAGGTGGTTTTTCGCGTCGTATTCGTAGCCGCGTTCGCCGCCTTCGGGATCTTTGACGGAGGTCAGGTTGCCGGCAGCATCGTGGCCGAAGGTCCATTTCGCCCCGCCCGGACGCACGACTTCGGCGACGTTGCCGGCGGCGTCGTAGGCGGTCGCCGTCGTGTGGCCGAGCTGGTCGGTTTCCGAGACGACCCGATTTTGCGAATCGAAGCCGTACTTGAGCTGGCCGCCCTGCGGTTCGGTGACGATCGTTTCCCCGGCTTTGTATTCGAGTTTCCAGAGATGTTCGACCCCGTCGCGCTGTTCGACGATCCGCCCCTGGGAGTCGTAGACATTTTTGAGGATCACGTTGCCGCGCGGGTCGGTGATCTGGGTGAGGCGGTGCTGCGAATCGTAGGCGTATTTGGTGATGCCGCCGAGCGCGTCGGTGACCGTTTCCAGGTCGCCCGCTGCCGAGTAGCCGAATTTGACTTCCCGTCCGGTGGAGTCTTTGACCAGCGTGATGTGGTTCGAGGCGTTGTAGGAGAAGGTGAGCGTCTGCGCCGAGGGATCGGTGATCGTCGCCAGGCGCCCGTTGGCGTCGTAGGCGTAGGTCGTTTTCGAGCCGTGGCTGTCGGTGATCGAGGCAATGCGGCTGCTCGAGTCGAAGCGGTAGACCGTGCCCTGCAGGGTCGTAAGTTGGAAGGTGCCTTCGACCTTCGCCAGCGTGTCGGTGACGCCCGAGGGGGCTTTGTAGCCGGATTCGGTTTTCTGGAAGAGGTCCTGCCGGCCGTCCTGGCGCACCACCAACACTTCGCCGGAAGCTTGTTCGCTGGCAGTGGCGAGCCCGGTCTGCGACCAACCCGGGCCGAGGCCGGTGTCCGCGGAGCTACCTGAGTAGTAGCTGCGGCTAAATTCCAGCGGCACGCTGCTCTTGTTGGTCAGCAGCAGGTCGCGGTGGGAGTAGTTGAGGGCGCCAGTGGCGAGGCTTACCGGATCAGCACCTTCGCCGCACTGGTTTTCCTGGCCGCGGCAACGGCCGGCGAGTTCCTTAAGAGAGACGGGGGGTTTCCATTCGACATTCGAAGTCACCGAGTCGCCACAGCCGGCCGGTTTCGGCGCACCTCCACAGCCCCAATCGTTGTTAGGAGCCAAGAGTTTGCCGGTGCCCGTGTAGGACAAGCCGCTGGTGTTTTCGCGGAAACGATCCCATTCGACTTTGGGAGAGCCGGAGCTTTCCACGTTGATGCCAGCACTGGCGCTCTGCTTGATGGTCGAGTTGGTGATCTTCGGCGAGACCCCGACGACCGTGAGCGCACCGGTCCCGCAACCGCCGCCGTATCTCACTTCGGCATGATCGACCACAGAGGCGCCGCTACCGGCTTCGAATATGATCCGACACCATTCACCTTTTGCTTTTTCCAAAGCTCCCGTGAAGATGACCGGTTCCTGATCGGTGCCTTCAGCTTTCAAGGTACCCTTCACCGTCATATTGGGAGTTCCTCTGAGTAGCACTCCTTTGGTGATGTTCAGAGTGACCCCGCTTGCAACGGTGATCGTGCCTTCGACCTTGATCGGAACGCCGCCATTGTTCCAGGTCGAGGAGGCCGCGACCTTGCCTTCCCCGAGGATGATTTCATTCTGACTGTTGGCGATCAACGTGTTGCCCGTAATATCGCCGGGAATTGCCGGACCTTTATAGGAGAGAGCGCGGCTCGTCGTGCCAACGATCTGGTTCCCGCCAAGCGTTTTGCCGCCCACCAGGCCGTTCACGGGCATGTTCACTTCGATGCCACTGACGCCGCCCTGGACGTAGTTGTCGTGGATGTTGACCTGCCCGCTTTCGATGGAGAAGGACTTGTAATAGATCCCGATGCCCCCGCTGTTGACGATGGTGTCGTGGGCAATCTCCGCACTGCCACCTCCTTGGACCTGAATCGCCCCGCTGGAGCCATTGCGGAAGACCGAGTTGGTAATCGTCGGTGAGACACCGCCTTCGGCCGAGATCATGCCGAGGCCGCAGCCTCCCCCGTAGACCAGTTCCGCGTGATCGATCACCGAGGCACCGCCGCCTGCGGCAAGGAGGATGTGGCACCATTCGCCGGGTTTTTCTTCTTTGGCGCCGGTGAAGACCACCGGTTCGGCGGCGGTGCCTTCGACCCGGAGGCTCCCGTTGACGGTCATGTTCGGAGTGCCACGAAGCCGCACGCCTTTGGTGATCGTGAGCATCGTCCCTTTCGCCACCGTAATCGTGCCTTCCACCTTGACTGGAACGCCGCCGTTGTTCCAGGTGGAAGAGGCGGCAACCTTGCCTTCCTGGAGGGTGATTTCGTTTTTGCTGTTGCCGACGAGCGTGTTGCCGGTGATATCACCCGGGATGTCCGGGCCTTTGTAGAAGAGGGCTTTCCCCGTGGTGCCAACGATCGTGTTGGCGCCTAGCGTTTTACCGCTGACCAGCCCATTGGTGGGGATGCTTGCTTCGATGCCGCCACTGCCGCCTTCGATGAAGTTGTCGTGGATGTTGATTTGCCCGGAATTCGTTGCGAAAGCCGAGTAGTAGATCCCGCTGGCGTTGCCGATTAGATTGTCGTGGGCGATTTCGGGACTGCCGCCGTCTTCGATTCTGATCGCAGCCGAGAAGCTTTTGCGCAGCGTTGAGTAAGTCACCGATGGCGAGGAGCCGGCTTCAGTCCAGATCATCCCCCCACCACAGCCGCCGCCGTACTTCAATTCGGCATGGTCGATGACTGAGGACCCGCTGCCCGCCATGAAGAGGACGTGGCACCATTCGCCCGGTTTTTCTTCTTTGGCGCCGGTGAAGATCACCGGTTCTTCGGCAGATCCTTCCACCTTCAGGGTCCCCTTGACGTAAAGGTCCTGGACTTTGAATTTGACGCCGGGTTTGACGGTTAGGGTCACCCCGGGTTCAATCGTGGGATTGCCGGTATAGGGGTTTCCTGACGCGGTGAGAGTCGTGCTTTCGGTGATTTTTTCCGGAAGAACGGTCGCGAAAGCCGTGCTGGCCGAGAGCAGGAAGAGAGGTACCACAACAAGCAGGCCGAGAACTCGAAGCAGCGACGCGGTTCTCCCACGGTATCCCAATGCCTTCTCACTCCAAGGCGAACGCACGATCCGTCTTGTGGCAGCCTTCTTCTTCGGTGACTGGGCTGGTTGCAAGGTTCCTCCTCTACTTGTCTTTGAGCCGAGACCGGAACCCGCGATACCTAGCGTGTACCGAGTGAGTAACGGGGCGACCCTACACGACGCTGGAACGCTGGGAATACCAAAAATTGCCATTAATTAACTTGCGTTCCCTGGATACTCGTGACGGAAGGCGGCCCTGGGTCGCCAGTCCTGGCCCGGTCGGCGAAGTAGAAGAACGTCTCGACTTCGCCTTCCTGGTCGAAGGGGCTAGATGAGCCAACCTCTAGGACACCTACCTTGACCAGCTGGTGCAGGTGGTAACGCACGTTCGGTTCCCGGAAGGGCTCGCCGCCCCCGCTGCAGAGCTTCGTAAGCTGGACCGCCGAGAGCGGAGCGTCAATCCAACACAACGCTTCCACGATCGCAACCTTGAGCGGATGGACAAAGGTCGCGACGTAAGTCTCCCATCCCGGAAAGGAACTATCGGTCGGCTCGGCGCTTCGGGTGGTGGGAGAGTTAGGGGTGAAACTCTTCCGACTCGCGTATTGGATCTCGGGTTGGGGTTTCCGCCTTCTGGGCTCCTCCCGCAGATGCCGCTGTACTTCTCGGAACCGACGAATCTGAAATAGCGCATCGTTCTGGATCTGTCTAACTCTCTCGCGTGAGATCCCGATTTTCTCTCCTACCTCGTCCAAGCTGTAGAGCAGGCCGTCCCACATGCCCGACCGTAAGCGCAGGAGGTGCGCGGTGCGATCGTCCAGGTCGAGAAGCTCAGCCTCGCCGACTGTGTAGAGCGTCGGCTTCCGTAGCCCAGCTCGTAGCGGGGACCTACGAGGCACGGGTCCCGATCCCGGCGTTCGTCACGCCGACAGGAGATCGGCGGGCGAGCCTGAAGGGCGCCGCAGACGACCAGTCAGCGACCACGACGCCCTTCACGCTGCCAGCCTTTCGAGGGTGAGACGTACTGCTTCCTCGACTAGGGACCCGGAGACTTCCGGCTGCAACCCGGCGAGGATGGCGACGGCCATCATGCCTCGGCCCAGTGTGGTGTCAGGATCCACGCCTCCCCATTCGGGAGGACGCCTTTCATCGTCCCGTCCGGGCTGATGGTGCAGCGGGTGTCTTCGTCGAGAGGGATCGTCACCGCCGCCGACAGCCCGCCGACGTTCAAGACCAGGCGCACGAAACCGTTCTTCTCTCCCTCCCAAGCCAGCACCCCCGTTAGCCTCACCGTCTCTTCGCAGAGCGGGTTCAGGAGCCGCAGCCGACGCGTCTCGGTCGGCGAGTCGTAGACGATGCCCATCGCCTCGGGGAGGGCGATGTCTAGCGGCGGGCCTTCGTACTCGCTCATCATCGCTCCCTCGCCTGCTTCATGACCTCACTGGCGCTGTCGCGGATCGTGGCGATCTCATCCCATTCCGCCTGTGACCCTTCCCGAACGGGTCGCATTGACTCGTATAGCCCCACTACGCGCTCCCGCAGGCGGTTCATGATCGCCACCAACTCCTCGTCGGGGATGGTAAGGACGGTCAGTTCGCCCGTGTGCGGCCGCCAACCTAGCCCGCCGTCCAGTAAGAGGCGGAGGCCGTCGCTCAGGATTCGCCCGAGGATGTTGCACTGTTCCTCGTTGCCTTCCTCGATGGCCTTTTCGAGGTCGCCGAACAGGGTGAAGTCAGCGGATATCTGAGTGAAGATTGCGTCCCGCTCCTTCGGCTTGAGCGTGATCGCCATCGTCAGTTCACCGGCAAGAGCTTCGCGTCGAACAGACGCTCGCGGTGGTATTTGATGTGAGCCGCCGTCACGTCTCTGTACTCAGGAGTGTCCGCGAGGACGGTGGTCATTGTCGCCACCGAAAGCCGGCAACTCTTCATCCGCAGATGCATCTCAAGGATGCGGACCCTGAGCGGGTGGTTCAGCGCCTGTGTGATCGTGGCGAGGCGGTCGCGTCGGCGACGGCATGGCGGCATGGGTCTTCCTCCCTGCGGTGTCGTGGTCGGTATCGCCGAGCCGGACCCGTCACTTCTTCTTTCCCTTGCGCCGTGACTTCTTCAATGATTTCCCGCCGTCCCGCTTACCCCGCCTCTGAGCGGCCGACACTTCGTCGGGCGTCGGAGACGGATACGCGGCGACGGCAAAGGTTGCGGTCATGCACTCCTCGTCCGCGCTCTCACCACTGGCGCGGCGCTGAATAGTTTCATCCTGAAGTTCGTTCTGGAAGCCGATCATCCAGCGGACCCCGTCCATCAGGTCTTCCCAAGCCTTGCGGTCAAAGAGGCGCGGAACCCAATACAGGGTCGCGTCCTCGCGGGTGAACATCTTCCCGGTCTCGATGGACTCGCTGGTGCGACCGTTGAAGTCCTGCAGGATCGCACCGGCTACCCCTGGTCGAAGGTGGTCCTCTACGTCTCCCCACTCCGCGTCGCTGATGTAGCCGTTCCTGGTCGCCCGGTAGAGCTTCCGCTTCGGGCCGTGGTCCTTCACCCTGGCTTCATCGACCAACTCCAAGAACCCCGCATCCCGGAGGATGCGGACGTGGTAGCTGGCGGTGCCGTACGGGATTTCCACCTCTTCGGCGAACTCGGTCGCGCTGATCGCCCGCACCATCGCCGTTGACAGAATCTGCACCCGCAACGGGTCGCGGGTGACGACGTGGATGGTCGGCTGGATTAGGCCCTTCGCGTTCCGCCTCGCCTTGTCGACGGCAGAACCTCGCGGAGGTTTCGTCGCTTTCCTCAGATTCATGGCAACGGTCGCTGACCGCCCCGGCCGGGGACGCGCGCTGTTAGACGCAGATGGACACACCGCTGCTGGCTCCCTTTACCCCCGCCATCTTGAGTAGTTAACCAAGTTTTCAGGAGCAGTTTTCTCCAATACATCAAAGTCGGTTGACGCATCGTCTAGCCGTCGCGCAAGGTTGGGGGCGTTCATTGAAGACAGGCCGCGAGGGAAGCGGCCCGTCCTGCCATGCGTGAAAGGGGGTGATGCAGATGGCCGCTATCAAGGTCTCGCAGGTCGCACCTGTGCCGATGATCATGAAGTCCGCCTAGCGGCGGGAGACGCGGGGAGGCCGGGATAACTTCCCCGGCCCCCCGCGCCCTTCATTGAAGAAGCCGGACCAACGCCTTCCCGACCTCGTGGTGTGTGGAGGCGGGAAACCTCCAGGTCGGGTGGACGCAAGGGTGATGCAGTCCGACTCAGGGGCGCGACGGTACAACCGATACGTCAAAGTACTTTGAGGCATTGGTGTAGGACAATTCTCGGCTGTCCGGCCCGCGCTGAGGACGGCCCTTTGCCCCCCAGCCAAAAGACCAGGGGGGAGGACAATGCAGGGAGACGCCGCGGCCGCCATTCCCTGGACCGCCGTCGGCAAATAGTGAAGCTCGCCCCTTCCCCGTCGGGAAGGGAGGCGAGCCTTCCGGTTGACCTTCCCAGAGCGCCCTATGCCGGGTGATGATTTCTCTTTGTCCCACTCGAAGGACTAGGACTTCATCACGCACCAGCTAGATAGAAGGCAGGAGTCCCCATGAGATCGCGATCTCGAAAGTCAGCGAAGCACCACCCCCTAGGCCGGCAGAAGAGCAAGCTCCGGTCAGGCACCTAACCCAAACAGAGCGGATCGCACCTACCTGCAACCGCACCCCCTCACGCCCTATCACTATCTAGTGATCGCCATTCGCCCGAAGGCCCCCTAACTTCCCGGGGGCGATCCCCGCCCCTGGTCGGACGAGGGGTCACATGCGCCCCCACTGGCATTTCTGCGGCATGGTTGCCGCAGCTTCCATCCCGCCCTCCCCCAGCTCGCCGCAGCCGACCGGGCGCTGCCAGCACTTTCCCGGCCCGCCGCCGATGCACCTGCCGCCGGAGCTGGACAGCAGAGGTATGGACGCCGTTGCCAGAGGCCCGCGCTGATGCTCTCGATCGGCAAGCTCGGCCGCGGCCAGGAGCGCTACTACCTAGACAAGGTCGCCGAAGGCGCCGAGGATTACTACTCCGGCGAGGCGGAGGCCGAGGGCTACTGGCTCGGCGACGCCGCCCGGGACCTGGGCCTCCAAGGCAAGGTGGAGCCCGCCCAGCTCGTGGCGATGCTGACCGGCGGAGACCCCTCGACGGGAGAACCCCTCGGGCTCCGCCATGTCGAGGGCGGCGCCGTCCCCGGCTTCGACCTGACCTTCTCGGCGCCGAAGTCGGTCTCGCTGACCTGGGCGCTCGGCGGCCATCCCGTCGCCGCCGAGGTCAAAGCCGCCCACGCCGAGGCGGTCAAAGCCGGACTCGACTACCTCCAGGGAGCCGCCTGCTGGACCCGCCGCGGCGCCGCGGGCCACACCTTCGTCAAGGGCTCGGGCTTCCTCGCCGCCGGCTACGTCCATCGCTCCTCCCGCGCCGGCGACCCCCAGCTCCACACCCACGTCCTAGTCGCCAACGCCACCTTCGCCGAGGGCCGCTGGACCCGGCTCTACCACCCGGCGATCTACGAACACGCGAAAACCGCTAGCTACGTCTACGAGGCCCACCTGCGAGACGAGCTGACCCACCGCCTCGGGGTCCGCTGGCGCGAGGTCGTCAACGGGCTCTCGGAGATCGAGGGCTTCACCCCCGAGCAGCTGCGCGCCTTCTCGACCCGCCGCGCGGCAATCCTCGAGGCCGCGGGCGAGGGTGCCTCGGCGCGGGCGATGCAGATCGCCACCCTGGAGACCCGGGACGCAAAGGACCGCGACCTGACCACCGAGAGCCTGCGGGAGGTGTGGCGGGCAAAGGCGCAGGAGGTCGGGTTGGACCGCGAGGCGATCCGCGCCGGCTTCGGCCAGGAGCGCCAGGCGCCCGAGGGCCAGGTATCGGTCGCCGCCCTTGAGGCCGAGCTGACTGCCCATGCCTCCCACTTCGACCGCCGCGACGCGATCCAAGCCGTCGCCAACAGCCTTCCCGCGGGCGCCCCCGGCCCTGAGGTGGTCGAGGTGGCAGATGCCTACCTCGCCACCCCCGGCGTGATCCGGATCGCGGAGACGCCGCGGGGGGAGCGCTTCACCACCCGGGCGATCTGGGAGCTGGAGCAGAAGGCCCTCGCGAGCGCCGAGGCGATGGCCGCGGCAAGTGATCGAGCCGTCGTTGACGAGCTGATCGCCAACCGGGTCCTCGCCCAGCGGCCGAAGATCAAGCCCGACCAGGAGGCGATGGTGCGGCGGCTCCTGGGAGGCGGGGAGGGTCTGGTGATCGTCGTCGGGGAGGCCGGGACCGGCAAGACCTACGCGGTGGTTGCCGCCGCCCGCGGCTGGGCCGACAGCGGCAACGAGCTGCGGGTCGCGGCGCCCACCTGGCGAGCCGCCAACGTCCTGCGCTCCGAGGGCCTGGACGCGATCAGTGTCGCCCGCCTGCTGGCCGAGCTCGACCGCGGCACCGCAGCCGGTGAAGCTGCACTTGCCAAGGGCTCTGTTGTGGTGGTCGACGAGGCCGGGATGGTCGACTCGCGGGCGATGGCGCGACTGATCGACCACGCCGAGCGCGCCGAGGCGAAGCTGATCCTGATCGGCGATCCCGCCCAGCTCGGCGAGATTGAGGCGGGCGGGATGTTCGGAGCCCTCGCCGCCCGCACCGATCCGGTCGTGCTCGATGAAGTGATCCGCCACGAACACGATCTCGACCGCGAGGCGGCGAAGCTGATCCGCGAGGGCTCAGGCCGTGAGGCGATCTCGGTCTACCAGGGAGCCGGGCGGGTCACGGTCTCTGACGATCCTGCTGCCCGCCGAGCCGCGATGGTTGCCGACTGGTGGGAGCGCTACCGCGAGGGCGAGGACGCCCAGATGATCGCCAAGCGCAACGCCGAGGTCCGCGAGCTGAATGCGATGGCGCGGGACAGGATGCAGGCGGAAAGCAGGCTCGGCGCCGAGGAAATCAGGGTCGGCGAAGCGCGCTTCGCGGCCGGCGACCAGGTCATCACCCGGATCAACGACCAGAAGCTCCAGGTCTTCAACAGGGAGAGGTGGCGGATAGCGGAGGTCGATGTTGGGTCCCGGCGTCTGTGGTTGGACGGAATCGACACCGCAAAGCGGGTGTGTGTCGATTCCGTCTTCTTGGAGCGGGTTAACCCGAGGGACGGTGCGGCGGCGGTCGAGCACGCCTACGCGGCGACGATCTACCAGGCGCAGGGGGCGACTCTCGACTCGGCTTTCGTGATGGCCGACCCCTCGATGACCAAGGAGGAGTTCTACGTCGCTTCGTCGCGCACCAGCGGGGAGACCTTCTTTTATGCGACCCCCGAGGTGCAGCTGGCCCGCGAGGAAATCGCCCCGGCCTCCCCCTACCTGCGCCACGGCCTGGAGCACGTCGCCGAAGCCGCCGAGCGGACCGGCGCGCAGACCGCGGCGATGGACGAGGCGCTGCGCTCGCGCTATGCCCAGATGCCCTCTGACCAGCTCAACAGGCAGCTGCACGAGCTGAGGGCGGAGATCGGTGCCGAGCAGGCAAACCAGCAGGCCCACCGCCGCCATGCCGAACGGGTCGCCGAGCACGAGCAGCGCGCCGAGCTGCTGGCCAGGCGAGGCGAGCCGGTACCCGAGCCGCGGCGCTGGGAGCGGCGGGGCGAACGGGCGGAGCGGGAGCGGATCGAACGAGACCGGGCCGAGAGGGAAGGTCGGATGCGGGAAGCGCGGGACCGCCTGGAGGCCGAGCGCCGCGAGCTACCCGCGGTCGGACACGAGGCACGGGCGAAGGGAGCGGTGATCGAATCGGTCCTCGCCGACCGCGAACGGCTCGCCGCCACGGCCGCCCGGACTTCCCCGCCCGACTACATCAAGCACGAGCTGGGCGAGCGGCCGAGCGATCCGACCAAGGCCCGCGAGTGGGACAGGGCGGTCCGGGGGGTCGAGGGCTATCGCCTCAGAAACGGGGTGCGGGACAAAGACAGCGCCCTCGGCATGAAGCCGAAGGACCCCGTGAAGTCGGCGCGGCACGAGCAGGCGCAGCGCCGGCTCCAGCAGAGCCAACGCCAATTGCATCTGAAGCGGGCACGGGAGCGCCAGCTCGGCCTAGGCATCGGCCGTGGGATTGGGCGATGAGGATGCACGGGCTCTCGGCTTCTTTGCCCCGGCATCTGGCGCCCTTTGCCCGGGCATCGTCTCTGCCCGTGCTTATGCCGCGGCTTGGCGCCTGTTTGCCCGGGCTGAGCCCCGGCTTTCGTCTGCCCGGGCATCGGATGGTTTTGCCGGGGCTCGCCTGCACGGGCAGAGCTATGCACGTGCAGTCGCAGATGCCGGCGAGCGCCGAAGCCCGTATCCCTCCCCTGAAATCGCGCGGGGGGGCGACCCCCTCCCCGGGGTTACCCCCCTTCAAGGGTCGGTTCACCGCCTCTAGGTTGCGCCCAGGATGAGCGCGGCGAGTAGAAATGACCTTCCGGCGGGATCCTCCACCCCGGCCCGTGCGCAGCATCGGCTGTCGCTTCCGCGCCTCGGTTTGACGGTCGCCGAGGCTGCTCAGGCGGTTGGGGTGAGCGAGTCATCCTTCAAGCGTCACGTGCAGCCAGAGCTTCGGATCGTCCGCCGGGGAAGCCTGCGGATCATTCCCCTCTCAGAGGTCGAACGTTGGCTAGAGCACAACGCCACCTTCGCCGGACCACCTACGAGGCGCGTAAGATGAGGAGACTTACAAAGCGCCCCCGCACCGTTGGAGCGGCCGGGGGCATGGCCCACGGAGGTGTGACTCCATGAGCAACGCGAAGCGTAGCCCTGCGCTGCAGGGCATCGAATTACGAACTGACGCCAAAGGGCGAAAGCGGTTCCGAGGCACGGCTAGAGACAAATCTGCGGGCAGACACCTGAAGGGTCCGTGGACGGCCTCTCTTACTGCCGCCCGCTCCTGGCGCATAGACGCGCTGGCCCGGATCGAGGCCGGCACCCTTTCGGCAGCCGCAGGCCCCACCGTCGAGGAGGCGACGGCGATATTTATCGAGACCATCGGGTCGGGAGCTTTTCGCCAAAGGAACGGCCACCGCTACAAGCCAAGCGTGGTGCGCGAATACCGGCGGGTGCTCGATAGAGAGGTCGTCCCTGAGTTCAGACGTAAGCGTCTCGCACGGCTTCAGCGACCTGAACTTCAGCGATGGGCCGACAGTTTGACGGCAGATCGTTCGCCTTCGACCGTCCGCAACATCGTCGCTTCCCTGCGGGCGCTGATCGCCTTCGCCGAACTCCGCGGCTGGGTGCATGTCAACCCGAGCGATGGGCTTCGGCTTCCGACGGGAGAGAAGAAGCGCGATCGCATCGCCTCTGCTGCTGAAGCCGCCGAACTGATTAACGCAATGCGCTCTACGGATCGAGCTGCTTTGGGCTGCGCCGTCTACGGCGGGCTACGCCTTGGGGAGCTGCTTGCCCTGGATGTGGCCGCGGTCGAACTGGAGGGAGGCTGGCTTGACGTTCACCGCAGCTGGGACCGCGGCGCCAAGGAATTCGTGTCGGTCAAGAACCGGAAGCCGCGCAAGGTTCCCATCATCGAAAAGCTCGCGGCCCTTCTCGAAGATCATTTGGTCCTCCTCGACCACCCGGCGGAGGGACTGCTGTTCCAGAGCGCGAACCGGCCCGACTGGCCGATCGACCCAGGCATTCTCCGGCGCCGCACTCACCAGTGCTGGAAAGACGCAGGCCTCGCGCCCCTCGGCTTCCATGAGGCTCGGCACACCTACGCGAGCATCGCCATCGCAGCCGGACTGAACCCGAAGACGCTCAGCACTTACATGGGACATTCCACGATCACGATCACCTTCGATCGCTATGGACACTTGATGCCTGGCAGCGAGGATGAGGCCCGGGCGCTACTCGATTCGTACCTGGACGAGTCCTAGACGAATTCCGGGACACGCTTCTCTGCCGGCGGTCCCGGGACCTACGGCTCGGCGGTCGGGTCCTCGTAGTAGCGAAGGCTTCGCGAAAAGTTGGCTAGCGCCATCTCATCGTTGGCCAGCAACTCCGATGGACTGGGAAAGGGAAATAGTTCGAGGTCGGCTTTCTGAAAGTTGCCATGGCGAACACTCCCTACGGACCACAGCCGATGGATCAAGGCGCACGCGATGTGGATGCTCGCGAACGTCTTGTCGACACGAACCCATTTCGTGGTTCTCCGCCACTTAGTCCGCCCGTCGGTTTCGCGGCTGGTGTGCAAATACTCCAGGCAAGGCCCCGATCCATTGAGGAAATCAGGCATGCCGTCTATTTCAACGCTCAGGGCCGAGTTCTGAGGCCATACCCCGAGTCCGTGCTTGGCTGCGTTATAGACGTAACCGTCCAAGATGTAGGCCGCGAACCAGCTCAGCCATTGGATGGAGTTCTCTAGATGGTGGGTCCATTCGTCCTCGTTGATGGCAGGACGTAGCTCTTTCCAGTCGGTACTTCCGAAGAAGACCTCCGCGGCCCGATCTCGATAGTCCGGAGTCCCAAGGTTCTGCTTAAGGTCGCGCACCTTGCCCTTGAACCGGCCGAAGTCTCGCTCACTGCTGATGGCAATCCAGGGGCACTCGGGATCGCTCTCGTGAGCGATGTAGAGCCTCAAGAGAGTCTCTGCTACGTGGTGCAGGAGCACCTCGGCCTCCAGGACCACAAAGCTTTGCTGCGCGGAGCGCTCCTCGTCATCGAGGGCCAGTTTGGGGGAGAAGTTCTCTGCGCCGAGTTTGAAGCCATCGACGCTGACACCTTCACCGAGAAGGTTTTGCAGCTCCAGCTCTCGACCGGCCGAAAGGGCGAGATTCCGCAGCCGGAACCGGAAGTAGACCCACGGCTCCAGGCGGTAGAAATCATTGTTCAGCTCGACCAGGCTCTCCGTGGCCAGACCGAAGTTTGGGTCGTTCAGTTGGTCTTTGGAAGGTTTAGTCACTGACGCCTCCCCGAGCGTTGCGGAATCGGACGCAGTGGCGGCCGCTCAAGTTCGGGCCCGTAGGGACAGCCGTGGGGACGGGCTGGGGACAAAACTGACCCCGACTGACCCCCTCTGACCCCGCAATCCGTGCCTAGAAGCCCAATGCGAACTTGGCGTCCTCGGTCATCATTTCCGGTGACCACGGGGGGTCGAAGACCATCCTCGGGTGGACGGCGGTGACGCCGGGGAGGTCGCCGACGAACTCCTTCATCTGCTCGGAGACCTGGGGGCCGATTGGGCAGGCGGGGGTGGTGAGGGTGAAGGTGACGTAGACCTCGGAGTCCTGCTCGATGTTGACGTCGTAGACGAGGCCGAGGGAGACGAAGTCGAGCCCTAGCTCGGGGTCGATTACCTCCTCGAGCACCTCGTAGACGTCCTCCTCGGTGAGCGTTTCGTCAGTGGCTGCGGGGTTCTCGGTCATGGCCTCATGGTAGCCGGGCGATCAGCGCGGCTCGGGGGGCGGGCCGTTTGGCGCCGGGGAGAGCTCCAGCTGGTACCAGCCGACGTCGCGCCAGGCGCCCTGCTTCCAGCCGATCTCGCGGTTGACGCCGACCAGCTCGAAGCCGAGGTGCTGGTGCAGGCCGACGCTGGCCTCGTTGGGCAGGGTGATCCCGGCGCAGGCCATGCGGAAGCCGCGCTCGCGGAGGCGGTCGAAGAGGGCTTCGTAGAGGGCGCGACCGACGCCTTCGCCGCGGGCGCCGGCGGCGACGTAGACCGAGACCGAGGTGCTCCAGCGGTAGGCGGGGCGCTCGTTGAAGGCGGTGGCGTAGGCGTAGCCGACCACCCGTCCGTCGCGCTCGGCGACGAGCCAGGCGTGGCTGGCGCCGTAGCGCTCGATTCGCGCCGCCAGCTCCCCCGCGTCGGGCGCCTGTTCCTCGAAGGAAACCGGGCTCTCCTCGACGTGTGGGGCGTAGATCGCCGCGCAGGCGGCGGCGTCGTGCTGGGGATCGGCGTCGCGGATACTGAACATGGGCACGGCAATCTAGAGTGCCGGGCATGAGCGAGCAGGGGAACGTCGTGCGCCGGTCGATCGGGATCGTCTTCGATGACGGCGGGCTGCTGGCGCTGACCTCGCAGCTGCCCGAGGGCGGCCGCGGCATCGACGACGAGGAGGTGACCGCGGTGCTCTGCGAGCCCGAGGGGGCGCCGGCGACCTTCGAGGAGACGCTGCTCTCGACCGAGTACGGCGAGGACGGGGTGCAGCGCCGGGCGACGCTGGAGCTGTGGCCGTCGGTCGAGGAGATGCGGCCGCTGCGCGGCGCCGGCGCACTGATCAGCTCGGTCTGCGTCCGCCGCCAGCATCTCGACTCGCAGATCGCCTTCTTCCGCTGGTCGGTTGAAGGGCGCGAGGGGCTTGGCACCTACGAGGTCGCCCGCGTCGTCGATGAGTGAGACCGGCGCCAGCGGGATCCGGGCGATCGTCTCCGACTTCGGCGGGGTCCTGACGACGCCGCTGCTCGGCAGCTTCGAACGCGTCCAGGACGAGATCGAGATCCCGGCCGAAAGCCTCGGCAAGGCGCTGCGCGCGGCCGCCGAGAAGCGCGGCGACAACCCGCTCTTCGAGCTCGAGCGTGGCGAGCTCGAGGAGGTCGCCTTTCTCGAACTGCTGAGCGACCAGCTCGAGCCGCTGCTCGGCCACCGGCCGCACCTGCACCGCTTCCGCGAGGTCTACTTCGACGCGCTCGACCCAAACGAGCCGATGATCGCGCTGATGCGCGAGCTCAAGGCCGGCGGCCTGAAGATGGCGATGCTGACCAACAACGTGCGCGAGTGGGAGCCGCTCTGGCGCTCAATGATGCCGGTCGACGAGATCTTCGAGGAGGTCGTCGACTCGGCCTTCGTCGGCTGCCGCAAGCCGGAAGGGCGGATCTACCGGCTGACCCTGGAGCGGATTGGGATCGCGCCCGAGGCCTGCCTCTTCATCGACGATCTTCAGGTCAACTGCGAAGGCGCCGAAAAAGCCGGGATGAAGGCGGTCCATTTCCGCGACAACGAGCAGGCAATCGCCGAGATCCGCGCGGCGGTCGGGTAATTAAGAGCGTTCGCGGTCGCGGACCGCGGCGGCGCCGTTGCCGTCGGCGGCCCGGGCGGGCGCCTCGCGCCAGCGACGAGCGAACGGCAGGCGCCAGCTATGCGGGGCGATCAGGGCACCGATCTCGGTCGGACCCCACGACCCCTGCGGGTACGGTTTCACCGGCGGCGGCTCCTGCAGCAGCGGCTCGGAGACCTCCCACAGCCGCTCGATCCCTCCAGCCGTGGTGAAGAGGGTGCGGTCGCCGATCATCGCGTCGCGGATCAGCCGCTCGTAGGCCTCGACCGCGTCGCCGCGATAGCCGGTTTCGTCGAGCGAGAACTGCATGCTCGCCTTGTCGAGCACCATCCCCATCCCCGGCCGCTTGCCGTAGAAGGAGAGCGAAACGCGCGAGGACTCGTCGAGGTCGAAGGTGAGGTGGTCGGGGCCGTAGCGGCCGACCCGCGAGTGCTCGGGGAACATCGCATGCGGGGGCTCGCGGAAGGCGATCGAGATGATCCGCGCCCCTTCGCCCATCCGCTTGCCGGTCCGCAAGTAGAAGGGGACGCCGCTCCAGCGCCAGTTGTCGATTTCGCAGCGCAGGGCGATGAAGGTCTCGGTGCTCGAGTTCGGATCGACCCCCTCCTCTTCCCGGTAGCCCTCGTACTGGCCGCGGACCGCCTGGTTCGGGTCGAGCGGCTGCAGGCTGCGGAAGACTTTGTTCTTCTCCTCGGTGATCGGTTCCGGCGCCAGCGCGGTCGGCGGCTCCATCGCGACGAAGGCGAGGATTTGGAACAGGTGGGTGACGACCATGTCGCGGAAGGCACCCGTCTTCTCGTAGAAGGCGGCGCGCGAGCCGACCCCGAGCGTCTCCGGCACATCGATCTGGATGTGGTCGATGTGGTTGCGGTTCCAGATCGGCTCGAAGAGGCCGTTGGCGAACCGCAGCGCAAGGATGTTCTGGGCCGCCTCTTTGCCGAGGAAGTGGTCGATGCGGAAGACCTGGTCCTCGTCGAGGACTTCGTGGACCATCTCGTTCAGCTTCCGGGCCGAGGTGAGGTCGGTGCCGAACGGCTTCTCCATGATCACCCGCGAGCGCTTAGAGAGCCCGCACGTCTTCAGCATCTGGATCACGTCCGGCGCCGCCGTCGGCGGCACGCTCAGGTAGTGAAGCAGCCGCATCTCCGGCCCAAGCTCCTCCTCGGCCTTCTTCACCGCCTCAGCCAGCGCCTCCGGCGCCTGTGCGTGCGGGACGTAGGAGAGCTTGCCCGAGAACTCGTGCCATTCCTCGCCCCCGAAGGCGCTCCGCGCGAACTCCCGGCAAGCCTTTTCCGCGATCCCCCGGAACTCGGCATCGGAGATCTCCTCCATCGAGACCCCGACCACCCGAAACTCCGGCATCAGCCCCGCCTGGAACAGCCGCAGCAGCCCCGGCAGCAGCTTCCGCCGCGCCAAATCACCGGTGGCGCCAAAGATGACGATTACCTGAGGCGGAACGTCCACTGAATCGAGGTTAGCCCGCAAGCCGGAGAACCAAACAGGATGGGACGGATTGCCAGCGAGGTGGTAGCGGTCGGACTAGTTGTCCGACCCAGCTCTATCCCAGACGTATAGCTCCATCGCCTCGCCCGCCAGGTCCATCAGGCGGGGTGGGCTGAGGAGGCCTAGGACCAGCTCCAGCGCGTCCTCTTCGGTGACGCCGGAGTCGACGGCCTCCTCACCGCGGAAGCCGGCGGCGAGCTTGAGGGCCTCGCGGCGGTTTTCGCCGAGCGAGTTGAAGGCGCCCATGAGGAAGTCGCGGTTGGGGACCGGCTGGCCAACCTCGAGGGAGCCGTGCCAGGCGGCGAGCATCGAGAGGTCGTGCTCGTCGAGCTCGGAGATCGCCTTCGCGTAGTGGACTTCGAGCTCGTGGTCGGGGATCTCATCCACCCAGGCGCGCACCGCCTCCCCGAGGAGCTGGCGGCGAGCCTCACGGCCGACTGAGTCGGCGATCGCCCGGATGGCGTCGGCTGGGTCTACAAAGCAGAGGGACATGCGATGAACGGAAAGGTAGAGGCGGTCGCCGACGCCAAAAGATGCCCGCTAACCACCCAGTTTGCGGGGTCGTGGGCGGTGGTGCGAAGAAGGCGCCGGACCCGTCCCTAGGCTTGGACGCGTGCCGCTGAAACTCGTCTACGGACCGCCCAATTCGGGCCGCGCAGGCGTCATCCGCCGCGACTTCGCTGCCGCCCTGGAGCGCGACCCGATCCTCGTCGTCCCGACCGTCGACGACGTCTTCGCCTTCGAGCGCGAGCTCTCCGGCGGCGGCGCCCTGCTCGGCGGCGCGGCGATGACCTTCGGCGGCCTCTTCCGCACCGTCGCGACCCTGGCCGGCGCCCCCGCGGGCGCCGAGCTCTCGCCGGCGCAGCGGCTGCGCGCGGTCTCGGTGGCGATCGCGGCGCGGCGGGAGCGGCTGCGGCCGCTGCGGCGCTCAGCCGGGCGGCCGCGCTTCGCCCGCGCGCTGGAGCGGCTGCTCGGCGAGCTGCAGGCGGCGGGCGTCAAGCCGGAGGAGGTCGAGGCGAGCGCGGCGACGCTGGAGGGCTCCGCCTACCTCGCCGACGTCGGCGCCCTCTACGGCCGCTACGAAGAGGTGCGACGGCGGACCGGGCGCGTCGACCCGCATGGGATCGCCCGCGAGGCGATCGCCCAGCTGCGCAGCGACGGCTCCTTCTGGGGCGAGCGGCCGGTCCTCTTCTACGGCTTCGACGACCTGACCGAGAACCAGTTCGAGCTGGTCGCCGCCCTGTCCGCGCAAACCGAGGCCACGGTAGCCCTCCCTTACGAAGAGGGGAGCGCGGCGCTGGCGGCCCGCGGGCGGCTACTGGGAAAGCTGCGCGAGCTGGAGCCGGCGGTGGAGGTCGTGACCGAGGCCGATCCCGGCAACACCTTCAGCCCGCTGCTCTTCCACCTGACGGTCGGCTTCGGCGCCGCGCGGCCGAAGCGGGCCGAAGTCGACGGCAGCCTCACCCTGCTGCGCTCGGCCGGCACCCGGGCCGAGGCGGAGGCGATCGCCGCCCACGTCTCGCGGCTCATCGCCGGCGGCGCCGACCCGGCCGAGATCGCGATCGCCCTCCGCGATCCCGCCCGCCGCGGCCCCGAGATCGCCGCGGCGCTGGAGCGCAACGGGATCGCGGTCGCGCTCGAGGCCGAGGTGCCGGTCGCCGGGACCAGCGTCGGCGGGGCGCTGATCGCGCTGCTGGAGGCGGAGTTCGGCGCCCGCCGCGCTTCCGACTTCCTCCGCTACCTGCGCGGGCCCTCGGGCTACGCCACCCGCACCGTCGATTGGTTCGAGCGGACTCTGCGCCGCGAGCGCATCCGCGACGCCGAGACGGCGATGCTCCGCTGGCAGGGAGAAGGAGAGGGACGGGATCTGCCCCGAGACCTCCTGCGCCTGCGCGAAGCCGCCGCGCGCTCCCCCGCCGTGCTGGCCGCCGAGGTCGGGGCGCTGGCGGGACGGATGGCTTCGCGGCCGCTCCGCGACGCCGGCGACGGGCCGCCGCTGCCGCAGGGCGAAGGGTTAGAGCTGCGCGCCGCCTCGGAGATCGCCTCCTCGCTGGCGGAGCTGGGCGAGCTCGGGGCGCTGGCGCCACAGCCGGGCGAACTGGCGGCGATCGTCGAGGAGCTCGACTTCCGCGTCTGGTCGGGCCCAGTCGAGGGCCGGGTGCGGATCGCCGACCCCTACCGCCTGCGCGCCGCCCGCTTCGACCACGTCGTCGTCGGCTCACTGCAGGACGGCGAGTTCCCGCGCCGCGACCGCGGCGCCGACCCCTTTCTCTCCGATGCCCAGCGCGAGACCCTCGGTCTCGACCCGCGGCGGGACACCGAGGCCGAGGAGCGCTACCTCTTCCACGCCTGCCTGGCGCTGCCGCGGCGCAGCCTCGTCCTCTCCTACCGCGACAGCGACGAGGACGGCAGCGCGACCGCGCGGTCGCCGCTGATCGACGACGTGCGGGCGCTCCTCTCCCCCGCTCCCGGCGGCAGCTCGCCCGATCCGCTGGAGGAGGAGATCACGATCGTGCGGGACCTGGCGCAGGTGGTCGTGCCGCTGGCCGAAGCGCCCTCCGAGGACGAGCTAGCCCGGGCGCTGGCGGCACACGGGCCCGGCGCCGACGCCCCGGCGCTGCTGGCGCAGGTCGGGGTCGAAGCCGAGCTAGCGGCGGCGATCGTCGCCCGCGTCGGCGCGGCCCGGCGGGCCGAGGCGGCTTCGCGCGCGCCCGGGCCGCTAACCAACCCGGCGGCGCTCGACTCGCTCGCCGCCGTCGCCGCCTACGGCGGCACCACCCTGGAGGAGTTCGACCTCTGCTCCTACCGCTGGTTCGCCGGCCACGAGCTCGATCCGCAGCTGCTCGATCCGGTCCCCGACCCGCTCGTCCAGGGCGGCCTCATGCATGAGGCGCTGGAGCGCCTATACAAGGAGCGACCCGGCGGCGATCCGCTGCCGCGCCCGGGGACCCTGGCGGCCTGGACCGAGCGCGGGCGCGAGCTGGTGGCGATGGTGGTCGCCGAGCGCGAACTCGGCTCGCACCCGACCGAGCGGGCGATGGCGCGACGGGTCGAGCGCCTGCTCGACCGCTTCCTCGCCGAGGAGGCCGAGCGGGAGACGGGCGGCTTCGAGCCCTGGCTGCTGGAGGCGCGCTTCGGCGAGCATCCCGACGCCGAGCGGCCGCCGCTCGACCTCGGCGGCTGGGGCCTCCACGGCGCCGTCGACCGAGTCGACCGCGCCGCCGACGGCAGCGCCGTCGTCATCGACTACAAGCTCGCCGGCCAGGTCACCCCGCGCGACAAGTTCGAGGAGAAGGCAAAGCTGCAGCTGCCGCTCTACCTGCTGGCAGTCGCCGAGCACTGGGGCGGCGAGCCGGTCGCAGCGCTCTACCACCCGCTGAAGGGGACCTCGACGCGGCGCCCGCGCGGGGTCGTCTCCGCCGCCGTCGCGCAGGACCTCGCCGGCTACGGCCTCTACTCGACCGACGTCGTTGAGCCCGAAGAGCTGGAGGAGCTGCTGGAGGACTCGCGGCGGCGGAGCGGCGAGATCGTCGCCCGTATGCGCGCCGGCGAGATCCGCCGCGACCCGGGTCCGCGACCAGGGCTGCGCGGCCACGACGTCTGCCCCTCCTACTGCACCTTCGCCTCGATCTGCCGCCGCGACCGCGCGCCCCAGTACATCGACGAAGAGGGCGAGGACGAACGGTGACGGTCGACCAGCGCACCCAGGCGCCGCCGCGCGAGCCGACCCCCGAGCAGGCGGCGGCGATCGCCGTTCGCGGCAAGGATGTGCTGCTGGAGGCGGGAGCGGGCACCGGCAAGACGGGGGTGATGGTCGACCGCTATTGCCGCCTCGTCTGCGACTCCGGCCTCTCCCCGGACGCCGTCGTCGCTTTCACCTTCACCGACAAGGCCGCCGCCGAGCTGCGCCAGCGGATCCGCACCGAGCTGTCGCGGCGGGCGGAGCGCGGTTCCGAGCGCGCCGCGACGGTGCTGGCCGGGATCGGCGGCGCCTGGATCACGACGATCCACGGCTTCTGCAACCGGGTGCTGGCGGCGCATCCAGTCGCGGCCGGGGTCGATCCCGGCTTCCGCGTCCTCGACGCGCCGGAGGCCGCGCGAGCGGCCCGCGAGGCCTTCGACGACGCCCTTGTGGAGTTCCTGGCGGACGGCGACGCCGCGCGCGAGGAGACCGTCGCCGCCTACGACGTCGAAGGGCTGCGGGGGATGGTCGTCGCGATCCACGAGGAGCTGCGCAGCCGCGGGATTGCCAGCCCAGCGCTGGCGGAGCCGCCGCCGTCCGACCCGGACGCGGCAATCGGGACCGCGATCGACATTGGCCGAGAATGCGTCGAGGAGCTGCGGGAGCGCGACGGCAAAAAGGCCGACCGCGAGCGTGAGCTTCTGGAAGAAGCGCTCAACCGGCTCGAAGCGCTCGTCCCGCAGCCGAGTCTGGACGAACTCGGTTCGGCGGGAACCGGCAGCGGGGCGAAGTCACTTGCTCCCTATGAGGAGGCGCTGCAGTCGGCGATCGCCCGCACCGCCGAGGCCGGCGAGGGCGGCACCGTCTACCGCCACCTCGCCGAGCTGTTGCGCCTCTTCTCGGCTCGCTTCGAGGCAGCGAAGGAAAGGCGCGCCGGGATCGACTTCGAGGACCTGCAGATCCTTGCCGCGCGGCTGCTGGAGCGGGCCGAGATCGGTGAGCACTACCGCGGCCGCTTCCGCCAGATCCTCGTCGACGAGTTCCAGGACACCAACCGGCTGCAGCTGCGGCTGATCGAGGCGCTGCGCGGGCCGAAGACCGAGCTGGTCGTGGTCGGCGACGAGCTGCAGTCGATCTACGGCTTCCGCCACGCCGACCTCGACGTCTTCCGCCGCCGTCGCGAGGAGATCGATCGCCGCGCCGACGCCGAGCTGATGCGCCTGAGCGGCAACTTCCGCTCCCGCCCCGAGGTCGTCGGCGCCGTCAACCTCTTCGGCGAGGCGCTGCTCGGCGCCGCTTACACGCCGCTGCGGGTGGGCGTCGCGCCGGAGCACGGCGCCTTATCCCCGCCTAGCGGTGATAAGGCGCCACACATCGGTGAAGACCCCGCCGTCGAGCTACTGCTGACCGCCCGCGACGGCTGGGACGCGGATGGGATCGAGCTCGAGCCGGCGATCGACGGCGCCACCCCGCTCAACTGCCTGGCCGAGGCGCGCGCGGTCGCCGAGCGGTTGCGCGAGCTCGCCGACGAGGGAGTGCCGCGCGGCGAGATGGTCGTGCTGCTGCGCGCTTTCTCCCACCTCGACGCCTACGAGGACGCGCTCGAACGCGCCGGCCTGCGCCCCTACGTCGTCGGTGGTCGCGGCTACTGGTCCCAGCAGCAGGTGGCCGACGTCTGCGCGCTGCTGGCGGTGATCGCCAACCCGCTCGACGACCACGCCCTCTTCGGCGCTCTCGCCTCCCCCGCCTGCGCGGTCGCCCCTGACACGCTCTGGCTCCTTCGCGCCGCGGCGGGCAAACGCCGCCACGTCTGGCCGGCAGTCGAGCGGGCAGGCGGCACCGGTGAGACCGAGCTGGTTGAGCCCGAGCGGCTGGACGACATCCCGGAGGCCGAGCGGGAGCTGCTGGCGACGTTCGTGGCCCGGATCGCCGCGCTGCGCGAGCGGGGGCCGCGGCTCTCGCTGCCGGAACTGATCGAGGCGGCGGTGACCGAGACCGGCTACGACCTCGCCGTGCTCAGCCGGCCGGCGGGTGAGGCGCGCTTCGCCAACGTCCGCAAGATGGCGCGGCTGGCGGCCGAGTTCGAGCAGCGCGAGGGGCGCGACCTGCGCGGCTTCCTCGACTTCCTCGCCGCCCGCGCCGAAAGCGACGCCGAGGCGCAGGCAGCGACCGCCGCCGAGGGCCACAACGGTGTCCGGATCATGACCGTCCACAACGCCAAGGGCCTCGAGTTCGGCGTCGTCGCAGTGCCGGACCTCTCGCGCCGGCTGTTGGGCGCGGGGCGCTCGCCGCTGTTGGCGCTCGGCCGCGAGGAGCAGCCGCGGGTCGGCCTGCGCCTGGTCCGCCTCGGCAGCCCGAAGATCGACCTCTTCGAGTACGGCGCCCTCTGCGAAGAGACGGCCGCCCGCGAAGCCGAAGAGGAGCTGCGGCTCTTCCACGTCGCCGCCACCCGCGCCCGCAAGCACCTGATCGTCAGCGGCGTCGTCAACCCGAACCCGGGCAAGGAGACGAAGGGCAGGCCGGTGATCGAGCGCCTGGTCGAGACACTCGGGGTGCCGCGCGACGAAGATTCCACCGTGCCGGTGGCGGCGCCCGCCCCGCGGCCGGGCCTGGAGGCGGAGCTGGGGCCCTCTGAGATCGCGGTCCGGGTCAACCTTCCTTCCCCGGAGCGCGCCTCTGAGCTGCGGACGCTGCGGCGCCGCGCCGCCGCGGCGCGCGAGCTCGGCGAGGGTCCGCCGCCCCTGGTCGAGCGACGGCCGCCGACCGTCCCCAGCCGCCCCCTCTCCTACACCGCGATCTCGGCCTACGAGGAGTGCCCCTACCGCTTCTACATGGAGCGCGTGCTGGGGCTGGCGCGGATCGACGAGGGGGCGCCGAGCGACGAGCTCACCCTCAGCGACCCCGAAGAACGCACCGCCCGTGGCGCGGCCGTTCACGCTCTGCTGGAGTGGAGCCAGGCGAACGCGTGGGCGGAGCCGTCGCTAGAGCTGGCCGAGCGGCACGCGGTGGCCGCAGGACTGGGAGCGGGGAGTGCCCCCCCGGACAACAGCGGGGAGGGTCCGGGGAGGCACTCCCCGGACCCGCTCGACAGCTTGCTGGAGCCCGTGCGCGCTTGGATCGGCTCGCCATTGCGGATGCAGATCGCAGCTGAGGCGCGTCGGATGCGGGCCGAGGTGCCGTTGCTGCTGGGAGTCGGGGGGAGGGTGCTGCGTGGGTCGATCGATCTGTTGGTAGAGCGTGAGGGTGCGGCGCCGCTGGTGATCGATTACAAGACCGACCGACTGGGAGGCTCCGACCCGGCTGAGCGGGCCGCCCACTACGGGGTCCAGCGCTCGATCTATGCGCTCGCCGTCGCCGAGGCGCTCGGGTGCGAGGAAGTCGAGGTCGCCTACGTCTTCCTCGAACGACCAGCCGACCCAGCCATCTCGCTCCTCGGACAAGCCGAGATGACCGCCGCCCGCGCCTCGCTCACGGAGACGATCTCCCGAATCGAGAGCGGCGACTTCCCGGTCGCCCCGCCCGAGCAACGCGACTGGTCCCTCTGCCGCGGCTGCCCCGCCCTGAGAGGTCTGTGCTCCGGACCCCGAGAGGACTAGCTCGGCTCGGAGCCAACCTCTAGCTTCGCCGCCAGGTCATCGAGGCGCAGCTCTTTCAACCCCTCGCCGACCTCGTCGAGCTCGGCGGCGCAGTATTTGACCAGCTCGCGCCCCTCTTTGCAGAGGTCGAGGGTCTCGCGCAGGCCGGCCTGGCCGGAATCGAGCCGGTCGATGATCTCCTCCAGCCGCTCAACCGCGGCCTCGTAGCTCTCGGGCTTATCGCTCACGCTCACCGTCTCCGTCGCCATCCGCGTCGCCGACTGTATTGATGGTTGCTCGGACCCCTCCATCTGCAAACCGCAGTTTGACCTTCCCGGCGGCGGCCGCGGCTGCTGCGCTCGTCAGCGGCTCCTCGTCCTCCCCCTCAACCAGGGCGTAGCCGCGCTCGAGCGTGCGCTCGGGTTCATGCGCCCGCAGCGCCACCATCGCCCGGCGCAGCGCAGCCTGCCGTTTCTCCATGTCGGCACCGGCCGCCCGGTTTCGCGCCCGCTCCAGGACCACACTTCCGATCCGTTTCTGCGATGCGGCACGTTCGGCGAGGCCGCGTTCGGAAGCGGCGCGGATCTCGCGGATCTTCTGGTTCAGCTTGCCGCGCTCCCGCTGCAGCGCCCGCGCCGGACCGCGCGCCAGCGCCCCGAGGTGCCGCGACCGCGTCCCGACCGCCCCCTCCCCCGCCCGCCGCAGCGAGACCGCGCAGCGCTCGAGGCTCTCGCGGGCGGCGATGCAGTCGAGCGGCACCGCCGCCTCGGCCGCGTGGGTCGGGGTCGAACAGGCGACCGCGGCGACGTCGTCAATCAGGGTCCTATCGCGCTCGTGGCCGACAGCGCTGACCACCGGCACCCGCAGCATCGCCACCGTCCGGCAGAGCGTCTCATCGCAGAAGGCCCAGAGGTCGGCGAGGCTGCCGCCGCCGCGGGTGACGACGATCGCCTCGACTTCCGGCCGCGCCGCCAGGTCCTGCACCGCCCGGCCGATCGCCGGCGCCGCGTGGCGGTCCTGAACGGGCGCGAAGCCCCAGATCACCGAGCCGCCCCAGCCGCGCCGCTGCAGGCCGGCGAGCAGGTCGCGCCGGGCGGCGCCGGTTTCCGCGGTGACGACGCCGATCGCCTTCGGCAGCCGCGGCCGGTGCAGCTGCTTCTGCAGCTCGAACAGCCCCTCGGCTCGCAGCTGCTTGCGCAGCGCCTCCAGCCGCGCGATCAAGTCCCCCTCGCCGGCGAGGCGGACGTGGGTGGCGCGGAAGCAGAAGTTGGGCGAGGCCTGACCGCCCCCGGGGTAGTAATCGAGCCCGCCGGAGATCACCACTTCGGCGCCATCGCGTAAGGCGCCATCGGTCAAACCCGCCCGCTCGAGGTCGTTGAGCCAGATCGCGCATGGGATCGCCCCGTCGGCGTCGCGCAGCTCGAAGTAAGCCTGGACTTTGCTGCGCCCGACCCCGGTCACCTCGCCGATCAGCTGCACCCGCGCCCGTTCGCGCATCCACTCCTGCAGCTTGCCGGCGTAGCGTCCGACGGAGTAGGGACCCGGGAGCCCCGTCCCGACCTGTTTCTGAGCTGGCTGCTGATCCACTACAGGCAGGCTAGAGAGACGCTCAGCCGGCTTTCTTCCACTTGCGTGCCCAGATCTTCAACTCACTGAGCACGGGATCGAGCTGCTGGCCGGCTTCGGTGAGCGAGTAGGTGACCCGCACCGGCGTCCCCGATTCGACCGCGCGCTCGACCAGGCCCTCGTCCTCGAGCTCGCGCAGGCGCTGGGAGAGCAGGCGATCCGAGAGCCCGGGAACCGCCTTGCCGATGTCGGCGTAGCGCATCGGCCCTTCGCTGAGAGCGACGACGATCGCGCCGGTCCAGCGCTTGCCGATCAGCTCGATCGCATGGTGGAAATGCGGGCAAACCGCCCCCTGCGACCGTTCCTGCGAACTGACTCCCTCCATCCCGATCGAGCTTACAGAACGTAAGTGACCGGCTTCGCGTGTCGCCTTATGCGGCGGAACGGCGCCATAAAGCGACACGTCACCCCGTGCACGGCCCCGTGTTGACGCTGTCGGTGGTGTGGCGCAGCGCCGCCCGCACCTGCTCGGCCGGGATCGCGAAGCCGCCGCGCGGGCCGCCGGTCGTCGCGGCGAAGACCGTGCCGACCGCCTCGCCGTCGGCGTCGACCAACGGCCCGCCGGAGTTGCCGCTGCGCACCGAGCCGCTCAGCGCCGTGATCGTCCGTTCGACCGGGCCGTTGCCGTAGGAGTCCTCGCTGACCGTCTCCCGCGTTTCGCCGACCCGCGCCGGCTCCAGCGCGTAGGGGCCGTTCTCGGGATAGCCGAGGACGGCGGCGTCCTCCCCCTCATGCCTCTTCGCAGCGATCGGCAGGGGCGGCAGCGCGGCGCCGATCCGCAACAGCGCCAGGTCCTGCTTCGGCTCGTAGTAGATCGCGGTCGCGTCGAGCTCGGCGCCGTCCTGGGTGGTGACCGTGGTGTCGTCGGCGCCGGCGACGACGTGGGCGTTGGTGACGACGATCTCCGGTTCGACCGCCCAGCCCGATCCCTCGATCCCCAGCCCGCAGGCGGTGCTGAGCACCCGCACCACGGAGTCGCCGGCGTGGAGGACATCCGGGTCGGAGGCGATCTGCGAGTCGGGGCGGGCGACCGGGGCGGCCGGCCCGAGGACCGTGGGCGCTGGGTCGACCCGGTCGAGCGCGTTCAGCAGCGGTCCGGTCGGCGGCAGGACGTCGTTGAGGCTACGCAGGATCACCGACTGCTGGATGTCGGCGCGCAGGCGGGCGGTAGAGGGCGCGTGCAGGAGGACGGCGCCAAACACCCAGGCGAGGCCGAGGGCGACCGAGGCGATCAGCGCCGCCCCGCCGGCGCCGTCGGCCATCTGCATGAACGGACGCCGCACCACCTTTTCCCGCAGCCCGAGGGCGAAGCTCTCGACCGTCACCGCCATCAGCGCTCCGGCCAGCAGCGCTCCGAGCGCCCCGCAGAGCGGCGCGTAGGGCGAATCGGCTCCCTTGCTCAGCAACAGCGGCCCGATCCGGCTGCCGACGAAGGCACCCGCCGCGAACCCGACCAGGGTCAGCGCGCCGACGATCAGACCCTGCCTGTACCCCCAGAGGGCGAGGGCGAAGGTGAATGCGAGGATTGCCCAATCCAATACGGTCACCCGCGAATAGAAGCATGCCGGGAGAGCCTGCTTTAGCTTTCGCCTCGTGAACCGCTCCCCCACCCCGGCGGACCGCAGGCGTCGCCTCGTCACCCGCGCCGTGCCGCTGGCGGTGGTCGCGCTGGTCGCCTTCGTCGTCGGCGTCACCGCCGGCTCCCCCGGCTCGCCGGAGAAGGACGCCGCCGACCGCTTCGCCCAAGCCTGTGCGGCAAAGAACTTCAAAGCGATGTACGCGGAGCTGAACGACGCCGCGCGGGCACGGGTGAAACTGAAGGAGTTCGAAGCCGCCTACCGCGAAGCGCAGGAGACGGCGACGATCCGCGGCATCGACGCGGGCTCGGTCGGCGACTCGCAGTCGGCCGATCAGGGCAAGGTCGTGCCGGTGTCGATGACGATCGAAACCGTCGCCTTCGGCACCGTCGAAGAAGACCTCGACGTCCCCTATGACGATGGCGGGATCGAATGGGACGAGAGCCTGGTCTTCCCGGGACTGCGGCCGGGCGAGGAACTGGCCGCCGACGTCGAACTGGCCGAACGGGCGCCGATCCTCGCCCGCGACGGGACGCCGCTGGCCGAAGGCCCGGCCGAAGAACGCGAACACCCGCTCGGCAGCGCCGCGATCGACGTCACCGGCGAAGTCGGCGAAGCGCCTGAAGAAGAGTGGCCGGAGCTGGCGCGCCGCGGCTTCAGCCCGGAAACGCCGGTCGGGATTAGCGGCCTCGAGCGCGCCTTCAATGCCCGCCTCGCCGGCAAGCCCGGCGGCAAACTGCTGGCGGTCTCGAAGGACGGCTCCTCCGTCCGCACCCTCGCTGAGGGTAAGCCGCAGAAGGGCGCCCCGGTGAAGACGACGATCGATCCCGAACTGCAGGAAGTAGCGGTTTCCGCCCTGGCCGGGCGCTCCGGCGGCGTCGCCGTGTTGGACGCGCAGCGGGGCGACGTCCGCGCCCTCGCCGGCCAGGCCTTCTCCGCCCCCCAGCCGCCCGGATCGACCTTCAAGATCGTCACCACGACGGCAGCCCTGGAGGCGGGCAAGGTCAGCCTCGACGACGAATTCGAAATCAGCAACGGGATCAACGTCGGCGGCCGCTTCCTCAACAACGCCAACGGCGAGTACTGCGGCGGCACCTTCCGCGAGGCCTTCGCCGAGTCCTGCAACGCCGTCTTCGCCCCGCTTGGGCCGGCGGTCGGCAACGACAAGCTGGTCGAAACGGCGGAAAAGTACGGCTTCAACTCGCCGCCGAGCCTCTACGCGCCGCAGATCGTCCGCGAAGTTGAACCCGAAGAACCGACGATCCCGACCGAAATCGGCGAAGAAATCGACCTCGGCGTTTCGGCGATCGGCCAGGGCGAAGTGCTGGCGACGCCGCTGGAGATGGCGAACGTGGCGCAGGCGGTCGGCAATAACGGCGTCCGCATGCCGACCTCAATTGTCGCCAACAAGAAGCTGCGGCCCGATGCCGAACCGGTGCGAGTGATGTCGCCGAAGATCTCGAACGAGCTGACCGAACTGATGATCGGCGTCGTCAACGAAGGGACCGGCACCGCCGCCGACATCTCCGAGGCCCAGGTTGCCGGCAAGACCGGCACCGCCGAGCTCGGGCCGAAGCCGGGCGAAGAGGAATCGGAAAACCCGGTCCAGATCAAGGACGCCTGGTTCTCGGCCTTCGCCCCGGCCGAAAAGGCGAAGCTGGCGGTCGGGGTGCTGCTGATCGAAGCCGAAGCGGCGGGCGGCGAAGTCGCCGCCCCGATCGCGGCCGAAGTCCTCGCGGCCGGTCTCGGCTAGAGGTCTAGGGTGACTTCGCCTTTTTCTTCGGCGCCTTCGATGTGAAGGGTGAGGGGGCGGTTGGCGGAGGCTTCTTCGGGGAGGAGGAAGATTGCGACCGAGCCCTCGATCGGGCCCTGCTGGGCGGGCGAGTCGAGGACCGGGATCTGTTCTTCGGCTTCGACCATGCCTTCGAAGGGCAGCGCGTAGAGGCTTTCGCTCGGCAGCACCTCGTACTCGTTGTCTTCGGCGTCGGTGATCGTCAGCGTCGCCGGCAGCTGCTGCGGTTCGTCGCTCTTGTTCTGGACTTCGAAGAAGACGCCGAAGTAGTTGTTGTCTTTCGGCGGTTCCGGCTGGCCTTCCAGGTAGGCGGCGTCCTCGGTGTCGTTCGGGTTGAGGTAGCGCGAGAAGGTGACGTTGTACTCCAGCTCGCCGAGCTGCAGCGGCTCACCCTCGTTGGTCTGCTTGGAGTCGCTCGAGTAGCCGCAGGCGGAGACGCCGACGGTGAGCATGAGCAGCGCCAGGAGGGCGAGGAGGGGCAGCAGTGCGCGGCGGTTGGGGTGCATCGCGGCGGGGAGTCTATATAGAGCTAGGGGATGCCGGTCGCGTAGCGGTTGCCGCCGGCGACGGCGATCCGCTCGGCGGCGGGCTGGTCGGACTCGATGTTGTCGCGGAGGCGGCGCAGCGCCTGGCGCCAGCCGCGCTCGAGCCAGATCGAGCCGCCGCTGAGGACCTCGAGCGCGCGGTCGAGGGCGGCCGGTTCGGTCCAGTGCGAGACGCGGACGCAGGTCAGCGATCCGGGCGCCTCGGTCAGCCGCCAGGCGATGTGGCTGCGGATGCGGTTGGCGCGGCCGGCCTCCCCCTCCTCGATGATCTCGAACGGCTCCTCGGCCGAGACGATCGTCGTGTCCATCCAGACCTTGCGCAGCGGCGCCTTGACGCAGAAGCGGGCGCCGGCGCCGATCCCGACCGGGTCGATCCGGGTCAAGTGGAAGTCGGTAAGGAAATGGTCGGTGAAGGACGGGCGGGCGGCGAGGTCGAGGAGCGTCGCGAAGATCTGCTCGCGCGGGGCGTCGATCTCAATCTCGGTGCTGACGGGGCCCATCGGCAGCGCAGTCTAGATGGGAAGCCTCCCCAAATGGCCGCTGCGGGCGGTCCCGCGACTCCAGGGCGACCGGTCGAAGAAATTCCAGTGACAGGGATCGGAGGCCGGGTTAGTATCGAGTGGCACCAATTTAGAGAGGAGATGTTTCCCATTTTTAATGGCGCCGGCACCAGCCCGGCCGGCGAGGCGCTTGCAGCCGGCTCCATGCCCGGAGAGGGCACCTATTTCTGCCTCAGCTGCGGAGCCCAGGTCGCCCTGCGGGAGACCGACCAGCTGCCGGAGTGCGCAGTTTGCGGGACCTCGCGCTTCCGCCGCGACTCGATCTTCTCCGGGCTGCAGGAGCACGGCTCCCCCACGCTTGAATTCACCGTCGGCGGCCAAGGCGAAGCGCAGGCCTGGCTCGGCGAGGCGCGCGAGCAGCTGACCGAGCCTGGCTACTACCTGACGCTGCGCGATCGCGGCGAGGTGCAGACCTTCCACCTCGAGGTCGGCTGGACCAAGATCGGCCGCTGCGAGCGGGCCGAGATCTGCCTCGATGACCCCAGCGTCTCCAGGCGCCACGCGATGATCGCCACCGATGAGGGCCGCCCGCCGAGGATCCTCGACGACCGCAGCCTCAACGGCGTCCTCGTCAACGGCCACAAGATCGACTGGACCGAGCTCAGCGACGGCGACGAGCTAACGATCGGCCGCTACCGCCTCTTCCTCCTCCAGGCCTAACCGCGAGACCGTAAACACCCGTGTTCTAGACGGGTTTTCACGGCTTCGCGCGTGGTTTTGCCGCCACCCCCGCCCGTACAGTTCGAGCCGGTGAACGGACCGACGAACCCGGACGATCCTTCGCGCCCGAGCGGCGAGGAGTCGATCTCCGCCTCAGCCGAGCGCGCCCGCGCCCAGCTCCACGAAGAGATCGAGCGGGTCCGCCGCGGCGTCGAGCAGATGCTCGACGAGCAGCAGGCGCCCCTCAACAGCGACCTCCGCCGCGAGCTGGACACGATGCAAGAGGACCTCCGCCGCTATCTCAAGACCCGCCTCCGCAAGTCCCAAAAGCGCACCGACCGCCAAATCCACCGCCTCGACGAGCGCACCACCACCCTCGAGCAACGCCTCGACTCCATGGACGCCGAGCGCCGCCTAGCCGAATGGCGCATCCACTCCGACACCGAGCGCATGCTCGACGGGCTGCTGCAGGAGGTCCGCGGAATCGCAGACCGCCTGGAGGGCAAAGCCGCCGGCTAACTCACTCGGTCGAGATGCTCGGGTCGGCCTGGACCTTGATCGGGATGATCATTAGGAAGTTGCTGGTGGCGTCGTCGGCTAGGGCTTCGACGCGGTCGGCCTCTTCGGTCTGATCGGTTGCTCTTAGCTCGTCGGCGTAGCCGTGGAGGAGGTCGTCGATGTCGATTAGGGCCTCGGCGTCGAGGTCCTTGAGTTCGACTTTGGCGCCTTTGCCTAGGCGCCTTTCGATCGCTGCTCGGTCGATGCCGAAGGCGTTGTGTCTGACATAGACGCGGCCCCCGGTCATGCCGGCGCAGGCCCAGGGGCCGATGTCGCCGAGGACGACGGCGCGGCCGCTCGTCATGTACTCGAAGGCGAAGCCCTTGATGTTGGCGCGGTCGGCCAGGGCGCCGCGGCTGTCGTCGATGTCCTGCTCGGGCTCGCCGGCTACGACCACGTCGGCGCCGGAGAGGCGGATGCAGAAGCGGGAGTCAGCGCTGCCCTGGACGTAGAGCTTGCCGCGCTGCGCCCCATAAGCGAAGGACTTGCCGACCGAGCCGTTGAGGCGCTTGCCCCGCGCCCCCTTGCCCTTGAGGATCGCGATCTTGCCACCCAGCATCGTCTTGCCAACGCCGTCCTGGGCGCCGCCCTCGATGCGGATGTCGACGCCGTAGGAGTTGAACGCCCCCAGGCCCTGACCGGCGACCGAGCCGCCGTTGAACTCGAGGCTCGCCAGGTGGTCGCCTTCCTCGCCCGCCGGGCCGCCGTCGAAGATCCGCCAGCGCGCCAGCGCCCCCGCCAGCTCGGTCCCGAGCACGCGGTCGTTGGCGTCGGTCGGGCGCGGGAACTGGCTGCGGACAGTGCCATGGCCACCGCCGCCACCGCAGACTTCCGGCGCCAGCGCCGCAATCTGGCTCGAGGCCTCCTTAGCCTCCATCCGGATCGGCCGCGCCATCACCAGGCCGGCTTCGGCCCGGGCGTCGGTCTCCTCGGCGACCGGCAGGTCGAGCGGTTCGAGGTCGAGGAACTCCTCCAGCGGCGTGATCAGCGGCGCCAGGTCGATCTGGTCCTTGTGGCTGACCTGCTCCAGCAGGTCGTAGCGGCCGACCAGGTCCTGGGCGCGCTCATAACCGAGCGAGGCCACCACCTGTTTGACCTCCTCGCCCATCGAGGAGAAGAAGCGGGCGCAGCTTTCGGCCGAGCGCTCGACCTCCTGCGGGGTGAACTTCTTTAGGCCGTGCGCCTGCGCTTCCTCGGGCGTCTCGATCTGGGTGGCGATGCCGACGTGACAGGTGTCGAGCTGGCAGCCGCGGCAGATCGTGCAGCCGAGACTGACCATCGCCAGGGTGCCGAAGCCGACGCGGTTGGCGCCGAGGCAGTGCAATTTGACGATGTCGTGGCCGGTGCGGTAGCCGCCGTCGGCCCAGATCTCGACCCGGTTGCGCAGCCCGGCCTCCATCAGCGCCCGGTGCACGGCGCGGGTGCCGATGTCGCTCGGCAGGCCGACGTGGCGCAGCGCGTGCTGGCGCGCGG
>Ga0207687_10000042_pt1 | contig 108169 bp, 109 predicted proteins | sample KBSM54metaG_FD_184399 | JGI IMG/M metagenome (GOLD analysis project Ga0207687, IMG submission 184399) | Miscanthus rhizosphere microbial communities from Kellogg Biological Station, Michigan, USA - KBS M5-4 metaG (SPAdes) (version 2) | ecosystem: Host-associated > Plants > Roots > Rhizosphere...
CCTCGTAGAAGCTCCAGACCGGGGCGCCCTCGCGCTGGGCGAGCGAGCGCTCGAAGACCCCCTCCTCGCGCCAGCGCGCGAGCATCCGCTCCTCCAGCTCGGGGAAGGACTGCTTCGGGTCGACGGGCGCGAATCCGGGCATGAAGCTGAGGATTCTAGGTGGGGTCTATAGGGTGGCGCCGATGAACCGCTACGACCTCAACGGCAAAGTCGCGCTGGTCACCGGCGCCGCCCGCGGCATCGGCTTCGAGACCGCGCGGCAGATGCACATGCGCGGCGCCACCGTGGCGGTGCTCGACCTCAACGCCGAGGAGGCGCGCGAGGCGGCCGAGCGGATCGGGCCGCGGGCGATCGGGCTCGGCGGCGACGTCACCGACCAGAGCGCGATGATGAACGCGGTCGCCCAGATCGTCGAAGAGTTCGGCGGCCTCGACATCGCCGTCGCCAACGCCGGGATCGCGCAGAAGCAGTTCGCGACCGTGCGCGGGATCTCCGGCGAGGAGTGGGAACGGGTCTTCGAGGTCGATCTGCTCGGGGTCTGGCGGACGGTGCGGGCGGCGCTGCCGCAGATCGTCGAGCGCCAGGGCCAGATGGTCGTCGTCTCCTCCGTCTATGCCTTCGCCAACGGCTTCGGCAACACCCCCTACGCGGTGGCGAAGGCCGGGGTCGAGTCGCTCGGGCGAGCGCTGCGGGTGGAGCTGAAACCGCACGGCGCCAGCGCCAGCGTCGCCTACTTCGGCTGGGTCGACACGAAACTCGTGCAGGACGCTTTCTCCCAGGACACCTCGCCGCGGGTGGAAAAACTGAGCCCGAAATGGCTGCTGAAACGGATCAGCCCCGAAGAGGCCGGCGCCGGCTTGGTCCGCGGGATCGAAGAACAGGCGCCGCGGATCTTCGTCCCCAAGTGGTGGCGCTACGTCTCGGCCTTCCGCGGCCTGCTCAACCCGCTGCTCGACAAGCGGATGGAGAGCGAACCGAAATACGCCGAGCTGGTCCGCGACATCGACGCCGAAAGCGTCGACCTCGCCAAAAGCTCAAGCGCGAGTTAGCCGCTCCAGCAGGAGCAACGGCGACTCGTAGGGCTGACCGGTGGCCCGGGTCATCGCGATCTCGCAGGTGCGGTTGCTGGAGAGGTAAGCATCGAAGCGCCGTCCTGCGAGCTGTTCGGCCTGGGGACGCGTGGCCGAGGCGGTCAGCTCCGGATGCGTGATCCCGCGATCCCCGGCGAACCCGCAGCAGGTGGCCGAGGGTGCGATGTAGACCTCGTCGGCCAGCGCTCCGGCGAGCGCCTTCAGTGGATGCGCAAGCCCCATCCGCCGCGTCGCGCAGGTCGGGTGAGCAGTGGCGGACGGAACCTTTTCCCGGATCTCGAGCCCCGGCAGCAACCGCAGCGCCCAAGCAACCGAATCGACGATCTCCATCTGCGAGAGCCGCTCCGCATTCTCTTCCGAGAGCACCCCCTCAGCCGGATCGGCAATCGCCCCCGTACAGGAGGCCGCATCGATCACCACCGGCAGCGAGCCCTCGTCACTCCACTCCCACAGCTGAGCGACCATCTCATTCGCCTTATGCCGGTGCGCGGCATCGAACCCTTTCGAGCTCCAAGGCAACCCACAGCAGCTCCCCTCCACCCCATCGGGAACAGCAACCGGCATTCCCGCCCGTGCCGAGACCTCAACCAAGGCCTCTGTGGGACCACCTCCAAAGATCCGGTTGGTGCAACTAGGGACATAGACAGCCACCGTCTCGGCCAGGGGAACGGGTGACCCCTCCCGGACCCTCCCCGCTGTTGTCCGGGAGGGGTCACCCGTTCCCCCCAGCCGTTTGCGCGCCAGAGGCCCGGCGAGGCGCAGACCGACGCGTGACAGCTTCTCGACCGCACCCCACCGCTTGGCCGTCGCTAGCGCCGCCTTTTCGGCCCGCTCACCGTGCTTCGCAGTCCGCAGTTCCTTCACCAAGCGGCCGGTGTCGATTCCCAATGGGCAGGCGATCTGGCACGACCCATCGGTCGCACAGGTCTCGACCGCGTCGTACTCGTACTCCTCGAGCAGCGCCCGCTGCACCGGCGACCCGGCGGGCTGCCGCGCCATCTCCCGCCGCAGGACGATCCGCTGCCGCGGCGTCGTCGTCAGGTTGCGGCTCGGGCAGACCGGCTCGCAGAAGCCGCACTCGACGCAGGTGCTCGCGCCGCCCCAGTCCTCGATCGCCGGCGTCGTTTTCAGATTCCGCAGGTGCACACCCGGGTCGCGGCTGAGGACGACGCCGGGCGAGAGGACGCCGTCGGGGTCGGCGAGCCGCTTCAGCCGCCACATCAGCTCGGTCGCCTTCTCCCCCCACTCGCGCTCTACATAAGGGGCCATGTTGACCCCGGTCCCGTGCTCGGCCTTCAGCGAGCCGTCGTACTTCTCGACCACCAGCTCGACTAGGCCGCCCATGAAGGCCTCGTAGCGCTCGAGGTCCTCATGCTTGGCGAAGTCCGGGGTCAGCATGAAGTGGAGGTTCCCGGCCGAGGCGTGGCCGGCGACGCCGGGGAGAAAGCCGTGCTCGCCGAGCAGCGCCTGCAGGTCCTTGGCGCCTTCGGCGATCCGCTCGGGCGGGACGCAGACGTCCTCGACGATCAGCGCCGTCCCCTCTGGGCGCACCCGGCCGATCAGCCCGTGCAGGCCCTCGCGGACCCGCCAGGCCAGCTCGATCTCCTCCAGCTCCTGGGTGAAGGCGATCGGCCGGATCAGCTCGTGGGAGCCGAGGATCGCTTCGGCGCGGAGGACCTGCGAGGCGAGGTCGCCCTCGTCGGCGCCGCCGAACTCGACCAGGAGGACGGCCGACTCGGGCGGCAGCTCTTTCCACTCCTGCGGCGCCCCGACCATGTTCCAGGCCGCGGTGATCAGCGCCGGCGCGACCATCAGCTCGACCGCAGTGGCGCCGGAGGCGACCAGGTCGGGGACCGGGGCGATCGCCTCCTCGACGCCGGGGAAGTGGATCCAGGCGGTGGTCGTGACCGGCGGCACCGGCACCGTCTCGAAGACGACCTCGGCGATGAAGGCGAGCGTGCCCTCCGAGCCGACCAGCAGGCGCCGGAAGATCTCCAGCGGCTCCTCGGCGTCGAGGAAGGCGCAGAGGCGGTAGCCGGTCGTGTTCTTGATCGCGAACTTGCGGCGAATGCGGTCGGCAAGCTCGGTGTCGGCGCGGATCTCGTCGCGGATCGCTTCCAGGCCGGCGGCGAGCTCCGGCTCGGCGGAGGCGAACCTCTCCGCGGCGCCGGGCGCGCCGGTGTCGATCTTCGTCCCCGAGGGGAGGACGAAGGTCAGCTCGCGCACCGTCGAGTAGGAGTCCTTGGTGACGCCGCAGCGCATCCCGCCGGAGTTGTTGGCGACGACGCCGCCGACCGTGCAGACGTCGGTGCTCGCCGGGTCGGGGCCGAGCTTGCGCCCGTGCGGGGCGAGGACGCGGTTGGCGTGGCCGAGGATCGTCCCCGGCTTCACCCGGGCGCGGGCGCCGTCCTCCTCGACCCGGACCCCGCCGAAGTTCTTGCGGACGTCGACGAGGATGCCCTCGCTCTGGCCCTGGCCGTTGAGGCTGGTGCCGCCGGCGCGGAAGGTGACCGGGATGCCGCGGTCGCGGCCGAACCGCAGCGCCTTGGCGACGTCGTCGGCGTCCCGGGCCTCGACCACGGCGCGGGGGAAGAGTCGGTAGGGGCTGGCATCGGAGGCGTAGGCGACGAGGTCGCTGACCCGGTGGAGGACGCGGTCGGCGCCGAGCAGCTGCTCGAGGTCTCGCCGCAACGCCTGGTCGACGCCAGCGGCGAGGTAATCCGGCGCGCGATCGTCGACCGGCTGGCTCGGCGGCGGCGGGACCGAAGTCGACTTGCGGTTCTTTTGTCCTCCTATAGCGGACAAAGGAACCACGACTTAGAAGAGGGACATCCCCGGCGCGACCGGGACTTCGACCAGCTCCGGCTGCGAGGAGGCGAGGGCCGCGCTGAGCGCGCCGGCTACTTCGTCGCGGTCCTTCGCCCGGTGCGCCTTGACGCCGTAGCCCTCGGCGACGCTGGCGACGTCGAGCTTCGGCAGGTCGAGGCCCGGCGCAGCGTTCACCTGCTCGACTTCGGCGAACCACTTGAGGATCGCGTACTCCTCATTGCGAAGGACGAGGAAGGTGACCGGCGCGTTATAGGCGACGGCGCTCCAGAAGGCGGTGATCGCGTACTGGGCCGAACCCTCGCCGAGCACGCAGACGACCGGGCGGTCGGGCTGCGCCAGCTGCACCCCGACCGAGGCGGCGAGGCCGAAGCCGAGGCCACCGCCGGCGCTGAAGTAGTAGCTGCCGGGGCGGGAGATGCGGAGCTGGTTGCGCAGCGCCAGGGTGCTGGAGGGGGACTCGAGGACGACGATCGCGTCCTCGGGCATCGCCTCGGCGAGGGCGCTGTGGACGGTCGAGGCGTTGAGCGGGTCCTCAGCCGGGATTTCCCCCGGACCCTGGTTCGGCTCCGGCGCCGGGCGCGAGGACTCCGGCGCCTGCTCCAGCAGCGCCGCCAGGGTGAGGCCGACGTCGGCGACGATCGCGTCGCCCATCGGCGCCCGCACCGCCTCGTCAGGGTCGCTGGTGATCGCGACCAGGCGCGCGCCGTCGGGCAGCAGCGGTCCCGGAATGTGCGGGTAGTACGGGAAGACCGAGCTGCCGGCGACGAGGATCAGGTCGTGGCCCTCGAGGGTCTGGCCGACCGGGCCGATCGCCGGCGGCAGGACGCCACGGAAGTTGGGGTGGTTCTCGGGGAAGCCGAGGCGGTTGCCGCCGGTCGCGGGCGAGGCCCAGACGGGGAGGCGCTGGCGCTCGGAGAGGGCGATAGCGGTGTCCCAGGCGCCGGCGGCGTCGATGTCGGGACCGGCGACGAGGACCGGGTTCTGCGCCGCGTCGAGGCGCTCGGCCAGAGCCCGCACCGCCTCGGGGTCGGCGACGGCGCGCGCCGTCACCTGGCGCTCGATCGCGGCGCGGGCGTCGGCCTCGTCGACCTCGGCGTACCAGTCGTCCATCGGCAGCGAGACGAAGACCGGGCCGCGCGGCGCGAGGCCGGCGAGGTGGGCGCCGTGGGCGAGCGCCAGCGGAACGTCCTCGGCCCGCGGCGGCTCGTAGGACCACTTGACCAGCGGGTGCGGCATCCGCGTCGCGTCGCGGTTGGTCAGGTTCGCCTGCAGGGTGATCTGGGCGCGCGCCTGCTGGCCGGCGGTGATCAGCAGCGGCGAGTGGTTGGCCTGGGCGTTGAAGATCGCCCCCATCGCGTTGCCGACGCCCGGCGCCGTGTGGAGGTTGACGACGGTCGTCTTGCCGGAGGCCTGGGCGAACCCGTCGGCCATCCCGACCACGACCGCCTCCTGCAAGCCGAGCACGTAGCGGAAGTCGCCCGGGAAGTCGGCCAGCATCGGCAGCTCGGTCGAGCCCGGGTTGCCGAACATCGTCGTCATCCCGCGGGCGCGGAAGAGGTCGAACGTCGCATCGCGGACCGTCGGCACGCATCGAACCCTACCCGGCCGTGTTCCACCTCCCAATGCCGGTGCAGGATTTAAGCCGTGCGCGTCGTAGCGCCGATAAGGCGGGAGTGAGCCACCGTCTCCTCGCCCATGGGTGGGCGCGCGCCATCGCAGTCTTCGCCCTTTCCCTCGCGCCGCTCTTCATCGTCTGCGCCTACTCGCAGGCGTCGCCGATCCCGGCCACGAGGCTGCTCTACGCGACCGGCAAAATCGTCCCGATCCCGGCCTCGATCCCGCACGAAGAAGGCGACATGGTGGACAAGCGGATCCTGCCCGACCTGCGCTGGATTGCCAAGCGCTACCCGATCTTCGTCACCGACGGCTATTCGGGCCCGCTGCCGAGCGGCGAACACGCCGGCTGCAACCGTTGCCACACCCGCGGCTCCGACCACTACAACGGGCTCGCAGTCGACCTCGTGCCGTTGGGTGGCGACGGCAAATGCGACTCGACCTGGACTGCGATCACCCGCCTCGCACTCTGGGCCGAGCCGGTGCAGAACAAACCGCGCCCGCCCTTCCGCTGGGTTGGCTACGACGGCGACGCCGGCCACGGCTGCGGCAACCACCTCCACCTCTCCTGGAACCACGCGATCGCCCCCGAATACACGCTCGCCCAGTGGGTCGAAGTCTTCTCCGTCAGCTTCAAGGGCGTGCAACCGACCGCGCCGCCCAAACCGACGAAGCCGCCCGAGCCGCCGCCCCCGCCCCGCCCCTCCGGCGGCGTCGCGCAAGCCTCCTTCGGCGGCCTCTCTCCCCGCGTCGACTAGCCGAACTGCATCAGATTTCCTACCCAGCAGGGTGGAAATCTGATGCAGTTCGGGCGAGGTGGCGGGGTCCATAGGATGCGGCGATGCGTTTCGCTGCCGTCGCGCTGCTCGCCGCGCTCGTCCTCGCCGTCACCGCCCTTGCGGCGGTCGGCTGCGGGAGCCAGGACGATTCGACGCCGGTCGCCTGCCTCGAAGGGGCTGCGGCTTACGAACAGGCGCTGCGGGAGGCGCCGGGGGAAGTGCTGCTTGGCGGCGATACGCCAATCAGCGAATGCCTGGCCGAGAACCAGAAGGCGGGCGACCTCGCCAGGGTCGGCGAAGCGATGCTCGCGACGGCAACCGCGCTGAGCGCGCAGGCGCGCGAAGAAGACGGCGGCGACGCGGCCGTCCAGCTCGGTTACCTGATCGGCGCCGCCGAACGGGGCGCCGCCACCAGCGAAGGCATCCACTCAGACCTTGTCCGCCGCCTCACCGTCGCCGCCCGCTACGCGCCGCGCGGCCAGCCTCTCTCTCAGCAGTTCCTCTCCGCCTACCGCGCAGGCTTCGACGCCGGCCACTCCGGCGGCTGAGCGCCCGGCCATCCCGGGTCAATACGCTCCAATCTCAACGATCTTCGATGGAGGAATGACCTTGGCAGAGCAGTTGTGGGGCGGCGAGACGACGAAAGCAGTCGACAACTTCCCGGTCTCGGGTGAGCGGGTGCCGGTGCCGGTGGTGCGCTGGCTGGGGCGGATCAAGGGGGCCGCGGCCGAGGCCAATGGCGCTCTCGGCAAACTCGACGGCGACCTCGCCGACCGGATCGCCGAGGCCGGCCGGGCGATCGCCGAGGGGGAGCACGACGACCAGTTCCCGGTCGACGTCTTCCAGACCGGCTCCGGCACCTCCTCGAACATGAACGCCAACGAGGTGATCGCCAACCTCGCCGGCGAGGGGGCCCACCCCAATGACCACGTCAACATGGGTCAGTCCTCTAACGACGTCTTCCCGTCGGCCGTGCACTTGGCGGCGCTCGACGAGGTCACGCACGACCTGCTGCCGGCGATGGGCGGACTAGAGGGCGCGCTGGAAGGCAAAGCGCAGCAGTTCGCCGATGTCGTCAAGGCCGGCCGCACCCACCTGATGGACGCGGTCCCGGTCACCCTCGGCCAGGAGTTCGGCGGCTACGCGGCGCAGGTGCGGCTCGGCGTCCAGCGGGTCGAGGCGACGCTGCGGCGGGTCGGCCAGATCCCGCTCGGTGGCACCGCCACCGGCACCGGCCTCAACACCCACCCCGAGTTCGCCGCCAAGGTGCGCGAGAAGCTTGCCGCCGACACCGGCCTGCAGATCTCGGCGCCGCTCGACGCCTTCGAGGCGCAGGGCAACCGCGACGCCCTGGTCGAGCTCTCGGGCGCGCTCAAGGTCTACGCCGTCTCACTCAACAAGATCGCCAATGACCTGGCGCTGATGGGCTCCGGCCCCCGCGCCGGCCTCGCCGAGCTGCGCCTGCCGGAGCTGCAGAAGGGCTCCTCGATCATGCCCGGCAAGGTCAACCCGGTGATCCCGGAGGTCGTGATCCAGGTCGCCGCCCAGGTGATCGGCAACGACGCCGCGATCACCGTCGCCGGCAGCCAGGGCCAGTTCGAGCTCAACGTCCGCGTGCCGCTGATCGCCCGCAACCTGCTCGACTCGATCAAGCTGCTCGCCAGCGCCTCGCGCCTGCTGAACGAGAAATGCGTCGCCGGCCTGGAAGCCAATGAGGAGATGACCGAGCGCCACGCCGAGGCGACGCTGGCGACGGCCACCGCCCTCAACCCCCACATCGGCTACGACCGCGCCGCCGACATCGTCAAGACCGCGGCGGAGTCGGGACGGTCACTGCGCGAGGTCGCCCTCGAGCAGGGCGTCGAGCCGGCCGTCCTCGAGGAGGCGCTGGACCACCGCCGGATGGCTCGGCCGCACGAGTAGGAGGGGCCTGCGTGTAGCCGTGCGCGCGTCGCGCCCGGCTACCGCTTGCGGCGCGGCCGCACGACGCGCTCGCAGCCCTTCGTCCGGTCGCGGCGGTCGACGTAGGCGACGTCGCGGCCGCGGCCGCAGCGGATCACGTCGCGGCCACCGCGCCGGGCCTTGATCCGGTCGGCGCCACGGCCGCCGTAGACGCAGTCGGCGCCGCCGCGCGGGCGGATCCGGTCCTTGCCGCCGCGGCCGAGGATCAGGTCGCCGCCGCCGGTCCCGCGCAGCCGCTCGCCCTTGCGGCTGCCGTAGATGCGGTGGGCGCAGGGGCCGGTCGGGGCGCCGACCTGGCGCTTCACCGTGGTCACCCGCAGGGCGGGACCGGATGCGCTGCGGCGGGGATCGGCGACCAGCAGCTCGACGTTGCGGTCGTCCGGGCTGCCCTCGCCACAGGGCTCGGGCGAGCAGGCGCGGCCACCGGTCTGGGCGTCGTTGTAGGAGAGGGTGCGGCCGACCGAGGCGAGGTCCGCCGGCGACATCGTCGAGGCCGCGGTTCCGGGGGCTGGGGCGGTCGCCGCGCTCGCGTGGTCGACGATCGTGCCGAAGATCGAGAGGGTGCCGTCGCGGTTGTCGAACAGCTGCAGCAGCCGCGCCTGCTGGGGCCAGTCGGCCTCGGCGGCGACCCGGATGCTCCAGAAGCCGTGGCCGTTGCCGCTCGGGTCGGGGTAGGGAGTGACGTCATTGACGTGGCTGTGGCCGGCGACCCAGGCGATCACGTTCGGGTAGCGGTGCAGCAGCGCGACCATGTCGTCGCCGAGGTGGATCGGGGTCGAGAGCCGCGGGTCGACGTCGCAGCCGGGGTTGGCGTCGTGGCCGTGGGAGTCGGGGCCGGTGCAGGGCGGCGCCGCCTCATCGGGGACGTTGGCGGTCAGGCTGGGGATCGCGTGGTGGCTGAAGATGACGACCAGCTGGTCGGCCGCCGTCGCTTCCTCCAGCACCCTTTCCAGCCAGCGGTACTGCGGGTCGTCGACGTTGCCGTCGGCGCAGGGGCCGGCGACGCCGCCCTCGCAGACGGTGTCCAGCGCGATCATCCGCAGCCCGGGCCTCGGGACGAAGCTGTAGTAGCCGGCGGCGCCGTGGGAGGCGTCTTCCTCGACCGGTTCGACGTCGCCGAAGCCGTGGCCGTCGGCCTGATCGCCTTCCTCGAAGACCTGCTTGAACTGCGCTTTGGAGACGTAGCGCCGAGCGGGGTCCGGCGGCACCAGCGTCGGCACCCCTTCCATCGTCTTCGTGCAGCCGGTGGCGACTTCCTCGAAGGCCGCATTCGCCGCCTGGTTCCCCTGGACCAGGCCGTCGTGGTTGCCGAAGGCGACGTAGCTCGGCACGTCGAGCCCGGCCGCTTCGAAGGCCTGCTGCGCCCTGTCCATCAGGCCGGAATATGCGGGCCATCCGGCCGCCGCCCCGCGCGGTTCATCGGGATCGTAGAAGTAGGGGTTGAGGCCCTCGGCGTAGTCGCTGTAGTCCTGGACACCGGTGTAGCCGGCGGCCTCCGCCGCGCCGGGCACGCCGAGCGGCGGGCAGAGCGGATGGGAGTAGCCCGCCGGGTCGATGCCGCTGTTGGGGTCGAGGGTGCCGCCCTCCAGCAGCGTCCGCACCCACTCGGTCTCGTTCAGCTGCTGGCTGTCGGCGGAGTCGCCGGTGTCGATCGCGAAGTTCATCGGCGCCCGCGAACCGTCGCCGGAGGCGACCGGCGAGGCGCCGGAGAAGGCGTCGATCTGGCGGATCATCGCGTCGTCGATGAACGGCTCCAGCGCCTCCCAGGGCCGAAAGGCGGCTTCGACCGGGGAGCCGGCGGGATCGCTGAACTCGACCCGCGCCGGGCTCTCCTCGTCGGCGAGCTGGAAGTCGGAGAGCTGGCCGAAGTAGACGAGCGAGACGCGCCTGTTCTCGCGCCCCGGCTGGGCCGCCCCGAAGCCGGCTTCCCGCACCGTGTACGGCTCCCCGGGCCCGGTCCCCAGCTGGTCGAAGCCGGTGGCGCCGTCGGGGACGATCCGCTGCTCGGCCGTGCTCTGGCCGAGCGAATCCGCGGCGGCAAGAGCCTCCACAAGAGAAGAAGCGCCCAGGACGAGGGCCAACGCCCCAGTCAGCGCAGCGGCCCTCGTCCAGGCGCCCGGTTGCTTCATCCGCTCTCCGGACTACCCGGAGCGCGGATGGGCGAATCAGTGGCTGTAGGTGCTGCTCAGATCCCCAGCTCGTCGAGCCGGCCCAGGTCCCACTTCGCGACCTGCTTGCCGAGCTTCACCCCCGCCTCGTCGGAGAAGCGGTAGTGGACTCCCTCCCAGACGCGGGCATCGACCACCTCGTCGGTGATCGTCTTCCAGTCGTCGTAGGTGCGGACGACGCCCGGGGCGCTGGGGCTGGTCAGCGCGATCGGCGCCGGCGCATGGGGGCCGACGAAGCCGGCGAGGACCGCCTGCGCGGCGGCGACGTAGCCGCCGTGCCCGCTCACCCACTCCGGGTAGGTCGGGGTGACGTCGAGCGGCGTCCAGCTCGGGTCGGGGTCGATCGCGTCGTTGCGGATCGCCGTCACCGGGCGCCAGAACGCGTACTCGTACTTGGCGTTGTAGACGGCGATCTGGGCGTCGGTCGTGACCGCGTGGAAGGCGGCAATGAAGCGGGCCTGCCAGGCGAGCGAGTGGTCGCTGTCGTCGAGGACGGCGCGCAGCACCTGGTTGAAATGGACGCCCAGGCCGGGGAACCAGAACTGGGCGATCTCGGTCTGCTGCGGCGTCCGCAGGCTGCTGTCAGCGGCACCGTAGGCACGGACCTCGGCGAGGTCGCGGCGGTAGGTCTTCGAGTCGAGGCTGGGCGGCGGGCCGGGGTCGAACTGATCCCCGCTCTCGAGCAGGAACGGCGTCCCGTCCCCTTGGCCGGCGCGGGTGGCAGGGCCGAAGGCGGGCGGGGTCGGCTGCCAGACGCCGGGGTCGCTTGAGGGCGGCGTCCAGGCGATGTCGACCGAGGCGGTGTCGAGGCCGTCGTTCTGACGCTGGGCCAGCACCAGGGCGGCTTGGGTTTTGCCGGCGGCGATGCCGCCCTCCTTGGCCGGACCGGCGGGGACGGTAGCCAGCGTCGCCGCCAGCTTCGCGTCGAGCGCCGAGGACTGCGAGGGCACCAGCTGGACGAGCGCGTCGTGCAGCGCCTGCGCGAAGGCGGCGGTCGCGTAATCGGGGTCGCTGCTGCCCCCCACCGCGCGAGCTGCGGCGATCCAGGAGATCGACCAAGCGTCGCTGCCGCTCACCGCCTCCGGGTAAGCCGCCGCGGCGACGGTCTGCTGGGTGGCGTCGAACCAGCTGAGGCCGACGTCGTGGGCGGCGGGGTCGCTGCCGGACTGGTGGCCGTGGCCGTGCTCGCCATAGCGCTGGGCGAGGGCCGCCGGCACCAGCGCCAGCAGCGCGAGGGCCGTGACCACCAGCCCCCCAAGTGCACGAGATCTGATCTTCATCGAGCGATTTCCTTTCTGCGGAGCCCCTGCCGGTCGGCCTTCTCTTGACTTTGTTGAGTTACAAGATCAAGAAAGGTAGCAAGGGAACGTGATCCCGCTCACTGAACGTTCCCGGCCCCCTATCCCTGCAGGGTTACGAAGCGCTCCTCGGTCAGCTCGTAGACAGCGTAGGCCGGGCCCTCGCGGGTGTTGCCGGAGTCCTTGACTCCGCCGTAGGGCTGCTGGTCGGCGCGGAAGGTCGGGACCTCGTTGATGAGGACGCCGCCGAACTCGAGGGTGCGGCCCGCCTCCAGGCCCTTGCCGATGTCGCGGGTGAAGACGCCCGCCTGGAGGCCGAACTTGGAGTCGTTGGCCATCGTCAGCGCCTCCTCGAAGACCCGGAAGGTGTCGATCGTCGCCACCGGGCCGAAGATCTCCTCGCACCAGACCTTCGCCTCTTTCGGCGGCGCCTTCAGCAGCGTCGGCGCCAGGCAGCGGCCATCGTCAACCAGCTCGCCGCCGACCAGCAGCTCCGCTCCACCTTTGACCGCCTCGTCGACCCACTCTTTGACCCGGTCGCGGTCGTCGGGGGTGATCAGCGGGCCGACGTCGGTCGCCTCATCGAGCGGGTCGCCGACGGACAGGCCTTCGACGTTCTTCACCAGCCGCTCGGTGAACTGGTCGGCGATCGACTCGTGGACGAGGATCCGCTGGATCGAGATGCAGCTCTGACCGGCGTGCGAGAAGGCGTGCAGCTGGGCTTTGTCCGCCGCCACTTCCCAGTCGCCGTCGGCGTCGACGATCAGCGGCGCGTTCGAGCCGAGCTCGAGGTTGACCTTCTTGTGCGGGACCTTGGAGCGAATGTCCCAGCCGACCGGGGCCGAGCCAGTGAAGGTGATCGCCCGGGTCAGCGGGTGCTCGACGATCGCGTTGCCGACCTTGGAGCCCGGGCCGGGGATGACCGAGAGCCAGTTCTCGGGCAGCCCGGCATCGAGCAGCATCTCGGCCAGCTTCAGCGCCGAGATCGGCGTCTGGCCGGCGGGCTTCAAGACGACCGCGTTGCCGGCGGCGATCGCCGGGCCGAGCTTGTGGGCGACGAGGTTGAGCGGGAAGTTGAAGGGGCTGATCGCGCCGACCACCCCGTAGGGGACGCGCAGCATCACGCCGAGCTTGCCGACCCCGGCCGGGGCGGCCTCCATCGGCACCGTGCCGCCGGTCAGCTTGCGCGCCTCGACCGAGGAGAACTCGAGCGTGGAGACGCAGCGTTCGGCCTCCAGGGTCGCCGTTTTGATCGGCTTGCCGGCCTCGGCGGCGATCGTTGCCGCCAGCTCGTCGCGGCGCTCGGCCGCTAGCTCGGCGGCCCGGTCCAGCACCCGCGCCCGCTCGTGCTGGGGGAAGTCGGTCGTCTCGAAGGCCTCGTTGGCGGCCTCGATCGCCTTCTTGGCGAGCGCTTCGTCGCCCTGCGCGACCCGGCCGACGACGCTGCCGTCGTAGGGGCTCTTCACCTCGTCCCACTCGCCCGTCGCCTGCCACTCGCCGGCGGCCAGGAGCTTGTGGTCGGTTGCCTCTACGGTCTGCGTCGCCATCGCGCCCTCCTCGAATTGGGGTGTCCAATCAGGGTACGCCCCCGCAGATGCAGGCCGCTACTCCGCAACGTTGAATCTGTTCCTTCGGAGATGTCCAAGGCAGTGAAAGAGATCAGCGCCCCTCGTCCCCGCATACCGGGGACAACTCGGTTCACGTTCCTGTGCGTATTGCTGCTGGCTCTCCTCTACGCGCTTCCCGCCCAGGCCAGCGTCAGCTGGGTCGTCCACGGGCGCGGCTTCGGCCACGGGGTCGGGATGAGCGCCTACGGCGCCTACGGTTACGCCGAGCACGGCAAGAGCTACCGCTTCATCCTCGGCCACTACTACACGGGGACGAGCCTGGGGACGGTCCAGGGGACGCGGGTGGTGAGGGTGCTACTGGGGATCGAAGCGGGCGACGTCGGCTTCAGCGGCGCCACTAGCGCCTGCGGGGTGCGACTCGATCCGGCCCGCAGCTACCAGGCCCACCGCGACGGCAACGGCGTCAGGCTGCGCAGCTCCGCCGGCAAACGGCTCGCCAACTGCGGGCGCACCCTACGCGCCGCCGGGCCAGGGAAGGTGACGGTCGCCGGCTACGGCACCTACCGGGGGGCGCTGGAGACGGTGCCGACCGAAAGCCAGGCCGGGTCGCTCAACGTCGTCAACGCGCTCGCCCTCGAGCAGTACGTGAAAGGGGTGATGCCAAACGAGGTGCCGCCCTCCTGGCCGGCCGAGGAGCTGAAGGCGCAAGCGGTCGCGGTGCGCTCGATCGCCCTCACCGGCGACGTCGGCGGCAACGGCTTCGACCTCTATTCCGACACCCGCAGCCAGGTCTACAAAGGGCTCGAAAGCGAGTACGCCAGCACCAACGCCGCCGTCGCCGCGACCCGCGGCCAGGTCGTCATGTATGGCGGCAAGGTCGCCCAGACCCTCTACTCGGCCTGCTCGGGCGGCCATACCGAGAGCGCCGTCAACGTCTTCGGCTCCCCCGTCCCCTACCTCGTCGGCGTCCCCGACCCCTTCGACTCCGCCTGCCCGCTGCACGAATGGACGCTGAAATTCAGCGGCCCGGAAATCAGCGCCAAGCTCAGCTCCTACCTGAAAGGGCGCCTGAAAAAGGTCGTGGTGACGAAGCGCGGGGTCTCGCCCCGGATCATCGAAGCGAAGCTCTACGGCACCGGCGGCGTCAGCACCGTCACCGGCACCGACCTCGAGGTCGCGCTCGGCGGCTATGACACCTGGATGAGCTTCCAGAAGGTCGTCTCAGGGCAGCGCTAGCTCCGCCTCGACCGCCCGGTGGTCGGAGCCGGGGATGTCGGCGACGGCGTAGTCGACGATGCCGAAGCGGCGCTCGGCGAGGATGTGGTCGATCGTCACCGGCGGGATCAGGTGGCCGCCGCTGGGGAAGGTCGGCTCGAGGCCCTCGCCAGCGACGTCCCCCGCATCGCGGTAGCCGCGGTCGAGGATGTCGCGCAGCTGCGATTGGTCGAGGGTGGCGTTGAAGTCGCCGGCGAGCAGCCAGGGCGTGCCGCCCCTACCGCTCGGCAGGCTGGCGAGGGCTTCTTCCCATTCGGCCGTCCGGTTGGGCTGGGGCGGATAGGGGTGGACGCCGACCACCCGCAGGAGCCGGCCGTCCGGCAGGGTCAGCTCCGCCCGCGGCATCCGAAAGGCGAAGCGGCGCGGCGCGGGCAGCTTGCTCATCTCCAGGTGTGAGTAGAGGCCGGCGCCGGAGGTGTTGCGGTGGGTTTCCAGCACCGCGTGGGGAAGGCGGGAACCGAGACCCGACGCCGCCAGCCTGCGGTTGAAACTCGGCGTCAGCTCCTCGACGCTGAGCAGGTCCGGGCGGTAGCGATCGACAAGCTCGACGAGCGCCGCCGGGTCGGCCGTCCCATGATGGACGTTCGCCGCGAGTACGACGAAGGTCTCGCGGCCGTTCGCCGAAACGGTCCCGTCGCCGACTGCCCGCGGCAGCACCGCCAGCGCGAGCAGAAGCGCCGCTGCGACGGCGACGCCGCTGGCGGCCCAGTTGCGCAGCGCCAGGGCGACGCCGGCGACCAAGAAGGCGGCGATGGCCACGTAGGGCGTGAAAGCCATCAGGGCCGCGAGCGGGAAGCCGTTGTCGATCCCGAGCGCTCGCAGGAGCGCCCACAGCGCGACGGGCACCACGGGCGCCCAGATCAACCAGTAGCGCCGCGCCCCCGCTGGGCCGTGGCGCTTTTGTCCTCTCACAGGAGACAAACTCGACAGGCTCAGCCGTCCGGGTAGGGCTGGATCGGGATGCCGTGATCTTGTTGCTGGTCCGGGGTCTCGCGCATGCCGAGCTCGTAGGCGGCGCCGGCGTTCAGGGTCAGCTCGCGAGGCGGCAGGCCGGGGCGTTCGATGGTCAGCTCGAGGTCGGCGACCGAGCAGTTGACGGTGTGGTGCTCGGGGCCCTTGGGGTCGGCGTAGACCCAGCCGACGAAGTCCTTCTCGGGAGCGGTGACGCGACCGTGGACGACGATGTCCTTGCCGGGGAGGCGGAAGCTGCAGACGGTTGGGTGCTCGTCGATCTCGGCGGCGCGGATCGCGCCGAGCCCGCCAAGGCGATGCGGCTCGCCGTCGAGGACGAGCATCCCGGAGGGGATCCAGGGACTGGTGCGGGAGCCGAGGCGGACGCGGGCGGCGCCGGCGTCGAAGTAGGTGTTCGGCGCGTCGGCGAAGCCGCTGCCCTCGAGCCAGACCCAGCGCTCGGCGTGCTCCGAGCCCCAGTTGTGGCCGATCATCCCCGGCCAGCCCGTCAGCTCGATCGAGGTGTCGTCGATCTCCAGCCGCCCTTCGAAGCGGGCGTCGGGGTAGGGGGCGAGGAACTTGGTCTTCGGCAGCGGCGCCTGGTAGAGCCAGTCGGCCGGTAGGTACTTGCAGGGGTCGGCGTCGCCCTCGAAGGTGAACGACCAGGCGGCGCTGAGGGCATCGGTGTCGATCGAGCCCTCGGCGCGGCCGGGACCGATCTCGGCGTCGGCGACCCGGATCCAGTCCCCGGCCGGCGCCTCCAGCTGCGACGCCGGCACGGTCACCTTGGTCGCCCGTGGCGCGGCGGCGCTGCGGTCGAAGAAGCAGAACCAGATCGAACCGTTCGGCTCGGCGCCGGGACGCTTGTGGACCGTGTGGCGAATCCAGATCCCGCGCCCGCCACCCGGCTCGCAGGCCTTGATGTAGAAGCTCTCGTAGTGGCCAGCCTTCGCCGCCACCTCCGGAAACCGCGCCCGTTCCTCCATGGGACAAGCCTAAGGCCGTGTCGACTTATGGGTCTATATGGACCTAAAAGTCGACACGGCTAGACCTTGATCGTTATGACGTCCCCGTCCTGCACGAGGTAGTCGCGGCCCTCGATGCGCAGCACGCCCTTGTCCCTCGCCGCGACGTAGCCGCCGGTGTTGACGAGGTCCTCCCAGCCGATCACTTCGGCTTTGATGAACGCTTCCATGATCTCGGTGTGGATCGTGCCGGCGGCTTCGAGCGCGGTGGCGCCGCGATGGAGGGGCCGGGCGACCGCCTCCTTGCCCTCGCCGGCGGTGAAGAAGGTGATCAGCTCGAGCAGGTCGTAGGCGGCGCGGACCAGGCGCGCCAGGCCGGAGCCCTCAACCCCGTAGCTCTCGCGCATTTCCGCCGCTTCTTCCGGATCGAGCTCGGCCAGCTCGGCCTCGATCCGGGCGCTGACCGCGACCACGCCGGCGTGAACCGAGTTGGCGTGGGAGACGACCGCTTCGGGCGGCTGCGCGTCCCCCTCGTCGACGTTGGCGACGTAGAGGATCGGCTTCGTCGTCAGCGCCTGCAGGTTCCGCACCGCGTGCGGGGCGCCTTCGGGCGCCGGGATCGAACGCGCCGGCCGCCCGGCCGCAAGCGCCTCGTGCACCGCCTGCAGCCACTCGTGCTCGACCTGCGCTTCTTTGTCGCCCGACTTCGCCTGCTTGCCGACCCGCGGTAGCCGCCGCTCGACCTGGTCGTAGTCGGCGAGCACCAGCTCGGTCTCGATCGTCTCGATGTCGGCGAGCGGGTCAACGCGGCCGTCGGGGTGCGGGACGTCGGATTCGGTGTGGCAGCGGACGACGTGGCAGATCGCGTCGGTCTCGCGGATCGAGGCGAGGAACTGGTTGCCGAGCCCCTCCCCTTCCGAGGCGCCTTTGACCAGCCCGGCGATGTCGTGGAAGTCGATTTTCGCCGGCACCAGCTCCGAGCTCTTGACCGTCTCGGCGACCTGCTCCAGCCGCTCGTCGGGCACCTGGGCGACGGCGACGTTCGGCTCGATCGTCGTGAACGGGTAGTCGCCCATCTGCGCCCCGCCCTTGGTCAGGGCGTTGAAGAGGGTCGACTTGCCCGCGTTTGGCAGCCCCACGATCCCGACCTTCACGAGCGCTCTCCCATCAGAAGGTGAGCGGGACGATCAGGCCGAGGACGACGCCGAGCAGGGCGCCGGCGAGGACGTCGGAGGGGTAGTGCATGCCGAGGTAGGGACGGCCGAGCGCGAGGGCGAAGGCGACGACGAAGGCTGCCGCCATCGCCGGGTCGACCCGGACCATCGCCGTCGCCACCGCGAACGACGAGGTCGCATGGGCGGAGGGGAAGCTGAGCGAGCTGGGGGCGCCGCCGAGCGGGGGCAGGCCCTCGAGCACCGGCCGCGGCCGTTTCACCGCCAGCTTGATCGCGTAGTTGAGGCCGATCGCGAAGGGCCCGAGCAGGGCGCAGATCAGCCACGATTCCCAGCGGCCGTTGTCGATGATCGCCAGCGCCGCCCCGAGCAGGAACCAGACGAGGGCGTTGTTGCCGGCCTTGCCGAGAGCGACGGCGGCGTCCTCGACCGCCGGGGTGTGCCCATGCGTGCGCATCCAGCGCAGGGCTTTCAGGTCGAGGTCGCGCATCGGCGGCAGAATGTCAGATCCATGCCCTCCGTCCCCGGCTTCGTCCACACCCCCGGCCACCACTGCGGCTCGACCGCGCTGCGCAACCTGCTCGGCTTCCACGGCGTCGAGATCAGCGAGGAGACGGCCTTCGGGCTGGGAGCCGGCGCCGGCTTCTACTACCTGGCGATGGAGGACAGCTCGCCGAGCCGCTGGTTCAACGGGCGCACGGCGCGGCTGGAGGAGACCTTCCGCGAGCTGACCGGCGCGGCGCTGGAGCTGCGCACCTTCGCCGAGGACGCTGGCGACGAGGCCTGGGAGGCGGCGCGCTCCGAGGTCGACGCCGGCAACCCGGCCCTGCTCCTCACCGACATCTATTACCTGGATCACTACGGCAACTCGGCCCACTTCCCCGGCCACGCGGTGGTCCTCGCCGGCTACGACGACGCGGTCGCCCAGCTCTCCGACACCGCCTTCGAGGAGCTGCAGACGACGCGGCTGGAGAACCTCGCCCGCGCCCGCCACAGCGGCCACCCCGCCTACCCGCTGGAAGGCCACATGTTCACGGTCAGCGAGGAGATCGACCGGGCGCAGCTGGAGGCGGCGGTGCCGCGGGCGATCGCCCGGGCGGCGAGCGAGATGCTCGAGCCGCCCTTCGGCCCCTTTGCCGGGATCCCGGCGCTGGAGCGGCTGGCGGAGGAGGCTGGCTCCTGGCCCGAGGCTGTCGAGGACTGGCAGTGGTGCGCCCGCTTCGCCTACCAGGTGATCGAGCGCCGGGGCACCGGCGGCGGCTGCTTCCGGCTCATGTACTCGCGCTTCCTGGCGGAGGCGGGGCGCGAGGAGGCGCCGCTCGCGGCCGCGGCGGCGGCGCGCTGGACCGAGCTGGCCGAGGCCTTCAAAGCCGCGAGCGAGGCCGAAGATCCGGTGCCGCAGCTGTGGCAAGCGGTGGGCGCCAGCGCCGCCGATGTGCTCGAGGCCGAGCGGCGCCTCTGGACCTCGCTTACTTGAACTGGAAGCTAGTCAGGTCCTGGGCGAAGGTCGGGTTGAAGACGACGCTGTCGAGGTCGACTTCGGCGGAGACGAAGGTCGGCAGGGTGCTGGTCCCGTAGGGCACCCACGGCGCCTCTTCCATGAACTCCTTGTCGAGGCCGGCGTATTCAGCTTCGACCGCCGGCGTCAGCGGCCCTTCGCCGAGGCGCTCGATCTCCGCGTTCAGCTGCGGGTCGTCGATCCGAGCGAGGTTGGTGGCGCCGCTCGGGACGATGCTTTCGCCCGAGAGCAGCGGCTCGAAGAAGTCGTTCGGGTGCGGGTAGTCCTCGAACCAATTGGCGAAGCCGATGTCGAGGTTCGGCGTCGATTCGTTGCCGACCAGGCCGAAGTAGTTGTCGGCGTTGACGACTTTGAGGGTGGTTTCGAAACCGAGTTCCTTCAGTACGCCCTCGAGGTATTCGCCGGCTTCGTCGTTGGGGCTTTCGTTGTCGGTCCAGATCGTGATCGCGCGGTCGCTCGGCTTCGCCGCGGCGACCAGTTCCTTCGCCTTGTCGAGGCTGTGCGGGTAGAGATCGAAGCGCTTGTAGCCGGGCATCCCCGGCGGCAGGATCTGGTGGGTGCCGGTCACCTGGCCGGCGTAGATCCGTTCCAGCGCCCGCGTGTCGACGGCGTAGTTGACCGCCTGCCGGACCTTGACGTCGTCGAACGGCGCCTGCCGCGTGTTCATCCAGAAGAAGTAGGTGCTGATCGTCGGCTCGACCTTGAACTGGGTGCCCTCGTAGCGGCTCTTCACTTCCGCGTAGCGGTCGGCCGGCGGCGGGTTGCCCATCCAGTCGTAGCGGCCGCTTTCGACGTCGTTGACCTGGGTCGAGGGGTTGCGGAGGACGTCGACTTCGATCCGGTCGAGGTGGCCGCTCGGGATCTCCGGCATCAGCGTCGCGTTGCTCTTAGCCCACTGCGGGTTGCGCCGGTAGTCCCAGCCCCGGCCGGGCTGGGCGGAAGCGATGACGTAGGGACCGGTCGCCGGCGGCGGCTGGGCGGTCAGGTCTTCGGCCGGGGTGCCGGCGGGGACCGGCGCGGCGAAGGGCAGCGCCAGCTCGTTGGAGAAGGTGCCGCGCGGCTTCGCCAGGTGGATGACGATCCGGCCGCTGGCGTCGTCGGCTTCGATCCCCGGGATCCCTCCCTGCTTGCTCTTGGCGAAGGCTTCGGCGCCGACGATGTCGGTGTAGAAGGGGGAGCCGGGGGAGTTGAGCTTGAAGAGGCGTTCGATCGAGGCGGCGAAGTCGGAGGCCTTGACCGGGGTCCCGTCGGAGTACTTCAGGCCCTTGCGCAGGGTCAGCGTGTAGGTGCGGCCGCCGTCGCTGATCTTCGGCATCGCCTCAGCGAGGCCAGGGATCACTTTACTGCCGGCGCTGCCGGATGCGTGGGCGTAGGTGAGCAGGGGGAGGTAGACGTCGTAGACCGCGGTCGAGCCTTCGCCGGTGTAGGCGAGGCCGGGGTCGAGCGAGTCGGGGAAGGAGCCGAAGGTCGCTCTCAGGGTGCCGCCCTCGCTGCCCGAGCCGCCCGAGCTACCGCAGGCGGACAGGGCCAGCGCTGCGACGAGCGCCAGCGTGAGTGCCGCCACCTTGGTCGGGCCCTTGGTCACGCGCCTACTCCTTCGACAGCCGCGGCCAAATCCTTGAACGGTGCGAGGCCCTCGGCGATCCGTCTAGGCGCCGCCGCTTCGGTTTGTCGATCCAAACCCGGGGTATTCAGGCGCCATGACTATCGGAGCAGGAATCTTCCTCATTGCGGTTGGCGCGATCCTCAAGTTCGCGACCAACGTCCACGTCAAGGGCATCTCGATCGACACCATTGGCGTGATCCTGATGGTGGCCGGCCTCGTCGGCCTGCTGATCGGGCTCTTCCAGGAAATCGTCTGGTCGCGCCGCCGCCCGGTCGAAGGCGTCGCCCCCGGCGCCCCCGTGGAAGAACGCCGCGAAGTCCGTGACCCCGCCTACCGCGACGCCCCGCCGCGGTACTAGTCGACTGATCCAGGGACCTGGAACAGGCCCAGATCGCTGACGTCGATCAGACCGTCCTCGTTCATGGGGGCGGTCTTGACGTCGTTGTCCCCACTCGGAACCTGAATCGTGGAGACGCGAGCTTCGGGTCGGCTCCGCCGGAAGGGGATCCGGTAGCGGACGTCGATCGAGGTGAGGATTGTGCTGCCGGTCGGCGGCTGCACCCCCACTTCGCCCATCTCGTCCCATCCTTCCCGGACCAGCTCGCCGAGGTGCTGACACCCGTCGAAGTCCATGTAGGTGCGACCTCGCTTCACCCAGCAGGCGACCTCCGTCGCTGAGCCGCTTTCCCTCTCGGGCAACGAGAGGAGCAGCGACTTGCGGTCCGGCACGTAGCCGGCGGCGATCTTCTTTCGAAGTTCACGAGCCCGCCCCTGGCGAGAGCCGCGCGCCGACCACCGCTCCCATGCAGCAACCGCGACTGACAGCAAGCCGCCGACGCCCAGGAGAACACCCGCGACCACACTTGCGTCTTCCGGCGTCGCGGCCCATACCTTGAGCGTCAGCATCGCCGCCACGTACACGCAGGCGAGCCCGACCGGCAGGATGGCCCAGCCCCGGTTGCCGGCAGCTCGCAGCCGCGCGATCACGGTGAGGAAGACGAGCAGGAACGCCGCCACCACGAGCGGCATCGCGGTCAGCGTCAGTTCGTGATCGCTGATCGCCTTGTCTTCATGCAGGAGGCTGATTGCGATCGAGGCCGTCAAGGCGGCGGCGACCAGGATCGAGACGATCGCGAAGACTTCGAAGACGGCATAGGCGGTGCGCTTGCGGGGGCCGAAGAAGAGCGCGAACATCGTCCCCACCCCGAGCGCGCTCGCCAGGGGGATCAGGCTCTGCAGAGCCGCGCGATCGCTCGCCGCGAGTTGCTCTTTCACCGTCTGTTCCCCTGTCGCAGCTGCATCGTTCTCTTGCTACTTCGGGCGCCCCGCGGCGCGCCTTGAACGCGACAAGACGACCGCCTGCCGCCCGCGCCGGAGCGATAGGTTGCGCCCATGGCGCAGTTCGCCACGATCGGCGTCTACGGCTTCGACGGCCCCGGGTTCATCCGCGCCCTGCAGGAGGCCGAAATCGGGATCGTCCTCGACGTCCGCCAGCGGCGGGGCGTGCGCGGCAGCGAGTACGCCTGGGCGAACTCGAAGCGCCTGCAAGCGGCGCTGGGAGAGGCGGGAATCGGCTACAGCCACCTGCCGGAGCTGGCGCCGACGACCGAGATGCGGCAGCTGCAGTACGAGGAGGACGCCCGCAAAGGCGAGGGCAAACGCTCACGCAGCGAGCTGGCACCCGCGTACGTCGAGCGCTACTCCGCCGAGGTGCTCGACCGCGTCGACCTAGAGCCAATCGTCAGGTTCGTCGGCAACAACCGCGCCGCCCTCCTCTGCGTCGAGCGCGACCCCGAGGCCTGCCACCGGTCCCTGATCGCGGCGCGCCTTGAGCAGGAGCTAGGCGCTCCCGTCACCCATCTGAGGCCGAGCGACTAGACCGATTCGAGGGCCGTCCGCGCCACCAGCGCGAACGAACCGAAGACCAGAAGCAGGAAGGCCCAGCCCGGCGAGCCCAGCAGCGCGGTCAGCAGCGCCACGGCCATGCCGACGTAGAAGACGATCCCGAGACCCTCGATCAGTTTCTCGGATGAGTGGAGGTGCAGCTTCGGCATCACGGATGGGTTCGCACCGTGTCGGCGAAATCCTGCTACTGGGGATTCGGTACGCAACTCGTCTAGTCCCGCCTCGACGGGACCTAGACTGCCGCGCCATGAAACCAACTTCCCGCCTCTCTCTCCTCACTGCGCTCGTGGTCCTGGCGCTTGCCCTCACGGCAGCGCCGGCGCTCGCCGCCTCCAAGGCCTACGTCTTGAACTACCAAACGAATTCCATCGCCGTCATCGACACGCAGACGAACCAGTTCGTCGGCCCGGAAATCGAAGTCGGCTCCGGCCCGTACAGCATCGCCATCACCCCTGACGGGAAGACGGCGTACGAGCTGAACGAAAGCGACGAATCCATTTCCGTTGTCGACCTGCAGACGAACCAGGTGGTCGGCGCGCCGATCGAACTGGGCACCAGGCCATACGTGATCGCGATCAGCCCCGACGGCAAGACCGCCTACATCACCACCTCCACCAGCGAAGTCCTGATCCTCGACACGCAGACGAACCAGATCGTCGACTCGATCCTGGTCGAAGGCCTTGAAGCGAGCGTGTGGGGCGTCGCTTTCACCCCCGACGGCAAGACTGCCTATGTCTTGAACGAAGGTGAAGACGTCGCGCTCACGATCGATACCCAGTCTCGTCAGATCGTCGGCGCGCCGATTCCGACCGGTGAAGAGCCGATCAACGTCGCCTTTACCCCCGACGGGAAGAAGGCCTACGTCACCAACTACGAAGAAGGCAGCGTCTCCGTCATCGACACGGCCACGCGGCAGAACGTCGCCACGATCCCGGTGGGCGAAGAACCGTGGGGCATCACGATTATGCCTAGCGGCCGCAAGGCCTACGCCGCCAACTACGGCGAAGGGACCCTCACCGCCATCGACACTCAGACGGACTCGGCCATCGGCTCGCCGATCCCGGTCGGCGAAGAGCCGTACGAATCGGCGGCTACCCCCGACGGGAAGTCGCTCTACGTCACCAACTACGAATCGGAAGACATCAGCGTGGTCGACACGCAGACTGACACCGTCAAGACCACGATCGCTGATGAAAATGGCGGCCCTTGGCAGATCGCCATCACCCCGGATCAGTCGCCGGTGCCGGCATTCTCCGCCACCCAGGCGGTGCCCGGGGGACCGGTTGCCTTCAACGGTTCCGCCTCCAGCGACGCCGACGGCTCGATCGCGAGCTTCGACTGGAGCTTCGGCGACGGCACCAGCGCCCTCAACGGCGGCACCACGCCCATGCACCAGTACGCGGCGGCCGGCACCTACACCGCCACCCTGGCGGTGACCGACAACGAAGGGTGCTCGCTGGCGTTCGTCTTCACCGGGCGGACGGCGTACTGCAGCGGCTCCGCCCCGACCTCCCACTCGGTCACGGCGCTACCCAAGCCCATCCCCTCCAACCTCTTCGGATTCGGGAAGGTGAAGAAGAACCGGAAGAAGGGGACCGCGAAGGTCAGTGTCAAGGTGCCCGGCCCAGGCGCGCTGGCACTCTCCGGCAAGAAGGTCCGCGCCGCGAAGGCGACGGCCTCGAAGGCGGGCACGGTGACCCTGACGATCCGGGCGAAGACCAAGGCGAACAAGGTGCTGAAGCGCCAACACCGCCTCAAGGTCAAGTTCCGTGTCAAGTTCACGCCGACCGGCGGCACCCCGAGCAGCAAGAGCAAGACGCTGACGCTGATCCGCAAGCGCTAGCAGCAGGGCGCCCCGCCTGACCGGCGGGGCGCCTCTACCAATCCAGTCCCTCGAGCGAGTCGGCCCGCAGCTTCCCCAGCCGCCGGAAGGCCGACTCCGCTCGTCCATCAGCTCCCCGAGCGAGACCCCGTCGCCGAGCGTCCCGTCGACGAATTCCAGCCCACGCGGGTAGGTGCAGATGCGGTGGCTGCCCGAGGTCGCTACGGCATCGAGGACGGAGCGATCCCCGGGCGAGCGGTTGTTGCCCTGGCCGAAGAACTTGACGAAGCCGGTGGCCAAGCGGCAAGGGTAGAGGCGCGACTAAGAGGTCAGCCGGAAGTGGCGCACGATGCGCCTGCCGTCGACGTACCAAATCACGTTATGGCGCCCAAAGAGCCGGGTGGCGATGGGATTCACATAGAGGACTCCCGCTTCGGCGCTTTGTTCTTCCGCGCAGAGCTGGCGCCCGTTCGGAAAGCGCAGGCAGACCGCATAGATAGTCGCCACCGAGCTTTCGAAAAACGCTCCCGGCCTGCTTCCCAGCCGACATCGGTAAGCGGGCCTGGCGTAGCGGCTGCGGTTGCACCCGACGTAAGCCCGGTATTCCGGTTCGACCACTTCTTCGATCGGCGCGGGCGCAGGAACCGGTGCCGGCGGTGGCGGAGGTGGAGGCGGTTCGCTCACCGATCCGGAAGAGCACGGGCACGGCAAGCTCTCGCAGGCCACCCCGTCGTTGTCCCCGTCGAGGTTGTACGGGTCACCCGCCAGCAGGTAGCTCTGCGCTTCAGCCTGGGTCCCGAAGTCAGAGCAGTCGTAGTCGACGGCCATGGCCGGGGAAGCCTGCGAACCCAAGGCGATCATGGTCGCGAGGGTGCCCAGCAAGATCAGGAGAGACCGCTTGATCGCCCCAGAGTATCGGGAAGTTCCCAAAACGCGCCACTCTCCACTCCAAACGGTCGGAGTGCACCAGAAGACGGGAGCGACGGGACTCGAACCCGCGACCTCCGGCGTGACAGGCCGGCGCTCTAACCAGCTGAGCTACGCCCCCGAGAGAACTTCGGCGGGCTCTGGGGGGAGCCCGGGAAGCGAAAGCTAGCGTATCTAGGCGGCTTCGTAGGAGGGGGTGTGGCTGCGGTCGGCTAGGTGGCGGAGCTCGGTGAGGGAGTGGTCGATGCCGGCTCGCATGGTGTCCAGGTCGGCGACGCTGTCGCGGTCGGCATTGAGGCCGAAGGTCATCGTGCCGTCGTAGCTCATCACCGCGATTCCGACGGCGTGGCCGGAGAAGATCGGGACCAGGGGAACGATGCGGCGGAGGGGCGCTCCCTGGCTGTAGAGGGTGGACGGGGGGCCGGGGACGTTGGTGATCGTGATGTTGAAGAGGCGGGGGGTGAACATGAGGCGGGCGACGATGCTCTGGATCATCGGCGGGGTGAGGCCGGCGAGCTTGACCACGCCTTCGGGGCCGGCGACTGCGCTGCCCTCCTTCAGCTCGCGCGAGGCGGCGACGATCTTGCGGTAGCGCAGCAGCGGGTCGGGCTCGGCGACCACGAGGTCGACGAAGAGCGAGGAGACGCGGTTGCCAAGCGCCAGGCTCTCGCTTGCCGCCCGCACGCTCACCGGCACCATCGCCCGGATGTGGTCGACGTCCTCCCCGCGCTGCTCGAACAAGCGGCGCAGGCCGCCGGCGGTCGCCGCGAGGACGACGTCGTTGACGGTCCCGCCCAGCTCGCGCTTCACCCGCTTAAGGTCCTCCAGCGGCGCCTCGACCGCGGCGAACCGCCGCGTCGCCCCGATCTCCCCGTTGAGGCTCGTGTGCGGCGCCCCTCTCAGCTCGTCGCGGATCAGCATCTCCGCCATCGCCCACCCCTGCGCGACCAGCGCCGAGACGCTGCGGGGGTGGCGGGCGGCGCCGATTCCGCCCCGAACCGCACCGCCCACCACACCCCGCAACCTGGCCGCCCTCCCCAGATCCGGCTCCTCGTCCGCGAGCTCGGCGAAAGCCTCCGCCAGGGTGCTCGAACCGGGTGCCGGCTCGGGCTCGGTGTCGAGCAGAGCCGCGGTCACGCCGGCGCCGCTGATCCCGTCGATCAGGCAGTGGTGGACCTTCGTCACCAGCGCCCAGCGGCCGCCCTCCAGCCCCTCGAGCAGGGTCGTCTCCCAGAGCGGGCGGGAGCGGTCGAGCCGGTGCGAGAAGAAGTCCCCGAGCCACTCCATCAGCTCGGCCTCGCCGCCCGGCGCGGGCAGCACGGCGTGGCGGATCAGCTCACCGGAGTCGAACTCGCCGGCGGCCTTCCAGCTCGGCAGCGAGAACGGCTGCACCCGCGGCGAGGAGAGGTGGCGACGGAAGCGGGGCAGCGGCTCCAGGCGCTCGCGCACCTGCGCGCGCAGCCTCTCCAGCGACGGCCGCCCGCCGCCCGGCAGCGGCTCGAAGACCAGCGCCGAGCCGATGTGCATGTGGGCCGAGGAGTCGCGTTCCTCGAGCTCCAGAAAGGCTGCGTCGAGCGGGCTGAGTTGGTTGCTCATGGAGGCATGCTCGCCGCCGCGGCCGCGAGCGCCATCCGTAGAAGCCCGTCGCTAAGCGGAGGCGAGCTCGGGCTCGGCGTGCGCGAGCTCGGGGACCGCGAAGGGAGCCTCGCGGGCGGCGATCTCTTCCAGCAGCTCGCGCAGGGCGGCGATCCGCTCGGCGCCGTAGCGCTCGGCCCAGCGCTTCTCGACCTTGGCGAAGAGCTTGCGGCCGTACGCCTGCGCGGTTTCTCCCCGCTCGGTCAGGCAGATCAGCTTGGCGCGGCGATCGCCCGGGTCCGGGATGCGCTGGGCATACCCGCGCTCGACCAGGTCGTCGACAATCTCCCCCACCGACTGCTTGGTCAGCTTCGCCCGCTCAGCGATGTCGGTGAGGCGCAGGCCCTGGCCCTGGGCGAAGCGGAAGACGCAGCCGTGCGTGGGGCGGATATCGCCGAACTCGGACTGCTCCAGCTCAGCGCGAAACTCGGCGAAGAGCGCGTCGGAAGCGATCTCGAGCAGGCCCGGGAGCGGGATCCAGGCGTCGTTGTCTTTGGGGGGGCGCGTCATATCGTAAGGGAGCCTGATAAGGTGGCCTGGTCAGGACGCCTTACAAGGTTGCCTTACGAATTGTACCCGATCACCAGGAGACCTCAAATGGACTCGACCTCAAGCGCGACGGCCGCCGCCACCAACCGCAAGTGGTGGACGCTCGGCGCAGTCTGCGTCGCCACCTTCATGCTTCTGCTCGACATCACCGTCGTCAACACCGCCCTGCCGGCGATCCAGCAGGACCTCGGCGGCAGCTTCACCGACCTGCAGTGGGTGATCGACGCCTACGCGCTCTCGCTGGCGGCGCTGGTGCTGACCGCCGGCTCGCTCGCCGACCGCCTCGGCCGCCGCCGCGTCTTCGCGATCGGCCTGGGGATCTTCTCGCTCGCCTCGCTGCTCTGCGCGCTGGCGCCGGACCCGACCTTCCTCAACCTCGCCCGCGGCCTGCAGGGCGTCGGCGGTGCGGTGATGTTCGCGGTCAGCCTGGCGCTGGTCGCCCAGGAGTTCCCCAGCGGCCCCGAACGCGGCATGGCGATGGGGATCTACGGGGGGACGATCGGGATCGCGGTCGCGGTCGGGCCGCTGGTCGGCGGCCTCCTGACCGACGGCTTCGGCTGGGAGTCGGTCTTCCTGCTGAACGTGCCGATCGGGCTGGCGGCGATCGCCGTCACCTACTGGAAGGTCGCCGAGTCGCGCGACCCGAACGCGACCCGGATCGACTGGGGCGGCCTCGTCACCTTCTCGCTGGCGCTCTTCGTCCTGGTGCTGGCGCTGGTCCGCGGCAACGACGAGGGCTGGGGCAGCACCTTCATCATCGGTCTCCTCGCGGCCGCGGGCGTGCTGATGGCGGCGTTCGTCGCGATCGAGCGGCGGGTCGAGCAACCGATGCTCCCGCTTGGTCTCTTCCGCCGCCGCGCCTTCACCGGCGTCCAGCTCGCCGCCTTCGCGGTCTCGGGCTCGATGTTCGCGCTCTTCCTCTATCTGACCCTCTACCTGCAGAGCTTCCTCGGCTTCTCGCCGATCGAAGCGGGCCTCCGCTACCTGCCGATCACGGTCGCCTCGTTCATCGTCGCTCCGCTCTCCGGGATGGCGCTGGCGAGAGTCCAGGCCCGTTACCTGCTGAGCGCCGGCCTGGCGCTAACCGGTCTCGGCTTGCTGCTGATGTCCGGCCTACAGATGGACTCGGAGTGGACCGCGCTGCTCGCCGGCTTCCTGATCAGCGGCATCGGCGTCGGCCTGCTGAACCCGGTGATCGCCGACGTCGCCCTCAGCGTCGTCCCGAAAGAGCAGAGCGGGATGGCCGCCGGGATCAACGACACCTTCCGTCAGGTCGGGATCGCCGTCGGCATCGCTGCCTGGGGAGCGATCTTCCTCGGCGCCGGCGCTGACAAGACCCAACAGGCGGCCGACGGTGCGCTGACGAACGACCAGTCGCGCAGCCTCGTCGAAGCGGCGTCCTCGGGCCACCTCGGCGAAGCGGTCTCCGCCCTGCCGGCGCAGGCCCAGAATGTGGCGGCGAACGCGGCCCAGCAGGGCTTCCTCCACGGCCTCAACGAGATCCTTGTGCTCGGCGCGATCCTCTCCTTCGCCGGCGCGGTCTTCGGGCTCTGGCTGGTCCGCGAGGGCGACATCGAACGCGAGACGCTCGAGGGCACGGCCTTCGAGGCCGAGCCGGAGGCCGAGCCCGCGCGGGCTTAAACCCGAGACGACAGATGCGATGATGCGGCCCGTGCGCCGCATCATCCTTCTGTCGGTAATCGCTGCCCTGGCCGCGCCCGCGAGCGCCGCGGCGCTGGACCGGACCGTCAGCGTCGAAGCGACCGTCGAACGGACGGTGCCGAACGACACGGCTGAAGTCCACTTCTCGGTCAGCAAGGAACGGCCGGGCCGGGCTGCCGCGCTCCACGTCGTCGCCGTCCGGCTGCGGGCCGTGATCGCCGCGGCGCAGGGCATCGCGGGCGTGGGACCGGGCGACGTCACCACCGGCTCGGTCTCGGTGCGGCGGGTCGAGAAGGGCAAGCGGCCGGTCTACCGGGCGAGCGAGGGAGTCGCCGTCGTCACCCACCAGCCCGACGCCGCGGGCGAACTGGTCGCGGCCGGCGTCGCCGCCGGGGCGACGAACACCAGCGGGCCGAACTTCTTCGTCGGCGATCGTGAAGCCGCCTACGATGCCGCGCTCGTCGAAGCTCTCGAAAGGGCGAAGACGAAGGCTGGGCTACTTGCTGCTGCCGCAGGCGCCACGCTCGGGCCGGCGATCACGATAACCGAGGGCGGCGCGGTCACCCCCGTCTTCCAGCCCGCCGATGCCGCGGAGCCGGTGAGCAAGTGCGTTTCCGCGACGCCGCAGACCAGTGCCGGAGCCCGCCGCGAGAAGGCCGATGCGAGCGTCTGCGCCGCGCCGCCCCCGGTCAAGCCTGGCAAGTCGACCGTCACCGCCACGGTCGACGCGACCTTCGCCCTCCAGTAACGAGCGCGATGAGGCTGCTGACCTACGACGCGGGTGACGGTGCGCGGGCCGGTCTGCTCGAGGACGACCGCGTTGTCGACGCCTGGGCGCTGCTGGGGGAGCCGCATCGCGGCAGCTTGCGCGAGCTGATCGCCGCGGGGCGGATCGAGGATCTGCGGGGGCGGCTCGGGGACACCGGAGCGCCGTCCCATCCGCTCTCCTCCGTGCGGCTGCTGGCGCCGATCCCGGACCCGGAGAAGATCGTCTGCATCGGCTTGAACTACCGCAAGCACGCGACCGAGGTTGGGGTCGACGTTGACTCCCTGCCCGACGTGCCGACGATCTTCGCCAAGTACCCGAACGCCTTGGTGGCGGACGGGGCGACGGTGCGGGTGCCGACGGCGAAGACCGACTACGAGGCGGAGGTCGCATTCGTGGTCGGCAAGCGGGCGAAGGACGTCAAGGAGGGCGACGCGCTCGACTACGTCGCCGGCTACACGCTGCTGAACGACCTCTCCGCCCGCGACCTGCAGGGGGCGACGCCGCAGTGGATGCCCGGCAAGGTCTTCGACGGCTCGGCGCCCTGCGGTCCCTACCTGGTGACGCCGGACGAGGCGGGGCCGGCGGACGCGATCGCGATCCGGCTGACCCTGAACGGCGAGGAGATGCAGAACGGCGCCACCGACGACCTCATCTTCTCGATCCCGCAGCTGGTCTCCCAGCTCTCGAAGCTGATGACGCTCGAGCCCGGGGACATCGTCTCAACCGGCACCCCCGAGGGCGTCGGCATGGGCCGCAAACCCCGTGTCTGGCTCGCCGACGGCGATGAAATCGTGATCGAGTCGCCGACCCTCGGCCGACTGGTGACGCGAATCAGCGCTTGAGCGTGGTTCCTTACCCCCGCATACCGGGCATAAGGAACCGCGCTTACGGGCCCGGCGGGATCTCGTAGGCCTTCGCCGGCAGGCTCGCCGAGAGCGGGCGGCTCGCCGGCCGGGGGCGGGCGCCGGGGCGGGCGCGGCTGGCGGTCCAGTTCGCGCGCACTGGCGTCAGCGTCAGCAGGGCGTTCCAGGTGTCGGTGTCGACGATGCCATTGGCCGGGAGGCCGTGGGCTTCCTTGAAGGCACGCACGGCGCGGGCGGTCTGGCGGCCGAAGATCCCCGTCACCGGCACGGTCGCGCCGGCCGCGAGCAGGTGCTCCTGCGCCCAGACGACCATGTCGCCCTTGCTCCCCTTCTTCAGTTCGGGATGGACGACTTCGAGCCGGTAGCCGGGCACCGGCTGCAGGGCGCTGGCGGCGCCGACCGCCCCCCACTCCGAGCCGCTCGTCTCCTGCCAGTCCCACCAGCTCGGCGGCAGCCCGCCGTAGCTCTCGGCGAAGCGGCGGAAGAGGCGGATCGAGGCGGCGCCGGGGCCTTCGTAGGTCTGGCCGATCGGGTAAATCGGGTGACCCCAGATGCGGTTGAAGAGGTAGGTGTGCTCATAGACGGTCCGCACCGAGGTGCCGATCGTCTTCCAGTACATCTGCGGCTGGTTGTACTGGGCGCCGCCGGGACCGAAGAAGACCGAGTAGGGGAAGGACGGGTGGTAGTCGACGTAGGGGAAACCGGCGAGGGAGACCGGGAAGGTGGCGCCGATGCGGGCGCGAAGGGCGCGAACGTAGGCTTCGGCGGCGGCGTACTTGCCCTCGTAGTCGGCCTCGGCGTCAATCACGAAGCAGTCGGCGCCCTTGGCGACCGCGGCCGCCGCGACCCGGGCCTCGGCGAGCGGGTTGTCGCCGTAGACGAACTGCCAAGCGCAGACGTCCAGGCCGCCGCGGTGCAGCGCCTGCACCAGGCCGCGGCTGAACTGGCTCCAGGCTCCGCCGCCGTCGCCTGCCTTTATGTAGACGGTGCCGATGTCGTTGGCCTTGGCGCGGGCGAGGATCGCGGCGATGCTGCCGCCCTCGGAATGGGAGACGTACCAGACCCACATCCCCTGCCGGTCGAAGGCGGTGTTGCTGACGTTGCCGCCAGTTTCGACCTGGCCGGCGCCACCGGTTTCGGCAGAGGCAGCCGGCGCGAGCGCGCACGCGGCCAGGGCCGCGACAGCGGTCAGCAGCGCCAGCGCGCCGCGTCTCTTCTGGAGCAGGGGACTCACGGAAGGCATCAACACGGTAGTGACCGAGGAGCAGCGGGCACCGTCGGCGGCGCCTCCCCGGCTTAACATCCCAAGCCTGCCTCAAGTCCCCACCAGGTACCGACCCATCTCCCCCACCCGCAAGATCCTGTGCGCCGCCGCGCTGCTCCTCAGCGCGATCGCCTGCGCCCCCACCAGCGCACTCGCCGAACTGCATCAGATTTCCAACCCACGAGGGGGGAAATCTGATGCAGTTCGGGAGGGGGGACCCGGGCCGACGTTGCAGCACGCGGGGTTGGCGCAGAAGGGGCGGGAGCTGGTTTTCTCGGTGCGGACCTCGGAGGCGGTGGGGCTGGGGAAGCTCGAACCGCATCCGGATCCGCGGCGCGCCTCGGCCCGCTATCTCTGCTTCGAGATGAGCTCCGATCCCTCGGCGCCGCCGCAGCGCTACTGCCTCGGCGGGCGCAAGGCGCACCGGCGCATCGGCCTGGAGCTGGTCAACCCGATCGGGAAGCCGGGACGGAAGCTCTGGGTGCGGGCGACGGTGAGGCGGCCGCAGCCGCAGAAGCCCGTCGTCGCGATCGTTCCGAGCGAAGCCGCGCTCTCGCCCGAACGCTACCGCTGGCGGGCGATCCGCAGCTCCGGCTGCGAGGTCCGCAGCCGCTGCGCCGAAGCCTTCCCCGCCGTCGGCGCCAAAAGCTTCCGCCTCCGCCCCGTCCGCGCGGTCGGCTGCACCGGCGGCAGTACCGGCTTCGTCATCAACGGCCCGCGCGACCGCAAGCTCGTCGCCCTCACCTTCGACGACGGCCCCAGCGAATACACCGACGACTTCCTCCAGGTCCTGCGCGAAAAGGACGTCCGCGGCACCTTCTTCGAGGTCGGCCGCGAGATGCCCGGCCGCGAAGAACTGATGCGCCAGATCCTCGCCGAAGGCCACGAGATCGGCGACCACACGATGGACCACGTCGAACTCCCGGGCTACGACCAGATCGCCGGCGCCGCCGAACGGATCGCCGCCTACACCCACTTCCGACCCTGCCTCTTCCGCCCGCCCGGCGGCGCCTTCAACGCGAGCGTGATCGGCACCGCCGGCAGCCTCGGGATGCGGACGATCAACTGGGACGTCGACCCGCGCGACTGGTCGCTGCCCGGCACCGAGGCGATCTACTCGAACATCGTCAGCCACGCCCAGAGCGGCTCGATCGTCCTCATGCACGACGGCGGCGGCCCCCGCGGCGAGACCCTCGCCGCCCTGCCGCGGATCATCGACAACCTGCGCGCCCGCGGCTTCGGCTTCACCACCGTCTCCGAACTGCTCGGCTACCGGATCCTCTACCGGCCCTACGGGTGATCTGGATCGACATTCCTTTCCGTAGGGAAAGGCGATGAAGATCGCAATCGTCGGGACCGGGATCTCGGGTCTGGTGGCTGCGCACCGACTGCACCCAGAGCACGAGATCGTCGTCTACGAGGCGAGCGACCGGATCGGGGGACACACCCACACGGTGCCGGTCGAGGCCGCCGACGGCACCCACTGGATCGACACCGGCTTCATCGTCTTCAACGACCGCAACTACCCTCGCTTCGAAGCCCTGCTGGACGAGCTCGGGGTCGCATCCCAGGCCTCCCACATGAGCTTCTCGGTCTCTGACGGGCGCGGTGGCTTCGAGTACGCGGGGACTCCCTGGGGACTCTTCGCCCGGCCGGCCCACCTGCTCAGCCCGAGCTTCCTCGGGATGCTGCGCGACTGGCGGCGTTTCAACCGCGAGGCGCGGACGCTGATCGGGATGAACGGGACCGCGCCCTCGCTCGGCCACTGGCTCGAGCAGCAGGGCTTCTCCCGGCACTTCGTCGAGCGGCTGATCGTGCCGCAGGCTTCCGCGGTCTGGTCGGCGGACCCGGCCCAGATGTGGAGCTTCCCGGCCAGCTTCATGGCTGAGTTCTTCGAGAACCACGGCATGTACAGCCTGCGCGACCGACCGCGCTGGCGGACGGTCAGCGGCGGCTCGCGCAGCTACGTCGAGGCGATCACGGCGCCGTGGCGGGGCCGGGTGCGGACGGGGGCGCCGGTGCGGCGGATCGAGCGGCTGGGCGAGCGGGTGCGAATCGAGGCCGACGGCTGCGAGGGCGAGGAGTTCGACCAGGTTGTCGTCGCCACCCACTCCGAGCAGGCGCTGGCGATGCTCGCTGACCCGAGCGCGGCCGAGCGCGAACTCCTCGGCGCGATCCCCTACCAGCGCAACGAGGCCGTCCTCCACACCGACGCCTCGATGATGCCGCGCCGCCGCGCCGCCTGGTCGAGCTGGAACTTCCACCTGACCGCGGAGCCGGCGACCGGCACCACCGTCACCTACTGGATGAACCACCTGCAGCGCCTGCGCAGCCGCCAGCAGTACTTCGTCACCCTCAACCGCAGCGCCGAAATCGACCCGGCGAAGGTGATCCGCAAGATCGCCTACGACCATCCCGTCTACACCAAGGAGGGCGTCGCCGCCCAGGCCCGCCACGCCGAGATCAGCAACCCCGCCCGCCGCACCCACTACTGCGGCGCCTACTGGGGCTGGGGCTTCCACGAGGACGGCGTCGTCAGCGCCCAACGTGTCTGCGATGCAATCGCCGGCGGCTCCCGTCCCGAACTGCATCAGATTTCCCCTCTGGCAGGTAGGAAATCTGATGCAGTTCGCGTGGGAGGGGACGAGGAGGAGGTTGCGGCTTGAGTGCTTCCGCGGTCTACGTGGGCTGGGTCCGCCATCGGCGCTTTGAGCCGGTCGAGCACGAGTTCCGCTACCCGCTCTTCCTCATGTACCTCGACCTGGCGGAGCTGCCGGGGGTGCTCGATCCCTATCCGCTCTTCTCGGCCCGCGGCCGTGCCCTCGCCCGCTTCCGCCGCGAGGACTTCATGGGCGACCCGTGCCAGCCACTAGACGAGTGCGCGCGCGGGGCGGTCGAGGAGGCAACCGGGGTTTACCCTTCCGGCCCGGTCCGCCTCCTCGCCGGCCTCCGCTACTTCGGCCACAGCTTCAACCCGGTCTCCCTCTATTACTGCTTCGACCCGGCGGAAGAGCGGGTAGATGCAATCGTGGCCGACGTCCAGAACATCCCCTGGGGCGAACGCCATCCCTACGTCCTCGCGCGGGGCGAGCGGCGCGGCAGCGTCCTCGGCGCCGAGCTCGAGAAGACCTTCCACGTCTCGCCGCTGATGGGCATGGACCAGACCTACGCCTTCCGCGCCAGCGAACCCGGCGAGCGGCTGTCGGTGCACATCGAGTCGCGCCCGCGCGAGACCGCGAAGAACCACAATAGTCGTGGTTCCTCGCGGTCTCGCGGAGCACCGAAGCAGTTCGACGCGACCCTGAACCTGCGGCGGCGCGAGCTCTCCCGACGCACCCTGACGACGATGCTCGCCCGCTACCCGGCGATGTCGCTGCAGGTGGTGGCGAAGATCTACGCGCAGTCGCTGCGGCTGAAGCTGAAGGGCGCCCGCTACTACCCGCACCCGGAGGCGACGGGATGAGGGACGAGCTCGCCCGCGCCGGCGTCGGCGCCGTCCTCGGCCGCGTCCACCACGGCCGCATCGACGTCGTCGAAGGCGCCCGCGAACGCAGCTACGGGCCGGCCGACGCCGACCTCCGCGCCAGGGTCACGATCAACGACCCCGGCGCCTGGCGCGGGCCGCTGCGCGGCAGCGTTGGCCTCGGCGAGGGCTACGTCGGCGGCCTCTGGGAGACCGACGACCTCGTCGCCCTGATCCAGATCGCCGCCCGCGAGCTCCGCGGCATGGACGGCATCCGCGGCGCCGTCGCCCGCCCGCGCGGGCTCTGGCACCAGGTCCGCCAGCTCGTCCCCGAGAACACCCGCGCCGGCGCCCGCCGCAACATCTCCTCCCACTACGACCTCGGCAACAGCCTCTTCGCCTCCTTCCTCGACGAGCGGATGATGTACAGCTGCGCCTACTTCCCCGACCGGGCGGCGAGCCTGGAGGAGGCGCAGCTGGCGAAGCTCGACCGGATCTGCGACCGGCTCCGGCTCGGGCCCGGGAACCACCTGCTGGAGATCGGCACCGGTTGGGGCGGGATGGCGATCCACGCCGCCCGGCGCAGCGGCTGCCGCGTCACCACGACGACGATCTCCCGCGAGCAGTTCGAGCTGGCGCGCCGGCGCGTGCGCGAGGCCGGCCTCGAGGACCAGGTCACGGTCCTGCTCGAGGACTACCGCGACCTCGACGGCCGCTATGACCGCCTCGTCTCGGTGGAGATGATCGAGGCGGTCGGCTGGCAGTACTTCGACGACTACTTCCGCCGCTGCGACCAACTGCTGACGGACGACGGCCTGATGCTGCTGCAGGCAATCACGATCGACGACCGCCTCTACCCGCTCGAAAAAGCGGCGAAGAGCTTCGCCAACACGCACGTCTTCCCCGGCGGCTGCCTGCCCTCGCAGGGGCTGATCGGCGACTGCGTGGCGCGGGTGACCTCAATGAAGCAGGTCTGGGCCGACGACATCACCGCCCACTACCCGCCAACCCTGGCCGAGTGGCGGACGCGCTTCTTCGCCGCCTGGGAGCGGCTGCGCGCCCGCGGCTACGACGAGCGCTTCCGGCGGCTCTGGGACTTCTACCTCAGCTCCTCGGAGGCGGGCTTCCGCGAGCGGCGGATCGGCGACATCCAGGCCCTGTTCGCGAAGCCGAAGGCGCTGTGAGCGAGAACGGGACGCAGGGCGGCCGCGAGCAGCTGCTGCTGATCCACGGGCTCGGCGGCACCCGGACGATCTGGGAGCCGGTGATCCCGCTGCTGGAGGGCGAGCGCGAGGTGCACGCGATCGACATGCCGGGCTTCGGTCAGACGCCGCCGCTGCCGGAGGGCGAAGAGGCGAGCGCGCTCAACTTGGCGCGAGCTGTTCATGATCACTGTCTGCGCAACGGGGTCGAGCGCCCGCACGTCGCCGGCAACTCGCTCGGCGGCTGGGTGGCGCTGGAAATGGGCCGCTTCGGCTGGGCGGCCTCGGTGACGACCCTCTCCCCCGCCGGCCTCTGGCAGCGCCCGCTCGGCGAGCCGAAAGGCGGCGGCGCCCGAATGCTGCTGCGCGGCTCGCCCTGGCTAAAGGCGGCCCGCCCCTTCCTCTCGGTGGCGCTGCAGTTCCCGCAGACCCGAGCCGCCGCCTTCCAGTCAATCGCCGCCCACCCCGATCGGATCCCGCCCGACGCCGCCCACGACCTCGCCATCGGCTGGCTCGACGGCGAGGGCTACGACGCCGCCAACCGGGCGATGCGCAACCACGTCTTCGACCCAAGCGGCTACCCCAGCGACGTGCCGGTGACGATCGCCTGGTGCGAGAAGGATCGCCTGCTCGGCCCGCCGAAACCGCACCGCCGCCCCCCCGGCGCCCGCTTCCTCGTCCTCCCCGGCGTCGGCCACACCCCCACCTGGGACGACCCGGAGCTGGTGGCGCGGACGCTGCTCGACGGCAGCGCCGTAACCTCCGAGGTCGAGCCCGCAACGAAGGAGGAGCATTGATCGTCGAGAGGACCGAGAACCCGATGTGGCTGTCGAACGCCTACCTGGTCGCCGACCCCGAGCGCAAGACCGGGGTTCTCATCGACGGCAACGACGACCTCGGGCCGCTTCTCGAGCGAGCCGAGCGCGACGGGATCGAGATCACCCACGTCCTCGTCACCCATCCCCACACCGACCACGTCGCCGGCCTCGCCGAGGCGCGGGCGCAGCTTGGCAACCCGCCGCTGGTCGCCCACGGGGCGACCGCCGCCGAGCTCGACGACGAGGTCGAGATCATCCTCGGCGACGGCGACGTCCTCGACGCCAACGGGATCGGGATCGAAGCCCTCTTCACTCCCGGCCACGCCGCCGGCCACCTCGCCTTCCTCGTCGACGCCACCGACGTCTTCACCGCCGACGTCCTCTTCAAAGGGACGGTCGGCGGCACCATGGCCCCCGGCGCCTCCGGCTTCGCCGACCTCAAGGCCTCGGTGATGCGCCTGATGGAGCTGCACCCGCAGACCAAAGTCCATCCCGGACACAAAGAGCCCACCACGATCGCCGAGGAGTGGGAACACAACCCCTTCGTGCGGATCTGGCGCGGCCTCGACTCGACCGGCGAGGAGCAAGTAACCGTCTGGGGCCGCCCCGCGACCCTGAAACTCTGGGCCCCCGACTACGACGGCGGCAACAAGGCCTGGATCGTCTTCGGCGACTCCGGCGAGGAGGCAATCGTCGGCGGCTCCCAGGTGGAGAAATAGCGAGTCTGTGAAATCCCCTCTTGAAGGAGGGTTTTGACGGACTCGCTTGGCCTGCGCAGGCCTGACCTTTAGCCAATTGCGCACATTTGGACGGATGTGCGATGGGTTAATCGCGCCTTTGTCTCCACACTTCACCGATGGCGCAGGAAATCCAGGAATTCTTCTTCAACTGGTATCCCGTTTTCGGGGTCTTCTTCATGGCCCTGCTGCTCTACATCTTCCTCAAAATGATGCGGGGGATGATGGGGACGACGAAGCCGGAGACGGTGAAGGCGTCCCGGACTGCGCCGGTCCTCTGGGAGGAGGTGCAGGGGGTCGACGCCGCCAAAGACGAGCTGATGGACGTCACCGCCTGGCTTCGCGATCCCGACCGCTTCTCCGCCCTCGGCGCCCAGGCGCCGCGCGGCGTCCTCCTCTACGGCCCGCCCGGCACCGGCAAGACGATGCTCGCCCGCGCCGTCGCCGCCCAGGCCGGGGTCGACTTCTTCGCCGCCTCCGGCTCGAGCTTCGTCGAGATGTTCGTCGGCCGCGGCGCCGCCCGCATCCGCCGCCTCTTCAAAGACGCCCGCAAGGCCGGCCGTGCGGTCATCTTCATCGACGAGCTCGACGCGATCGGCGGCTCCCGTAGCGGCGGCGGGGGCGACGGCGGCACCAGCGAGCGCGAGCAGGCGCTGAACCAGCTGCTGGTCGAGCTCGACGGCTTCGAGAAAGACCCGGGGATGGTGATCGTGATCGCCGCCTCCAACCACGTCGAGAAGCTCGACCGAGCGCTGTTGCGCCCAGGGCGCTTCGACCGCCGCGTCCTCGTCGCCCCGCCCGACCGCAAGGGCCGCGAGGCGATCCTCCGCAGCCACGCGAAGAACAAGCCGCTCGCCCCCGACCTCGACCTCGGCGACGTCGCCCGCAAGACCACCGGGCTGACCGGCGCCCAGCTCGCCAACGCGCTCAACGAGGGCGCGATCATCGCCGGCCGCGCCGGCCGCTGGGCGATGACCCGCGAGGACCTCGACGAGGCGCTGCTGCGCCAGGCGGTCGGCTCCCAGCAGGCGCGCCGCCTCAGTGGAAAGGAGCGGCGGATCGTCGCCTACCACGAGGCCGGCCACGCGCTCTGCCGCAAGCTGCTCGGCCTCGACCCGCCGGAGATCCTCTCGATCGTCCCCCGCGGCCCGGCGCTCGGCTTCGTCGCCCACTCGCCCTCCGAGGACACCTACCTGAAGTCCCGCGACGAGTTGCTCGACGAGGTGGTGACGCTGCTGGGCGGCCGCGCCGCCGAGGAGGTCGTGCTCGGCGAGACCTACTCCGGCGCCTCCGACGACCTCAACCGGGTCCACCTCGTCTGCAAGCAGATGGTCTCCGAATTCGGGATGGGGGTCGCAGTCGACCACGACGGACCGCCGCCGATCGCCCTGCCGACCGGCGACTACGCCGTCTCCGACCAGACCCGCCGCGAGGTCGACCAGGCGGCGATGACGCTCGCCCGCGAGGCCTACCGCCGCGCCCGCGCCCTGCTCGCCGCCAACCTCGAGGTCGTCGACCACCTGGCGGTGCTGGCGCTGGAGCGGGAGACGCTGACCCGCGAGGAACTCGACGAGATCTTCGCCGCCCACGAGCTGCGCGGGCTCGCCGCCCCCGGCTCAGGCTCGGCCTTGGTCGCGATGAGCAGCGAACCCCCCGGCTGGGGACGCTCTTCGTAATTTGGTCTGCCGATTTGACCAATTACTCGCTCGCTGACTAGACTGGCTGGCCAGACGGCCAGTGAGTGACCACGAGTACTACTTTCCGCCGGGCCGATCGATGGCTCGGCGGGTTCATGGGGAGAGATCGGTGGGCCTCCTCTATGGGCAGCGAGCGCTCTTGATCGGAGCGCTGGAACCGCTCACCTATACCGGCACGATGCTCTCCAGCGCAGCCGGCGACCACCCCTTCACCCGCCTCGCCCGCACCGCGAAGGTCCAGGAGACGGTCTTCCTCGGCACCAAGGCCGAAGCCGACCGGGCGCTGGCGGCGGTCCACCGCCTGCACGAGCGGATCCAGGGCGAGCTTCCCGTCGCGGCCGGCACCCATCCCGCCGGCAGCGCCTACTCGGCCTTCGACCCCGAGCTGATGCTGTGGACGCTGGCGGTGATCGCCGACTCCGGCCGGGCAATGTACGAGACGATGGCCGGGCCGCTCCGCGAAGAGGAGCGGGAAGCGCTCTGGCAGGACTACGTCCGCTTCGGAGAGCTGTTTCTGCTGTCCCGCGAGGCCGTCCCGCCAACCTACCGCGAGTTCCGCGCCTGGTTCGACTCAAAGCTCGCCTCCCCCGACCTGCACGCGACCGCGCACGCGCTGGAGATGGCGCCGCTGGTCGCCTTCCGCCAGCCGGTGGCGGTGGCGGCCCGCCTCAACCTCGAGACCCAGAACCTGATCATCAAAGGGACGCTGCCCGAACGGGTGCGTCAGATCTTCGGGATCGGTTGGTCCCAGGCCCACGAGGCAGCCTTCCGCTCTGTCACCGCGACCCATCGCAAGGCCCGCCACGCGATGCCCCGGATCATGCGACGCGGCCGCAACGACTACTTCTTCGACGTCGTCACCCAAGCGGAGAAGCGCCGCGGCGGCACCCCGACGCCGCAGCTCCATCGAACTGCATCAGATTTCCACCCCGCCAGGTAGGAAATCTGATGCAGTTCGATGATGTCCGCTGAGCAGCCGCGCTGGTGGTCAATGCGTCCAGCGCAGAACCTGAAGCCTGCGACCTATCGGTGTCCCCTTTGCGGCAAGCACCTGCCGGCGCTCTCCGAGCACGTGCTGATCCGGCCCGAAGGCGACAAAACCCGCCGCCGCCACGCCCACACCGAGTGCGTCCTGCGCGCACGCAAGGCGGGTCGCCTGCCGACCGAGGACGAGTGGCGAAAGTCGCAAAAGCGTGAACCGAGTTCTCCCCGCATACCGGGGACGAATGCGTTCGCGCGCCTGCGCGCCCGCCTCTTCGGCAAGGATTGAGCGATGCTCGAGCTGCTCGCCGTCGCCGCGGCCGGGGCCGCGGCGGGGGTGGTCAACTCCGTCGCCGGCGGCGGTGCCCTGATCACCTTCCCGACCCTGGTCGCCCTCGGCCTGCCGCCGCTCTCGGCCAACGTCACCCTAACCGTCGGAATCGTCCCCGCCAGCGCCGGCGGCGCCCTCGGCTACCTCGACCTACTGCGGCAGCAGGGCGCGCGGTTCCGGCGCCTGCTGGTACCGCTGCTGCTCGGCGCCGTCACCGGCGCAGCCGCCCTCCTGCTCACCTCCGACGCCGCCTTCGAGGCGATCGTCCCGGTCCTCATCGCCCTCTCCTGCCTGCTGCTCTTCCTGCAGCCGCGCCTCACCCCGCGGATCAGCCACGCCGGCAACGAGCATTCGCCCTACCTCCTCGCCGGCATCTTCTTCTGCGGTGCCTACGGCGCCTACTTCGGCGCCGCGGTGAGCATCCTCATCCTCGCCATCCTCGCCCTCTTCGTCGCCGACACCCTCCAGCACCTGAACGGGATGAAGATCGTCCTCGCCGGCGCCGCCAACCTCGCCGGCGCCCTCCTCTACGCCTTCCTTGCCCCGGTCGACTGGCCCTACGCGGTGACGATCATGGTCTCCTCGTTCCTCGGCGGCCGCCTCGGCGCCCATTACGCGCGGCGGATCCCCAGCGACCCGCTGCGGATCGCAATCGCCGGGATCGGCCTAGTCGTCGCGGCAGTGCTGGCGGTGCGGGCCTTCGGCTAGTCGCTCGATGACGGTCAACCGGTGGCCCGCTCGCGATCCGGTCCGCTGGGTGGCAGCGCCTCGAAGCAGGTCATCCCGGCGATCGCATTGATGCCCTCGGCCTTCGACTTGCCGAGCCGCTCGGTCGCCGCCGCCTGCTCCTTGAGGATCTGGTCGAGCGCCTTCGCCTGGATTTCCGAGACCTTGCGCCAGGCCCGGTCGTCCAGCACCAGCGGCGTCCGGCTCAGGTGCCGGTCCTCGCGGCGGTCGAAGACACCGGCGGCAAGAGAGGCGGCGGCGTCGCTCATCAGGGTTTCGATTACGTAGCCGGAGAAGGCGCTGCGCACCTTTGGGCTCAGCTTCTCCCAGTCTGGGTTGTCGATCAGTGGTCGTTCAACCGCCATGTAGAAGTGGGCGACCGAGCCGCGCACCGATTCTTCTTCGACGATCTCCACCAGCCCCAGCTCGTCCAGCACCCGCACGTGGTAGCTGACGTTGCTGAGCGGGGCGTCGATCTGCGCCGCGATTTCTTTCGGGCTGGCGATCTTTTCGGTGAGGATCGTCAGCGCCTTCACCCTGACCGGGTGATTAAGCGCCTTCACCAGAACCTCTTGCGGTGAACTGTCGAGCTCCCGTTTCCGCTTCCTCACTTTCCGCCTCTTCCGCGCCACGCTCGTCCTCCCATGCACTCGATGAACTTGAGCGATAGAGCATAAGTGCCGTAATCTTTCGTCGCTAAATGCGCGGGAACAGAAAACCGCTATGAACGCTTAGAGCATTTATGCCCCTCTCCACTGCGCAGATGTCAATGCGCAACAGGGGGAGGGGGTGAGCAGGGTGAAGATCCAGACGACGGTCTCCGCGCCGGCGGTCAACTTGACCAAGTCGGCCTAGAGCGAACCCGGGCGGGCGCCTCCGGGCGACCGCCCCTAAGCGTGGCGGCGCTGCGCAAAGGCGCCGAGAAGATGGGCGGTACTGGGCTCGAACCAGTGACCTTTCGGGTGTAAACCGAATGCTCTCCCAACTGAGCTAACCGCCCCGGGGCTCCATTATTGCTCGCCGCCGGTCCGGTTGAACCTGGGGTGCCGCCAGCTCGTATGGCGGGGCATGACTCAGACGGAGAGCAGGCAGAGACAGTGGGGCATCGTGCTCCTGATCGCGATTGCGGCGCTGGCGGTGGTGGCGCTGCAGGGAGGTCGCGCGATCGGCGCGGCGACGGCGAGCGGCGCCAAGACCGTCGCGATCAAGAACTTCGCCTTCCACCCGCCGACCCTGAGGGTCAAGCGCGGCGCCAAGGTCGCCTTCACCAACTCGAGCAACGTCACCCACACCGCCAGCAGCGGCAGCTTCGACACCAAGAACATCGCCCCCGGCACCTCGGTGACGGTGAAGTTCAGCCACAAGGGCAGCTTCGCCTACCACTGCAAGATCCACCCCTTCATGAAGGGGAAGATCGTCGTCGAATAGCCTCGGTGGGGATGGACGTCCCCACCCTTTGGCGGGCGGCGCTGCTGCAGCTGGCAGCGGTCGCCGTGCTCTCGATCGCCCTCGCCCTCGCCCTGCCCCACTCCTTCTTCGAGGACTGGGGCTGGCTCGCCGGTCCCGCCGCCTGGATGCTCTGCGCCGCCTTCACCGCCCGCCTCCTGCGCCTGCCGCTCGGGCCGGCCCTGCTCGGCGCCGCCCTCGCCGGCCTCCCCAGCATCCTCGCCGTCGTCCTCGGCGTCCACTGGGCCGGCGCCGTCCTCGCGGTGGCCCTGTTCGCCCTCTGGTGCGCCCGCCTGCGCGAGCGCGGCGGCGCTACCGCCCGAGCCTGACCCCGACCGCGGTGCCGGCGGGGAGGGTCTTGAAGGCGGGGCGGTACTGCTTGACGATCCGGGCGCCGCGGTGACGCTGCCCTCGGATCGGCCCGAGCTGGCAGCCCGCCAGCAGCAACGCCCGGCGCGCGGCCTTAACGGTCCGGCCTTGAAGGACGGGGACTTCGCAGGTGGGGGGCGGGGCTTCTTGGGCCGGTGGCGCCGGCTTGGCCCGCAGTTCGGCTTCCCGCAGTTCGGCTTCATCGGGCGGCCCCGGGATTTCTTCCGAGATGAACCCACCTACCCAGCCGGGGCCCTGGATGACGGGGTAGTCGAAGGGCGCGCCCCCGGCAGAGGGGTTGCCGTCGCGATGGTGAACCGTCAGCGTGATCAGATTCGGCTCGGTGACCGTGAGCGTCGTCGGGACGGCGGTGCCGATTGCGTCGCTGGCTTCCATCGCCTTGATGGAATAAGCCTCGTGTCCGCTTTCGAAGTAGACCGCGGCTACTGTCGCGCTCAACTGCTGCAGGTACTGGCCTTCCAGCAGCTGCACTTCCCAGCAGTAGTCCTCCGGATCTTCGGGACCGTGGATGTCGGGAAAGGACGTCGCCCCATCGAAGGGCGGGCACGGTTCCGCAGACGCCACGGACGGCAACGCCGCGCAGACGATCGCCGCAGCTAACACCAGCAGCAACGCCCGTCTCACTCGACCACCGCCAGCTCGGCGATCGCGGCGTCGCGGCTGTCGAAGACGATGCCGGCGTCGATCAGACCGGCGACTTCGAAAATTCTCTGCACCTGGTCCGAGCAGCCGTAGAGGACGAGGCGGCCGCCTTCGCCTTCGAGCTGGCGGCGGACCTGAAGGAAGAGGGCGATCCCGGTCGAGTCGACGAACTCGCAGCTCTGCAGGCCGACGACGACCCCCGAGTAGTCGCGGGCGACCCGCTGCAGGACCACCTGCAACCGCTCGACGCTCCAGAGATCGAGCTCCCCCTCGAGCCGCAGCTCGCATCGATCCGCCCCGATCGAGCTCTCAGCGATCTGCAGGATCTGCCCCCCAGCCATCCCGAGCATTGTCCCAGGATCTCCCCTCCGGCCGAACTGCATCAGATTTCCGCCCTCCTGGGTGGGGAATCTGATGCGGTTCGGGGTCAAGGAGTGAGGCCGCGGATGAGCTGCGCGGCGGGGCGGATCTGGTCGATACGGGCGACGGTCTCGCCGGCGTAGAGGGCGCCGGCGTCGACGAGGGTCGCCGGCGCGTCGTCGGTCGGACCCGCCGGCGTGAGCAGCCGACTCCCCGGCCGCTGCGCCCGCATCATCCGCAGCTGCAGCCCCGCCGGCGCGTACCGCGCCCCCGGAGCGAGCAGGTGGTTCAGAAGCCGGTTGAGCCGCGGGCCGCGCCGAATCTCCCGGCGTTCGTCCTTGGGACGGATATCCCGGTACAAGGACGAACGCCGCCCGAGAAAGTGATCGGTCGCAGCATTTGGGACGACTCGGTGCGGGGCGGGCCAGGCGGCGCCGAAGAGGTCGGTGAGGATCGTTTCCCCCGCTCCCAGCAGGCGCTCCTTATATAGAGCGTGGGCGCGGCTCTCCTCGGAGAGGAGGAAGCCGGTGCCGGCGACAGCGGCGGTCGCGCCCGCGTCGAGGGCGGCCCACACGTCCTCCCGGGCGGCGATCCCGCCCGCCAGCAGGAGTGGGTAATCGGGCGGCAGCTCCCGCCGCGCTTCCTCCAGCAGCTGCAGCCCCGGGGTCGTCCCGCGCACGTGACCGCCCGCCTCGACGCCCTGGACGATGACGCCGTCCGCACCCGCTGCCTGTGCCCGCCGCGCCTCGCCGACCGAGCCGCACTGGTGCAGCCAGACGCCGCCGGTCCGCCGCCGCGGTGCCCCCCAGAAGGTGACGACGACGTCCGCCCCGGCCGCCGCCTCGAACCAGTCGCGCCGCGCGAACGGCAGCAGCACGTTGACGGCGAGCGGGCGCCCGGTCAGCGCCCGCGCCGCCGCCAGCTCGCGCCGAATCCCCTCGGCGCCGTTGACCGCGATCGTCCCCAGGCCCCCGGCCTCGGAGACCGCCGCCGCCAGCTCGTGTCGGCTGATCCCGCCACCCATCCCAGCCTGGACGACAGGCAGCTCCACCCCCAGGCGCTCGAGCAGCGAAGACACGCGGCCAGTCTAGGCTCGCCAGCCTGCGCGATCTCGTCACCCAGGAAGGGATGGACTCTGGCGCCCGAGTGTTTAAGGTCGAATCGATGAGCGATCAGGGCATCAGCGCATGGAAGCTGCCCTTGATCGTGGCCGGCATCTGCGTCTCGATCGTCGCTGCCTTCTACGTCGGCGGGCCCGGGATGGGGATGGCCGAGGGCTCGATCGTCGCCGGCATCATCGTCGTGATGGCGGTCCGCCGTCGCCGACCAGCTGCGGACCTACCCAGCGACCGAGGTCTTCCTCGTCAGCGGGCTCGATGAGGAAGCCGCGGCCGCGGCCGAGCAGCTGCGCTCGCGCCTGCACGCGCCCTTCCACCATCTGCGCTGTTTGCCGCAGTACCGGAAGGCCACTGCTTTAGCCAGTTCTGCCGGTTCGACCTGTTAAAGCATTAATGCTCTAACACTGAGGTTCTTTAACCGAGAGGCTGCGAGGCGCCGTGCCGCCCCGTCGCCGCAAAGAGCCTCGATCCCCCGAGCACGCCGCCCTCGGTGAGGCCGTCCGCACCCTGCGCAGCGGCGCCGGCATGAGCCAGGAGCAGCTGGCCGAAGGCGCCGGCACCGACCTCACCCAGGTAGGCGGCATCGAGCGCGGGGTGCGGAATCCCAGCTACACGACCCTGCTGCGCCTCGCCGGCGCACTCGGGACCACCGTCGGCCGGGTCACCACGCTCGCCGACGAGCTGCGCGCCAAGGCGTAGCCGAGCTCAGGACTTCGGCGACTCGAGGTCGAGGCTCTCCAAGACCCAGGCTGTGTTCCTGGTGAGCACGGTCGGCCGGTAGAAGTGGGCGACGCTCCCCCGCACCGGTTCCTCTTCGGTCAACTCGATCGTGTTCTTGTCCGCCAGCACCCGCACGTGATAGCTGACCGTCGGCAGCTTCTCCCCGGTCAGGTCGGCGAGCTCCTTCGGCGACAGCGCAGCCTCGCTGCCCAGGAAGAGCTTGAGGAGCTGCCGGCGGGTCGGATGTTTGAGGGCGGCGACGAAAGCGTTGTTCTGGGCTTGGGAATCGACCTTCCGGTTCTTGTCTGCCGCGGCTCTGCGCCGGGCTGGTCGTTTCCGCCTCTCCATAAGCCCTGTTCCCCTCGCTCGAATCCGAACGTGTACTCAGGATGCTGAGAACGATTGGGGAGTCTATGCGCGCCCTCCCAGATCTCTACTGCCGTTTTTGTTACTAAATCGGCGCGCTATTGGATCACTTATCGCGACCGGCGATCCAGATATCTGTGGATGGCCTTCGTCGAGATCACGTCTGCCTGCCGCGGCGATTCGAAACAGGTAAGACCGACCGTCACCGGAACCAGGCGATCGCCGCTTGCTCGAGCTCTCAAAGCAGAGGCCTTGTGGATCTCCCGAGATCGACGGAAGAGATCGTCCAGGCAGCGGAGCATCTCCTGCCACGCCGCCGCGTCGTAGCGCAGGCCCGACCAGGTGAAGTGACGATTCGGACGTTTGTCGAGAACGTCCTCCCGTGCCGCTTCCGCCACCCGTTCGATGAAGGTGGTGAAGGTGATCCCGGTGACGTCGGTCCTCAGCGAGGGCGGGAGCTCCTTCCAGGTCTCTTCGTCGAAGAGGGATCGGCGGAGCGGCCGGTAGAGCTGCTCGGGTCGGCCCCTGCCCGGATTGGGTTTCCGTACATGAGCCGGGATCGGCTCGATGCAACGCAGCTTCTCGAGACGACGAAACTCGACCGCAACGTGCTGCAGCGGCCAGTCCCCGAACCTGGACTGGAACCCTTTCGGGCTGAGGGGCCGGCGGTTCAGCTCGACCAGGATCCGAACCCGCAGCTCGCTTGCGAGCGCCTTCGGGGATTTGAGTCCGAGGAAGGTGTCTTCGAAGGAGTCGGGGAGTGCGGCGGGGTGCAGCTCGGCACCGTCACGATCCTCGCAGGCAGGGCTCTCGAAGTAGAACAGCCCCACCGTGACGGGAATGGCCTTCTCCTCCGTCTCAGTCATGCGCAGGGGAGCGTCGACCCCGAGCTGAAGCGACCGGTCGAAGCCCTCTTCGACTGACTCGAGGAAGTCACCCCATCCCTGCTCGTCGAACTCCAAGGCGGTCCAGCTGACCCATCTCTCGTCGCGGCGGTCGAGCGTGCCAGCTTCCGCCGCCTGCCCGACTCGCCGCATGAAGGTGGAGAGCACCTCTCCGGTGACGCTGCGTCGCTTGGCGGGAGGAACCGCTTCCCAGGCGGCGAGGTCGAACATCGCCCGGCGAACGGCCCGGTAGACCTGTTCCCTCCCCCTCCCGGGCCGGCGCCCGATCAGCTCGATGCACTCGAGGTCCCGGAGCCGGCGGAAATGCCTGCTCGCCTCCCGTAGGTCGACGTCCGGGTTCCTGCGGGTGAACTCGCCGGGACCCATCTCGGTCTCGTTGAGCGCAGCGAGGATGCGTACGCGAAGCGGGTGGGAGACCGCCCGCGCCACCCGCCGCGTTACCGCGACGACCGAGGACTCCGAGCGGTGCTCGGAACGGGGCGCGCGCGGTTGCGAGAGAAGGGGATTCAAGCGGTCTTCTTGGTCAGCGGAGTTGGGCTCAATGTACCTCGCGCCACCAAAGACGGCCGACCCTGCGTAGAACCACAACTCGAGCGGACGCCGTTGAACGGTCCGCAAGGTCTCCGCTGGAGAAGACCAGGGAAGGAGGTGAATCGAATGAAGACGATCAACGTTGGCGCGAGCCTGCCTACGGCCATGACCAAGGCCAACTGAAAGACGGCCGCGGGATGCGCTCGCGTCCGAGCGCATCCCCCGTGGCCGGTTAGCCCTGCTTGACGACTGAGCTCACTAGGCAGATCGGATCGGTCTTCTTGATGACCATCTTGGCGATCACCTCCTTCCCTGCATTCGAGTTGTGCTTGAACGCAAGGTTGGTCAGCAGCGCTTACCGGTCAATTGAGCGACTGATTGAGTACTCCCGTATTGGGTTGCGTTTAACTCCAAGTGCGAATAGTCTCGACTGCTCAAGTAAAAGCGCGACAAAAATTGGAGGGCTTCGGTGGCGGAGAGTGGAAAGGGCAGTGATCACGACGGCGATGGGGTTAGTCACCGTCTTCCACGGCTCCCAGAACGGCTCGCGAAAGTCTTCTCCCACCCCCTCCGGGCGCAGCTCCTGGCCCTGCTGAACGAACGGCCCGGCAGCCCCCACGACCTGATGGAACGGATGGCGGAGCGGGGCGAAACGCGGAGCCTGAACCTGATCGCCTACCACGTGCGGGTCCTGCAGCGCTACGACGCGATCCAGCTCGTCGACACCGAAGCCGTGCGGGGGGCGACGAAGCACATCTACGCCGCCAACCGGAAGATGCTGATCGATGGCGACGATTGGATTCGGCTGCCGGCCGAGGCGCAGATCGGCATCTGCGCCAACGCGATCGGCGAAGCCGTCGAACGCGCCCAGGCCGCCCTCGAACAGGGGACGATGCAGAAGGACGACCCGGTGATCGTCAACCTGCGGCTGGACCTCGACGACGACGGCTGGGAGCAGATCCGCGAGCGGGTGGCCGCCGCCTGGGACGAGGTCGAGAAGGCCCAGCCCGGGGCGATCGAGCGCACCCCGGACCCGGCCAGGCGCTTCCCGGTGACCGTCTCCCTGCTCGCGTACAAGTCGCCGCCGGCGGCCTAGAGCGGGCGCATCACCTGGGCGAGCGTGCCGTCGGCGTAGGCGGTGCTGCTGACGGTCTCGAAGCGCTGCGGCTCCGGGAGGCCGTGCATCAGCGGCAGGCCGTCGCCGAGGGCGACCGGGTGGATGGTGAGGCGGTACTCGTCGACCAGGCGCTCGCGGATCAGGCTGTGGGCGATGCGGACGCCGCCGAAAACGACGATGTCCCTACCGGCTTCGGCCTTGCGCTCGGGGATCTCCTCGGCGAGCGGGCGCCGGGTCAGGCTCGCGTTGTTCCACTCGACCGCCGGCAGGCTCTGCGAGAAGACGAGCTTGGGGAGCGAGTTCATCAGCTGCCCCATCGGGCTGTCGGAATCCCCCCAGCCGCGGAGGAACTCCTCATAGGCGCCGCTTCCCATCACGATCAGGCCGACCTGGCTGAACAGCTCGAGGTTGATGCGGTGGCGCTGGTCGCCGTGGTCGGGCAGCCGGCCGTCCTTGGGCGTGAGCCAGTCGAGGTGGTGGTCACGATGGGCGGCGAAGCCGTCCAGAGAGACCGACATGTGGAGGATCAGCCGGCGGCCGCTGTCGCCGTTCATGACGCCACCCGGTAGCGCAGGTGCGTGGCGCCCTCGCCCTCGAGCACCCGCACCGGCTCGAGCTCGATCTGGTCGGCGCCGAGGTGCTCGAAGAGCCGCCGGCCTTCGCCGAGCAGGACCGGGACGAGGTGGATCTGCAGCTCGTCGAGGACGCCGGCGGCGAGCGCCAGCTGGGCGACGGTGGCGCCGTGGACGAGCACGTCGCGCTCGCCGGCGGCCTCCTTGGCCGCGGCCATCGCCTCGCGGATGTCGCCGACGTAGGTGACCAGCGGCCAGCGCTCCTCGGCCTCGCGGGTGCGGCTGAGGATGAAGATCGGGACGCCGTCATGATGGTCGCCGCCCCAGCCACCGGCCGGCTCAAAGGTCCCGCGCCCAGCCACCACCGCCCCGGTTGCCATCGCCTCGTCCATCACCTCCCCGTCGACGCCCTCCGGGCGCCCCGGCACTCCCCCATGCCCGGTCGCGGGGCCGGCAAAGATCCACTCGTGCAGCCGCTCCCCGCCGTCCCCGAGCCCGTTATCCACACTCTCGTTCGGCCCGGCAACAAACCCATCCAGGGACATCGACATATAGAGAACACTGGCGCCCATCACTCCTCCTTCGCTAGTCGGCGGCCTCCTCTAGCCGCGCCTCTACCCAGACGACGAACGAGCTAGGCGGAAATCGACATCGGGCTCAGAGTGATCGAAGTCGCGGTCAAAGCGCCCGCGCGCCGATACGGTCGGCCCGTGCCCGCGGTCGCCAAGTCGAATCCCGCCTATCGGGGGCGCCCTCCCGCCAGCTCGAGGTGGTCGGCACCGTGGCGCTTTTCAGCGCCCGCGCGGACTGAGGCCACCGTCTAAGGGGCGAAAACGGAATGGCAGAGCAGGTACCGGCGGTCTGCGACGTGCTCGACGCAATCGAGCGGCGCAATTGGGAGCGGCTCCGGCGCCTGCTCCATCCCGATGTCCACTGGACGACGGCAGTGGAGGAGCACCTGCATGGGTCCGATGCCGTGATCGCCTGCCTCCAAGAGGATCCCCCGCCCGCACCGCCGGCGTACCACGAGCTGGCGGAGGGCCGGGTGATCCGCTGGATCGACACGCCTGGCTAATGGCCCTCTGCGGCGTGTTGGAGTTCCCGGCTGGACTCGTCATCGAGAACGAGCGGTGATCACCGATCGTAAGCTCGACCCCGCGGCAGGATCCGCAGGACAACAATCACCTGGTTCTCGTCATCGAAGCTGAACCGCACCCGCCAGTCGCCCACCCGAAGGCGCCACTGGACTGAATTGAGCTTCCGGATGTCGCCGCCACGCGGATCCACGATGAACTTCTCGAGAGCATCCAAAATCCGACGCTGGACTGGAGGATCGAGGCGCTTGAGATCACGCCGCGCTGGCGGCGCAATCTGCCATGACCAGCCGGCGCTCAATCGAGATCAAGCTCGGCGCGCAATTGCTCCGAAGAAACAGCTTCTCCCCGCTTATAGGCGGCGAGGGCGTCGGCTGCGCTTGCATCCTCGTCTGCCTCGGAGGCCTCATCATCAAGCGGCGCGGATGCAAGGGCGTGCAGCATCGGGTCATCCCGCCGCCGCTCGACGATCACCAGCGCGGCCTCTGCCTCCTGCTCGGAAAGCTCATCGACCAACTTGTGGAGTCGCTCCTTCGTAGTCACAGGCCCATGGTACCGCCGGCGAAGATCGATTCGAGCCTTCAGCCAACGACCAGGTTGAGCACCGACGAGCGGCGCCTGCCGTCGAGCCGCTCAAAGAGCCCAATCTCCTTCGGCTTGAAAGGAGGAGGGTCCTCGGGGTGGGGAGAGGGGTAGCAACGGCGATGCGACCGGGATGTGACCAGAAGGCTGAGGCAGCTCCGCGTTAGATTGCCGCCCGCCGCATCGGCCACCACTGGGATACCTACCGCATTCCCAAACATGGAAAGATCCGAACCCGTGGCAGATGACTTCGCAGGGAAGATCGTCCAGGTCGTCGATGGCAACGTCGAGGTGCTTCAGCCCACCGACTTTGGAGGCCACATCTCCGAGGCGGAGCTGGAGCAGGTCATCCTCCAGGCGCCGGAAGCGCTGGGCGAGGAGCTGCTTCCGCTCGGAAACCAGCTAGCCGACTTCAGCGAGGACCAGCAGCGCCTCGACATCCTCGCCATCGACAAGGCTGGGGAGATCGTCCTCATCGAGCTCAAGGCCGTCACCCAGTTCGGCCTGACGGATATTCAGGCGATCGCCTATGCCGGCGGCTACGCGGACTTACCGGCCTCGCACTACGCCGAGACGCTCAAGCGTTCACTGGCCTCCGAGAACGGAGAGCCGTTCCGAAAGGCAGCCGGCCTTCCTGGGCAAGCTTCCTCCGAGGAAGTTCGGGAGGCGATCGCGGAGTTCCTCGCTCTGGACTCCTTTGCAGATTGGGCTCCCAGCCGTCAGGTGCGAATCAAGTTGCTGGCGCCGGGCTTCACCAAGCGGGTGCTCAAGAACGTCAAGTGGCTCGGCGACGTCTACGGCATGCCGATCGAGGCGATCCGCGCTCAGCTCGTTGTTTCGGGCGAGGCGAAGCAATTCTCCTTCGACCGAATCCTGCCGCTCCCGGGTGATGAAGCCTTTGACCTGACGGTCAGGGAGCGCGAGGTGCAACGCCGCGAACGGAACGAGAGCCGGCAGCGGAAAGCACGGATCTTCCCTCTCCTCGTCAGCAAGGGCCTGCTCAAAGAAGGCGATCGGATCTGGCTGACGGAAGGAGCCTTCAAGCCCGAACACCGCCGGTTGTTCAAAGCCGGCGACCAGATGTTCTCGGGCGAAGTCCGGACCTCGTCGCCGCCGAAGCTGCTCTGGCGACCGAACCCCGATTCACAAGCAGAGGAGGTCTCTCCCGCCTCGCTCGCCCACCGGATCTGCGAAGAGCTCCTCGAGGATCCAGTCGACGGGTTCGGCACCCCGGTCGCCTACAACTTCACGCTCGGCGAGACCGGGCCGACCCTCGGCGAGCTCGCCAACGAGAACGGTCTTTGGATGGGCTCCGGCGACGAGAGCTGAATTCCGCGGACAAGCATGAGCGATCTCGTCCCCTCCCAGCACCTTTCGAGCGGGCTTGCCGCCTTGAAAGCTGCGGCTCTAGATGCCCGCTCGCTGAGCATCGCCGTCGCCTTCGTCACGGAGAGTGGGGTCGAGAAGCTTGCCTCGGTCCTCGACCCGATTGGCGAGCTGAACCTCGAGGTCGTCGCCCGAGCCGGCGGAGTCACGACGCCCGGTGCCCTGCAGGCGCTGCGCTACAGGCTCGGCGCCCGGGTCTCGGTCGCGATCGGGCGCGACTCAATGAGGTTCCATCCCAAGCTCTGGCTAGCTCGTACCGACAGCGAGCTCAAGGTTCTTTCAGGTTCGGGAAATCTGACTTCGGGTGGCTTGACGGAGAACGTGGAGCAGTTCGAGCTCAGCAGGATGCCATTGAAGAGCGAAGCGGCCCTTCTGCAGGAGGAACGGTTCATCGAACTCACCGCCGGGACCCATTTTCTGGAGAGCGTCGAAGGATCCGTGGTTTGGAGCTCGTGGCTGACGACCATCACCAAAGCCGAATCCAGCCGCAAGCTGATCCAGAAACTGGAAGGGCAACTCGACCAGGTGCCCGTCAAGCTGAGACCGGAGAGGGAGCGCAGTCAGCTGTTAGCCGACCTGTACGGGATCTACGAGGCAACGGTGGAACGGAACCTTCTTACTCCCAAAGGGCACTTGTATCGCCCGACCCGATTTCTGGTCGGTATCCATCGCGCCCGCGACAGCGGCGATCCGTTTGAGCTGGTGGGCAGGCTCTGCCGCCAGCAGACGGGCGGCTTCGACATCATCCTCGAACATGATCTGCCGGACCTCACCGTGGAGGCCCTTGTAGTGGATGAGCAGAAGCCCTACCACCACCTGTTCACCCAGAAGACGAAGGAACTCGCCGCTGAGCGACTCGGGCAGTTCCCTTCCTGGGCGGGGTAGCCCTTGCCCGCGTACTGGCTCAAGCCGCTGGGGGTGACGGAGCCTCCCTCGCCGATGGAGAATGACTGGACCGCCAACGTCGACCTCCTCTCCTTTCAGCTGAGGACTGGCCCGACCACGCACACGAAGCCCCCGCAGATGGGACCGCATGATCGGGTCGTCTTCCACGCCGTCATCCACGTCCGCCTCTTCGCGGAGGCAGAAATCACCGGTCCTCCCTCCTGGAAAAAGGATCCCGTCTGGGGCCTCCGCTGGCCCTGGGTCTACCCGTGCCGGGTCGACACCTGGGTCCCCCTGATCGAGCAGGGCATCCACTCCACCGAGGTCATCCCCAAGAAGGCCATGGGGCGAATCCAACTCGGCGGAGATTTCGCGCAGCTGACCAAGGACGAGTACGACACCATCCTCCGCAAGCTGCAAGGCCTTCCAGATTCCATCTCGCGCAGCTGCGAATAGCGGGTCCCGGCACTCGAATCTCACGCGACCTGCTTGCGGCGGCCTCGGCGCTTCGGAGGCCGTGGGTTCGCAGGGATCATTCGACTTGAAAGGAGGACGGGCAACCCCATTGCTCTAGGGGGTTCCCGCGCGGATGTGACCGAAATGAAACCCCGCTAGCGATGGCGCAGGCCGCGGTTCTCAACACGTACCCGAAACTGACCTTGCGTGGTGCCCGCAGGATCGGGAGGATCCGAGCATCACTCCGGAACGGCGGGGGGCCGTAGCGATGCCAATCAAACTGAGCCTGGATGACCTAAAGCCGTTCAAATCGGTTTTTGTGGCACGCATTCACGACGGAAGCGAGCAAACCGCCAGGCAAACGCTGTTGAAGCTGCGCAAGGTCTTGGACGTCAAACCAGGCGACGGGTCACGCCGGGTGGTCGCGGTTGGCAATGAGACCGGGCCGCTTAACACGTCCTTTGTGCACTATGAAGTCCGTCGCTCAGTTGCCTGGGCCACCGAGCCAGTCTTGGACAGGGTGAACCACTTGGCTCTTGTCCTGAGGAGCGGAAATTGGCTTGCAATCCACATCACCGAGACTTCGAAAAAAGGCGCCGTGAAGAAGGCCCTGCGCAAAGGAAAATTGGGCCCACTGCGATTTGCGACCGCTGGCGAGATGAAGGCGTCTTTCGTAAAGGGCCGGGCTCGGACCCTGTGGCTGCGAGGCACCCATCATTCGACCGATTCCAAGGCCGATGCGAAAGTCATGAGCGGCCGTGATCTGAAAGGCGCACTCGACCCACTCGCCGACCAGAGCTACCGATACACGGCGATCCGCGCCGAACCCGACAACGCGACTATTGGGGACGTTATGGGGCTCGCGGTAGACGAGTCCCGGCTTTGGGTCGCGCCTTCTACCGATCGGCATGACTTCGAGGCATCGATTGCTGCGGCGCTCGCCGTATTGGCCGAAAACGAGGGGGCGAGCCTCGAGCCATTACCTGTCCTTGCAACCTCCCAGAGCGATCTTTCTGGGGTAGAGGGCGCCTACGAGGTCGCGATCACTCCGCCCGAGCTCCTTATTGCCGGACCCGTCCTTGATTCGACCGAGGCGGATGCGCTGGCGGCAATGGAGAAACTTGCATTTGGTACCTCGTTTGAGGTCACGCAAGCGCAAGGAACTTCTCTATCGGCGAGCGTGCGCCAAGGCGGTGAGGTTGTGGGCACGATCGATCTTGACTTCTCCATGGTTGGAGATGAGATCAATAGCTCGCTTTCGGGATCAGCCACTCCCGGTTACGTCGGGGAGTTCACGCAGGTCATGGCGAACCTGCACAATCCGGAGGCGGTAACCGTGAACTTCGAGTCCGGACACTCGGTTCAAGACCGTCAGGTCTTCTCGATGCGCTACCGGGATCTGCCGTTCGTCGGTTGGAGATGGATTCCCTTTGGCACGGATTGGGAAGTCGACCGCGAGAAGCCGCAGGACGGACTCTCTGCGATTAACGACACCGACCGCTCGCTGTTTGGCTGGATTTACAACGAGTGGCCGACCGGTGCAGGTCTCGTCGGAGCGCGCGGTTGGCTCGCCTGTGATGACCGCCCCGGCGAGACGGCGGACTTCGTCCATCTCGATCTTTCAGAGGACAAGCCGGTCCTTACGTTGATTCATGCCAAGGGCGCGCATTCCGCCAGCCCAGGGAGAGAGATTGCCGTCGCCCCGTACGAGACCGTATGCGCACAGGCGGTGAAGAACCTTCGCCACCTCGATTCTGTTGCAGCGTCGGGCAACCTCCTTGCGACTCAGTTCCCGGATGTCTTGACCTTGCTGGCATGGGAGGACGGCGTTGGCAGGGACCGGCAGCAATTTGTGGAGCAGCTGGAAGCCATCGGGTCGAGTGCTCGGCTCCGAGTTGTCATCGTGCAGCCTCACGTTCGCGAGGATCTGGTTGCCGAAGTCAGAAACGACGCAAACCATCCTCAACTTTCCCGGCTGCGACGGTTGGATACGTTGCTGAATGCAGTCGCGGCCAACTGCCAGTCCGTCGGCGCCGAGTTCCTAGTCGTTGGAGGCGGGTGAGCGTGGCTGGGCATTCGCTGTCAACTCGCTAGATCGAACTGGACAGGACGCGACGCGCGCGATCGCACGCCTGCCTACTGGTTCAGTGACCCCCGGAGGCTTCAGCCATCGAAGGATGCGAGGTCGGTGCCGCTAGCCCAGTCGTTCGGCATTGGTGAAAGGGTTTGGGGACCGGACCCATGGGCCCCCTTGGTCGATCACGGTCCGCATACGACCGCTCTGGCTCCAAGCGCGATGGGAAGGATCCGGCTAGGTGGAGACTATGCGCAACTGACCGAGCCTGAGTATGTGGCCATGCGTCAGGCGCTACAGGATGTATCCGGAGTTAGGACGCGCAACTAACGCAGAGTGACACGGCCGTTTCTGGCGACACTGGAGGGCCTCCATCCTGGACGGACTATTGCTCCTCGGAAAGCGCAACCGATCCGGTCTCCCCGGAGCCAGCGAGTCGGGGGTTCGCCGCCAAGAACCCATCTACGGAGTTGAAGACACTCAGAAAGAGGGGCGTTCCCGCGAACGACAGAGGACTCACGGGTCCCACCGTCATGAATGAGTACTCTCGACTCTCCACACTGAACGCCGAGTGTGGGTCGCGAAACAATCTGTAAAGGTCGAGTGCAGGTCCCCGCGAGCCCACCAACCGCGCGACCGCGTCGTACTCTTGCCCCAAGGACAACCCGAACCCGAAGAACATAATGCGCATCTGATTCGGATTCCCTTGGTGCAGGCTCGCCAAGGTTTGAGAAATGAACAGCCATCCAAGGCCGTACTTGCGCGTCGTCCGCACCGCGTCGATCAACTGATCCCTGACTCGCTGCTCGACCGCGTCCTCGGGCTTCTCCCGCGGCGCTAGGCGGGCTGCCTCGTCAATCAGAACCAGAGTGTTCAAGCTCTTGTCATCTTCGTAAGCCATCTCCGCGCGCTGCTTGAGATCGCTAATTACCTTCTGAATGGTAAGTGCCTGAATCCTGGCATTCCAATAGAGGTCCTCATTGTCCTTCCCGGACAAATCCAGAACTAGGAACTTCTTCTCCTTGAGAACCGCATCTATGGCCCAGGTGACCTTTCGCGCTCCGGATCGACTTTCGTCGAAGAGTGCCGCGACCGGTGACCAGACCTCGGAGAAGAAGGCATCTCTGTCAGCGCTGTCGACCTGGTCTTTCAGACCTGCGCGCCTGTCTTTCTGATTGTAGATCCGTGCGAGCGCTTTCTCATCGTGCAGCAACGCCCACGCCTGATCAAAAGCCGCCCTCTCGGGCAGTGATTTGAGCGTCACCTTTTTCTTCTTAAGGTGCGCCACAATCTCGGCGCAGGCCAGCTCCCGATTGTTGTTGCGCCTCATGCCTAGTCGCTCAAAGAACTGGGACTCGAAAAGGATCTCCTCGAAGATGTCCCAACGATCGAGCACGAGATCGCTTACGCCCAATACCTCGGCCTGCCGGTCCAGGCCCTCAATTATTTCGCGCACCGGCAGCTGTAGCCCCTCGTGGACGGGGGCGCCAGACCGAAGGTCCCTGGCAAACTCACCTTGTGGATCAATGACAATTGCCCCCATATCTGCGTGCCGCGCATAGGCAAGCAGGATGAGCTTGGCGAGCACTGACTTGCCTGATCCGCTCTTGCCAAAGATCCCGAGGTGGTAGGCCTCCCCCGCCCCGCCCCGCCCAGACCCAAAGTGCTTAAACCAAGTAGGCAGAAGAGGAGTCGAGCCATAAACACGTCCCAAATAGAACAGCTCCTCTTTGAACGGCTCGAGAAGAGTTTCTAACACCTGATCGCGTACCAGATATATGTTCGTCCCGGTCGATGGCACGGTCCCCAGGAATGCCGGTGCGTACTTGCCTTCAGAGTTCTCTGAGAAGACTGCGCTTAGCGTCATCCGGCCCAAATGAGTGTCCTGGCGCTCGCTGATCTGGTCCACACCACCACGCTGGCGGATGAGGCTGCGGATAGTCGGGTCCTCGTGCCATACATTTCGCAGCTCAACCTCAGTTATCTGAGCTAAGGCGTAATGATCTTTGCCGTCTTGAACAAAATGCAAGAACGCTAACTCGCCCACAAGCTTTTTTTTGCACGGCGGTACCGAGTACATCCATGGCCAGCTCGGCAGTAGTGGATGGGGATCCGACGACACCAAGGCGCTCCGAAGCAGCCGCCAACTCCCGCATTCGCGCACCAGCGCTACTCATGCTGCTCCCGTTTCGGATCGGTAGCTATGCAGCCCAAAGAAGACCTCACCTACATCCCCCCCGTATTTCTCACATGCTTGCTGAGTGACCACCTGACGAATCGCCGGCAATGCCGTTGAAATCGACTTCACCATACGATCTGCCATATAGATCGGGTACGGCTCCATCATGCCAGGCGCCGCACATTGATCCTTGACGCCACCCAGCACATTGGCTAGTTGTTGCTGGTTCCCTGCAATGCTGGCGGCCATCTCGATACGAACCGCCGGAAGCCACGATCTTGGCCGGTAATAGCACGTCCAAAGGTTCGACATCGCCGCTTGAACTCGTTCGACGACCTCGCTGGCTCGATCTAGCTGACTCCCATTGAGGCCCTTAGCGATAAATGCCACGGCGAGGGCGGCTTCTCAAGTTGCATTGGCTTGGTGTACTCCCCTGCTTGGAGAAGGAGACTCAGCAACCCGCGATCATCGTATGCCGCCGGCCAAGCCAACGCTGTTCCGACCTCTCTTTTCGTTGAGTACTTTGGCAGACCGATGTAGTACTTATCCGAGCGAGGTGAAGTCAGCATCTGCTCGTAGGCTTCCAGGAACGGCAGCGCTCGTTCTAAGAAGCAGGACGCTACCTTTCTCTGCGGGGCAGATGCGGCCTTGTCGAATGCTTGGTTGAAGTAGATGATCGGCAAGGCCAAGGTGCCATCCAGCATCACGACTGAGTGAGGCGCTGCTTCGGCAAGCTCTAGCTCATACCCCACCATGACTGCTCTCAGGACCGTCGCCGTCTCCTCGCTATGGCTTTCCTCGGTCACAAACGTGCGGTGCTTTGGATCAGGCCACACTCGCGACTCGTGCGGTGGAGTAAGACCTTCGACGCCAACCGCCGCGCAAACGCAGAGGTCAGTCGTGAGGAGGCGATCTACGGCGTAAGATCCGTCAACGGCAGCAACCGTCGCTGGTTCCGCCCTAGGCAGATCCCCCTCGGCTCCGAGGATCTTTTGATCATCAAGACCGGCGCGGAGAGCCGATCTGTTCGCTCGCAGGTGTTCAAATCCCTCCAGCACCCTGCTGCCGATAGCGCCCGTGTTGTCGATGAGTTCGTCGACCAGGCCAGCTGGGAGGTCAACAAAGGGTTGATCTGAAGGGTTATCGAGCTGGGTCAAGTCCACAAGCGCCATGAGTCACGATCAAATGACTTGTATCCGTCATCTCGGACGGCGCGCGGGAACATCCAACGCAGTTTCCAGAACTCTGAGATGTACTCCGCTGACTCAGAGTACGGCGCCAACTCATTCCCTTGGGTCAGTGCCTCCCGAGTGTTCGTTGCCAAAGGGAACACGAAGATCTCTCGTTGTACCCCGTGGTACATAAGGGCATCATTGAGGCCCAAGTGCTGCAGGGCCTTCTTGACAACCTCGCGGCGATTGCGGAAGCCAGACCCCCAGTTGCTGTGCTTGGCGGTGGCGGTACAGTTCTTCGCCGCGTACGCGCTGAGCGCATCGTACAAGCCGTTCGCAAATTGGAAGTCTCCAGATCCACGGGTGAATCCCACGCTGATAGCTGCCTTCCTCCCCGGCAAACGTAGCCGGCTGTAGACGGAAGATCGACCAAGCGCCGAGGCTGTGGTTATGAGGGCAAGAGGGGCATGACGTCGCTTTGAAGCGATAAGAGATGCCCGGCCACAGTACCTGTCGGCATACGCATCCTGAACCTCCGCGCTGGTTGCTAGTAACGCGACGAGCTTTCCCGCCAAGAGCATGTTGTAGGGAGGTACGACACCTAGGACAAACGCGTCCATAACTTGGTGGAGCCGCTCTCGGCGACTCTCACTATCCCAACCAATCCAATCGTCGCGCCCCCGCAAAGCAAACACGGGATCGGACAGTCCGAGAATCCCAATCAGCTTGTTGCTATGTGCCTCGTCGCGAACTACGAACCGCAGACGGCGCCCATACCCTGCAGACGTCGGGATAGACCAGTGGAGCCGAGCCATCGAAAGAGCAACTCCTCCTCCGTGCCTGGATGAACCTGCGCTAGGCGGGGTCGGATCTTGCTCGGATCGATGTCGGTTCCATTCGCGATGGACTTCAAAAGCGCCCGCTCGTGCCGCTCCAGGCCAGGCCGGGACTTCTCGCGCTGATGGCCGACCGCCTCACTGTGCAGCGCCCTCAGGGACTCCTTCGAGTCCATGCTCGGCGCGACGATCTTCCCCTCGCTCAAGGCAAATCCTTGCTGGGTCAGACTGTTGATGACTGCCGCCCGCATTCGGGGCCGACTTCTCAGAGTTTTCTCGTCTACATCCATCCCCGCTCCCCCGAAGGGTATCCAAGGATCCCCACCATTACCCGATCGCGGCTCTGACAGAGGCGAAGGTGCCTCCGGTGGAATGCGTGTAGCGCGCCAGCATGGTCTCGATGCGATGACCAACAACCTTCGCCAAATCAGCGTCGCTGATTTCTGGCATGCCACGGAGGTGGGTTACGTAGCTGTGCCGGCACTCATGGGGGCGGATGTCTAGGCCGGAGACCTCCTGGGCCGGGTTCCAGACGTCGCGGTAGAAAGTGCGCTCGCGCCAGAGGCGGCCGCGGGGGGGTCGGGAAGAGGAGTTTGCAGTCGGGGCCGTTGAGGTTGATCTGGGCTTCTAGGAGCCAGGCGAGGGTGGCGGGGACGGGGACCACGCGGCCGGCATCCTCCTCGCCGTGGTCGGTCTTGGTGCCCTCGAGGATGCGGCCCTCGTGGGCGGTGCGGCGGACTTGGAGGGTCTCGCCGTCGAAGTCTTCGGGGCGAAAGGGTAGGACCTCGCCTAGGCGCATGCCGGTGTCGGTAAAGGTTCGAACCAGGACCTCGTAGCGGCCGGCGGCCTTGGCAAAGCGGTGCATTTCCTCGAAGGTGAAGACGCGGATGGGGCGGCGCTTCTTCTTGGCGCGGGGATCGTTTGCCCGGACGCGGACGCCCTTGAACGGGTTGAGATCGCAGACTTCATCCGTGATCGCGTCCTCGGCCATCGCCGAGAGGGCGCGGAGGATGCCGACCGCTCCCGTCGTTGCTCGACCTTCGGTCCTGAGCATGTGGTCCACCAGGGCGAGCGTGTGGCGTCGGCGGAGCTCGCGCAGCGGCCAGTCCTTCAGCGGTATGCCCTCGATCTCGACTTCGGCAACCCGGCTGATGCGGTGGTCGTTCGTTGCGTTCGTTCGTTCCGACCGCGGATGGCGCTCGGTCCAGGTGGCGGCGTAGTCGCCGAGGGTGTCCGGCCGATCCGAGAGGCCGTATGCCTCGTCAATGCTTTCTGCGCGTCGCCTTTTCTGGTGAAGGTTCCTTTGCCTCGGTTCCAGGTCGGCTTCGCGATATGGCGCTTGCCGTCCCTCCCGGTGTACCGCGCTACCCACACGACCTGCCCCGAAGGGTTGCGGCGCTTGACTGGCGAATCGCGCCTCATGCCGCCTCGTCCCTGTGACGAGCCAGGAAGTCCTCGACGTCGGCGGGATCGATTCGCCGGGCCGCTCCGAGCTTGTAGCTGGGCAGCTTCCCGCTCCTGATCCAGTTGCGGATGGTCCGGTCGCTGACAGCTAGGAAGTCGGCGAGGGTGCGCTCGGTGAAGAAGCTGGCCTTGCTCTGTTTCCTCTCCATGCCCCCTTTGTCCAGAGCCCGCAGCGATTGCATCGGCTTCACCCCGATGCCTTCCAGACGACCGAAGGTCAGACCCCTCCCGGCCCTCCTTAAGGGCAGCCTCAGCACGGCGAAGCCGTGCCAAAATTGGCTGCCCGGAGGGGCGGGAGGAGCGGCCCGGGAAATCCGGATCCGGAGGGTTCGTAGTGTGTCGGGGCGTGGGGCTGGTGCTTCTGAGAGGGGCTCTGGTTCCTGCCTCAGGGCATTGGCTTCCCTCCTTCCTGAGTGCTCTGCTTCTAGGTGCCCCTCCCTTGGCTTCACCTGCATTGGTTCCATCTGCCTTGTGGCTTGGCTTCGAGCTGCCTTGGTCATTGCTCGACTTCGAACTGGTCTTTCCGCTCCGTTCAGCATTCGCCGAGTTCGTGGAAGTTGACCGCCGCCCTCGTCGGCAGGACGAGATCACCGACTCGGTGAATCAGGCCGCCGGCAATCAGATCGCGCACCGCCCGCTGCACGCGATCGCGCTCCTCGAACTCCACCGAATCGACCGTCAACTCGCGGACCAGCTCGTCGAGCGTCAGCGTCTCCGGGTAGAGGTCCAGGACTTCTCGTAGGACCCGCGCTCGGTCTCTAACGTCCTGGGCCGCGGTCGTGGCGCCCTCGTGAGCAGCGCCAATAGGCTTGTCTTGCATGGGAGCTCATACCTCCTGTGCCATGCCCCCGGCTGTTCCACCAGCGCGGGGGCGCTTTTCATTGAGGGACCAGCGTAGCAGGAGCGTTGCTACCTAGCAACAGCACCTACTTCGACTGGAGAATGCGGGCGACTCTCGTGAAGTGGAGGCCAGCCGCCTCGGCGATCTCACGCGTCGACAGACCCGCCGCTCGCGCCTTCTCGAAGGCCGTCTTTCGCGCTTCTCGGCGTTGTTCAAGCTTCTCGCTCATCTGCTCGAAATCGGCTTGGGCACGCCGCGCTGCTTTGCGTGCTTTGGTCTTGGCGTCCTCCGGCATCGCGAAGACCCTATTGCCCGCCTCAGAATGTGACCAGGATGCGACCAAGACGCGCCGGAACCGCGCGGAATCGCAAAGACGCCGCCGGAACGCCGTTCCGACGCCAGACCGAAGATCTGGCTCTGCACCGGGCAATGGCCAGCGCAGAGCGGAACACCAAGGAATGCGCCCGACGGGAGTCGAACCCGCGACCTTCGGCTTGAAAGACCGACGCTCTTTGGGCCCCCGAAAGGACCCGTTGACCACTGAGCTACGGGCGCTCGTCTGGAAGGTTACCCGCGCAGCGGGGTTTGAGCGGCGTGGGTGGGGCTAGGGTCTGGGGCATGGATCTTGGACTCGAGGGGCGGGTTGCTCTGGTTATGGGCGCTAGCAGGGGGATTGGGCGCGGGGTGGCTGCTGCGCTTGCTCGGGAGGGGGCGCGGGTCGCTCTTGCCAGTCGCTCGCGGGAGCGGCTCGAGGAGGCTGCGGGGGAGATCTCGGGGGCTCAGACGTTTGTGGCTGACGCGACTGATCTGGAGCGGCTGGCTCGATTGCCGCTCGAGGTCGCGGAGGCGCTGGGGTCGGTCGACATCTTGGTGACGAACACCGGTGGGCCGCCGCCGGGCGGCGCCCTCGACCATGGCTTCGAGGAATGGGAGCAGGCCTACCGCTCGCTCGTCCTCGCACCGCGGATTCTCGCCGGCGCCGTTATTCCCGGCATGCGCGGCGAAGGCTGGGGCCGCATCGTCAACGTCGGCTCGACGACGACGATCGAGGTCAACCCCGCCCTCAACCTCTCCAACTCCCACCGCATGGCCACGGTCGGCTTCTTCAAGACCCTCGCCCGCGAGGTCGCCGGCGAGGGCATCACCGTCAACACGGTCGCCACCGGCCGCTTCGCCACCGACCGGATGGCCGAGCTCGGCGGCTCGCTCGAGCAGGTCGAAGCGGCCGCCCGGGAGGAAGTGCCCGCCGGCCGGCTCGGCACCGTCGAGGAGTACGGCGACCTCGTCGCCTTCCTCTGCTCCGATCGCGCCGCCTACATCACCGGCACCGTCGTCCCGATCGACGGCGGCCTCCTGCGCTCCTACTAACGCGACGATCGACCTCGTCCCACCAGCTCTCCCAGTGCGCTACTGTTAACCAAATGGTTAACGATCCGTTCCGTGCCCTCTCTCACCCGATCCGCCGCGAGATCGTCGAACGGCTTGCCGCCGGCCCGGCGAGCGTCGGCGAAGTGACCCGCGGCTTCGACGTCTCCAAGCCGGCCATCTCCAAGCACCTGAAGATCCTGGAGGAGACCGGCGTCGTCAGCCGCGTGATCGAGGGCCGCACGCACCGCCTCACCCTCGAGCCGAAATCGCTCGAGGGGGCGGCCGAGTGGATGGAGCGCCAGCGCGCCGTCTGGACCCGGATGTTCGACGTCGTCGACGAGTACCTCAAAGAGAAGGAGCAGAGATGAAGATGCCGCCGGTCGTATCGCCGCAGGAGTGGGACGCCGCCCGCGAGGAGCTGCTGGTCAAGGAGAAGGAGCTGGTCCGCGCCCGCGACGCGCTCGCCGCCGAACGCCGCCGCATGCCGCGGATGGAGGTGGAGAAGGACTACCGCTTTGAGGGACCCGGCGGGCCGGTCAGCCTGCTCGACCTCTTCGAGGGCCGCCGCCAGCTGATCCTCTACCGCTTCTTCTTCGAGCCCGGCGTCGACGGCTGGCCCGAGGCCGGATGCCGCGGCTGCTCGATGATGGCCGACCAGGTCACCCACCTCGCCCACCTCAACTCGCGCGACACCACCTTCGCCAACGTCTCCCGCGCGCCCCAGGCCGAGATCGCCCGCCTGAAGCAAAAGATGGGCTGGGAGATGCCCTGGTACACGATCACCGACGGCTTCGACGCCGACTTCGGGGTCGACGAATGGCACGGGACCAACGCCTTCTACCGCGACGACGAGGACCGCATCTTCCGCACCTACTTCGTCGACAAGCGCGGCGACGAGGCGCTCGGCACCGCCTGGGCCTACCTCGACATCACCGCGCTCGGCCGCCAGGAGATCTGGGAGGACTCGCCCGAGGGGTACCCGCAGACCCAAGCCTACGTCTGGTGGAACCGCCACGACGAATACGACAACGCGACCGTCTTCGAGGCCGCCCTCTCCGACGCGTCCGCCTCGCAGCGCGGCGCCAGCAGCACGTGATCCCGCTCGCCCACGTCGCCGGGATGCCGCTGGAGGAGCTGCTGCCGATGGTGGCCTGCCCCGGCGCCGGCCTACTGGCGGTGAGAGCATGGATGGCAATGAGCCTGCGGCGGCGTGGAGAGGACGAGCGATGAGCGACGGGACGCTGGGGATCGAGCGCAGCTTCCACGCTCCCGCCGAGGCCGTCTTCGAGGCCTGGACCAGCGAGGAGGTGCTGCGGCGCTGGTTCCACGCCGAGCCCGACTGGGAGACCCCGGAAGCGCAGGTCGACCTCCGCCCCGGCGGCGCCGTCCGCGTGGTGATGCGCGACCCCGCCAAGGACCGGAAGATCGGCGGCGGCGGCCGCTACACCGAGATCGAGCCGCCGACCCGGCTGGCCTTCACCTGGACCTGGGACGAGGAGGACACCGAGACGCTGATCGAGCTCGAGTTCGAGGAGGCGAACGGCGTCACCACCGTGCGGATGACCCACAGCGGCCTCCGCGACGAGGAACGGGTCCGCGCCCACGAATACGGCTGGGGGAACTGCCTCGCGAACCTCGAGCGCGCCCTGGCGCAGGGGTAACGCTCAGCGGTCGGGACACTCCGAGGGCGCGCCGACCCGCGAGCCGCCCCCGAGCCGGCGCCGCAGCGCCGCCCCCAGCGGAGCCGAGTCGATCGCCGGACCCTCGCCTTCCTGCCAGTGGTCGATGTCGGGCGCCTGCAGGCGCAGGCCGCCGGTGGCGACGATCGTCGCCACCGCGGCGACGCCGGCCAGCAGCAGGCCGAAGGTCACCCAGGTCGCGCTCTCGACTCCGCTCGCCAGGTCCGGCCCCTGGTTCACCGCCAGGTGGATCAGCAGCGGCGCGGTGAAGAAGGCGGCGACTCCGCGCAGCAGCTCGACCAGGGCGAAGATCCGTGGCAGCTGCGGCGAAGGCAGGGCGAAGCCGGCGACGAAGAGGCCCGGCGCCACCGCCGCCCCCACCCCGACCCCGATGCCGCCGGTGCCGAGCGCGATCAGCGCGGTGTTGCCGTCGGCGGCGCCGGTCAAGAGCAGCGCCGTCCCGGCAAGGCAGAGCAGCCCGGTGAAGGCGAGGACCGGCACGTAGCGGGTGAAGAGCAGGTAGCCGAAGGCGCAGGCGGTGAGGACCGCGCCGCCGAGCTCGGGCCAGAAGAGCGCGGTCGAGAGGTGCTGGGACTCGATCGTCAGCTGCAGCAGCCCGACCAGCGCCACCGAGCCCGCCCCGGCCGACATCGCCAGGGCGATCGCCGCCAGCGGGATCGTGTGGCCGAGCTGGCGGACCGGCATCAGCGGGTCCTCGACGTAGGCCTGGTGGGCGACCAGCCCGACCAGGCAGGCAGCTCCCAGGGCCATCGGGATCAGCACGATCGGCGAGGTGAAACTGTGGGCGACGAGGTTGGAGGCGCCGAAGAAGGCGGCGGTGCAGCCGACTGAGGCGAGCGCCAGGGACTCGAAGTCAAACTCGATCTCGCGGTCCATCGGCGCCATGTCGGCGAAGGTGAGGAAGGACATTGCCAGCGCCAGCGCCCCCACCCCGGCGGCGATCCAGAAGAGCAGCCGCCAGTCGCCGAGTCCAGCGAAGGCGCCGCCGATCACCGGCCCGATCGCGACCGCCCCGAAGATCCCCATGTTCATCACCATCGCGGTCGAGCGCAGGCGCGGGGTCGGAAAGCCGAGCACCAGCGCCGGCGCCGCAGTGATCAGCATCAGGCTCGTCGTCAGCCCCTGCACCAGGCGGCCGATGAAGAAGGGAGCGGGCGCGGCCGCCGTCGCCGTCACCACCGAGGCGAGGGTGAAGACCGCCGCGTAGAGGACCAGCAGGCGCCGCCCCGGCAGCCGCGCGGTCAGCTGCACGGCGAGGATCGTCCCGAAACAGTAGGCGGCATCGGCCATCCCGGCGCTCATCTCCATCCCCGAGTCGCCGAGGCCGACATCGGGCCCGATCAGCCCGCTCAGCGGCGGGATCGAGGAGGTGAGGACGAGGAACGGCGTCAGCGCCGCCAGCACCATCGCCACCGCAGGCCAGTAGCCGCCGGCAAGAGGGCCCTGCCAGTCGAGCGGCCGCAGAGAGGTGAGATTTCGGACCGTAGGCAAGTCCTTCAGGCTAGGGAACCCGCTCCCTCGGCTGGGTGGAACTCGTCACGCAAATCCCCCCGAGAAGTCGCGGGCCATTCCCAGAAGGCGACAGCTGCGCCGGGAAACGGCGCCGCTGTCGCTTGTGACTTGGGATTAAGCGCTCCTAGCTCGACAACACGTAAAGAGCTGTGCCGCTTGGTTTTTCCTGTGTGAATTCCTCGGCCCAGTTGAGATCCGTGGGGCAGATAAAACTGCCTTCTTTTTTGACGAAATTGGTTTTGATGTCGAGAGTCGCTGCACCGCTTCCATTGCCTGTCAGCGTGCCCAGGGTCGCATTCGTGCCGAATCCGTAGACACAGTTGGCGCCCAGAATGGATATTGAGATTTTGAACCCACTTATTGTCACGGTGCCGTTATCGGTCCCGCTGATCGCGTGAACTTCGATGGACCCGCCTTCCAGGGTTTCCGTTTTGATGCACCCTTCGACGTTTTTCCAGGTAAGCCCCGACGCTGGAACGGAGATTTTCACTGTTTCGGTTGCGCTGCCGGCGCTGGTGATGGTTCCCCGAAGTTCCCCTTCAGGACATTTCGCCGCAACCGCTCCAGATGTGTCGTTCCAGATTCCAGCCGTTCCAGGCTTGACGATGAATCGAGGTTCCGTGCCCGCTTTCCACTTTTCCGCGCACGGACTGGATGTGGCGTGGCAGAACACCGTTGCCGAGGCAGTGCCGGTGCCGGCGATCGCCATTAGAGCCGCGACCGCAACAGCGGCGAGGCCAATCATCTTGACGTACTTCATATCTCTCCCTTTCGTCTCCGACGCCGAGGCGCCGGTGCCGTTTAGAGAGAGAGGTAGCACCCCCCGACTCAACAGTCAAGAGATACTGAGCAATTCTTAGCTCTCGCCCGGGAGCTGTCTCATCGCCGGGTAGATGATCACGTCTCGCAGGGTCTTCGCCTGGGTCATGATCATCAGCAGACGGTCGATCCCGAGGCCGCAGCCGCTGGCCGGCGGCATCCCGTATTCGAGCGCCCGCACGAACTCTTCGTCGTTGGGGTGCGGGTCGGGCTCGGCGCCGGTCTCTTGCCGCTGGCGCTGTTTGATGAAGCGCTCGCGCTGCTCGATAGGATCGTTGAGGTCGGTGCCGCCACCGACGATCTCCATCCCGGCGACGATGCCGTCAAAGGCCTCGCAGACGCGGTCGCTCTCCGGGTGGACCTTGACCAGCGGCCAGATGTCGATCGGCAGGTCGATGATGTAGGTCGGCTGGATCAGCTTCGGCTCGACGAACTTGCCCTGCAGGGTGTCGACCACGCCGGCCCAGTCGTCGTCGGGGCCGACCGCGTCGCCGGCTGCCTCGGCGAGTTCGTCCCGGCTCGCCTCGTAGATGTCGAGCCCGATCTCCCGCAGCAGCTCGTCGCGCAGGCGCACCCGCGGCCAAGGCGCGGCGAAGTCGATCTCGGCACCGTCGCGCATCACCTTCGTCGTCCCCATCACCTCCTGCACCACCGTGGAGACGAGCCCCTCGATGAACTCCATGACGCCGTTGTAGTCGGCGCCGCCGACGAACATCTCCAGCATCGTGAACTCGGGGTTGTGCTGGGGCGACATGCCCTCGTTGCGGAAGAACTTGCCGAACTCGTAGACGTCCTCGAAGCCGCCGACGATCGCCCGCTTCAGGTAGAGCTCGGTTGCGGTGCGCAAGAAGAGGTCGCGGTCGAGCGCGTTGTGGTGGGTGGTGAACGGCCGCGCCGCGGCGCCGCCGGTCAGCACCTGCAGCACCGGCGTTTCCAGCTCGACCCAGCCGCGATCGTTCATGTAGTTGCGGATCCCGAGCGTCAGCTGATTGCGCTTCTTGAAGATCTCGCGCGAGTCGGCGTTCGCCATCAGGTCGAGTTCGCGCTGGCGGTAGCGGGTGTCGGGATCGCTGATGCCGTGGAAGAGGTCGGGCGGATCTTTCAGCGCCTTCGCCAGCAGCGTGCACTCGCGCACCCCGATCGCCAGCTGCCCGCGTTTGGTCACGTGCAGCGGCCCCTCGATTCCGACCAGGTCGCCGACGTCGAGGTCCTCGACCCGCGCGAACGCCTCCTCGCCCAGCACGTCCTTGCGCGCGTAGGCCTGGATCGTGCCGGTGATGTCGCGGACGTCGAGGAAGGCGGTCTTGCCATGGCCGCGCTTGCCGGTGATCCGCCCCATAACCCGGTAGGTGAACTCGTCGTGCTCGCCCTCCCCCAGCTCGGCGGGGTCGTGCTCGCGCTCGATTACGTCGACGTGCGTGCGCCCCGGGAAGGCGTGCGGATACGGGTCGATCCCTTCCGCGCGCAGGCGCTCGAGCTTGGCGCGGCGCTGCTCCTCAGTTGATACAGCGACCGAGCGGTCGCCGGATGACTCAGGGCCGGTAGCCAACGGTGACCCGGTCGTCTCCTTCATAGTCCTGCAGGGTAGTCGCGTCGCGCAGCAGCTCGCGCATCGCCGGGCCGTGGTGGGTGTCGTGCTCCATCGCCATTTTCCAACCCGAGGGGGTGGAGTCGATGACGCTGCGGATCACCCCGAGCCCGTCCTCACCGCAGTCGCCGGTCACCGCGATCCGCGGCTCCTTCTGGATCTCCGGGGTGCGGTCGTAGATCGTCTCGTCGGTGACGTAGGGCATGTTGGCGATCACCAAGTCGACCTCTTCGGCTTCGACCGACTCGGGCAGGCCGCGGGCGACGCTGACCTCGAGGTCGAGGCCGAGCCGCTCGGCGTTCTCACGCGCGGCTTCGACCGCTTCGGGCGAGAGGTCCGAGGCGGTGACCTTGAGGTCGGGACGCTCGGAGAGCAGGGCGAGGGAGATCGCGCCGGAGCCGGTGCCGACCTCGTGGACACGAGCGCCCTCGGGCAGCGTCGTCCCGACCTCGACCAGGAGCTCGGTCTCGCGGCGCGGCCAGAGCACGCGCTCGTCGACGTAGATCTCGAGGTTGCGGAAGGGGGCGCGGCCAAGGATGTAGGCCATCGGCTCACGCTCGACCCGGCGCTGGACGTTGGCCTCGATCTTGGCGGCGGCCTCGTCATCGACCTCGCCGGCGCTCTCGACCGAGAGCTGATCGGGCTTGACGCCGAGCGCGTCGGCGACCAGCACTTCGGCGTCCGTGCGCGCGTCCTCGACCCCGGCGGCGGCGATCCGCTCGGCCGCGTCGTCGAGAATCGCTCCTACCGTGCGGGCCGAAGGCCCCTCGCTCTTTACGTCAATTGCCGACATAGATCCCGCATCCTCCCCCAAAAGACCGCTCCAAAGATTTTGCGCAAGATAGCACCGATTGGTTGGAGCAAGGGGCGCTAGGCAAAAGCTCCAACCGCTTCGTTCGCCACTGGACGGGAGATGCCTCCGTGGCGGCGAACGACGATAGCGATCCAGGTTGCTCCGGCGGCGATCATTGCCAGGCTCTCCAGCTGCGGCGTGGTCAGCCCGAGCGCGTCGGTGGTGTTGCGGCGCAGGAACTCGACGAGGAAGCGCTCCGCTCCCGCGTAGAGCAGGTAGATCGCGAACAGGACCCCCGCCCGCACCCGGTCGCGCAGCTGCCAGAGCATCCAGGCGCCGAGCCCCATCGCCAGCGTCTCGTAGATCGGGGTCGGGTGGACGGTGCGCTCGGTGGGGACGGTCCCGTCCGGATAGGACATCGCCCAGGGCCCGTTCCAGGCCTTGCCGTAGTCGCCGTCCCCGGAGAGCTGGCAACCGCAGCGGCCGATCGCGTAGCCGAGCGCCAGCGCCGGCGCCGCCAGGTCGAGCAGGGCGAGGCCGAGGAAGTCGCGGTACCAGGCCCAGAGGCAGACGGCGATGACGCCGCCGATCAGGCCGCCGTACCAGACCAGCCCCGAGCCGGAGAAGAGGTTGCCGAGGAGGTCGTCCTTGACCTCGCTGTAGTTCTGGACGATGAAGTAGATCCGCGAGCCGACCACGCCACCCAAGAGCGCCGCGAAGCCCATCTCGTAGGCCCAGTCGGGCGGCTTGCCGATCTCCCCCAGCCGCTTCCAAATCAGCGCCCCGGCGCCGAGGAAGGCGAGCGCGAACATCAGCCCGAAGGTCTGCAGCGTCAGCGGGCCGATGTGGATCTCTGGGTACATGAGGGCGGCGCCTCGGGGGGCGCCCTACTCCCCCTCGGTGAGCAGCATCTCCAGCAGCGCCTTCTGCGCGTGCAGGCGGTTCTCGGCCTGATCCCAGACGGCGGAACGGTCGCCGTAGAGAACCTCGGCGGCGATCTCCTGGCCGGGGTGGGCGGGCAGGCAGTGGAGGACGATCGCTCGCTCCTTGGCGGCGGCGAGGAGGTCGGCGTCGAGCTGGTAGGGCCCGAGGTCGGCGAGCCGGCGCTGCGCCTCCTCCTCGTCGCCCATGCTGATCCAGACGTCCGTATAGAGAGCGTCGGCTTCGGCGGCGGCGGCGCGGGGGTCGTCGGTCAGCTTCACCCCGTGCCCCTCCTCGACCTGGTAGCCGGCCGGCGCCGCGACGACGACTTCGAGGTCGGCGAGCTCGCCGAGGATCGCCAGCGAGCGGGCGACGTTGTTGCCGTCGCCGACATAGGCGAGACGGAGGCCGGCGAGGTCGCCGAAGCGCTCGCGCAGGGTCAGCAGGTCGGCGATCGCCTGGCAGGGGTGGTGCAGCGGGGTGAGGCCGTTGACGACCGGGACCTCGGCCGCCTCGGCCAGCCCTTCGACGATCTCGTGGGAGCCGGAGCGGATCACGATCGCGTCGACGTAGCGGGAGAGGACGCGGGCAGTGTCGTCTGGCGACTCGCCCCGCGCCAGCTGCAGTTCGTCGCCGCGCAGCATCACCCCATGCCCGCCGAGCTCGGCGACGCCGACGTCGAAGGAGATCCGCGTCCGGGTCGAGGGCCGTTCGAAGACCAAGGCGACGCTGCGCCCCCGCAACGAGTCGCCCCCGACCCCCTCGCGGCGTCCAGCTTTCAGCTCCGCCGCCCGGTCGAGCAGCCTCCCGAGCTCAAACGCCCCGAGCTCTTCGCCAGTGAGAAAGTCCCGCTTCAAACAGGCGATCTTACGAACTGCATCAAATTTCCGACCCAGCAGGGGGGAAATCTGATGCAGTTCGGGCTCGATGGAGTTCACCGTCCTCGTCTGGAACCTCTTTCACGGGCGCGACTTTCCGCCCGATCCGGGACTGCGCACCTGGCGCTCGCGGCTGCTCCGTTTGGAGGAGCGCAACGAGACCCATGTCCAGGTCAACCGCGACCTGACGCCCGAGTTCGCGCAGTTGCTCGCCGGCGCTGCCTGGGACGTGGCGCTGCTGCAGGAGTGCCCGCCGCGCTTCGCCGAGCCGCTGGCGCGGGCCTGCGGCGCCGAGTGGCAGCGGGCGCTGACCTCGCGCAACGCGCTCGGGCCGCTGCGCGGGCTGCTGGCGCGGCAGAACCCGGATCTGATGGCCTCCGGAGAGGGCGGATCGAACCTGATCCTGGTGCGGGTGCCGGGCAAACTCGGTGGGATCGCCGAGCGGTGCGAGATCGCGATCCACGAGGGCGAGCCCGAGCGCCGCTCGATGGCCTTCGCCGCCACCGCCTCGGGCGTCTGCATCGCCGACCTACATGCGACCAACGACCGCCCGAACCTGGCGGTCGAGGACATGCTGCGGGCAGCGCGGGCAGCGACCGAGTGGGCGGCCGGGCGGCCGCTCATCTTTGGCGGCGACTTCAACCTGCGGCCGGCGAAGAACCCGCGGATCTTCGAGCGCCTGCGCGAGGAGTTCGGCTTCGAGGGGCCGGTCACCGCCGACGATGCAATCGACCACGTCCTCTGCCGCGGCCTCGAGGTGCTCGAAGCGCCGACGAAGTGGCCGGCGGAGAAACGCGAGCTGCCGCTCGAGGGACGGGCGCTGCGGCTCTCCGACCACGCTCCGGTGCAGGCGCGCTTCGGCCTCGCCGAGTCACACCTCCTACGGAATTGAGATAGTCGGGTCCCACCAGCGGGACAACCGACTACGGAGGCAAACCCAGATGGCTGACAAAAAAGCCGCCGGCAAATCGAAAAGCAGCAAATCGAAAGCCAAAGCCGGCGCGAAATCGAAATCGTCGAAAGCGGCCAAAGCGACGAAATCGAAAGCCAAAAGCAGCGGTAAAAAAGCAGCTTCCCAGACCAGGAAAACGGCCAAAAGAGCCGCGCGCCCCGCCCCCAAAAAATCATCAGCAAAAGCGGGCTCGAAAAAAGGCGGCAGCAAAAGCAAATCGAGCTCGAGCCGCAAAGCCTCCAGCAAAGCGACTAGCGGCCTCGACAAGAGCGTCGCGCAGTTCCGCGAAAGCCTCGAGCAGAGCGTGACGCTGAGCCGCGACCGCATCCAGGACGTCGTCGACGACGCCGTCAAACGCGGCCGCATGACCCGCAGCGACGCCGAGAAACTGCTAAGCGAACTGGTGAAAAAAGGCAAAAAACAGCGTGACGCGCTGATCAAAGAGCTGGAGCGCCTCGCCAAACAGGCGCGCAAAGCACTGCCATAGCGCGGCGCGGAGAGCAGCTGGAGCTCGAGATCGACTCCCTCGCCTTCGGCGGGCGGGGAGTCGCTCGGGCTGACGGCCTTGTCGTCTTCGTCGCTGGCGCGCTGCCGGGCGACCGCGTACGCGCCGAGATCACCAAAGGCAAGAAGCGCTTCGCCGAGGCGCGCACGGTCGAGCTGCTGCAGGCCGGCGCCGACCGCCTGCCGGATACCTGCGTCCACGGCGGCGAGCCCTGCCCGGGGGCGCCGTGGCAGGGGCTTCCCTACGAGCAACAGCTCCACTACAAGTCCGAGCAGGTCGCCGACGCCTTGGGGCGGATCGGCAACCTTGAGGGCTTCGAGCTGGAGGAGATCGTGCCGGCGCTGGAACAGTGGCGCTACCGCAACAAGCTCGAGTACTCCTTCGGCGAAAGCCTCGTGGACGACGAGCCGAATGAGCTGACACTCGGCTTCCACGCCCGTGGCCGCTGGGACCTCACCGTCGACGCCGACGACTGCCACCTCGCGAGCGAAGCCGGGAACGAGGCGCGTAACGCGGTCCGCGAATGGGGGCGGGCCGAGGCGATCCCGGCCTGGGACCGGCGCGAGCAGCGCGGCGTCCTCCGCAACCTCGCGGTCCGCGAGGGGCGGCGCACCGGCCAGATCCAGACCCGGCTGGTGACGTCGAAAGCGCGCTTCCCGCGACCACCCGTGGACCTGCACACGATCGTCGAGGACAGCGCCGGCGGCACCGACGGCCCGACCGGAGTGCTCGGCGAGGAGCGGCTGCGCGAGGAGCTCTGCGGCCTGAAACTGGAGATCTCCCACGGCGCCTTCTTCCAGACCAACACGGAGATGGCCGAGCGCCTCTACGCGGTCGCCGCCGAGTACGCAGGGCTGAGTGGCAGCGAGCGCGTCTTCGATCTCTTCTGCGGGATCGGCACGATCGGCCTGACGATGGCCGGGAAGGCGGGTGAGGTCTGGGGCCTGGAGATCGTCCCCGAGGCGATCGAAGACGCCGAGCGCAACGCTCGCGCCAACGACATCGAGAACGCCAAGTTCGTCGCCGGCAACGCCCGCACCGGCGTGCGGCCGCTGGTCGAGAAAGCGGGGAAACCGGACGTGGTCGTCGTCGACCCGCCGCGCGCCGGCCTCTCGCAGAAAATCGTCCGCCGGGTGCTGGAGTGCGAGGCGGAGAAGATCGTCTACGTCTCCTGCAACCCGACCACGCTGGCGCCCAACGCGGCCCAGCTCACGGAGGCGGGCTATAAGTTGGCGCGCGTGAGGCCGGTCGACATGTTCCCCCAGACCCCGCACATCGAGTGCGTGGCGCTGTTCGAGCGCCAGTCCAAGCGGGTAGCCGCCCCCGGACGCGAAGCGGAGGAGGCGGCGACTGATGTCTAGAGCGTTTGGAGTTGCGGCGGGACTCGACCCGGAGGTGGCGCGGCCGCTGGCGGCGCGCTGCGCCGAGCTCGGCTACGAGTCGCTCTGGTCGAACGACCACCCGGGCGCGAAAGGCCTGGGTACGCTGGCCGAGTTCGCCGCCGCCGCGCCCGAAGTCGAGCTCGGTGTCGCCGTGATCGCCCTCGACCGCACCCCGCCCGAGCAGATCGCCGCCGACCTCGAGGAGTTCGACATCGACCCGGCGAAGCTCTGGCTCGGCGTCGGCGCCGGTTTCACCAAGAAGCCGCTGACGGCGATGCGCGAGGCGCTGCCGCAGCTGCGCGAGCTGCTGCCCGACGTGAAACTCGTCCTCGCGGCGATGGGCCCGAAGATGTGCGAACTTGCCGGCAGCTCCTACGACGGCGTCTTCTTCAACTGGATGACCCCGGACTTCGCCGCCGGCGCCCGCGCCAAAGTCGAGGCCGGAGCCCAGGCGGCCGGCCGCGATACCCCTCGCGTCTTCGGCTACGTCCGCACCGCCGTCGGCCCCGACGCCGCCGAGCGCCTGGCCAAGGAGGAGTCCTTCTACCGCGACCTCCACAAGGGCTACCGCGACCACTTCGACCGCCTCGGCGAGCCTGAGGGCACCGTCGGCGTCGCCGCCCCCAACGCCACCGCCGCCCAAGACGCCCTCGCTGCCTACAACGGCCCCCTCGACACGATCGTCGTCCGCGGCCTCGCCAGCGCCAAGGTCGAGCCGATGACGGCCCTCGCCGAGTCCGCCGCCCCCACCGCCTGACCCGCCTCTCCGAACTTTGGGTGCCTATAGGGCACCAAATCTCGGAGTCGTGAAGCGATCAGTACGGCGGGAGGTCGTCGTACCAGACGCCGAGCGTCTTGAAGGCGCGCCAGAAGCGGGCCTTGGCGCCCTCTTCGTCCAGGGAGGCGTCGATGTCGGGGACGTAGAGGGCGTCAATGGTGGGGGTGAAGGCTTGGATCGCGCCCTCGTCGGGCTCGATCTCCCGGGCCAGGGGGACGCTGAGGCCGTTGAGGATGCGGAGGGCGGGTTCGCCCATGACGACGACGATCTTCGGCTGCACGATCGCCAGCTCCTCGACCAGGCGGCCAACGCACTCTCCGGCTGCCAGGTCGGGCTCGGGGATCGGGCATTTGACGCAGAGGGTGCCGTAGACGACGAGCGGGTCGATCCCCAGCCGCTTGAAGCTTTTCATCAGCGCGTTGCCGGAGCGGCCATAGAAGGCGACCCCCTCCTCGATCTCCGAGGCCAATGGCGCCTGCTTGAGCATGAAGATGTCCGCCTGCGGGTGGCCGGAGCCGAGCACCGGCATCAGCTTTCCGCGCGGGCAGTGCTGGCACTCCTGGATCTCGCGGCTGACCTGGTTCAGCTCGCGGATCGCCCGCTCCAGGTACTTCTCTCTGATCTCGTCGTCGATCGAGCGCATCGGGGCGTTCTTTGACGAGGCGGGCGTGGCTCCTTTGCGCGCCTGCCCCTGCATCAGGACTTGCTCGCCCGGCGCCCTTCGCCGCGCCGCCGCGGCCGGCCGCCGCGAACCGGCTTGGCATCGGGCACGCGCCGTTTCGGCGCCTTCGGCCGCCCCGTCGTCTGCAGGAACTTCAGCGTCTGCACGTAGACCAGGTTCTTGTGCTTGCGGGTGATGTCGGCGTCCCGCATCGCCTCGAGGAACTCGGCCGGGCCGTCGAAGTCGTGGATCCGCTGGCGTACGCTGCCGAGCCCCTGGGCGACGTGGCTGTCGGAGCCGGCGCCGGAGACGATCCGGTACTTAGCCGCGAACCGCACCGCCTCCTCGTTGAACGAGGTCACCGCCACCCGCGGGTTGAAGACCTCGAGGATGTCGATCTCCTCGACGATGTCGAGCAGGTGCTCGTAGTCGGGCACCGAGTGGAAGCGGTCGAACGGGTGCGGCACGTAGACGAGCCCGCCTTGACGGCGGATCTCGGCGATCGTCTCTGCCATCGTCAGCCCCTTCGGGATCTTCTCCTCGAGGAAGAGGCCGATCACCTCGCCCTGCTCGGCGGTCTTCACCTCCTCGGCGACGATCACCTTGATGTCGCCGAGCTCTTCGGCCAGGTTGCGCGCCTCAAGCGCGCCGGAGACCTCGTTGTGGTCGGTGATCGCGATCGCCCCGAGATTGCGGTCGCGGGCGGTGTGGATGAGGACGTCGACCGGGGTGTTGCAGTCGCCGGAGTGATCGGTGTGCATGTGCAGGTCGACCTCGATCAGCGGCCGCTTCGAGATCCGCTCGCGGATCTCAGGATTGCCGCCGGGCGGGTGGCGGCGGTCGAGCAGGCGCCGGTAGATCGCCTCCAGCTCTCCGGCGATCGCCGCCCAGTCCGGCTCGCCCTCGCCCCCGTCCCCCAGCAGCTCGTAACTCGCCGGGAAGAAGCGCTCCAGCAGCTCCGCCGTCTGCGGCCGGGTCACAGTCCGCGCGTCGATCCGGCCGAAGAAGATCTCAACCAGCGGCCGCGCCACCTGGGTCGCCAGCACCCGCTCACGCGGGTCGTGGAAGGTGGCGACGTTGAGTGAGTAGGAGTGGCGTAGCGCCGCCGAAGGCGCGCTCGGCGCGAAGGGATCGTGGACGTGGACGATGTCCGGGCGCCGCACTTTCAGCAGCCGTTTGACCGGGTCCCCGGTCTTTACCCGCAGGACCTCGTGCCCGCGCCGCTCCAGCTCCTCGGAGACGGCCGCGGCGAAGCGCGCCGCCGGGTTCGCCCCGGATCGGCGCACCGGGAAGACCTGGGCGATCGAGAGCGGGCCGGTGGTCACAGGGGCAGGATAAGAGCCCGGAAGAATGCGAGACCGCGAGGAGCCACGATAGTTGTGGTTCCTCGCGGTCCCGCGGAGATCGGGCTAAGCGGAAGCGGCGCCGGAGGTCTCTGCCGGCTGACCAGGCAGCGACTTGCCGCGCTGGTTCTCGCCGATGAACTGCTCCGTCTGTTCGCGGGCCTCGTCGTCGGGGCGCTGCGTGTGCGGGCTCTTCATCAGGTAGCTGGAGGGTCCGTCGAGCTGGCCGGCGACGCCGTTGTTGAGCGCCAGCTTGATCAGCCGCACCGCGTCGATGACGACGCCGGCGGAGTTCGGTGAGTCCCAGACCTCGAGCTTCAGCTCGGCGGTCAGCGGCACGTCGCCGAAGGCTTTGCCCTCGAGCCGGATGTGCGCCCACTTGCGGTCGGTCAGCCACGGCACGTAGTCGGACGGGCCGACATGGACGCTCTCGGGCGGCAGCTCGTGACCCATGATCGAGGTGACGGCGTTGGTCTTCGAGATCTTCTTCGAGTCCAGCCGCTCGCGCTCGAGCATGTTGTAGAAGTCCATATTGCCGCCGACGTTCAGCTGCGAGGTCCGCTCCAGGCGAACACCGCGGTCGTGGAAGAGGCGCGCCAGCGAGCGGTGGACGATCGTCGCCCCGACCTGGCTCTTGATGTCGTCGCCGATGATCGGCAGACCGGCCTCCTGGAAGCGCTTGTCCCAGTAGTCCTCGCGGGCGATGAAGACCGGCAGGCAGTTGACGAAGCCGACGCCGGCCTTCAGTGCCTGCTCGACGTACCACTTGGTCGCCTCCTCGGAGCCGACCGGCAGGTAACAGACGAGGACGTCGGCCTTGGTCTCCTTGAGAATGCCGACGACGTCAGCGGTTTCGCCCGGCGCCTTGGTGATCTTCTCTTTCAGGTACTTGCCGAGGCCGTCGTGGGTCATCCCGCGCTCAACCTTGACGCCCAGGTTGGGGACGTCGGCGAACTTGATCGTGTCGTTCTGCCCCGACCAGATTGCCTCGGAGAGGTCTTTGCCGACCTTCTCCTGGTCGATGTCGAAGGCGGCGACGAACTCGACGTCGCGGACGTGGTAGCCGCCGAGTTCGACGTGCATCAGGCCCGGCACTTCGTCGGCGGGGTCGGCGTCCTTGTAGTACTGGACGCCCTGGATGAAGCTGTTGGCGCAGTTGCCGACACCGACGATCGCGACGCGGACCTTCTCGTCCGCGCGGCCGACGCCGTTGGTGTGGCCGTTGCCGTTGGCTCCGTTGCTCTCACTCATTGAAATCGAAGTCCTCCTGGATTGCGCTGGGTGGCTTCAGACACCTGGCGGCTTCGCTGGTTACACGTCCCCAGCGGCGCCGCCGTCGTCGTTCTTGACGCCGGAGACCTCGCCGGAAAGCTCGTTCCTCACATGCCATACCCGCTGGAAGGTGGTGAATATCGTCAGGGCGGCGATCGCGTAGACCGCCGGGGCCAGCAGTTCGAAATCGCCCAAGCCGGCGCCCTTGGCGAACAACAAGCCGATCGAAAGTATCACCACGCGGACGGGCCGGGTGGCCAGTCCGACCTTGCATTCGACTCCAAGCGCCTCGGCCCGGGCGCGGGTGTAGGACACCATCAGCGAGCCGAGCACCGCGACCACGCACATCGCCGCCTCGAAATCGCGCCCTTCGGCGGCGAAGTAGCCGGCGACGGCGGCGAGCACGATCCCCTCCTCGATCCGGTCCAGGGTCGAGTCGAGGAAGGCGCCGAAGAGGGACCCCTTGCCCGACATCCGCGAGTATCGGCCGTCGAGCGTGTCCATCACCGAGCCGAGGATGAAGGCGATCCCGGCGAGGAAGAAGAGGCGCTGGGTCACCAGGGCGGCGGCGACGAGGTTGCCGACCAGGCCCATCAGCGAGATCGCGTTCGGGGTGAGGCGGGACTCGATCAGGCGATCGCGGGCGTAGGCCCGCAGCTCCTGCCCGTTGCGGGCGCCGGCACGACTGCTGCTGCGCCGGGGCGGCGCCGAAGGTCCCATCGGCTCAGGCTATTACGCCTCGACCTCGCGCGGCGCCGGGGCGCGCCAGGCCCAGGCCTCCGGGCGGACCCGGGCGAGGGCGCCGCGGGCGATCGCGAAGGCGGTGAGGGCGACGAGCCAGCCAAGCACCGCGTCAACCCAGTAGTGGTTGCCGGTGACGATCACCACCCAGGTGATCAGGATCGGCCAGAACGCCCACCAGGCTTTCGACCACCAGCGGCGGCAGACCATCACCCCGGTGGCGCCGATCATCATCGCGAAGGCGCAGTGCATGCTCGGCACCGCCGCGTAGGGGTTGATGAAGACTTTGGCCAGGGTCGAGTCGTGGTTGACGTCGGAGAAGCGGGTGATCGTGTCGACAAAGCCGTCCTGGGGGAACATCCGCGGCGGCGCCGTCGGGAAGCCGACGTAGCCGATCAGCGCCAGGCACATCGAGACGACGAACATGTTGCGGACGAAGTAGTAGGACTGGTTGCGGAAGAGGTAGAGCCAGACCAGGAAGCCGAGCGCGATCGAGAACTGGGCGTTGAGGTAGAGCTGGTTGGCGAGGTCGATGACCCAGTGGGCGGAGAGGAAGAAGGTCTGGACGCTGGGCTCGAAGAGGGTGCCGGTGGCGCGCTCGAAGTCGATCACCTGGGCGCCGTGGGCGAGGGCGTCGCTGCGGCTGCCGTCGGCGAGGCCGCGGCCGAGCTCGTAGATGACGTCGACGCCGACCAGGATGCCGATCTGGCGGCCAGCATCGCCCCAACCTTTGGGCAGCTTGGCTCCTATTGCAGCGATGGCGCGAGACACGAGAACAGTCAATTGTAGCCCCGCCGTTAACGCCTATTAGGGTCCCCGCGTGAGCTGGAAGCGGCCGGACAAGCGACGGGTGCGGGCGATTCGGGATCGGCTGCGGGAGCTGTACGGGGTGCCGGCGGCCGAACCGCATGGGCATCCGATCGCCGAGCTGGTGAAGACGGTGCTCTCCCAGCACACCAACGACCGCAACCGCGACGTCGCCTTCGCGGCGCTGCGCCAGCGCTTCCCGACCTGGGAGGAAGTGCGCGACGCGCCGGTTGCCGAGCTCGAGGAGGCGATCCGCCCGGGCGGGCTGGCGAAACAGAAGGCGCCACGGATCCAGGCGATCCTCGAGCGCCTCGGCGACCCGCCCGACCTCGACTGGACCGAGAGCGCGCGCCGTGAGGAGTCGCTGGAGTTCCTCCTCGACCTGCCCGGCGTCGGCCGCAAAACCGCCGCCTGCGTGCTGATTTTTACCTGGGGGATCCCGGAGATCCCGGTCGATGTCCACGTCCACCGGGTCGGCGGTCGGCTCGGCCTCTTCCCCACCAAGGCCTCCTTCGAGAAGGCCCACGACGAGATGCTGGCGATCGTGCCGCCGGAGGACGCCCACGAGTTCCACGTCAACCTGATCCGGCACGGGCGCACCGTCTGCCGGCCGAAACCGCGCTGCGGCGAGTGCGGGCTGCGGCGGATGTGCCCCTGGTACCGGGAGAACCGCTCGGGGACGGGCGCCAGTAGTATGCGCGCCGCTAAATGAGCAAGCGCACCTTCATCTGGTTCGGGGTTCTCGTTCTCGTCCTCGCAGTCGTCATCCCCTTCGCGATTTTCCGCTCCAAGGGCGACGCCAGCAACGGCGATCAGAAGGTCGCCGCCAACCTCAAGGACGGCCAATCGCTGTTCCAGACCAACTGCGGCACCTGCCACTCGCTCTACTCGGCCGGTACCGACGGCAACTACGGGCCTGACCTCGACGAACTGCTGGCGCCCTCAGGCCCGCCCGAAGGCGATCCGGAAACCGTCGCCAGCACGGTTAAGGCGACCGAAGGCCGGGTTCTGAACGCGGTCGAAAACGGCGTCAACAGCTCAACTCCGGGCCGCATGCCCGGCGGCATTCTCAACGAATCTCAGGCCAAAGAAGTGGCCAAATTCGTCGCCAACACCGCCGGGCAGGGCTAAACGGTCAGCCTCCGAACCGCAGGGCGCTGAAGAGCCCGGCGTGGTCGGAGTCCCAGAAGCCGTTGACCGGGTAGAGACCGGTCACCTCTGAGCGTTCCAGGGTGATGCTCGGATCGTTCGTCATCACGTGATCGACCTGGTGGTCGAAGTCGGAGACGCTGCCCCCGGCCCCTTCCGCCAGCAGGCTCGAGTTGAGGCAGCAACCGAGCGGATCGTTCGTGCTGCGCTCCATCAGGCCCGCTTCCAGGAGGACGCGGTAGGCCTGCTGGTCACCCGGTGAGACGGTGTCGTCGTCGGAGTTGAGGTCACCGACCAGGACCACCGGCAGACTGCCGGTCGCCGGTCCGCCCGGCGCCACCAGCTCCGCCGCCTGCAGGGCGCGGATGCTCGGCACCAGCGCCGCCGGGTCGAACGCCTCGAGGTGGGTGTTGACGAAGCGGAACCAGCCGCTGCCGCGGACGCGGGCGTCGGTTGCCGTCCAGCCGCGTTTGATCGTCAGCGCCTGGCCGAGGATCGGGACCTGCAGCAGGGTTTTGAAGTTCCCCGACTGCGGGTTTTTCGTCTCCACGCCGGCACCGCGGCGGGCGAGGATGACGTCGCGCATAGTCAGACGGCCGTTGATCTCGGCGTTGGCGATCGCTGGGTTCGGCCCGTCGCCGGCCACCCCGTTCTCGTCGCCCGGCGCCTCGAGATCGAACTCGGGCTGGACGACCACGACTTCGTAGCGGTCCGGTCCCTTGTTCAGCTCCGCCAGCAGTTCGGCCAGGTAGTCGTAGCGGACGGTCGTCGCCGTCGGCTGGCCGGTCAGGACCGGCGTCAGGTCCGGCGGGGCGGTGCGCCAAAGGGCGACCTCCTGCAGGCCGACGAGGTCGGGCTTCTCGCTGAGGATCTCGTGCGCCAGCCCTTTCGCCCGGGTCGGGAAGTCATTGGCGGTGACTTCGCGCAGGATCTGGCCGTTGGCGGCGACGAACGCTTCCAGGCTCGGCGCCCCGATCGCCGGCGCCAGATCGGCCCCGAGGTAGAGGTTGCGGGTCATCACCGAGACGACCTTGCCTTTGCCGTTGTCGCTGTGGTCATCCTTCTTGGCGAGTGCCAGACCCGGAAGCACCAGGGCAAGGAGCATCGCCGCGAGAATTGCCGGCGCCAAAAGCCGGCGGTTCAGTGCGGAACTCAAAGTCTTCCTCCTCTTTTGCGGCCCCTTCCCCGGGACCGATTGTCGAGGCGCTCCCCAAGCCGGGTTGCCTCCACCCCTGGGCTACCCGGCTTCCGCGTGACCCGAATCACTATAGGCGTTCGCTTGTAATCAGTTCACAAATCTGCCACACTGCCGCTTAGATTTTTCAAGCTTCATCAATAGAACTTCATTAGAACCCCAAGTACACACGGAGGAATGCTGAAAGTGGCAAAGACGATCGGAATCGACCTCGGCACGACCAACTCGTGCGTGGCGGTGATGGAGGGCGGCGAGCCCACCGTTCTGGAGAACGCCGAGGGCGGGCGGACGACCCCGTCGGTCGTCGCGTTCACCGAGAGCGGCGAGCGCCTCGTCGGCACCGTCGCCAAACGCCAGGCAGTGATGAACCCGGAGAACACGATCTTCTCGATCAAGCGCTTCATGGGCCGCAAGGAGTCCGAAGTCAAAGAGGAGGAGACGATCGTCCCGTACAAGGTCGAGGCCGGCCCCAACGGCGACGTCCGGGTCGACGCGCGCGGCAAGCAGTACAGCCCGCCGGAGATCAGCGCGATGATCCTGCAGAAGCTGAAAGCGGACGCCGAAATGAAGCTCGGCGAAAGCGTCGACAGCGCCGTCATCACCGTCCCCGCCTACTTCAACGACGACCAGCGGCAGGCGACCAAGGACGCCGGCAAAATCGCCGGGCTCGAGGTCAAGCGGATCATCAACGAGCCGACCGCGGCCTCGCTCGCCTACGGCCTCGACAAAGAGGAGGCCGACCACTCGATCCTCGTCTTCGACCTCGGCGGCGGCACCTTCGACGTCTCGGTGCTGGAAATCGGCGACGGCGTCTTCGAGGTGAAAGCGACCGCCGGCGACAACCACCTCGGCGGCGACAACTGGGACAAAGCGATCGTCGAGTGGCTGGTGGCGGAGTTCAAACGCGACCAGGGTGTGGATCTCTCCCAGGACAAAAACTCGCTGCAGCGCCTCTACGAGGCGGCGGAGAAGGCGAAGATCGAGCTCTCCTCGACCCAGGAGACGCAGATCAACCTGCCGTTCATCACCGCGGTCGAGGGGCAGCCGAAGCACCTCGACCTGAAGCTCAGCCGCTCGAAGCTGAACGAGCTGACCGGCGACCTGCTCGACCGCGTGGTCGGGCCGGTGAAACAGGCGCTGAAAGACGCCGACACCGAGGTCGACCACGTCGTTCTCGTCGGCGGCATGACCCGGATGCCGGCGGTCCGCGAGAAGGTCAAAGAGCTGACCGGCAAGGAGCCCCACCAGGGCGTCAACCCGGATGAGGTCGTGGCGGTCGGCGCGGCGATCCAGGCGGGCGTACTGGCCGGCGACGTCAAGGACGTCCTGCTGCTCGACGTGACCCCGCTGACCCTGGGGATCGAGACCAAAGGCGGCGTGATGACGAAGCTGATCGAGCGCAACACGACGATCCCGACGAAGAAGTCGGAGGTCTTCTCAACCGCCGAGGACAACCAGCCGAGCGTCGAGATCCACGTGCTCCAGGGCGAGCGCGAGATGGCGAGCGGCAACAAGAGCCTGGGCAAATTCCAGCTCACCGGCATCCCGCCGGCGCCCCGCGGCATGCCGCAGATCGAGGTCGCCTTCGACATCGACGCCAACGGCATCATCAACGTGACCGCGACCGACAAAGGCACCGGCAAAGAGCAGAAGATCGAGATCAAATCCGGCTCCGGGCTCTCCGACGAGGAAATCCAGAGCATGGTCTCCGACGCCGAGAGTCACGCTGAGGAGGACCGCAAACAGCGCGAGCTGGCCGAGGCCCGCAACCTCGCCGAGAACGCCGCCTACCAGGCGGAGAAAGCGATCGACGAGGCCGGCGACAAAGTCGACGACGCCTCGAAGGAGGACGTGCGGACGGCGGTCAAGGACGTGCGCGAGTCGCTTGAGTCGGGCTCGAAAGAGGAGCTGGACTCGAAGGTCGAGGCTCTGAACACGGCAATGACCAAGGTCTCCGAGCAGATCTACGCGGCGGCTTCGGCTGAGGCGGCCTCGGAGGGGGCGACCGAGAACGGTGCGGCTTCCTCTGATGAGGAGGAGGTCGTTGACGCTGAGGTGGTCGATGAGGAGGGCAAATGAGCGAGGCTCCGGAGGAGACTCGCGTCGACGAGACCCGTCCCGAGGAGGACGGGTCTCAAGCCGTCGAGGCTGACTTCGAGAAGCTGCTGGCTGACGCTGAGCAGCAGAAGGAGGAGTACCTCGAACTGGCTCGGCGGACGAAGGCTGACTTCGAGAACTTCCGTAAGCGGGCTGCGCAGCAGGCGCAGGAAGCTCAGCTGCGCGGGAAGATCGATGTTGCCCGAGAAGTGATCGATGCGGTCGACAATCTCGAGCGCGCTTTAGAGGCCTGCGAGGACGGGGCTGCCCTACGTGAGGGCGTCGAGATGGTGCTCAGCGGACTTCGCGAGACGTTGTCGCGGAATGGCGTCGAGGCAGTGGATCCCAAGGGGGAGAAGTTCGACCCGAACCGGCATGAGGCTCTTTCCACCCAGCCGGTGGAGGGGACCGAGAGCGGGGTCGTCGTTGAGGTCTTGCAGAAGGGCTATGCGCTGGGGGACCAGCTGGTGCGGCCGGCGCGCGTCGTGGTGAGTGCGTAAGGAGAGAAGTGGCTGACGAGCTCTACAAGACGTTGGGGGTCTCGAAGAAGGCCTCTGATGAGGAGATCAAGAAGGCGTACCGGAAACTGGCCCGGAAATACCACCCTGACCGCAACCCGGGCGACAAGGAGGCGGAGGAGAAATTCAAGGAGATCTCCGCCGCCCACGATGTCCTCGCCGATCCCGAGAAGCGCAAGGAGTACGACGAGGGCGGCGCCTTCGCCGGCTTCGGCGGCGGCGGCAACCCGTTCGGCGGCGGTGCTCCGGGCGGTCAGGCCGGCGGCTTCGGCGGCTTCGACTTCGGCGACATCCTCGGCGGCATGTTCAACCGCGGCCGCGGCCCCGGGCAGGCGCAGCAGGTGCGCGGGCGCGACCTTGAAACGGAGGTGTGGCTGAGCTTCGACCAGGCGATCAACGGCGCCCAGATCAGCGTCACCGTGCCGAAGTCGAGCCGCTGCACCACCTGCCACGGCAGCGGCGCTAAACCGGGCACCTCCCCCACGACCTGCCCGCGCTGCGAAGGCCGCGGGGTCGAGAACCAAGGCCAGGGCTTGTTCTCGATCAGCCAGCCGTGCTCGCAGTGCGGTGGCTCGGGCCAGATCATCGAGGACCCCTGCCCGACCTGCGGCGGCTCCGGCCTCACCCAGCAGAACAAGCGCTACAAAGTCAACGTACCCGCCGGGGTCAAGGACGGCAGCCGCATCCGCCTCGCCGGCAAAGGCGAGGACGGCCCCCGCGGTGGCCCGCCCGGCGACCTCTACGTGACCACTCGCGTCGCCTCCTCCCCCGTCTTCAAGCGGCTCGACGACGGCAACCTCGAGGTGGCCGTGCCGATCACGGTGCCGGAGGCGCTGCGCGGCGGCACGATCGAGGTGCCGACGCTGAACGGGACGAAGAAGATCAAGGTCGCGCCGGGGACCAAGCACGGCTCGGTCCAGCGCCTGCGCGGCGAGGGGCCGCCGAGAAGTAAGGGAAAAGGCGGCGGCCGCGGCGACATCCGCTACCGGCTCGAGATCGCGATGCCGACCGAGCTGAGCGACGAGCAGCGCGAGGCGGTCGACAAGCTCGCCGAGACCCTGAACGGCGGCAACCCTCGGGCCGAGCTCTTGCGAAAGGCGGCGCGCTGATGGCGACCTACCGGCGCCGGATGAAGGCGACCTTCGACCAGGACCAGGGCGTGTTCATGATCTCGGTCGCCGCCGAACTTGCGGAGATGCACCCGCAGACGCTGCGGGTCTACGAGCAGCGCGGGCTGATCGAGCCGAAGCGCTCGCCGAAGAACACCCGCCTCTATTCCCAGCGCGACGTCGAGCGGCTGCGGCGGATCCAGGAGATGACCGCCGAAGGGCTGAACCTCGCCGGGGTGGAAATGGTGCTGGCGCTGGAAGGACAGGTGCAGCGATTGCGGGCCGAAAACGAGCGGCTGCGTAAACAAGTGGAGGAGAAGAGCTGATGCAGGCGGACAGGTTCACGGTGAAATCGCAGGAAGCGGTGGCGGCGGCGCAGGAGCTGGCGCGCAGCCGCAACAACCCGGAGATCGCTTCCGCCCACCTACTGCTCGCCCTGCTCGACCAGGCCGAATCGATGGCGGTCGCGGTGCTGCAGCGGGTCGACTCCGACCCGGCGGCGGTGCGGACGCAGGCGAACGACGCGGTCGCGAAGCTGCCGACCGTCAGCGGCGGCGAAGAACCGCGGATGTCCTCGAACCTGGCCCGCGTCGTCCGCGGCGCCGAGGGGGAGATGGCGAAGTTCGGCGACAGCTACATCACCGTCGGCCACCTGCTGCTGGCGCTGGCGCAGGACGGCTCCGGCGTCTCCGACCTGCTGCCCGACCGCGAGGAGCTGGAGCGCGCAGTCAAAGCCGTCCAGGGCCCGGCGAAAGTCAATTCGCCGAACGCCGAGGACAACGCCCAGGCGCTGGAGAAATTCGGCCGCGACCTCACCGCCGAGGCTGAGAGCGGCAAGCTCGACCCGGTGATCGGACGCGACGAGGAGATTCGCCGCGTGATCCAGGTGCTCTCCCGCCGGACCAAGAACAACCCGGTGCTGATCGGCGACCCCGGCGTCGGCAAGACGGCGATCGTCGAGGGCCTGGCGCAGCGGATCGTCAAGGGCGACGTCCCCGAGAGCCTGCGCGACCGCCGCGTGATCGCGCTTGACATCGGCTCGCTGCTCGCCGGCTCCAAATACAGGGGCGAGTTCGAGGAGCGGCTGAAAGCGGTCCTCAACGAGGTCCAGCAGGCCGAGGGCCAGATCGTCCTCTTCCTCGACGAGCTCCACACGATCGTCGGCGCCGGTGCCGCCGAAGGCGCGGTCGACGCCGCCAACCTGCTGAAGCCGATGCTGGCGCGCGGCGAGCTGCGGGCGGTCGGCGCGACCACGCTCGACGAGTACCGCAAGCACATCGAGAAAGACGCGGCGCTGGAGCGGCGCTTCCAGCCGGTGTTGGTCGGCGAGCCCGACATGAACGACACGATCGCGATCCTGCGCGGGCTGAAACCGCGCTACGAACAGCACCACGGCGTGCGGATCTCCGACTCGGCGATCGTCGCCGCCGCCACCCTCTCGGAGCGCTACATCGCCGACCGCTTCCTCCCCGACAAGGCAATCGACCTGATCGACGAGGCCGCCTCGCGGCTGAAGATCGAGATCGACTCGGTGCCGACCGAGATCGACGAGGTCGAGCGACGCGTCCAGCAGCTTGAGATCGAGCGCGAGGCGCTGAAGAAAGAGACCGACGAAGCCTCGAAAGCGCGGCTGGAGGCGCTTGAAGGAGACCTGGCGAACCTGCAGGAGCAGGCGGCCGAGCTGCGCACGCGCTGGCAGAACGAGAAAGAGCCGCTGGAGGCGATCAAGCAAATCAAGGCCGAAGGAGAGGCAGCTCAGCAGGAAATCGAACGAGCTGAACGTGACGCCGACCTTCAGCGTGCCGCCGAACTCCAATTCGGTGCCTTGCCTGAATTGGGGCAGAAGCTCAAAGAACAGGAAGCCCGGCTGAAGGAGCTGCACGCCGGCGGCGGCACGATGCTCGCCGACGAAGTCACCGAGGAGGACATCGCCGAGGTGGTCGCCAAATGGACCGGGATCCCGGTCAGCCGGCTGATGGAGGGCGAAGTCGAGAAGCTGATCAAGATGGAGGAGCGGCTGCACGACCGGGTGATCGGCCAGGACGAGGCGATCGCCGCGGTCTCCAACGCCCTGCGGCGCTCGCGCGCGGGCCTATCGGACCCGAATCGGCCGATTGGCTCTTTCCTCTTCCTCGGCCCGACCGGGGTAGGCAAGACCGAGCTGGCGAAGGCGCTGGCCGAGTTCATGTTCGACTCCGAGCAGGCGATCGTCCGGCTCGACATGTCCGAGTACATGGAGAAGCACACGGTGGCGCGGCTGATCGGCGCGCCTCCCGGCTACGTCGGCTACGAGGAGGGCGGACAGCTGACCGAGGCGGTGCGGCGACGGCCCTACGCGGTGGTCCTGCTCGACGAGATCGAGAAGGCCCACCCCGACGTCTTCAACACGCTGCTGCAGCTGATGGACGACGGGCGCCTGACCGACGGCCAGGGCCGCACGGTCTCCTTCACCAACACGGTCCTGATCATGACCTCCAACGTCGGCTCGGACCGGATCGTCGGCGAGCAGGTCGACGAGAGCATCCGCGAGGCGATCGAAGAGGTGCTGGCGGCGACCTTCAAGCCGGAGTTCCTCAACCGGATCGACGACACGGTGATCTTCCACCGGCTCAGCAAGGCCGACATCGGCCGGATCGTCGAGCTGCAGGTGAACCAGCTGGTCGGCCGGGTGGCCGAGCGCGGGATCACGATCGAGCTCACCGACGAGGCGCGGACGCTGCTCGGCAACCTCGGATACGACCCCACCTACGGGGCGCGGCCGCTGAAGCGGGTGATCCAGAAGCAGCTGGTCGACAAGCTGGCGCTGAAGATCCTCGAGGGCGAGTTCGGCGAGGGCGACGTGGTCCGGGTCGACGGCGGCGACGGCGAGGTCGTCTTCGAGCGCGCCGGGACGCCTGCTGCAAGCGCGGCGTAGGGCTCAATCTCCCGCCAGGTTCTGCCGAAACAACAAGACGCGAAAGGTGCTCTTTAATTGTCTGGTCCAAGCTGGACGATGGGAGAGACTGAGCAGACTTGATGGAGAACGACCCGACCCCGATTAACGCGCGGCCGAAGCGGCGCCGGCCGGAGGCCTTCGAGGACCTCTCGCTATCGCTGCGCGAGCACCTGCTCTGGCCGGTCGAGGACCAGCTGCTCGGGCTCGGCGACCGGGGCCGCGCGGCGGTGGCCGGCGGCGCCGTCGTCCTCGCGCTCGGCCTGGCCGTCGGCGGCTACTCACTGCTCGGGTCCGGGAGCTCGGAACCGAGCGCGACCGCTCCCGTCGCCGTGGTCAGCAAGCCGGCCCCTGAACCCGCACCGGCCGCCCCGGCGCCGAAACCGGAGTCGAAACCCGAACCGACGCTGCACGGCGCCGCCCCAGTCTTCAAGCCGGCCGGCGACGGGGAGAAGGTCGGCGGAGCGAAGGGCGTCGAAGGCGCCGCCGCCCCGGCCACGAGCGCCGCCAACACCGGCGATCCCGCCACCGACACGATCACTTCTTCCCCGTCCGCGGACGCCGCCGCCGCCACGACTTCCGCCGCCGCCCGACCCGCCGAGCTCCCCGACGGGCCGCCGGCCGGACCGGCCGCAGTTGCCGTCGCCCGCAAGTTCGCCGACGCCTTCGTCGTCTACGAGACCGGCGGCGCCGATGAAGCCCGCTCTGACTTCAAGGCGACCGCGACGCCGGAGCTGACCAAGGCCCTGATGCGGCGCCCGCCGCGCCAGCCGGCCGGGGTCGAAGTGCCGCAGGCGAAGGTCCTCAACATCGTCCCCGCCCCCTCGCACGGAACGATCTACCCGCTCAGCGTCTCGCTGCTGCGGGTCGGCGCGACCAGCGAGCTGCGGCTGGAAATGGAACAGCTGAAAAACCAGGGCTGGCGCGTCACCAACGTCCTCGGCTGATGGAGCAGGCGGGCAAGATCAGGGCGGTCGTGGCGACCGCGGCGGCGACGGTGGCGCTGGTGGCCCCGGTTGCGGTCGCGCGGGCCGAGGCCGAAACGGCGGCGACGCCGTCGGCCGACACCACGGTCGAAGCTCCGACCGCCGCAACCCCGGAAACGCCCGCCGGCTCGCTCACTCCGGAACCGGCCGAACACTTCGTGCCCCCGCCGGCCGAAGAACCGACCGTCAAGCACGGCGCGACCCTGGTCTCACCGCCGCCCCCGGCGACCAACACCCCGCCCCCGAGCGGCGGCGTCAACAGCGGCAAGGAGAAATCGGGCACTGGCGGTACGGCACCGGAAAGCTCGGAAACCGAAACCCCGGTCGGCGCGGTCTCCGCCCCGGGCCCGACCAGCTTCGCGATCCCCTCTCTGCCGGCTTCCAGCTGCGCGATCAGCGGCGTGCCGCCGGTCCTGATCCCGATCTACCAGGGCGCCTCGGCGAAGTACGGGCTGGGGCCGCAGGGGCCGGCGATCCTCGCCGGGATCAACGCAGTCGAGACGGCGTTCGGCACCAACCTCGGCCCCTCCTCGGCCGGCGCGGTCGGCTGGATGCAGTTCATGCCGGAAACCTGGACCACCTACGGGGTCGACGCCAACGGCGACGGCGTCGCCGATCCGAACAACCCCGAAGACGCGATCTACGCCGCCGCGGGCTACCTGAAAGCGGCGGGGATGCCGGCCGACACCTACGGCGCGATCTTCGCCTACAACCACGCCGACTGGTACGTCGAAGAGGTGCTGGCGAACGCCGGCTGCTACGCCGACGAAGTCGGCAGCAACTCCTTCAGCGCCGTCGGCCTCGGGCCGCAGATCCCGGTCTTCACCTGCGAAGCCGCCCCCGACTGGAAACAGAAGATCCCGGAGGAATACCTGGCGGCCTTCGAGCAGGCGGCAGCCCGCTACGAACTCGGCAAGCGCGGCGTCTGGACGCTGGCGGCGATCTCGCGGCTGGAGTCGAACTTCGGCCGCGGGATGAGCAAGCGCCTGCTGCGCACCGAAGGCGCGCTCGGGCTCGACAGCATGGAGTGGCGTCGCTACGCAGTCGACGGCGACAACGACGGCAAGGTCCGCCACGGCGACATCGACGACTCAGCGGCGACGTTGGCGCGGCTGCTCTGGTCGCGCGGCGGCATCCAGGCCGGCGTCTTCACCCATAACCAGGCCGAGTGGTACGTCGACGAGGTCCTGCAGGAGGCCGAAGAAATCGAAGGCGGCTGCAAAGTCCGCTACATCGACTGGCGGATCGCGCCGCTGGCGACCGGCTTCGAAGCGCCCGGCGCCAACGCCGTCCTCACTCCCGAGGGCCTCGCCGCCGCCCCCCGCAGCGCCCCGCCGGCGATCAAGGCCGTGATCGCCGCCGCCAACTCGATCGCCGACACCCCCTACGTCTGGGGCGGCGGCCACGGCTCCTGGTACTCCTACGGCTACGACTGCTCCGGCGCCGTCTCCTTCGCCCTCTACGGCGGCGGCCTCCTCGATACCCCCCTCACCTCCGGCTCGCTGGAGTCCTACGGCGAACCCGGCCCCGGCCGCTGGATCACGATCTACGCCAACGCCACCCACACCTACATGACCGTCGCCGGCTTGCGCTGGGACACCGTGGGCGACGCCGAAGGAACGGGACCGCGCTGGCACGTCGAGCCGCCGTACCCCGACGGCTTCGTCGTCCGGCACCCGCCTGGCTACTGATCCTGCCCTGAGCGGGTACGGTTGAGGCAGTGCCCATCTAGACCTTGGGAGGAGCTGGGAAATGCCGACTTTCTTGATGCTTACGAACTTGACCGCGGAGGGTGTGCGGACGCTGAAGAACCATCCAGGGCGGATCGCTGAGGTGAACCGGGAGGTCGAGCAGATGGGGGTCAAAGTCGTCTCCCAGTACGCGACCCTGGGGCAGTACGACTTCGTCACCGTGGTCGAGGCGCCCGATGACAAGACGATGGCCAAGGTCTCGGTCGAGCTCGGCTCGCGCGGGACGATGACCAGCCAGACCCTCGCCGCGATCCCGGCCGAGGACATGGCCTCCTCGCTGTAGCCCGCTCTTGAAGGTCCTCGTAGTCGGCGGAGGCGGTCGCGAGCACGCGATCGTGAAGGCGCTGCGGCGCTCGCCGCAGGTCACCGACGTGCTCTGCGCGCCCGGCAACGCCGGGATCGCCGCCGACGCCGAGTGCCTGCCCGACGTCGCCGCCGACGACGCCGCGGCGATCGTCAACGCGGCGAAACGCAGCGGCGTCGACCTGGCGGCGATCGGGCCAGAGGCGGGGCTGGTCGCCGGCGCGGTCGACGCGCTCGAGGAGGCGGGGATCCCCGCCTTCGGACCCCGCAAAGCAGCGGCCGAGATCGAGGGGTCCAAGGCCTTCGCCAAGGAGCTGATGGAGGCAGCGGGGGTGCCGACCGCCGGCTACGCCCTCCTGCGCAGTCGCGAGGAGGCCGACGCGCAGCTCCTGCGGGCAGGCTTCCCGACCGTGCTCAAGGCAGACGGCCTCGCCGCCGGCAAGGGCGTGATCATCTGCTCGACCGAGGCCGAGGCGCGCGAGGCGCTCGACGTCTTCTTCACCGAGCGGCGCTTCGGCGAGACGACGGTGGTGATGGAGGACTTCCTCGAGGGCGAAGAGCTCTCGCTGCTGGCCCTCTGCGACGGCGAGAACGTGGTCCCGCTGGCGCCCGCGCAGGACTACAAGCGGATCTTCGACGGCGACGCGGGGCCGAACACCGGCGGCATGGGCAGCTACTCGCCGGTCCCCGGCTTCGGCGCCGCCGAGGTCGAGGAGATCGTCGAGCTGGTGCACCGGCCAATCGTGGCGACGATGGCCGAGCGCGGCACCCGCTTCCACGGCGTCCTCTACGCCGGGCTGATGATGACCGCTGACGGCCCCCGCGTGCTCGAGTTCAACGCCCGCTTCGGCGACCCGGAGACGCAGGCGGTGCTACCGCGGCTGCGCTCGGACATCGCGGAGTTGTTCCTCGCCGCCCGCGAGCCCGGCGGCCTCGCCGGAGCCAGCGCCGAGTTCGGCGACGACTGGGCGGTGACCGTCGTTCTCGCCTCGGCCGGCTACCCCGAGTCCTCCTCCAAGGGCGACGTGATCACTGGGTTGGAGGCGGCCGCCGAGATCGCCGAGATCACCCACGCCGGCACCGCAAATCGCGACGGCGAGATCGTCACCGCCGGCGGCCGGGTGCTGAACGTGACCGGCCTGGGTAGCAGTCCCGCCGAGGCTCGCGATCGTGCGTACGATGCAGCCCGCCGGATCGCCTTCGAGGGAATGCAGATCCGGACCGATATCGCCGCCCGCGCCGTCGAGCGCGTCCCCAGCTAATTCCGTTCATCAACAGAATCATCAACAGAACCTCACCAACAGAATCCGAAGGAGCGAGATGAGCGAGATCTCAGAGGAGCCGCAGCCGACCGGGACCACCGGCTCGGCCGAGCCCGCCCCCGCCGACCCCACCGAGACGGCGACGATGGCAAGCGTCGAGGAAGCGTTTGGGGAAATCGACGTCGACGAGCCCCATGTCGGGATCATCATGGGCTCGAAGAATGACAAGCCGAAGATGGAACCGGCCGGCAAAGCGCTCGAGGAACTTGGCATCCGCTACGAGGTCCGGGTGATGAGCGCCCACCGCGATCCGGAGATGGTCCGCGAGTACTGCCAGAACGCCAGGATGAGGGGCCTGAAGGTGATCATCGCCGGCGCCGGGATGTCCGCGGCGCTGCCCGGTGTCGCCGCCGCCCACACCGACCTGCCGGTGATCGGGGTGCCGATCCTCGGCAAGAGCCTCGGCGGGCTCGACGCGCTGCTCTCGGCGGTGCAGATGCCGCCCGGGATCCCGGTCGCTTGCGTCGCCATCGACGGCGCCAAAAACGCCGGCGTCCTCGCCGGGCGGATAATCAACGCGTGATCCCTCGCTACACCCGCCCCGAGATCGGGGCGGTCTGGACCTCCGAGGCGAAGCTGCAGAGCTGGCTCGAAGTCGAGCTGGCGGCAACCGAGGCCTGGGCGGCGGAGGGCGTGGTGCCGGCGGAGGCTGCCGAGCAGGCGCGGGCAAAGGCGGCCTTTACGGTCGAGGCGGTCGAAGAGCGCGAGAAGGTGACCGACCACGACGTCGCCGCCTTCGTCGACGTCGTCGCCGCCTCGGTCGGCGAGCACGGCCGCTGGATCCACTACGGCCTCACCTCCTCCGACGTGCTCGACACGGCGTTGGCGCTGCAGCTGCGGCGGGCGGGCGAAGTCCTGCTCGCGAGCGCCTGCGCCTACCGCGACGCGCTGCTGCAGCGGGCGGTCGAGCACCGCGACACCCTCTGCGTCGGCCGCACCCACGGCGTCCACGCCGAGCCGACCACCTTCGGGCTGCGGCTGGCCGGCTTCGTCTTCGAGGCCGACCGCAATCTCGACCGGCTCGAGGAGGCCTTCGCCCAGCTGGCGGTCGGCAAGCTCTCCGGCGCGGTCGGCACCTACGCCTCGGTCCCGCCCGCGGTCGAGGCGCGGGTGATGCAGAAACTCGGGCTCGGCCGCGAGGACGTCGCCACCCAGGTGGTCCCCCGCGACCGCCACGCCGAGCTGCTGAGCGCGATCGCGATCGCCGGCGCCGGCCTCGAGCGGTTCGCCACCGAGGTCCGCAACCTGCAGAAAACCGAGGTGCGCGAGGTCGAAGAGCCATTTGCCGCCGGCCAGAAGGGCTCCTCGGCGATGCCGCACAAGCGCAACCCGATCCGCACCGAGCGGATCACCGGCCTCGCCCGCGTCCTCCGCGGCTATGCGCAGACCGGGATCGAGAACGTCGCCCTCTGGCACGAGCGCGACATCTCCCACTCCGGCGCCGAGCGGGTGATCCTTCCCGACGCGACGATCCTGCTCGACTACATGCAGGACCTGGCGGCCAAGGTCGGTTCCGGGATGAAGGTCAACGAGGACCGCATGCGCGAGAACCTCGGCCTCACCTACGGAGCCCTGTTCAGCCAGCGCGCCCTCACCGCCCTGGTCGAGTCCGGAATGACCCGCGACGACGCCTACCGGGTCGTCCAGGAGAACGCTCAGCGCGCCTGGGACACCAAGACCGAGTTCCGCGATCTGCTCGCCGAGGCGGCCCCCGACCTCGACCTCGACGCCATTTTCGACTACAGCGCCTACCTCACCCACGTGCCGGAGATCTTCGAGCGCTTGGAAGCTCTGCGATCCTGAGCTGCGGATGACCGAGCAGCTCGAAGCCGATGTGGTGATCGTCGGCGCCGGGCTGGCCGGGCTGGTGGCGGCGCGGGAGCTGGTTGCGGCGGGGGCACGGCCGCTGGTGGTGGAGGCGCGGGATCGGGTCGGCGGGCGGTTGCTGAACCACGAGATCGGCGACGGCAAGATCGTCGAGGTCGGCGGGCAGTGGATCGGGCCGACGCAGGACCGGGTCGCGGCGCTGGCGGCGGAGCTCGGGGTCGCCACCTTCCCCACCTACGACGAGGGCCGGGAGGTGATGGAGATGGGCGGCCGCCGCACCACCTTCACCAACTTCAACGACATCGGCGTCGGGCTCCTGCGCGACCTCTCGAAGGCGATGTCGCCACTGGCGCTGGTTGACTTCGAACAGGCGCGGCTGCGGCTCGACCGGATGGCGAAGCAGGTGCCGCTGGAGGCGCCTTGGCAGGCGCCGAAGGCGCGGCTCTGGGACGGCCAGACCTTTGCCACCTGGGTCCGGCGCAACGTCCGCACCGGAGCAGGGCGCAAGCTCTTCGAGCTGCTGACCGAGGCGGTCTGGGCGGCCGAGCCGGCCGACGTCTCGCTCCTCCACATCCTCTTCTACACCCGCTCCGGCAGCGGCCTCGACAGCCTGATCGGCACCGACGGCGGCGCCCAGCAGGACCGCTTCGAGGGCGGCTCGCAGCGGCTGGCGCTGCTGATGGCGGAGGAGCTGGGTTCCGAGCGGGTGCGGCTGGGGGCGCCGGTGCGGCGGATCGAGCACGGCGGCGAGGGCGTCGTCGTCCACGCTGGCGACGGCAGCGCCGGCCCCCTCAGCGTGCGGGCGCAGCGGGCGGTCGTCGCCGTTCCTCCCACCCTCGCCGGGCGGATCGCCTACGACCCGCCGCTGCCGGCGCTGCGCGACCAGCTGACCCAGCGGATGCCGCAGGGCAGCGTGATCAAGACGATGGCGATCTACGAGGAGCCGTTCTGGCGCCGCGACGGCCTCTCGGGTCAAGGGATGAGCGACGTCGGGCCGGCGCGGGTGACCTTCGACAACTCGCCGCCCGACGGCAGCCCCGGCGTCCTGCTCGGCTTCCTCGAGGGCCGCTTCGCCCGCCACTGGGCGACCCGGCCGCCGGCTGAGCGCCGCGAGGCGATCCTCGCCGGCCACGCGCGCCTGTTCGGCGCCCGGGCGGCGCAACCGATCGAGTTCGTCGAGCGGGTCTGGGCCGAGGAGGAGTGGACCCGCGGTTGTTACGGCTGCCTGATGACGACCGGCGGCTGGACCGAATACGGCCGTGCCCTGCGCGAGCCGGTCGGCCGCCTGCACTGGGCCGGCGCCGAGACGGCGACGGTCTGGAACGGCTACATGGACGGCGCCGTTCGCTCGGGCGAGCGCGTCGCCGCCGAGGTACTTCCCCAGCTGACTTGAACCCACCCCGCCGGGCCCGTAGGGTGGCCGAGATGGTCCTCTACACCTGCGGTCAAAAGACGCATGGCCCCGGCTTCGCCCATCCCTGCGCGAAGGCCGGCAAGGCCCTCGACGCCGCCGGCTACGAGTACGAGATCAAGACGGTCGGCGGCTACCGGGCGGGGTTCTGGACCTGGGGCAGCCGCAGCCAGGATCGCGAGGAGGTCAAGCGCCTCAGCGGCACCAACGAGGTGCCGATCCTCGTCCTCGACGACGGCGAGGTGATCTCCGGCTCCGGCACGATCGCCCGCTGGGCGAAGGAGCACCCCCGCTCCCCCGCCAAGTCGGGCGGCTGACTCAGCCCCAGATCCCGTTCGCGATCACAGCGGCGATTAAGCCGAAGGCGCCCAAAAGCAGAGTGTGGTTCAGTCGGTCGAAGCGATCGTTGATTTCCGCGAAGTGGGAATTGATCTCTCCGAATCTGCCGCCGATTTCATCAAAGCGCCCGCCGATTTCGTCGAAGCGCCGGTTCACCTCGTCGAAGCGCCGGTTCACCTCGTCGAAGCGCAGGTTCATTTCCTCTTTCGTGGCCATTTTCTCAAAGCCCGCGTCCATCCGCCGGGCCAATTCATCCAGCCGCTCGTCGTTCCAGCTCTCCACGTCCCCCTCCTTCTCCAGAAGTGCCTCCATAGGAGGAAGTGTAGACGAAAGGTTGCGGAAATGTTTTGTCAGGCTAGAGCTGCTTCGCGTGCTGGCTGGCGCGCGGTGAGAACCACCGGGGTGCCGGCTTTCGGCGAGAGGGTGATGTTGCGGCGGCCGGTGCGCTCGGGGCGCGGGTCGGCCTTGCGCAGCTCGCAGCGGGTCAGTACCTCGCGGAGGACGACCCGCATCTCGAACTCGGCGAAGGTGGCGCCGATGCAGCGGCGGACGCTGCCGCCGAAGGGGATCCAGGCGTAGGTGTCGGGGCCCTCCTCGAGGAAGCGCTCGGGCCGGAAGGCGAAGGGCTCGGGATAGATGTCGGCGCGGGTGTGGGTGAGCCAGATTGCCGGCGTCACGTCGGTACCGGCCGGCAGGGTCATGCCGTCGACCGCGAGCTCCTCGGTCAGGCGCCGGCCCGCCAGCGGGATCACCGGCCGCAGCCGCAGCGACTCGGAGATCGTCGCCCGCAGGTAGCCCTCCTCCCCCGCCGCCAGCTCGTCGCGCAACCGGCCGAGCGCCGCCGGGTGGCGGAGCAGCAGGTCGAAGGTCCAGGCCAGCGCGGTCGCGGTCGTCTCGTGCCCGGCCAGGAGCAGCGTCATCAGCTGGTCGCGCAGCTCCTGGTCCTCCATCCGCGAGCCGTCCTCGAACTCGGCCGTCATCAGCATCGAGAGGATGTCCTGGCGTTCCTCCAGGTCCGGCCGCTCGCGGTGCTCGGCGATCTCGGCGAAGAGCAGCTCGTCGACTTCGCGCAGCTGCGTCTCGTAGCGGGCGAACGGCCCGTTGCCGCCGAAGCGGCGCAGGGCGAGGCCGAGGACCTGCTGCCCCGGCGAGGCCGTTTCCTGGAGGACGGTCGAGAGCATCTGCCGCAGCCGGTCCAGGCGCGGCCCGCTGGAGATCCCGAAGACGACCTGGAGGATCACCTCCAGCGTCACCGCCTGCATCCGCGCGTGGATCGGGAACTCCTGATGGAGCGGCCAGGAGTCGACCTCGGTCGCGGCGATCTCGGTCATCGCCTCCTCGTAGGAGCGCATCCGCTCGCCGTGGAAGGGGGGCAGCATCAGCTTGCGGCGGCTGAGGTGTTCGGCTCCCTGCTGGATCAGCAGCGAAGTCGAACCGAGGATCGGCTCGAGGATGATGTTGCGCCCCGGCGGCAGCGCCTGCTCGCGCTGGCGGTAGAGCGTTTTGATCGCCTCCGGGTCGCTGATCAGGACCATCGGCCGCTCGAAGCCGAGGAAGCGGAGGCTGAAGTTGTCGCCGAACCGGCGGCGGCAATCCTCCAAGAAGGGGATCGGTCGAAAAGCCCAGCGCAACGTCTGCAGGAGCGGCGGGATATTCGGTTCCGGAGGGAGCGCGATCGAGGAAGCATCGCAGAGGCCGGGCCGGGTAGCATCGCGCCGATGCCGAGCGTCGCCGACCTCAAGCTCCTCTCCTCGGGAAAGGTGCGGGAGATCTACGAGTGGGAAGACGACCTGCTGATGGTCGCCTCCGACCGGATCTCCACCTACGACGTGGTGATGCCAACGCCGATTCCCGACAAGGGCAAGGTGCTGAACCGGATGTCTGTCTTCTGGTTCGGGCTGACCGGCGACATCGTCCCCAACCACTTCATCAGCGAGGACGTGCCCGAGGAGGTCGCCGAACGGGCGATGCGGGTGCGCAAGCTGGAGATGTACCCGGTCGAGTGCGTGGTCCGCGGCTACCTCTCCGGCTCGGGCTGGAAGGAATACAAGGAAGGCGGGGCGGTCTGCGGGATCGAGCTGCCCGCGAACCTGGTCGAGTCCGACCAGCTGCCGGAGCCGATCTTCACCCCCAGCACCAAGGCCGACGTCGGCCACGACGAGAACGTCGACTTCGACCGGGCGGCGGAGATCGTCGGCGACCGGGCGCTGCTGGAAGAGCTGCGGCGGATCTCGATTGAGGTCTATAAGCGCGGCGCCCAGCACGCGGCCCAGCGCGGGATCATCCTCGCCGACACCAAGTTCGAGTTCGGCCGCAGCGCCGGCGCCGAGATCGTCCTCGGCGACGAGGTGCTGACCCCCGACTCCTCGCGCTTCTGGCCCGCCGCCAGCTACCAGCCGGGCGCCACGCCCCCCTCCTTCGACAAGCAGTACGTCCGCGACTGGGCCTCGGAGACCGGCTGGGATAAAAAGCCGCCGGCGCCGGAGCTGCCCGCCGACGTGGTCGAGCAGACGCGGGCCAAATACGTCGAGGCCTACGAGCGCATCACCGGCGAGAGCTTCTGAGTCGGTCGCTAGATTGGGATCAGTGAAGGCGCGCGTGCTGATCCGCCCCAAGGAGGGCATCCTCGACCCTCAGGGCAAGGCCGTCGAGCGGGCGCTGCCGGCGCTCGGCTTCGAGGGGATCGAGCACGTCCACGTCGGGCGGATGGTCGAGCTCGAGGCCGAGGACCCAGAGCGACTCGGCGAGCTCTGCGAGAAACTCCTCGCCAACCCCCTGATCGAGGACTACGAGATCCAGACCCTGTGATCTGGGGCGTCCTCCAGTTCCCCGGATCCTGTGACGAGCGGGACGCGCTGCACGCCTGCGAGGTCCACGGCGACGGGGCGCGGCTCGTCTGGCACGAAGACCGCGACCTCGACGGCGTCGACGGGATCGTCGTCCCCGGCGGCTTCTCCTACGGCGACTACCTGCGGGCGGGAGCGATCGCCCGCTTCAGCCCGGCGATGGAAGCGGTGGCCGAGGCGGCCGCTGGCGGCGCCCCGGTGCTGGGGATCTGCAACGGCTTCCAGGTCTTGTGCGAGGCGGGGCTGCTGCCCGGCGCTCTCCTGCGGAACGTCGAGCTGCGCTTCCGCTGCCACCAGGTCGAGCTGATCGACGAGCGCAACGGTGAGCGCCTCTCGATCCCGGCCAAGCACGGCGAAGGCCGCTACTACGCGCCGGAGGCGATGCTCGACCAGCTCGAGGCGAACGGGCAGATCGCCTACCGCTATGCTGACGGGCACAACTCGAACGGGTCGGTGCGCGACGTCGCCGGGGTGACCAACGAGCGCGGCAATGTCCTCGGGCTGATGCCCCACCCCGAGCACGCGGTTGACCCGCTGACGGGATCGACCGACGGCCTGCGGGTCTTCGACCGGGTGACCCAGGTCGCCGCGTGACCGTGGGGACGCCGAAATACCGCGAGCTCGGGCTGACCGACGCCGAGTACGAGCTGATCGTCGAGAAGCTCGGGCGCGAGCCGAACGACGTAGAGCTGGCGATGTTCAGCCTGCTCTGGTCCGAGCACTGCGCCTACAAGCACTCGCGGAAGCTCTTGCGGCGGCTGCCGACCGAGGGTGAGCGGGTGGTGATGGGACCGGGCGAGAACGCCGGGGCGGTTGACGTCGGCAAAGGCTTCGCCGTCGCCTTCAAGGTTGAGAGCCACAACCACCCGAGCGCGGTGGAACCGTTCGAGGGGGCGGCGACGGGGGTCGGCGGCATCCTCCGCGACGTCTTCGCGATCGGAGCGCGGCCGATCGCGATCCTCGACAGCCTCCGCTTCGGCGAGCTCGACTCGCCCCGCTCGCGCCACCTCCTCGACGGCGCCGTGCGCGGGATCGGCCACTACGGCAACTCGATCGGGGTGCCGACGGTCGGCGGCGAGATCTACTTCGAGGAGCCCTACGAGCACAACTGCCTGGTCAACGCGATGTGCATCGGCTTCGCCAAGACCAAGGACATGGTGCGGGCGGCGGCGGCCGGACCGGGCAACGCGATCGTCCTGATGGGCGCCTCGACCGGCCGCGACGGAATCGGCGGCGCCTCAGTCCTGGCCTCCGCCGAGCTCGGCGAGGGGGACGAGGCGAAGCGGCCGACGGTGCAGATCGGCGACCCGTTCGAGGAGTCGAAGCTGGTCGAGTGCTGCCTGGAGCTGCTGGAGAAGGATCTCCTGGTCTCGCTGCAGGACCTCGGCGCGGCGGGGCTGACCTCCTCGGCGGGCGAGATGGCAAGCGCCGGCGGGGTCGGGATCGACATCGACGTCGCCGCGGTGCCGCTGCGCGAGGCCGACATGGAGCCCTTCGAGATCATGGTCTCCGAGAGCCAGGAGCGGATGCTGGCGGTGGTCGAGCCGGCGCGGGTCGAGGAGGTGCGGGCGATCTGCGAGAAGTGGCAGACCGGCTCGGCGGTGATCGGCACGGTTACCGAGGGCGGTGCGATCCGGATCCTCCGCGACGGCGAGGTCGTCGGCGAGATGCCGGTCGAGGCGCTGGTCGACGGCTGCCCGCTGTACGACCTCGAGCCGGGCGAGCCGGAGGGCTGGATCTACGGCAACCGCACGACGCTGACCGAGGGTGCCTCGGCCGAGGAGGAGCTGCTGGCGCTGCTGAGCGCGCCGAGCATCGCCTCCAAGCGGTGGGCCTTCGAGCAGTACGACTCGGTCGTCGGCTCGCGCACGGTGCGCCGGCCCGAGCAGGCCGACGCCGCCGTCCTGCAGCTGCCTGAGGCGGGCAACGCGATCGCGGTATCGATCGACGGCAACGGCCGCCGCGTCGCCTGCGACCCCTACGCGGGGACGATTGAGGCGGTGCTCGAGTGCGCCCAGAACCTCGCCTGCGTCGGCGCCGAGCCGCTCGGCCTGACCAACTGCCTCAACTTCGGCAACCCGGAGAAGCCGGTCGGTGCCTGGCAGCTCGACCGCGCGGTCAGCGGTCTCGCCGACGCCTGTAACGCCCTCGGCGTCCCCGTCGTCGGCGGCAACGTCTCCCTCTACAACGAGGGCCCCGACGGCCCGATCTACCCGACGCCGGTGGTGGCGGTGGTCGGCGAACTGCCCGACCCAGAGCAGGTCGCCGGGGGCGCCTTCGTCGACGAGGGCGACGCGATCGGCCTGATCGGCCCCTTCGAACCGAACCTGGCGGGCTCGGAGCTGGCGAAGCAGCGCGGCCGGCTCGACATGGGCCTCCCGCAGCCGGAAATCGATCCGGTTGCAAGGGCCTGCGCGATCGTCCGCGACGCAGTCCGCGCCGGCAAGCTCAACTCCGTCCACGACGTCTCCGACGGCGGCCTCGCCGTCGCTCTTGCCGAGTCGGCGATCGCCGGCGGCCGCGGCTGCCGGGTCGACCTGCAGCACCTGCGCGAGCGCGGCTGCTCCCCTGAGGAGGCCCTCTTCGGCGAGGGCCCCGGCGGCTTCCTCGTCAGCGGCGACCGCGCCGAGCTCGAAGCCCTGGGGGCGGTGCCCCTAGGCAGCGTCGGCGGGGACGCGGTCGAGATCGCCGCCGGCGATCGCAGCCTCTCGATCCCCCTCGCCGAGGCCGAGCGCGCTTGGCGCTCGCTGCCGGCCCAGGCCGAGGGCGACGGCGCCTGAGGCGAGCGCGGCGAAGATCGAAAAGAGGTAGGCGTCGTCGGAGACGCTGAGGCCCGCTGCCAGCGAGGCTGGTTCGCCGACGATCGCGACGAGGATCGCGGTGCCGAGGACGGCGCCGATCTGGCGGAAGGCGGCGTTGACGGCGCTGGCGGTGGCGAAGCGGTCGTCGGGGACGTCGCGGACGGCGGCCGAGCCGAGGGTCGGGAAGGCGAGGCCGATGCCGATCCCGGTCAGGGTGGCGCCGGGCAGCCAGAGGCCGAGCCAGTCGGGGTGGGGTCCGGCCGAGCGCAGGACGAGGACCCCGGCGGCGAAGAAGAGGGTGCCGGGGACGACCACGGCGAGGTGGCCGAAGCGGTCGGCGAGGCGACCGGCGGGGCCGGAGACGATCGTCGTCCAGAGCGGGCCAGGGAGAGTGGCGGCGCCGGCCTGGAGCACGGTGTAGCCCCAGATCGAGGTGAGGAAGAGGACGTTGCCGAGGATCAGCGAGAAGAAGGCGGCGGCGAAGAGGAGGGTGCCGAGGTTGCCGATCGCGAAGGAGCGGTGGGCGAAGAGGGCGGGCTCGACGATCGGGCGCGGGTGGGTGCGGCTGCGGGCGATCACGATCAGCAGCAACACCGCCCCCAGGGCGAACGAGCCGAGCACCGCGGCTGAGGTCCAGCCCCAGTCGTTTCCCTCGACGATGCCGAGGGTGATCGCGGCGAGGGCGGCTGCCAGGGCGAGGGCGCCGGGCAGGTCGGGGAGGCGAGCGTCGCGGGGCGGGCGCGAGGGCAGCAGGCGCCGGCCGGCGAACAGGACCGCGATCCCGAGCGGAAGGTTGACGAGGAAGACGAGCCGCCAGTCGGAGGCCTCGACCAGCGCCCCGCCCAGGGTCGGCCCGGTTGCGGCCGCCGCGGCTGCGGCGGCACCCCAGATCCCGACCCCGGTCGCCCGCCTCTCTGCCGGGAAGCTGTCGAGGACGATCGCCAACGAGGTCGGCGCGATCATCGCCGCGCCGATCCCCTGCAGGACCCGCGCCGCGATCAGGAACTCGAGCGAGGGCGCCAGCGCGCAGGCGAGGCTGAAGACGGTGAAGGCGGCGATCCCGGCGAGGAAGACGCGCCGGTGGCCGAAGCGGTCGGCCAGCCCACCGGCGGGGACCAGGAGCGCGGCGATGACGACGAAGTAGCCGTCAAGGACCCAGGACAGAAGGTCGCGCCCCGACCCCGCGAAGGAGGCGGAGATGTCGGGGAAGGCGATGTTGACGATCGTCGTGTCGAGGAAGGCGAGGAAGGCGCCGGTGCAGGCGATCGCGACGGCGGCACTTCTATGACGCTGGTCATACATCGCCCCAGGAGACTAGACTATGTCCATGGTCATAGACAAGTCCAAGCGGCGCGACGGGCGCGAGCGGCTGCTCTACGGCGCCGGGCGCCTGCTGGCCGAGCGCGGCTACGCGGGAATGGAGCTGCGCGACGTGGCCGAGCGCGGCGAGGCCCCGCGGGGGTCGATCTACCATCACTTCCCCGGCGGCAAGGCCCAGCTCGCGGCCGAGGCGGCGGAGCTCGACGGGGTCCGCATCCGCACCGGGATCGAACGCTCGCTGGCCGAGCGGGGGTTGAAGGAGACGCTGGCGATGTTCGGCGAAATCTTCCGACGGCGCTCGGCCGAGGACCCGGGGCTGATCGGCTGCCCGGTCGCCGCCGCCGCCCTCGCCCGCCCCGAGGACCCGGCCCTGGCCGACGCCGCGACCGCCGCCTTCGAAAGCTGGGAGGGCGCGATCGCCGCCGCCCTCGAGCGCGAAGGGGTGGCGGCCGACCGGGCCGCCAACTTCGCCGGGATGGTGGTCTCGACCGTCGAGGGTGCGCTGGTGCGGGCGCGGGCGGCCGGCGATCACTCCCCCCTCGATTCTGCGATCGCCGGCCTCGAGCAGGCGCTCGACGGCCTGCTGGCCACCCGCTGAATTATCGTTATTCGATCCCGAAGGCGACCGGTTCCAGCGTTTCGATGTTTCCGGCCCTGATCTTCATGCCGCCACCGAAGACGCCGTCGGTTTTCGCACCGGTCCCGGAGAGCGGACACGAGGTGCCGTCCACGGTCTTGGTGTAGGCGAAGCCCGACGCCGCTTCCATTTCGAAGCCGGCTTCGACTTCGTCCGGCTCGGCCGCTGTCACCTCGTCGTAGGCCACCGGTCCGAGCCCGGTCTGGGATCCGATCTGGACTTCGCAGTTGCCGCCTTTGACCGCGATCTTTTTCCCGGTGGGACAGGCGACGTCGAAGGTGCCGGTGAATTCGTCTCCGGATCCCGAACCCGGATGGAGGACCAGTTCGCAGCCGTTGGCTTCGACCGAGCCTTCGGCGGAGCCGAACGCGGTGCAGCCGCCGAAACCCGGGCCGACTTTCAGTTCCGAGCTCGCTTCGGCGATTTCGCCGGCGAACCCGCCGAATTCGCAGCTGGCGGTCAGCCCCGATTCGAAGGTGAAGGTCGCCGAACTCGGTTCCGACTGTTCTCCGGACACGAAGGCCGGATATTCGGCTGCCGTGAACGAGGTGGTTTCCGAAGCCGACGCTCCGACGATCGAGATTGCGAAGGCCGTGAAGGCAGCAGCCACTGCCACTGCCGCGACCAAGAACTTGTTCTTTCTCATCTCACTTCCCCTGTCGAGATTTTGGCGTCGAAGACGCCCTCGGCGCAACCTATGCTCCGATGTATTCCCTCTAAACGGGAAACGATGAGTGTTGGCCGGATGTCCGATTCGTACTACTCGGACACCGCGGCGACCAGGCGCCGCATCAGCTCCGCCGCTTCTTCGTCCTCCAGCCCGCCCTCGCCGGTCAGCTGCTGCCAGGTGCGGAAGGAAATCGCGTGGCCGATCGCCGCGCGGACCCGGTTGCGGGCCTTGCCCCGCAGTCCCCGTCCCCGCGTCAGGATCTCGGTCACCGCCGCGAGGAACTGGTGGTAGGGGGCGAACAGCCTGGCCACCATCGGCACCGCGGCCTCGTCGCGGAGGAGCTTGTCGAGCATGTCGCCGGCGCGCCGGTAGTAGGCATACAGCTCTTCGAGGGCAAGCTCGAGCCGCTGTTCGGGATCGTCGATCTTCTCCCAGCGGCTGACGTCGGGCGGGGGGTTTTCCGCAGCCCAATGAGCCGAGCAGGCGCCGAACATCGCTTCCTCGTCGGGGAAGTGGCGGTAGACCGTCGAGCGAGGGACGCCCGCGTGCTCGGCGACCGCCTTCATCGAGGTGTGCGCGGGGCCGAGCGTGCCGTGCAACTCGACCGCGCTTTCGGTGATCCGCTGCCGGGTCTGCGCCTCCTGTTCGGCGCGGCGCTTCATCTTGTAGGGACGCTTTTTATCGGACATGGCTGTAGCACCAATCTTGACAGATGGCTCGGAGTCTGTCTATATTTGGCGCGACACTACTGTCTTATGAAAGGAATGAATCGATGGCAACGGTAATTGGTCCCAATGACGGCAAGCTCGGCTTCCTCGGCAGCATCGGGGTGCGGTTCATGATCGACGGCGAGGACGCGGGCGGGGACTTCTCCCTGGTCGAACACCCGCTGTCCCCGCGGGCCCTGGCGGCGCCGATCCACCGGCACACCCGCGAGGACGAGTACAGCTTCGTGCTCGAGGGGCGGATGGGCGGCCTGCTGGGCGACGAGGTGGTGGAGGCGGGCCCCGGCGAGCTCGTCTTCAAGCCGCGCAACGAGTGGCACACCTTCTGGAACGCGGGCGACGAGCCCTGCCGGATCCTCGAGATCATCGCCCCGGCCGGTTTCGAGCACTTCTTCAAGGAGCTGGATGCGCTGGGCGGAGCGCTCAACGCCGAGCCCGGGGAGCTGGCGGCGCTTGCCGCCCGGTACGGCCACGAGCTCAAACCGGAGACCGTCCCGGAGCTGCTGGAGCGGTTCGACCTGGTGATCGGGGAGCCGATGGAGTCGGTGCTCCAGCTCGCCTAGCCCCGCCTGAATCCAGCAATTACCGGGAGTTGGAGACGGGTCGCGCAGCCGCAGGGCGCTGCTACCCTCCCCGGGTAGGCAGACAGTCCAGTCTGCTTGCGCGTCCGTCTCTTCTATAGAGCGAGCAGCGAGGAAAACGCGCTTTTGACTCCCGACCAGGGGTTTAGCTTCGACCGCGAGGGGCCGCGAGAGGAATGCGGCGTCTTCGGCGTATACGCACCCGGCCACGAGGTGGCCCGCCTGGCTTACTTCAGCCTCTACGCGCTGCAGCACCGCGGGCAGGAGTCGGCCGGGATCGCCACCTGCGAGGGCGGGATGATCACGACGATGCGCGACTCCGGCCTCGTCTCCCAGGTCTTCGACG